>Ga0335075_10004710_pt1 | contig 21267 bp, 16 predicted proteins | sample Lox_Sample_24_FD_206723 | JGI IMG/M metagenome (GOLD analysis project Ga0335075, IMG submission 206723) | Soil microbial communities from Loxahatchee National Wildlife Refuge, Florida, United States - Lox_Sample_2.4 | ecosystem: Environmental > Terrestrial > Soil > Wetlands | place: USA...
CGTGTCTCGACCCCGACCGGTGCGCCACCTGCGTCAAATACCTGCTGGTAGATGCCACCCGTCGAACCGTCCTGCGAATAGGACATCCACACGGCCACCCAACCGCCATCCTCAAGTGCTGCAAGCCGAGGCTGTCCCTGATCGCTGGCCGTATGGGTGTTGACGCGTGTTTCCACGCCGAGCGGGGTGCCGTCGGCATTGTAGGCCTGTTGATAGACACCCCAACTGGAGCCGTCCTGACCCGTTGAGGTCCAGGTGACAACCCAGCCGCCACCGGCGAGCGCCGTTAGCTGCTGATCGAATTGCGCGTCCGTGGTGTACGTGTTAACCTGCGTCTCGACGCCAAGCGCGGACCCGTCGACATTGTAAGCCTGTTGGTAAATTCCTTCGTTGTCGCCATCTTGGCCGTAGGAATTCCAGGTGACGACCCAGCCGCCGCCCTCGAGCGCATCGATACGGATCGAGTCTTGGTCGTGGGTCGTATGGGTATTGACCCGGGTCTCCTCGCCGAATTCGGCGCCGTTTGCATCGTATGCCTGTTGATAGACGCCGAGTCGGTCCCCATCCTGCCCGTCGGATTCCCACGCGACAACCCAGCCGCCGCCCTCGATTGCTGTGACCTGCGCGAGAGTTTGCGACCCTGCGACGTATGTGTTGACCTGCGTTTCGCCTCCCACTGGAGCGCCGGCGCCATCATAGCGTTGCTGGTAAATGCCACCCTGGAAGCCGTCTTGGCCAAAAGAGAACCAGGTGACGACCCAGCCGCCACCTTCGAGCGCGGCGATTTCGGGAACGACCTGAGCGCCTGCGGTAAAGGTATTAACGCGCGTTTCGTCGCCGGCGACGATGCCCACCTGCTGCCCCTGTGCCCCGCCGTCGGCCTTGGTCCGAGCGGAATTCTTCCCTAGCGTAAGAACAATGCCCGCTTGACTGGAAGTCAACTCCCGCGTGCATGCTTCATCGCTAAAAAGACGCTACGTCACTTCAGCGTGGCGCACATGACCCAAATTGATCATACAAACGCGGAAAGGGTGGTTGGCAGGGTGCCCCGTCGCCGCCTCCCGCACCGCACCCAAACCCTTGCCCCCGGCCTGCCTTCCGGCTAAACGCCGCGCACCATGACATTCCCCATTTCCCACATCCGCAACTTCTCGATCGTTGCGCATATCGACCACGGCAAGTCGACGCTGGCCGACCGGCTCATCCAGATGACCGGCGGCCTGGAAGCGCGCGAGATGAAGGAGCAGGTGCTCGACAATATGGACATCGAGCGCGAGCGCGGCATCACCATCAAGGCACAGACCGTCCGGCTCCGATACAAGGCCAGGAACGGCGAGGATTACATCCTCAACCTGATCGACACGCCCGGCCACGTCGACTTCGCGTACGAAGTGTCACGGTCGCTCCGCGCCTGCGAAGGCTCGCTGCTGGTCGTCGACGCCTCCCAGGGTGTCGAGGCGCAGACCCTCGCCAACGTCTACCAGGCGATCGACGCCGACCACGAGATCGTGGTGGTGCTGAACAAGATCGACCTGCCGGCGGCGGAGCCCGAGCGCATCCGCGAGCAGGTCGAGGAGGTGATCGGCATCGACGCGTCGAACGCCGTGCTGATCTCGGCCAAGTCCGGCATCGGGATCGAAGAGGTGCTGGAGGCGATCGTCAATCAGCTGCCGCCGCCGAAATCCGGCGATGCGGCAGCACCTCTGAAGGCCATGCTGGTCGACAGCTGGTATGACGCCTATCTCGGCGTCATCGTGCTGGTGCGCGTCATCGACGGCGTGCTGAAGAAGGGCCAGACCATCCGCATGATGGGCACCGGCGCAAAGTATCCCGTCGAGCGCACCGGCTTCTTCACGCCAAAAATGCTTCCTGCCGACGAGATCGGTCCGGGCGAGTTCGGCTTCATCACCGCCTCGATCAAGGAAGTGGCCGACACCCGCGTCGGCGACACCATCACCGAGGACCGCCGACCGACGGCACAGGCGCTGCCCGGCTTCAAGCCGGCGCAGCCGGTGGTGTTCTGCGGCCTCTTCCCGGTCGACGCCGCCGATTTCGAAAATCTACGCGCCGCCGTCGGCAAGCTTCGTCTGAACGACGCGTCCTTTTCCTATGATATGGAGACGTCGGCCGCGCTCGGCTTCGGCTATCGCTGCGGCTTCCTCGGCCTGCTGCACCTCGAGATCATCCAGGAACGGCTGGAGCGCGAGTTCGACCTCGACCTGATCGCCACCGCGCCGTCGGTCGTCTACCGCATGCAGTTGCGAGACGGCTCGACCAAGGAGCTGCACAACCCGGCAGATATGCCTGACGTGATGCAGATCCTGTCCATCGAGGAGCCGTGGATCCGCGCCACGATCCTGACGCCCGACGATTATCTCGGCGGCATATTGAAGCTGTGCCAGGAGCGCCGCGGCGTGCAGGTCGACCTGACCTATGTCGGCAAGCGCGCCATGCTCTCCTACGATCTGCCGCTCAACGAAGTTGTGTTCGACTTCTACGACCGGCTGAAATCGATCTCCAAGGGCTACGCCTCCTTCGACTATCACTTGACCGACTACAAGGAAGGCGACCTGGTGAAAATGTCGATCCTCGTCAACGAGGAGCCGGTCGACGCGCTTTCCATGCTGGTCCACCGCACGGCGGCGGAAAAGCGCGGCCGCGCGATGTGCGAGAAGCTCAAGGAGCTGATCCCGCAGCACATGTTCAAGATCCCGATCCAGGCGGCGATCGGCGGCAAGGTGATTGCCCGCGAGACGATCTCGGCGCTGCGCAAGGACGTCACCGCAAAATGTTACGGCGGCGACGTCACCCGCAAGCGCAAGCTCCTCGACAAGCAGAAGGAGGGCAAGAAGCGCATGCGCCAGTTCGGCAAGGTCGACATCCCGCAGGCCGCCTTCATCGAGGCGCTGAAGATGGGTGACGCCTAGGCGCCGGGGAGGCCCTTGATGCGCAATTTCGATTTCAGTTCCTGGCAGGCGATCCTCACCTCGATCGGCGGGCTGCTGCTGATCACCATGATCGGCATGGGCATCCGCCTGCTCATGATGATGACGATCCAGCAGCGGCGCGAGCGCCAGAACCGCCAGATCAACGAGCGCCTGCGCGCCCTCATCGCCGCCTACAAGACGCTGGGCGGCTCCTTCACCGGCAATCTGCGCGTCGACCCGACCCATATGCGCGACCTGCGCCGCGCCCAGATCGCCACGCCCGCCGCGCCAGAATCGGCACCTCCATCGACGCCGCCTGCCGCGCCTCTCTCCGAAGCGCCGGCCGAAACCGCGCCCGTCGCATCCGACGATGGCGAGGAGATGCCGCCGCGCGAGCGCGCGCGCCGCATCCGCGACGCGGTCGAGGCCGCGCTCTCAGACATCGTTCTGTTCGGCACCGACAGCCAGGTGGAACTCGCCGCCGCTGCGATGCGCGAGATGGCGGCGGGCCGCCCGGTGCATGTGCATGAGCTGGTCGTGTCGCTGCGCGCCTATATCCGCGAGGCGCTCGACCTCGACCCGATCCCGGCTTCCGTCGTCATCCCCAACCAGGGGCCGGCACGGCCTTCATCCTCCGGCGGCCGTGGTGGTGGCGGTCGCGGCGAAGGCGGCGGTTCGGGTGGTGGTGGCCGCGGCGGTGGCGGCATGGGCGGCGGCATGGCGATGGGCGGCATGGGCCTTGGTCTTGGCGCCGGCCTCGGCGTCGCCGCCGAGACGGAAGAGACGGGGAAGAGCTAGGCTCCGAGGTGAATCCAGCTTGGGTTCCTCGCCCCCGCGAAGCGGGGGAGAGGTGGCGAACCCGCAGGGTGAGCCGGAGAGGGGGTCTCGTCATCCGAGACCACATCGATCAGTTTAGCAATTCCGCGACTGCCCTCTGCCTCGCACATGGCGGCTTTGCCGCCGGGCTCGGCCTCTCCCCCGCTCCGCCGGGGACAATCCGCTCAGCCCTTCCGCGCCTTGTCGATCGCCGCCACGTCGATCTTCTTCATCTGCATCATCGCATCAAACGCGCGCTTGGCCTCGTCGCCGCCGGCGGCCATCGCCTCGGTCAGCGTGCGCGGCGTGATCTGCCAGTTGAGGCCCCATTTGTCCTTGCACCAGCCGCACACGCTTTCGGCGCCGCCATTGCCCACGATGGCGTCCCAGTAGCGGTCGGTCTCGGCCTGGTCGTCGGTGGCGATCTGGAACGAGAAGGCTTCGCTCTGCTTGAACGCGTCGCCGCCGTTTAAGCCCACGCAGGGAATGCCGAACACGGTGAACTCGACGGTGAGCGTGTCGCCCTTCTTGCCGGACGGGAAATCGGCGGGCGCCTTGTGCACGGCGGTCACCTTCGAGTCCGGAAACGTCTCGGCATAAAAGCGCGCCGCGGCCTCCGCGTCCTTGTCGTACCAGAGGCAGATCGTGTTCTTGGCAATCTTCGCCATCGCGCAATGTCCTTATGTTATTGACGCAGCCTACCGGCCCTCACGCCGATGGTCACTGCCAGAATTCAGGCAAGAACTGCCAGCGATCGACCAGCCGCCTGCCGCCAGACATAGAGGGCAGGGCGGGTTTGGCTAGGCTGAAGCGGCCCACCTCCCCCTGCGGGGAGGGTCGGACGGCGCAGCCATGGTTTTGGCAAGCTGGGTGGGGGAAATTGCGGCGGTGCGCTGAAAGCAATACCCCAGGTCGTTACATTTCGACCGCGCGATACCCATGCCGCTGCATTTCCAGCGGCAAAGTATGTTGAACAATTGAGAGGAAGTAAGTTACATAGTCAGTAAATTTTGGATTCGACATTCAAAATAAGTCATCGCATACTGATGATGCTATATTTCTAGGCAGGGGAAAAGTCATGGCAGATGTACAGTCTGAAGCAGACGTAATTCGAAAGCTTGGAAAGCTCCTTGAGCAAGCTGGAAAGGAATCCGGCTCAACATTGACCACCGGCGCTTGTGTGTACAATGCGGGAGGAAAAACTTATTGCAACGTTCTTACCAAGAGCCAGTGCGATGTATTTAGCGGAATCTGGACAGCAAACGGCAAGTGCCCATAACAAGTCAGGTGCCAGGCGCCCACGCGCTCTTCTCCGTCTCACTCATGATCCGCGAGGATGAAGAGCGCCTTGGTGAGCGGGGACAAGTTGGATGTGCGCTGGCGTATCCTCGGCTTTACCGCACCTCTTCGGTCCGCGGCTGTCCGGCTAAAAGTTGAAATCGCTATCTCCCCCGCAACGGGGGAGATAGCCTGCCGCCATGCGCCTGCTCCTCGCCCTTCTCCTCCTCGCCACCGCACCGGCATTTGCCTGCGACGGCGGACGCCTGTTCGAGATGATGGCAGCACAGCTTCCCGCCGAACCCACGCTCAGCGTCGACGTCGCGGACGTGCAGTCGGTCGAGGGTGGCGTGTGGGACATCTACCGCGCCGCAGGCGGCGCTATCGCGAACCTCGTGCGCACCGATTTCGGCGAGGGCGGCCGCCTTGAGACGCGGCTCGTCGTTTCGTCGCCGGCGGCTTATGCGGTCACGGTCACGCAGTTCATCTACTCCGCGCCGCTCCACATCTCCGGCTCGATCACGATCAGGGAAGAGAAGGACATCTACGTGTTCTGCGACGGCAAGGTTCTTCTGCCGGACCCGGCGGAGTTGGACCCCGACAGCGCCTATGCCGCCAAGGCTTTTCGCGCGCTCGCCACCTTCGATGCGGCGGAAATCAAGACACAGGTGCCGGCGCTGGAGCGGTGAGAGCCACGCGAGCGCTCACCCATCCGCTTCGTCATCCTCGGGCTTGACCCGAGGATCCATGCCTGAACCTCGCGGCGGCGAAGTCGCCGGTACAAGCGGCAGTGCGCCGACGCGGTATCTCCCCCTTGTCGGGGGAGAATGGATTTTCACGATCTTAGCGACGCTCGGCCCCATCGGCGAAAGTCGGCGCATTAGGTCGATCTTGCGGCGCTAAGTCGTAGAAAATCCGAGAGAGGGAGTTGCTATACTCCAAGGTCGCTCAAAGCAGGCGCTCATCAATTTGCTTCTGCATTGTCCCAAAAGAGTCGCGGCCGCATAGGCGAAGCTACCTTGCATCCGGAATCTCGGTCGCGAAACACGCCTGTCTTGCGCGGTTTCGATCACGAAAAGCTGCTTGCTTTCGATCAAGGTGTTCCAATTACCAACAGCGTCCGCGATGGCGGTTCGGATTGCGTCTCGCGCGCCCCTCAGACTGTCCGCGACAGCCTCTGGAACCTGAATTTCGGCGTGAAAGCTTTCTTGGTCTGGTACCTGGGAAAAGAGCACTTTGTGGGCGTTGGCCGGCATAAGAAGTTCTCCTTTTGTCCCAATTTAGGTATTGGCTATGCCGGCATTCAAGCGGACGTGGAAAAGATATTCTTGGTGATCTGCCGAAAATTATCTTGACTCAAAGTCAAGATCGAAAAGTCCCGAGTCGAAAGAGCAGCATTAGGTCACTATTACTGTCATTTTCGATGGGTTGGCCCCGGACCCGGGACTTTGCGCAATCCGAGGCGCATTCCCACCGCGCCTGCCGCATGCGAATCTCCATATGCCGATTCGGAATCCTCCCATGCGCCTCCTCCTGCTCCTCCTCTGCCTCCTCCCCGCCTCCGCCTCATGGGCCGAGGAGCAGTCCATGTCGTTCCTGATGAAGAACGCGCATCCGCGCGCCATCGTGGTCGAGCTTCATTCCCGGACGCGCGAGCATCGCTGGCCGGGCGGCGACAAGGTTTATCTGCTGGAACCTGACGAACGGAAATCCGTGCCGATCACCTGCGAGGGCGGCGAGCAGATCTGTTACGCCGCCTGGGTGAATGGCAATGACGGCGTCTTCTGGGGTGTCGGGCCGGACAACAACCGGACCTGTGACGACTGCTGCACGCTCTGCGCCGACAAGGCCACGACTGAATTCACGATCGAGTAGCGCGCAGACCTCACGGCCGTGTAAACCGCATCACCCAGTTCTTTTCCCACGTCGCGCCGCCATCGGTGGAAAAGTGCTGCTCCCATACCGGGCTGTCGCCGGCGGTCCAGATGAATTTCACGCGCACCGGCATGCCGCCTTCGACATCGTCGCCGAAAAATTCGCCGGTGCCATCCGACCCGAAGCGGCCGACCGTCGGCGGAAACAGCCGGTTGCTCTTGGTGTCGGACCAGTAGATCGACCACAGATCCGTCTTCGGGTCGTAGAGCCGGAGCGTCATGCCGGTAAAACCTTTCGCCGGCACCCACATCTGGTCGAGATTGCCGCCATGCACGCCGTCCGGCCCGGCCATCACCTTCTCGATTTTCGACGTCGCCGGAAACCGCTCCCAGTCCGTCGAGCCCTTCAGCCGTTCGCGCAGGGACTCGTTCTCGATGTTCCACGCGCCGACCAGGAAATCAAAATCCGCAAAGCCGCTCATCACCCTCTCCATGCTCCGTCTGGTGCGGCCTTATACTGACAGGCTCCTGACAACTGACTGTCAGGAGTGAGGGCAGGAGCAACGCATCCTCCCCCAACTCCACTCTAAAATAATCAGTAACTCCAGCTTGGCGCCCTATCTCCCCCTAGGCGGGGGAGAATGGATTTTCACGGACTTAGCGGTGCTCGGGCTCCGCCCGATCTTTGCGCCGCTAAGTCGTAGAAAATCCAAGAGAGGGGGTCGGCGTGCCCTTCAAAATCCCCTCTCTTGCTATTTCTAGCACTTAGCTCGCTTCACGGCGCTGACGCGCCTACTCGCTAAGAGCTGAAATCGCTTTCTCCCCGCAAGGGGGGAGATAGAGCGCGCCGCCAGTCCACCGCACCAAACCTTGCACGCCAGCCGCGCTCCTGCCTTTCCATTCTTATGTCTTATGCATTAAGGGGCGCGGAGCAGACCTCTCGCGTCCCGGATTTTTTCGAAAATGAGCCCCCGACCGGGCAAAACTGAAAATTCCCCTCTCTTTCTGGGCATCGACACCGGCGGCACCTACACCGATGCGGTGTTGTGGGCGGAGTCCGCCGGCGCGGACGGGCGTGGAGCGATCATCGCCAAGGCGAAAGCGCTCACCACCCGCCACGATCTGGCAGTCGGCATTTCCGGCGCGGTCGACGCGGTGCTCGCCGAGGCGAAGGTGGCGCCGCAGGTGGTAAAGCTCGTCTCCATGTCCACCACGCTCGCCACCAACGCGCTGGTGGAAGGGCAGGGCGGCCGCGCAGCACTCGTCATGGTCGGCTTCTCCGACGAGGATCTGTCGCGCGACAATCTGAAGGCCGCGCTCGGCGCCGATCCGGTCGTCTTTCTCGTCGGCGGCCATGATGTCCACGGAAACGCGAAAACGCTTGATTTGCAGCCGCTTGCGGCCGCATTGCCGGAATTGGCCAGGTCCGTTTCCGGCTTCGCTGTCTGCGCCTATTTTGCTGTCCGCAATCCAGCCCACGAAAATACCGTGCGGGATTTCCTCAGGGAAAACAGTGGCTTGCCGGTCACCTGCAGCCATGAACTCTCGTCGAGGCTCGGCGGTCCGCGCCGCGCGCTCACGACATTGCTCAATGCGCGGCTCGTCGTCATGATCGACGGGCTCATTGCCGCCACGGAGCAATTCCTGGAAAAGCGTGGAATATCAGCGCCTTTGATGGTGGTGCGTGGCGATGGCGCGCTGGTGTCGGCGGCGTTTGCGCGGCAGCGGCCGATCGAGACGATTCTCTCCGGCCCGGCCGCCAGCCTCGTTGGCGCGCGGCATTTGACCAGTCTTTCCAATGCCCTGGTGTCCGACATCGGCGGTACCACCACAGACGTCGCGGTGCTCGACCATGGCCGCCCCCGGCTTGACGAGCAGGGCGCCACCGTCGGCGGCTACCGCACCATGGTCGAGGCCGTCGCCATGCGCACCTTTGGCCTCGGCGGCGATTCCGAAGTGTCGCTGGAGGAGGGCGCGCTCGATCCGAAGATCCTGCTCGGCCCGCGCCGCCTGGTACCGCTGTCGCTCGCCGCGTACCAGCATGGCGCGGCCGTCACCGATGAGCTGGAGCGGCAGTTGCGTGCCGCCAATCCCGGCCGCATGGACGGCCGTTTTGCGGTCCGCACCGGCGTGCCGGACCGCCTCGCGGCCGGCCTCACCGGCGCCGAGGCGAAGCTTTACGAGGCGCTCACCGCGGTGCCGCAGTCGATCGATCGGCTGCTGTCCTCGACCGCCCAGCAGGCGACGCTGCAGCGCCTTGTGTCGCGCGGCCTTGCGCATGTTTCGGGCTTCACGCCGTCCGACGCCGCGCATGTGCTGGCAAAGCAGACGAACTGGGATGCACATGCCGCCAGGCTTGGCGCGGAGGTCTTCGCGCGCAAGAAAGACGGGCGCGGCCAGCCCATTGCTGACAGTCCCGAAAGCCTTGCGCAGCGTGTGCTTTCCGCACTGACGCGCCAGTCCGCCGAAGTCATCCTGGAGACCGCCTTCGCGGAGGATGGTTTTGACGGCGAATCCACCGTCGAGCACGCGCTTGTCCAGCGCGCCGTCGACGGAAAGGGCGGAATTGCGCGGCTTACCGTGGCCGTCGACCGCCCCGTCATCGGCCTCGGCGCCTCCGCCGGGCTGCATTATGCCGGCCTGCCCGCGCTGGTCGGCAACGAGGTCGTCGTTCCCGCGGATGCCGGCGTCGCGAACGCGCTGGGCGCCGTCGTCGGCCAGGTGCGCGTCACCGTGTCGGCGACCGTCAGCCAGCCCAAGGAAGGGCTGTTCCGCGCGGCCGCTGGCGATCTGGTCAAGGATTTCACCGACGAGGCGAAGGCGCTCGACCACGCCGAGCGCGTGGTCCGCAAGGCCGCGCTCGACGCGGCCATCGCCGCCGGCACCGACACCGCGGAGGTCGAGGTGACCCGCGACATCCGCGCCGCCACGGTCGAAAGCCAGCGCACCTTCATCGAAGCTGTCATTGCCGCAACCGCCAGCGGCCGGCCGCGCATCGCCGTCTGATCTGGGCAGGAAAATAGTAATCGTTTCAGCCGGTTACCAATAGGAAAGGGGACTGAGCCTTTCGAATGAATTGACCCGTCCGCTCTGCCATGCAAAAGGCCGAAGCTCTTTCAAAGCCCGGCCCTGGAGAATTTGTTGATGACCGACCGCATTGAGATTGCCGGGCTGCAGATCGCTCGGCCGCTCCATGAATTCGTCGAGCGCGAGGCCCTGTCTGGCACCGGGATTGACGCCGCCGCCTTCTGGTCGGGTTTCTCCGAAATCGTCCACGACCTCGCGCCGAAAAACCGCGCGCTGCTCAAGAAGCGCGACGATCTCCAGGAAAAGATCGATGACTGGCATCGCGCCAACGGCGCGCCGAACGATCTTGCCGCCTACAAGGCGTTCCTCAAGGAGATTGGCTATCTCGTTGAGGAAGGTCCGGCCTTTACGGTGACGACGGAGAACGTCGACCCGGAAATCGCGACGATCGCCGGTCCGCAACTTGTCGTGCCGGTCATGAACGCGCGCTATGCTCTGAACGCCGTGAACGCCCGCTGGGGCTCGCTTTACGACGCGCTCTACGGCACGGACGCAATTCCCGAGACCGACGGCGCGGAGAAGGGCAAGGGCTACAATCCGAAGCGCGGCGCGAAGGTGATCGCCTGGGCGCGCGATTTTCTCGACGAAGCGGCGCCGCTTGCGGCGGCAAGCTGGAAGGATGCGCGGGGCTTCTCCGTGAAAGACGCGTCTCTGGTTGTTGCGCTCGGCGGTGGCAAGACGACAGGCCTGAAAGATCCGAAGCAGTTCGCCGGCTATCTCGAGACGCCCGAAGCGCCCGACCAGTTTCTGCTCCGTAACAACGGCATCCACATCGAAGTGCTGATCGATCCGAAGTCGGAGATCGGCAGGAGCGATCCTGCGCACATTTCCGATGTCTGGCTCGAAGCCGCGATTACCACGATCATGGACTGTGAGGACTCCGTCGCCGCGGTCGATGCCGAGGACAAGGCGCTCGTCTATCGCAACTGGCTCGGCCTGATGCGAGGCGACCTCACCGAGGAAGTCACCAAGGGCGGGACGACCTTCACCCGAAAACTCAATCCCGACCTCGACTATCACGCGCCGGACGGCTCGACCTTCGAGGCGAAATGCCGGTCGATGATGCTGGTCCGCAATGTCGGGCACCTGATGACCAATCCGGCGATCCTCGACCGCGACGGCAACGAAGTGCCGGAAGGCATCATGGATGCGATGATCACGTCGATGATCGCGCTGCACGATGTCGGCCAAGGGGGTAAAACCGGCGGCCGCCGCAAGAATTCGCGCACCGGTTCTGTCTATATCGTGAAACCGAAGATGCACGGCCCCGAGGAGGTGGCCTTCTCGGTCGAACTGTTCGGTCGTGTCGAGAAGGCCCTCGGCATGAAGCCGAACACGCTGAAGATGGGCATCATGGATGAGGAGCGGCGCACGACCGTCAACCTCAAGGAGTGCATCCGCGCAGCGAAGGAGCGCGTCGTCTTCATCAACACCGGGTTCCTCGATCGCACCGGCGACGAGATGCACACCTCGATGGAAGCTGGCCCGATGATCCGCAAGGGAGACATGAAGCAGGCCGCCTGGATCCAGGCCTATGAAAACTGGAACGTCGACACTGGTCTTGAGTGCGGCCTCGAAGGCCGCGCGCAGATCGGCAAGGGCATGTGGGCGATGCCGGATCTGATGGCGGCGATGCTCGAGCAGAAGATCGGCCATCCGAAAGCCGGCGCCAACACCGCCTGGGTGCCGTCGCCGACCGCCGCGACGCTGCACGCGACGCACTATCACAAGGTCGATGTGCATGCCGTGCAGGAGAAGCTGAAGAGCCGTCCGAAGGCGAAGCTCGACGATATTCTTTCGGTGCCGGTGGCTGTGCGCCCGAACTGGACGCCGGAGGAAATCCAGCGCGAGCTCGACAACAACGCCCAGGGCATTCTGGGTTACGTCGTGCGCTGGATCGATCAGGGCATCGGCTGCTCGAAAGTGCCGGACATCAACGATGTCGGGCTGATGGAGGATCGCGCGACGCTGCGCATCTCCTCGCAGCACATCGCCAACTGGCTGCATCATGGCGTCTGCTCGCAGAACCAGGTCATGGAGACGATGAAACGCATGGCCGCGGTCGTCGACCGGCAGAACGAGGGCGACCCGCTCTATCGGCCGATGGCGCCGGACTATGATGGGTCGATCGCGTTCCGCGCCGCGTGCGATCTGGTCTTTCAGGGCCGCGCGCAGCCCAGCGGCTACACCGAGCCGATCCTGCACAAGCGGCGGCTCGAACTCAAAGCCGTGTAAGTTCTAATGGTCCGCCCCCTCCACCGCCTTCGGCGGTCCCCCTCCCCCGCTTCGCAGGGGAGGATCCGAGGTCGCGGCCGACATCGCCGGTTGATCCTCCCCCGTTTACGGGGGAGGGGGACCACGCAAAGCGTGGTGGAGGGGGCGCGTGATTTCGCGAATGCAGCGCCATGATCCTCGCCATCGACACTGCCGCCAATCTCTGCGCCGCGTGCATCCATGATGCGGATCGCGAGCTTGGCCGCGCGGTGCGCGACATCGGCAAGGGACATGCCGAGCAGCTCATGGATGTCATTGGCGAGGCGATGGGTTCGGCTGGACTTACCTATGCCGATCTCGACGCTATCGCCGTCGCCGTTGGCCCCGGGTCGTTCACCGGCATCCGCGTCGGCGTGGCAACCGCGCGCGGACTGGCGTTGGCGCTGAAAATCCCTGCGATTGGCGTGACAACTCTGGAAGCGCTCGCTTACCAAGCGCGCGAGCTGAACCGACCCGTGTCCGTCACGGCCGCTATCGATGCCGGCCGCGATGGTCTGTACGTCGCCCTTTACGATGATTTGGGAAACGGGGTGCATGCTCCTCAAATTGCCGGCATAGATGAGGCGATGCGGCTGGCAATGGAGGGCGAGATGATCTGCGGATCGGCCGCCAGAAGGATTGCTGACGCAGCCGGTGTCGCGGAGCGTGTGGTTGCGCCGCTCACCGCGACAGCCGACATAGGCACCTATGCACGCCTTGCCGCGATCAAGCCGCGCGATGGCGCAAAGCCAAAGCCGCTCTACCTGCGCGCGCCGGACGCCAAGCCGCAGGCGCACGCGATCCTGGCGCGAAAACCATGATGAACTGGCTGCCCTTCACGACGCAGAAGCCGCGGGACTTTTCGATCGCGCCGATCGCGCGTTCGGATGCGCCGCGGCTTGCGGTCCTGCATCGGGAGGATTTCCTTCGGCCGTGGTCGGACGGTGAGTTCGCTTCGCTGATCGATCAGGATGCGGTGTTCGGCTTTTCGGCGCTGGAGACCGGAAAGGGCAGGGAGGGTCCCGTCGGCTTCGTGCTCGCCCGTCTCGCGGCTGGAGAGGCCGAGATCCTGACCGTGGCCGTCGCCCGCTCGCACCGGCGGCTGGGTCTCGGCTGGAAATTGATGGACGCCGTGCTGCGTGAGCTTCACGCGGCCCGCGCCGAAGCCCTGTTCCTCGAAGTGGACGAGACGAACGCCGCGGCGATTACTCTCTATCGCCGGCTCGGGTTCCGCGAGGTTGCAAAGCGGCCTGCCTACTACAGCGATGGCGACGGCCGGAAATCGGCTGCGCTTGTCATGCGCCGCGATCTTCGTTAGCCAGCCCTCCGGGCTGGAGAACCGTCGGACAAAATGCTCGCGACAATCCGGATGGCGCTCGGGCTGATCGTCATCGCCATCGCCATTCTGCTTGTCATCCCGACGCAATACATCGCGTTGAAGACTGGCCTCTATTCGATGAATTTCGGCTCGCGCTGGTGCCATTGGGCGATGGCCAAGGCGCTCGGCTTCCGTATCGTCAAGCATGGCGAAATGGCGAGGGAGCGGCCGCTGCTGATCGCCTCCAACCACATTTCATGGACGGACATCCTGGTGATCGGCTCGATGACGGAAGGGTCATTCATCGCGCGCGGCGACATGGCCGGTTGGCCTTTTCTCGGCTGGCTCTCGACGCTGCAGAAGACGATCTTCGTCGATCGTAAGCGTAAGGGTACGTCCGGCGCTCAGGCATCCGATGTTGGCAAGCGGCTGGCGGGCAATGATCCCGTCATTCTGTTCGCCGAGGGTACGACGGGCGACGGCAATTTCATTCTCCGCTTCAACAGCACGCTCTTTGGCGCGGCCGATATGGCGATCCGTGAAGGCGGCGCGGAGAAGGTCTTCATCCAGCCGGTGGCGATCGTCTACACGCGCTTTCATGGCATGCCGATGAACCGGCAGCATCGTCCGCTTGCGGCCTGGATCGGCGACAATGAGCTATGGCCATCCATCCGGCAGCACCTCCGCGAAGGCGCGATGGATGTCGAGGTGTTTTTCGGCGAGCCGGTCGAATACACGCCCGCCTCCAGGCGCAAGGTCGCGGCGAAGGAGATCGAGGACAAAGTGCGGTCGCTGGTGTCGGACAGGTTGAGAGATGTGAAGCGCGCCGACGCGCTCCCTCTGCCTTGAGGGGAGGGGTGGCTCGGTGGCTGCAGCGCTCACTCGAAACCTGCCTTCTGTCCCGCAAACCCGTGGATAGATTGCCACCGCCTCTGCCGCCATCCGAAAATAGTTTTGAGCGATTTCAATCGCTTGCCGTGTCAGCAGAAAAAATCTGCACGAGTGCCAACCGCATTCTGTCCATGGGTATCCGCCCTGCCTGATAATACGCTCGGCAGCTTGCCAGTGGGAACGGGTGTACAACCGGCGCTCAGGCAAGTGTGGCGCCGAAGCTGTTTCCCGCAACGGTGAGCGGGAGAGGTTTCGGCCCTCCGCCGGGCTGAGCGCCCACGCCTCCCCAGCCGATCGGGGATCAAGGCGATGGGCCGGTGCCGGCAGAGGGGAAAACGCCGGCGGCGCATGGCAGCGCGTCAACTTACCTAGATTAGACGACGCAATGCCATGCGCCGCCTCCCACACTACCCATGACGCCCGACCGGCGAAGCCGGGTCGGAAAGCGAGTCATGGGCACTAAAACCATAGCTCGGCTGAAAAGCGCGAGAACGCGAAGCCGTGCTTGAGAGAACGGCCAGCCTGGACCTCCTCCGAAACCGTCTGTCATTCGTCATGAAAACCCGCTAGAAGCCGCGCCATGGATTTGAACGAACTGCCGGAACGGCAGGTGGAACTCGACAACAATGGCATTTCCGCGCCGGAGACACCCTCCAGGGCGCGCAAGGTCTTCATCAAGACCTATGGCTGCCAGATGAACGTTTATGACTCGCAGCGCATGAGCGATGCTCTCGCGACAAGCGGCTATGTCGCGTCCGACACGGTCGAGGACGCCGACCTCGTTCTGCTGAACACCTGTCACATCCGCGAGAAGGCTGCCGAAAAGGTCTATTCCGAACTCGGTCGCATCCGGAAGCTCAAGACCGAGCGCGAGAAAAGCGGCAAGGAGATGCTGATCGGTGTCGCAGGCTGCGTCGCACAGGCGGAAGGCCGGGAGATCATTCGCCGGTCCCCCGTGGTCGACCTGGTGATCGGCCCCCAGACCTATCATCGTCTCCCCGACGTCGTGCTGCGCGCGCGCGCCGGCGACAAGGTGGTCGAAACCGATTACGCCATCGAAGACAAGTTCGAACATCTGCCGCAGCCGAAAAAGGCCGACGTACAGAAGCGTGGCGTCACCGCGTTCCTCACCGTGCAGGAAGGGTGCGACAAGTTCTGCACCTTCTGCGTCGTGCCTTACACGCGCGGCTCCGAAGTCTCGCGGCCGGTCGCGCAGATCGTCGCGGAAGCGGAGAGGCTCGCTGAAGCCGGCGTGCGCGAAGTCACGCTGCTCGGCCAGAACGTTAACGCCTGGCATGGCGAAGGTCCGGACGGTTCGGAATGGGGTCTTGGCCGGCTGCTGTTTCGCCTGGCGGAAATTCCCGGCATCGCGCGGCTGCGCTATACGACCAGCCATCCGCGCGACATGGACGACGCGCTGATCGCCGCGCATCGCGATCTGAAGGCTCTGATGCCCTATCTGCATCTGCCGGTGCAGGCGGGTTCGGATCGCATCCTGAAGTCGATGAACCGCCGTCATACGGCGGCTGATTATCTCAAACTGATCGACCGCATCCGCGCCGCGCAGCCGGATATTGCCTTGTCAGGTGACTTCATCGTCGGTTTCCCCGGTGAGACCGACGAGGATTTCGAAGCGACGATGGCGATCGTGCGTACCGTGAAGTATGCGCAAGCCTTCTCGTTCAAATATTCGCCGCGCCCGGGCACGCCAGGCGCCGAACTGTCCGACCAGGTGCCGGAATCGGTGAAAGACGAGCGTCTGCAGCGGCTCCAGGCGCTGCTTCTGGAACAACAGCAGGCCTTTGCCGTTGAAATGGTCGGCCGCGATATCGATCTGTTGATCGACAAGCGAGGCCGTCAGGCGGGACAGATGGTTGGCCGTTCACCGTGGTTGCAGCCCGTGATTGTTGATGAAAAGGCCGGCGAAATCGGTGACATTGTGCCGGTGCGAATCACGAAGGCAGGCTTGTACAGTTTGTTCGCCGAGGCGCTGCGGCCTCGGTCTTCCGGGAGAGACGTTTGAACGCCAAGACTGAGCTGAAAAGCGTGCCCTCCGGGGCGTCGGACATGGCGCACATCGTCCTCACCTTCGACAACAACCGGCTCGCCAGCGCGCTTTATGGTCAATTCGACGAAAATCTCGCGCGCGTCGAGCAGAAGCTTGGCGTCGATATCCGGCCGCGCGGCAACCAACTGACGATCAAGGGCGATCCGTCGGCTGCCGAGCAGGCGCGGCGGGCGATCGACCATCTCTATTCGATCCTGCAAAAGGGCGCCGACCTGGCGCAATCCGACGTCGACGGCGCGATCCGCATGGCGACCGCCGCGGACGACCAGCTCACGCTTCCAACACTCGAACGCAAGGGCAAGATGGCCGCCGCGCAAATCGCCACCCGCAAGCGCACGATCTATGCGCGCTCCGGCAACCAGGACGCTTACATGCGCGCGCTGGAGCGGTCTGAGATGGTGTTCGGCATCGGCCCGGCCGGCACTGGCAAGACCTATCTCGCCGTCGCGCACGCTGCGATGATGCTGGAGCGCGGACTGGTCGAGCGCATCGTACTTTCTCGCCCCGCGGTTGAAGCGGGCGAGCGGCTCGGCTTCCTGCCAGGCGACATGAAGGAGAAGGTCGACCCCTATCTGCGGCCGCTTTACGACGCGCTTTACGACATGATGCCCTCCGACAAGGTTGAGCGCGCGATTGCCGCGGGCGTCATCGAGATCGCGCCGCTCGCCTTCATGCGCGGCCGCACACTGGCGCACGCCGCCGTCATTCTCGACGAGGCGCAGAACACGACGCCGATGCAGATGAAGATGTTCCTGACCCGCCTTGGCGAAGGCGGGCGCATGATCGTGACCGGCGACCCGACGCAGATCGACCTGCCGCCGAACACCAAGTCCGGCCTCGTTGAAGCGCTGAGGATTCTCGATGGCGTGCCGGGGATCGTCACGGTCCGCTTCAACGACGCCGACGTCGTCCGTCATCCGCTCGTTGCGGAAATCGTGCGGGCCTACGATAAGGACGGCAAGGCGCACGCTTCGGGCACGAGCCAGCGGAACTGACGCCGATCCATGGCCAGGAAAGCCGCCGCGAAGCCGAAAACAGCTTCGAAACCAGACATTTCGATCGATATTTCAGTGGAAGCCGGCGACTGGCCGGCTGAATTAGCCCTTCGCAGGCTGGCGAAGGCGGCAATTACCGCTGCCTCGAAGGAAATCGGCCCCATGCAAGGCTCGAGCGAACTCAGCCTGGTGTTTTCTGACGACGCAGCCATCCGCAAGCTCAATGCCGGCTGGCGCGGCAAGGACAAACCGACGAATGTCCTGTCTTTTCCTGCATTTAGCTGGCGCCGCGGCGATCCACTGCCGCCGATGCTCGGCGACATCGCGATCGCGGCGGAAACGGTGCGGAAGGAGGCCGATCTGGAAGGCAAGCCTTTTGAACACCATCTGACGCACCTTATCGTGCATGGCTTCCTGCATCTTCTCGGATATGATCACGAGACGAACGGGGAGGCCGAGGAGATGGAGGGCGTGGAGCGGCGCATCCTTGCTGCTCTTGCCATTCCCGATCCCTACGCATAACACGAGGCGGCAACCGACCTACGGCGATGAACGAAAACGCACCGTCAGCTCCCGGACCAGAGTCTGGAAGCACCACTACGGCGTCTGGCCAGCCGGCCGACGCTCCGAGTACCGGGCCCGAGCAATCGGGCGAACGTCCCTCCCTCTTCGAGCGGCTTTCAGGCTTCTTCCGGCAGCGCAACGGGTCCAGCCTTCGCGAGGACCTGGAAGATGCGTTGGCCGAAAGCGAGGCCGACGGGGAAACCTTCTCGCCCGGCGAAAGGGCGATGCTCAACAACATCCTGCGGCTGCGCGAGGTTCGCGTCGAGGACGTCATGGTGCCGCGCGCCGACATCGAGGCCATCGAGATGTCGACCACGCTCGGCGCGCTGCTGCTGCTGTTCGAAGAGTCCGGCCATTCGCGAATGCCGGTCTATTCCGAAAACCTCGACGATCCGCGCGGCATGGTTCACATCCGCGACATCGTCGCCCACATCACGCGTCAGGCTCATCAGAAGAAAGGCCGCGCGTCGCGGAAGCCTGCCACGGTGCCGGCCGGACTGGATCTGGCCAATGTCGATCTCACCAAGACGATCGGCGAACTCAATTTGATCCGCACGGTTCTGTTTGTCCCGCCGTCGATGCTCGCCTCGGATCTGATGACTCGCATGCAGGCGAGCCGCACGCAGATGGCGCTGGTCATCGACGAGTATGGCGGCACGGACGGACTGGTCTCGCTGGAAGACATCGTCGAGATGGTCGTCGGCGACATTGAAGACGAGCATGACGACGAGGAAGCGCTGATCACCAAGGCCGGCGAGGGTGTCTATATCGTCGACGGCAAGGCCGAGATCGATGACGTTGTCGAAGCGATCGGCAACGAGTTCTCGCCGGGCGAGCATGGCGACACTGTCGATACCATCGGCGGCATGATCTTCAACGCGCTCGGCCGCGTGCCGGCGCGCGGTGAGGTGGTCCAGGCTGTTCCCGGCTTCGAGTTCCATGTGCTCGACGCCGATCCGCGCCGCGTGAAACGCGTCAGGATCATCCATGACCCGAAGGGCGAACGCCGCCGCCGTCAGCCGCGCGGCGTGGCCGTTGAAGAGCCGACCGGACAGGACTGAATGTAAGCCGAACGGTTTGTCGCGGTTGGCCAGTGCAGCTTCCGGCTGCTAAACCCGTTCGGGGTGATTCTCAGTCTGGGCTGTTGATGGAACGCCTTGCCGGCAAGATCATATTGCTGTGGGGATGGCGAAGAACGCTCGTGGCGTTCCTGGCCGGCGCGCTTTTGGTTTTCATCCAGGCACCCTACGACTTCTTCGCCGTAGGCTTCATCTCCTTCCCGATCCTCGTCTGGCTGCTCGACGGAGCCACCGCCGATCGTCCGCGCGGTTTCCTGCGCCGTCTGAAGCCGGCGTTTGCCACGGGGTTCTGGTTCGGCTTCGGTTATTTTCTCACCGGCCTCTGGTGGATCGGCGCGGCTTTTCTGGTCGATGCGGAGAACTACGCCTGGGCGCTGCCGATCGGTGTCGTCCTTCTTCCGGCCGGGATGGCGATCTTCTACGGTCTGGCCGCGGCTGTCGCGCGGCTCTTCTGGTCGGATGGACTTGGGCGCATCTTCGTGCTCGCGGCGTCGTTCGGGCTGCTCGAATGGCTGCGGGGATTCGTCTTCACCGGCTTTCCATGGAATGCCGTAGGCTACGGCGCGATGCCAATCCCGTTGCTGATGCAACCTGTGCAGGTGATCGGCATGGCAGGGATGAACACGCTCACGGTGTTCATCTTCTCGATGCCAGCGTTGCTCGCCGGACAACGGCATGTCCGCACCGGCATCGCGGTCGCCATCGCTCTGGTGCTCGCGCACGTCGGGTTCGGCTATTACAGCCTGACTCTTCCTCGGCCCGCGGACGCCAGGCAACTCGACGTCCGCATTATCCAGACCGCCGTCGACCAGCTTGTAAAATGGGACGAGGGGACGCGGCAGCAAGTCTTCCGTTCGCTCCTCGAACAATCGTCGGCGCCTTCGGTCGACGGAAAGCCACGGCCGGCTTTGATCCTGTGGCCTGAGACCACGATGCCATATCTGCTGACCGAGGATGGCGGCGCGATCGCAGCACTCGCGGAAGCCCTGGCCGAGGGGCAGTTGCTGCTCGCCGGCGCGGTGCGCGTCGAGGGCGCGACCGGACAGAAGCAGATCTACTACAATTCCGCGATGGCGATCGACGACCGCGGTGAGATCGTCGACGCCGTGGACAAGGTCCATCTCGTGCCAGGCGGTGAGTACATTCCGCTTGAGGACCTCTTTGCCCAGATCGGCATTGATCAGCTGGTCGCGGGCCCGAACAACTTCGCAGCCGGCACCAAGCGACATCCAATCGACATCAACGGCATAAAGCTCCTGCCCTTCATCTGCTACGAGGTGATCTTCGGCGAGGAGGTCTATCGTGATGCGCCCGGATCGGACGTGCTCGTCAACCTCACCAATGACGGCTGGTTCGGCGACCTCGCCGGTCCGTATCAGCACTTCCGCCAGGCTCAGGTTCGCGCCGTCGAGAACCGGATGCCGCTGCTGCGCGCTGCCAATGGCGGCATCTCAGCGGCCATCGACGAGAAGGGGCGCGTCATCGACGCCTTCAGGCTCAATGCGGCAGGTGCGCTCGATGTGACGATATCGGTGCCTGCTGCCAGATCGTTGGCCTATGGAAATGCACAGGTGAATGGGCTGATCGTGCTCCTGTCTTTCTGGCTTCTCGGAACTATTTTTTATGTAAGGCATCGCCTACGGGCGAATTGACAGGCCGCACACGGCAAACCCATAGTGCGCCGCCTGCCACGATTCCGGGTAGCAGACTGAAAAACCGGGAGTTTTCACAACATAACGGAGTGGTTGGGGGTTAAAACTAAAAAAGCCGCGAAAACGGCGAGGAAAAAAATGGCAGAAAACAAGAAAAAACCGAACCCGATAGATATCCATGTCGGGAGTCGGATCAGGTTGCGTCGTAATATGCTAGGCATGAGTCAAGAGAAACTGGGTGAGAACCTGGGCATCACATTTCAGCAAATTCAGAAATACGAAAAAGGGACCAATCGCGTAGGCGCCAGCCGCCTTCAGGCGATTGCATCTATTTTGAATGTTCCGGTCGCGTTTTTTTTCGAAGATGCGCCTGGGGCAACGGAGGCCGGTGGCCCAGCCGGTCTCTCGGAAGACAGTTCGACGTCTTACGTGGTTGATTTCGTCAACAGCGCGGAAGGGTCAGCT
>Ga0335075_10004711_pt1 | contig 21266 bp, 24 predicted proteins | sample Lox_Sample_24_FD_206723 | JGI IMG/M metagenome (GOLD analysis project Ga0335075, IMG submission 206723) | Soil microbial communities from Loxahatchee National Wildlife Refuge, Florida, United States - Lox_Sample_2.4 | ecosystem: Environmental > Terrestrial > Soil > Wetlands | place: USA...
GCGCGGCGTGCGGGAACAGCCCGTCCGGTGCGTCGGTGACCTGGATGGTGCGTGTCTCGGCGCGGCCGTGCGCGCGGTCTTGCATCAGGTGCTGCACCGGGACGCCGGGCCAGTCCAGGGCGTCCACCGCGTCGAAGAGCTTAGGCTGGTTGTCCTTGACCGCGGTAAAGATGTAGTCGGCGCCTTTGTCTTCCACCAGGTAGCGGGCGCTCTCCCGCTGCACGTGCAGCGCGTCCAGCGTGACGATCGCCCCGCGCACGTCCACGCCGTCCAGCAGCGGCTTGACCTGGGTGATCTCGTTGGTCTTGTGCCCCACCTCGCGCTGGGCGACCACGGCCCCGGCGCTGGTCATCGCCGCCAGCAGGTGCACCGCCCGGCCGTCGGCCTGCACGGCGCCGCGCACCGTCTTGCCGTCCACCGCCGCGCCCGCCCCGGCGTGAGCGTGCGCCTGCTGCCAGGCGGCGAGCCGCTCCTCCAGCGCAGCAGGATCGACGCGGGACAGGGCCCGGCGGATCGTGGTCTCGCTGGGCACCACCCACGCCCCGCCGCACGGGTCGCGGCGCACCCCGAGGCAGGCCAGCACCGCGCCCGGCGCATCCGCCGCCCACTCGGTGATCGCGACCAGCGACTTCGCCCCGGCCGCCACCGCCGCGCACGCCAGGGCCAGGACCGTGGCCAGCGCATGCCGCCGGCCCTGCGCGCGGCGGTGATCGGGCACCGCGGCCAGGAATCCCGCCAGGCCCGGCAGCTCCCCGCACCACCCGTCCGCGATCGGCGCCGACAGGACATGAACGGCGGCGCTGGCGCCGCCGCCGGCGGGCATGGCAGACTGAACAGGCATCGGGGCCTCCCGGACAGGTAATGGATGACACCACCTGCCTAGCGAGGCCCCGAAGCCGTTCCCGCCCGCGACACGCCCCTTGACAAGATCGTTACCGCGCGGCCACTCACGTCAACGGCATCCTGTAGTCAGCCCAATTCACAGAGTGAGAACGCCGGCGCCCTGCGCGACCAGCCCCTCTGGATCTTCGGGGCGATCCCAATTACCGGGATCCTCGCGATATCCCGTGACCTGTGACCAGAAACCGGCGAGCAGAAACGGATTCTCGCAATCGAACGTAATGGTTCTGATCTGGACGGTCGCTCAGGCTCCCTTGTCCGCACGGCACCGTCCGCTACGGGGCCGCAGCCGGCCGATCGCAGAGGCAGTAACGGCCGAGCGCACGCTTCTTCGCCACGTTAATTCGCACGTCATTAGCACGAATGTCATTGGTGGTGCTTGCGCGTTCGCCCTAGCTAAGCACTTTGAGAAGAGAACCGGGGTGTTACGACCTCCGGTGAGGCCCTCACATTGGCATGACCGGCCGGGCGCGGCGCGAGGAGTTGCCACAGGGGCCGGATGTCACGATCGGCGCCGCGGCAGCGACATGAGGCTTGCCGCGGCTGGCACCTGGCGGCTGGCCTCGGGGAAGCTCCGAGCGCGGTGCGTCAGTTGCCTCTGACGTCAGGCGGACCCTAGGGGATCGATGCATCCGCGCACTTCCGGGCAATCGGATCGCCGGCTCACGCGCATTCTGCCGCGCACAGATCGACCTGATCGTGCATGACATGGCCGGTGATCGGCAAGGAGCGATCACCCGCGCCGAACGGCGGATACTTGGGCACCTGGCGCGGACCGCCGTCGCTGAGGGTGAGCCGATCTCTGACTCAGCGTGCGACCGTGGCAAACCCGTGCGCGTGCCTGACCACACCCAAATCTGTGACTTCTGTGGGGCCCGCGGGACGAGAATGTTGCTCATCGCCGCATAGTGCGTGTGGTGCGGCGCCCTCGGTTCGCGACTCGCTGAGCCTGGCAGCGGCTGCAGAGGGCGGCCGTCATGCGCTTTCATAACGGAATGCGGTGGAGTTCCGCGTTAACGTCTGAATCGGCAGTGGGGACGGTTGTTGCTCGTGGCGGAACAACGCCTAGCCGCTGTCGTCGGCTGCTTCGGGACTAGTTGGCAGGAGTTGGCAGGAGGCGCCCCGCGGTAGGTCGGTTCTGCCGGCCGTGCTCCGACACCGCTCCGGGCCGCAGATGCTTGAGCCTCGGCAGCAGCCGCGCTCGTCCCCGGGCTGCGCGGCTCTTCACAGTTCCCTCCGTGACGCCGAGAACCCGGGCGGCGTCGGCAACTGGGTAGCCGAGCATGTCCACGAGGACAAGCGCGGCCTGCTGCTCGGGGACCAACTGCTGCAGCGCGGCTCGCACGTCGATGGCGGTGTCGCTGCTGGCCGATGGATCCGCGAGCGACTGGCGGCCGGTGGCTAGCGCATCCAGCGTGTCCTCGTCCTGGCAGGCTGTGGTCGGGCGCGCTGACCGGCGGCGCGTGCGGTCCAGCGCGGCATTAACGACAATCCGGTGCAACCAGGTCGTGACGGCCGAATCGCCCCGGAAGCTATCGGCTCTCCGGAGCGCGGCGATCATCGCGTCCTGCAGAGCGTCTGCTGCTTCCTCCGGATCACTGAGGGTACGGAGGGCAACGGCCCACAGCCGGTCCCGATGCCGCCTGAACAGCTCGCCGAATGCGTGCGGATCGCCCGAGACGTGCCTGCTGAGCAGCTCGGTGTCAGACGGACTCTCCTTCCCGGCTGGAGCGTTCGGCCGGCTGGCGCTGCCTGGGCAGAAGATTGCGCTCGGACTCGCGGTCGTATCGATCCGTCGCTCCCTCCTCTCGCCCGGCTCAGCGGGAAGCGTCAGTCGGACACGATTCGTGCAATACCCGCGCAAGTATGACTTGTATAGACCGCTTCGTTCCGAACGGAGCACCGCTACGAACGCGCGCCCGCTGCGATCACAAGTCTCGTTCATATCCATATCCCTGTTTGAAAGCGGCGCCCCGGCGGTCGCCAGCGCAGTGGCGGATGCGGCTGCCGGTGCCACAGGAGCCTGCGGCCCTCATGGCTGCCTTCTGGGTTGTGTTGCCTGCGTGACGCTTTTCCTTCAAACCCTTATTTGGCCTTCGCCTTGGGTCATGCGCGCGGTGAGGAAGAGTGTCTGCCCTGTGAACAAGGAGAACTCACCGACAAACCGTCCTGGCCCGTGCGTGACAACCGGTTCCGGGGGGAGGTCGCGGATCGGGCCGCGGCTGACGTCGATTGTCCCGCTTTCCACGATGATCAGTCCGGCTGGCGGCCTGTCGGCTCTGAAGACGATGTCACCCGCGCCCAGGTCAGCCGGCGTGCCGTAGGCAGCAGCTCGCTTGACCTGGTCGGCCGTGAGGATGGGCCAGAGGTCTCTCCAGCGCGGGCGCTGCGCGGAAGAATTTTTCATCGCTGGGATCTCGCTCTCAGTCTTGATCGTTTGCCGGCGGCATGAGATTGTTCTTCGGCAGGGGCGCAGTGGACTGCGCCTGGCCGCGGCCGCGCGGCACCGGTCTGCGGGGCTCGGTCACCAGGACAGCCACCAGCTCGCCTGCTAGTGATTATGGCGTCCGCGCGCTGCGGTCGCACCCGTAAGAACCCTGGCCGCTATACGGGCCGTGCCAGCGTGCACCGTTGTCTGCCGCCCGAAATCAGGGCTGCCAGTCTCAAGCTGGCGGACGATGTGATCGCGTCGGTAGATTGCCTCGGCGATGCTGCGGGATGCGTGCGCGTGCTCGGCCGCGCCGAGTGGCACGGGCTCCGGCGCCGCATCGCTGATGCCGATGGCTCCGACGCCTATTTGTGCCGCCCGCATGTGCCGGGAAAGATACGTCATGCTCTGCTGGGCGGCGAACTCACCGCGCCGATGCGGCAGGGCAGGAGCATGTGGTGCCCGGCCGGGCACGGTGACGCTCGGTATTCACCTCGGGATGTCGGCGAAGATCGTGATTGCGGATGCCGGCGGAGCCGAGATCGACGGCGCGACTACTGGGAGGGCCACAGGCAGCCGGGGGGCTACCGCTGGGCCCGTTTCACTCTGACCTTTGACGACGGCGGCCGTCTGATGCTGATCGACCTGCGGCGGCTGGGCCGTGTCGGGCTATGCCCGCCTGTGTCTCAGCTCGGTCCCGATGCCCAGCTGGTCAAGCCTGCGCAGTTCCGCGTCGCGCTCGCCGCCGACGGTGCCGCCCCAGTCAGGGCCCGGATCATGGACCAGGGCGGATCGCCGGCATCGGCGACCTGCTTGCCGATGAGATCTTGTGGCGCGCCTGTCTCCATCCCGCGCGAGCCGTCGGCAGCCTGACCCCGCCTGAGCAGGCCATGCCTGCTCAGGTCCTGCCGCGCCGCGATCGCGGCTGCGCTTTGCGGGGGCGGCGTGCACATCCTGACCATCATCCCGTGCCGGCGCCGGGGAGGCGGGTGCCCGCGTGATCACGCGTTTATGGCCGCGGGCATAATCGGCGGGCGGGCAACCTGGTGGTGCCCGGCCGAGCAGTGGCTGCCCGCCAGTGTCTGCGCGGCACAGCCGGGTCTGGGCGCGGGGCGGGTCATCACCGCGACGCCCTGGCCTCCGAGGGCGCGGACACGCGGTCGCGGCTGTTCAGGGCGCGGTCGAGGTCTCGGCGGGAAGTGATGCCCAGCTTGCCGAAGATGTTGCGCAGGTGCCACTCGACCGTGCGTACGCCGATGAACAGCTGGGCGCTGATCTCCTGGTTGGTGTGCCCCTCGCGGGCGAGCTGGGCAACCTGCTCTTCCTGGGGAGTGAAGTCAGTGTCGGGGTCGCTGCGCTTGCGCACTCGTTCGCCGGTGGCCTGCAGCTCGCGCCGTGCCCGCTCGGCGAATGCCCGGGCGCCCATCGCGTCGAGTGCCTCGAACGCGGCCCGGAGCTGGTAGCGGGCCTCGGTCCGGCGGTTCTCCCGCCGCAGCCACTCGCCGTAGCACAGCCGGGCGCGGGCCAGCTGGGTCGCCATGCGGGTCTTCTCCAGCAGCGCGACCGCCTCCGCGTACAGGTCCTCTGCGACGCTGCCTTCGGACGCCAGCGCCTGAGAGCGTGCGGCGATGCCGCGGGCCCACGCGGTCCCGCTGGCCGACGCGATCGCGGCGAGCTGGCCGGCCGCTGCCGCGGCGCGGTCTTGCTGGCCGGCCCGGGCGGCGGCCTCGGCCAGCTCGGCCAGTGCCCACGGCGAGATCGCCATCTCCTCGGCGCTGCTGGCAGCGAGCGCCGCCTCGGCGGCGGCGCTGTACTGGCCGAGGCCGTTGCTGAGGATCGCTGTGGCGTAGTCGGCGTAGCTGATTGCGGCGCCCTCGCCGCGCGCATCGGCGCCCTGCGCCAGCACCGGGATCAGCTCGGTGGTGGCGGCGGCGTCCCCGCGCCAGGCGGCTAGCAGCAGCGGGACATATGGCAGGATGGCGGCCCTGATCCCCGGGTCGATCCGCTCGCTTTCGGCTAGCAGGGCGCTTGCCTGAGACAGGTCGCCCGCGTGGAAGTGCTGTTCGGCGAGGTAGTCCAGTGCGAACGGCAGCCAGCCCAGGGTGCCGTTCGCGCGTGCGTGACGGACTAGGCGGGCAGCGACGTCGGACCAGGCGTCATCGTCGCAAAGGTCCATGGCAGCGATGGTGCAGGCGACGCCGAGCCAGTCATCCGGATCGCCCGGCTGGCCATGGTATGCGTCCAGTGCTTGCCTCAGCACGGGCGCGGCAGCGAGGTAGCCGTCGGTCAGCCGGGCAGCTAGCCCGCGTAGCAGCAGCCGGACATGCTCGTCTGGCCCGGGGACCGCCGCGGCGCTGCTGGCGGCGTGTGCGATCGCGTCAACATCGCCTGCGCCGGCGAGCCGGCCGGCATAGATGGCTGCCACGAGGCCTTCCAGGTAGGTTTGCTGCGCCAGGCCGGCGTCCAGGCTTTCCAGCCGCTGCGCGGCCCGCAGGAAGAGCGGAGGGGCGTCGCGGCCTCGCCTGAGCGCGAAGGCGGTGTGTGCCGCCAGCCGCTGCGCTCGCGCGTGATCGAGGTCGCTGGCGGGTCCTGCCCGGGCGACGGCGAGCAGGGCCTGCACCGTGGCGAAGTCGCCAGCGTCGAACTTCGCCTCGGCTGCGGTAAGTGCCCGCGAGGCTCGGTCGCCCGGGTCTGGGGTGAGCGCCACGGCCCTGTCCCAGAACGCGGCAGCGGCAGCAACTCCGCCGCGCCGCTGGGCACGGCCGGCGGAGCTGGCCAGCTCGCGGGCCACGGCCTCGTCCGGGACGGCGGCGGCGTGTGCGCGGTGCCAGGCGCGCCGGTCAGGGTCGCGCTGCGTGTCTGTGACCGCGGCCAGCGCGCCGTGCGCGGCGCGGCGCTCCGCGGCGTCTGCCGCGTGATACACCGCTGATCGCATGAGCGGGTGCAGGAACCGCACATTCGCGCCGACCTCGATCAGGCCTGCCTCCGCCGCGGGGCTGATAGCGCGGGAGTCCAGGCCGAGGACACTGGCCGCCTGGTAGATCAGGGCGGTCTCGGCGGTCATGTCCGCGGCGGCTAGCAAGAGCAGCTGCTGAGTCGCCGCTGGCAGCTGCCGCAGCCGTATCACGTACTGGTCTTCGATGCTTTCCGGCAGGCTGGCCGTGCTGGGGAGGGCGAATCCCCCGGCCAGCTCGGCTGGCGTGCGGCCGCGGCAGAGCTCGAGCAGGGCAAGGGGGTTGCCGCGGGTTTCGGCCACGATCCGCTGGCGGATGCTCTCATCGACTGGGCCAGCCAGGACTGTTTCTAGCAGCATCCCCGCGGACTCCTCATCCAGGCCGGTGAGCGTCAGTTCGGGCAGGCCCGCCAGGTGGTCAGTCCCGCTGGGCACCGGCCTGGCGGCCAGCACCAGCACGACCGGCTCAGCCATCAGGTGACGCCCGGTGAACCCGAGAACCTGGGCGGAGGCCTGATCCAGCCAGTGCACGTCATCGACCACGCATAGCAGCGGCTGGTCTTCTGCTGCATCTGCCAGCAGGCCCAGCGCGGCAGCGGCCAACAGGAACCGGTCGGGCTGGCCGCCGCCGGTAAGCCCGAGCGCCCTGCCGAGGCTCTGTTGCTGTGGCTCCGGCAGCGCCCCCAGCCGGCTGAGCAGGGGAGCAAACAGCTGGTGCAGCCCGGCGAACGGGAGTTCCATCTCCGACTCGACGCCAAGGGCGCGGATCACCTGGAAGGCGGGGGCCTTGCGGATCAGCTGGTCCAGCACCGCCGTCTTGCCGATGCCGGGCTCGCCCCGTACGACGATCACGCCGCTGTGGCCGTCTCGGGCGCCGTCCAGGAGCCGCCCCAGGAGCGCAAGCTCACTCGCTCGCCCGAACAAGGGCCGGTGCCCTGACACGTGCTCGCGCCTCCTTAACCAGTCCCAGGCTTGCAGAAGGGTTAGCCTGCGCTGACTTCATGCTAACCGGCGGCCTGCCCGGCAGGGCCTGCCTGCCCGGTGACGCAGGAGAGTGCCAGCCCTCGCCTGGCGGGGCCTGCGCGCCTGGTAGAAAGCCGTGCCGTGCCCGCCCTGCCGCGGCCACGGGCACCTGGCCCCGCATGCGCGGCACCTACCCAGGGTGACGGCCCGCGTCGGCACGGGCACGATCCCGCGGCCTCGGCGCGATAGTGAGTGCTGGCCGGATGCGACCGGGTGCCGCTCCCGAGTGTCAGGGCAGCTGCCCGTGGGGCGGCCTGCTTGATGCGGCAGCCGACGCAGCTCCAGGTGCTGCTCACCTGGCTGTGGCCGCGCCCGGCAGCGTGTGCGATTACATCAGGAGGGCTGAGATATGACTACGGATACTCGGCGGGTCTGGTTCATCACCGGCGCGTCTTCTGGCATCGGCCGCGAGCTGGCCCGCCAGGCCCTGAAGGCCGGAGAGGCAGTGGCAGCTGTGTCCCGGAACATGACCGGGGCCGGTGCAGACCTGGGCCCGTCTGATTCGCTGCTCGCGGCCAGCGCCGACGTAGGCGACCAGGCCGCGATCAGCGGGGTTGTCAAGGCGGCCGTGGGCCAGTTCGGCCGCATCGACGTCGTCGCGAACAATGCCGGCTACGGGCTGTTTGGCGCGGTCGAGGAGGTCTCTGACGCGCAGGCCCGGGCGATCTTCGACACGAACGTGTTCGGCGCGCTGAACGTGCTCCGCGCGGTTCTGCCGGTCATGCGGGAGCAGCGTTCCAGGCCATGGCGTCCGTTGAGGTAGGCCCCGTAGCAGGGGCTCCCCACAGTCATCAACATCGCTAACTCAGCCGACCACGACACCGCCGGCGGGCCTGAGGCAAGCACGTGTTCTAGCGCCCAGTTACACGAGCCCGCAGGCCTGTAGGCGAGTGCATTGACGTCCGGAGTCGCCGTTGCTCCAAGAGTCGCCCGGCGTGCCCTCGGGCTCACGCAGACCTCCGCGGGGCTGGGATGCTGGTGTTGTTACTCCGGTTTCGGATCAGGCTGAATGCCTCGACCGCGGTCTCGTCGGCGTCGGGGAGCGTATGCAGATAGCGCTGCGTAGTCATGATTGACGCGTGGCCAAGTCGTTCCTTCACGACCTGCAGGTCGGCTCCTCCGGCGAGCAGCCATGAAGCGTGCGAGTGCCGTAGATCGTGAAAATGCGGCAGATCGGCCAAGCCAGCGGCCTGGCAAGCGGGCCGCCAGACCATGCGTCGGAACCAGTTCCGCCCGATGTGCTCGTCGTCGTCAGCCGGGCGCACTGGCCTGGGGGATGAGCCTGTGAGTGCCGAAAACCTATGCCACCAGGCGATATTCATGAATCACGCCTCCGGCCCGGTCGCACCGCCGAACGCGGAAGTGGTCCAGGTCGGTGACGCCATCCGGCAGCGGGCGAAGTGGCGCGGCCTGGTTCAGGGTGCGGTGCGGGCGGTGCGTGTTGTAGAAGTCCTCGTACTCGCGCAGGACGGCCATCAGGTGGCGCTGGTTCCAGATCAAGGTCGGTCCAGCAGCTCACGGCGGCAACTGCCGATCCAGCGTTCCATAATTGAGTTCATCCGGGGCACCTGGACAGCAGAGCGGACGACCCTGGTACCAGAGGCCCGGAAGACGGCGTCGAACGCGGCGGTGAAGCTGGCGTCACGGTCATGCAAGACGAATTTCACGGTCATCCCCGCATCGTCCAGGTCCATCAGGAGGTTCCGGGCCTGCTGCACTACCCAGGACTGGACCGGGTTCTCGGTGGCGCCCAGCACCCGGATCCGGCGAGTACCGTGCTCAATCACGGCCATGACGTAGACCGTCGTGCCGTTGAGCAAGTCGGCGGTGAAGAAGTCCAGCGCTAGGATCCCCTACGCCTGGGACCGGAGGAACTCCGCCCAGCCCGGGCCGTCCCAGCGCGGTGCCGGGCCGATCCCGGCGTCCTTGAGGATCCGCCAGACCGTGGACGGCGCCACCGTGATGCCGAGTCCCGCGAGCTCGCCGTGGATCCGCCGGTATCCCCACGACTCGTTCTCCCGTGCCAGCCGCAGCACCACCGACCGGACCTTGCGATGTGCTGCCGGGCGCTGGACCGGCCCCGGCACGACAGCCGCGCCCACCGGCGGCGGATGATCTCGCGCTGCCAGCGCAAGATCGTGCCAGGAGTGATGATCAGCCGCATCGCCGCCAGGCGCTCCGCGGGCACCGTTCCTGCAAGCAGCGCCAGCCATGCCCGGTCCGGCCACGTCAAGCGCGAGTGGGCGCGAGGCCGCTTGCGCTCGGCCACAGCCAGCTGATGGCGCAGCATAAGGATCTCGGCGTCTTTCCACCACTGCTCCCGCCGCGACAAGCTCAGCAGCGACACAGCACGGGTGACAATCAAAAGATCAGCTTCAAGCCCACAAGCCGAAGATCATCCCACGCCCTGGCATGCGCGTTCGACCGGGCAGCCAGCCGTCAGCGGAGCATCCGGCCAGGTGACACAGGTTTTCGGCACCCACAGTAGCCAAGCGTCTCGGTGCGCCGGGCGGCGTCGCGTTCCGCACTAGCGCCAGCGGTCCGCAGGGCACCGAGCCAGACGCCGACGGGGCCGAGCCGTTCCCCGCCGGCGGCGGTTACCGCATCCGTGGTAGTCGTAATGCTCTCCTGACGCTCATCGGGCTGCGAACGCGCCGTTGATCGAGCCGAAGTCGTCGGCCCCGGCGAGCTGGTCGTAGGTGCCCGCGGTGAGGACCTCCACGGCGGCGCGGCGGGCGAGGGAGTAGGCGGCCTGGGAGATCACCTGTCCCACGCTGACCCGGCGGACCCCGGCCGCGCGCAGCGCGTTCACGTCAGGCGCGCCCGGGCCTGCCATGACGTTGACCGGCAGGGAGACCTTGCTGGTCAGCTCGGACAGCGTGTCCAGGTCCAGCAGGCCGGGGACGAAAAGGCTGTCTGCGCCGGCATCGGCGTAGGCGGCAGCCCGCCCCAGTACGTCGTCAAGCCGCCCGGCGGGCTCCCCGATCCCGAACAGGAACACGTCGGTCCGGGCGTTGATCACCAGCCCGGGCAGGCCCGCCTCGGCGGCGGCGGCCCGGCCGGCGCGGATCCGCGCGGCCTGGGCGTCAGCGTCGTGCAGGGTCCCGTCAGAGCTGCGCGAGTCCTCGAGGTTGACCCCGACGGCGCCGGCGCCGATTACGGCGCGCACGGTGACTGCCACCGCCTCCGGGTCATCGCCATAGCCGCCCTCAACGTCGCCGCTCACCGGCAGGTCGACGGCAGCCGCGATCCGGGCGATCACGTCGATCATTTCCGCCCGGCTCAGGCGCTCCCCGTCTGGCTTCCCGAGCGACCACGACACCCCGGCGCTCGTGGTGGCGATCGCCTGGGCCTCGGCAGCGGCGATCATGACCGCGCTGCCGGCATCCCAGGCGTTCGGCAGGACGAAGGTCCCCTCGCTGTGCAGGGAACGGAACGTCTCGGCCTTGGAGCGCTGACGGTTGTCCACCATCGGACAATCCTTCCTGCTCTTCATACTCTCGGTTGACTGACACAGCCGGCCAGTGCTGATGCACCAGGCCGTCGAACACGCCGGACCCGGCCAGACGGGCTGAGGCGTCGAATCAGAAGGGCGCGGTCCCGTCGGCCATCATGCCCTGCCGTTCTGCCGCAACCAGCGACCAGTCGTTCCATGGAGTCAGACTCCAGGACGCGTGCTACGGGCAAGAACACTGTGCCTAAAAGGATGCCAAAGGGCTCCGTCATCCTGCGAGGGGCGCTGAAGCCAACTATCATCGATTTCCGGCCAAGCAAGCCCGGACTTGCCTCGGCCCTGCCTGGCGAGTGAGGGCCGAACGCGCACGCCCTCGGTGCCTGCCGCCCGAGGTGACCGGGCAGCCGGGGAGCCTGCCGAGGGCCGGTACCTCTTCGAGCTCGCGGGCCTCCGCAAAGGCCAAGTCGAGACCTCGACAGGCATGCCGATCGTGGCTCAACGGGGGCTGGAGGCGCTCCAGGAAGCGGACACGATTGTCGTTCCGGGCCTCGACCGCTACTCCGCTGCCAGCTTCCCGGGAGTTGCCTCAGCGCTGACCCGGGTGCCGGCGTTGTTGATCAGCGTGTCGACGCGGCCGAACCGCTCCAGCGCGGTCGCGACGACGTTCCTGGCGACGGCCGGGTCGCCGATGTCGCCGGGGACCGTGATGTAGTCAGGGTCATCGGACGCCTTGATCGACCGCGAGTTCCCGACCGCGCGAAAGCCGCGCTCGCGGTAGGCCTGCACGAGCGCTTCGCCCAGTCCCTGCGAAGCGCCGGTCACGACCACTACTTTCCCGTTCTGTACTCATGGGCCTTATCCGGTGGGGGTTGGCTTAGGGCCCTGGGCCGTCAGGCGGCGGCAGTGGCCTGCATGCGCTTGACGGCCTCCTCGGTCGTCCACACCGCATTGGCGAGGTAACGCCAGTTCGTCATCGCAGCGGCGTAGCCGTCGCCCTCGTCGTTGACGCCTGCCGCGACCGCGTCGCGCACCATCGCGACCTCGAAGCCGGCCTCGATGAGGTCGCGCATGTGGGCCTCAAGGCAGAGGTTGGCCACGGGGCCAGCCATGATGACCTTCTCGACCCTCCGCAGGCGCAACTGCTTGACGACGTCGTTCGACTCGGTGCCGTAGGCCTTGTGGGGAGAGGTCGTGGCCGTCTTGCCGTCGTTGATGTACTTCTTGAACGGCTCGTAGAAGTCCGCGCGCGAGCCCTCGAAGCCATCCAGGTAGACCGGGCTCGAGCGTCCCACGAAGCCGATATGGGACAGGTAGTCGGCGATCGCGCCGGGCGGGGCGACCCACTGCAGGTCGGTGGGGTTGTACCAGTGCGGCGAGTGGATGACGAAGTAGTCGCTGTCTTGCGCGCACTGGAGAAGCTGCTCGAGATGGATGGTCACGTCCCGCTCCCTGAGGGAGTCCTCGATGAGCTCGTAGTACGTGCCGGTGTCCGGCCTGAGGAACTCGTTCTGCAGGTCAGCGACCACGAGCGCGGTGTGCTCCTTGTCGAGCTGCATCTCGGGATTGCGGTGAGTGAATAGCATCATGCATCTCCTTTTCCTTTTTGGGCAAGCGCCGGCCCCTCGGGCACTCATCTCATTGCCGCAGCTGCCCGCGTTGCGGTGTCCGGGCCTCGCGGCATCAGCGTGGCGACGTGGCCATCAGTCACCAGGACATCGCGCTTGGGCTGGGGCCCGCCAGTGCACGGCCTGGAAGCCCTTGTGACGTCGCCGTCCGACGACGATCTAGGTGGTCACCGTCCTGGTAACGCGTCCAGTGTGGCGGCTGCGGTGGCCTCCGACGAGAGGCTCGAGGGTCATCTGTCGTCGCTTTCAGGCCAAGTCCACGGGCCAGGGGAACGCGCGGCGGAGCTGTGTCATGACGACGCCAGCCACCGCGACTGCCGGGGCGCCCCGCCTGACAGCGGATTCGCCGGCCAGCCGGTTCAGCTGGTCCGTTAACCTGGACTAAGTCACATGAAGTGACTGTACGAATGCATCGGGTGCGGCGGGTGATTCGGGGCCACGATTCACGAAGGGGAAGGAGGCCGCGATGAACGATGACCGGCTTTTCCTGATCGCAGGGGCGACGGGGCGCACGGGCCAGCCCACTGCGGGACTGCTCCTGGGGCGAGGCTACCGCGTGCGAGCGCTCGTGCACCGGGAGGACGAGCGTTCACGGCAGCTCGCCGCCGATGGGGCCGAAATCGTCATGGGTGACATACTCGACTTCCATTACGTGAGCTCTGCCATGCGCGGAGTGAGCGGCGCCTACTTCTGCTACCCGGTCGCCGCAGGCTTGCTCGACGCCACCGTCGCGTTCGCCCAGGCGGCCGGTGAGGCTGGCGTCCGGTCAGTCGTCAACATGTCGCAGATCTCCGCCCGCCGGGAGGCCGGCAGCAACGCGGCGCGCCAGCACTGGCTCGCCGAGCGCCTGCTTGACCGTACCGCGATGCTCATCACCCACCTGCGGCCGACGTGCTTCGCCGAATGGATCGGCTTGGCGTGGGGCCGCCAAGGGGACGAGGGCCTGCTCCGTCTCCCGCTCGGGGACGGCCGGCACGCTCCCGTCGCCGCGGCTGACCTGGCGTACGTGATCGCCGCCATCCTGGAAAACCCCGGGCCGCACGATCGGCAGGCTTATCCCCTGTACGGCCCGGTCGAGATGGACTACTACGGGGTCGCCGCCGCGGTTTCGCGGGCGCTGGGGATTCCCGTCAGCTACGAGCCCATCAGCGTCGAAGAGTTCGCCGACGGGCTGGCTTCCCTGGGCACGCCCCGCCACCTGATCCAGCACCTGAGCAATGTCGCCATCGACTACCAGAATGGCGTCTTCCAGGGTACGAACAACCTCATTGAGGTCATCGGCAATCACGCTCCCATGACCGTCGAGGAGTTCGTCACCGGCAGGAAGCACCTCTTCGACCAGAACGGCCCGAGGTTCATGCCCCGGAAGCCGAGCTGACCGCAGCCGCGCCGGCGAGGCCGCGCGCTGGCACGCGGCCTCGCCGCCCCGACTCGCAGGTCCGGGTCAGCGACAGCTGGTGACGGCCACTGGGTCGTGCTGGAGGGCGCTGCCCCGCCGGCGGAGTTGATGACGTGGGTGATCACGCCCTGGGCACCGTCATCTGGCCACCGCTTACGGCACAAGCGGGCCTGACGGCGCAAGCAGGCCGCGTAGCCTCCGGCGGCGGGGGCAGGCGGTACCACCTTGCCCGGGTCACCCTGGCTGGGCATGTGCCGCCCGCGTCCGGCGTCCTCCGATCACGAGGGCCGCTGTGGCGGAGGCGCACGTGATGGCGATGAACAGGAAGCCGTAGTGGTAGCCGGCGAACCCGTGCCCGGAGGCGAGCAGGGTGACCAGGATGGCGACGCCGATCGCGCTCCCGACCTGGCGGGCCATGTTCAGTACGGCGCTTCCGGTTGTCGCGCGGTCGGCGGGCAGGGTGCTGGCCGTACCGAACAGGGGCGCCTGGGTGAGCCCGACGCCGCTGCCGCCCAGGATGAGCCCTGGCAGCATGCCGGCCAGGTAGTCGGGGTGCGCCGCCGTTGCGAGCAGCCAGAAGACGCCAGCCGCGGCGAACAGGAGAGTCCCGGTGATAGCAGGGGCCCTGCGGCCGAAGCGCCCGGTGATCCGCCCGGCGTTGATGCCGAAGACTGCCGCCGAGACCGGCCCGGGGGCGATCGCCAGCCCGGTCCGGAGGGCGCTGTAGTGCCAGACGTCCTCCAGGAGCAGGACGGTCACAAGCAGCCATGCGGCGAAGGCCAGGAAGAACAGGAACAGTGCGATCGTCGCGGTGGTGAACTGCCGGCTCTGGAACAGCCTCGCCTCGATCAGGGCGTGCGGGTGGACGAGTGTCCGCCAGACGGTGATGAGCCCGGCTGCCGCCGCTCCTGCGAGCAGGCCGACCGTGCTGGCGCTGCTCCACCCCCACACTGAGCTTTGCACGGTGGCGAAGGTCAGCAGGGCAACGCTCGCGACGAGCGCGACCGCGGATAGCGCGTCGGGCAGCCGCGCGTTCTTGTCCGACCGGATCTCCGGCAGGAAGATGAGGCCGCCGACGATGGTGGCGAGCCCGATCGGGATGTTGATCAGGAAGATCAGGCGCCAGTCGACCCGGACCAGCAGCCCGCCGACGGTGGGTCCCGACGCGGCGGCAACCGAGGCGACGGCCGCCCAGATGCCGACGACTCGGCTGTGCTCCCGCTTCGGGAATGACGGGTACAGCAGGCCGAGCGAGGTCGGGACGATCATGGCGCCGCCGACGGCCTGCGCCACGCGCCCGATGATCATGACGGGCAGGCTGGGGGCGGCGGCGCAGACCGCCGAGGCGATCGCGAAGACCGCCACGCCGATGAGCAGGAAGCGCCGCCGGCCGAGGTGGTCGGCGAGCCGGCCCATGGGGACGAGTAGTGCGGCGAAGGCAATCGCGTACGCGTTCAGGACCCAGGACAGGTCGTTCAGTCCGGAGTCGCTGAAGCTCTTGGATAGCGCCGGCAGCGCCACGTTGACGATGAACAGGTCCAGCTGGGCCATGAAGGCCACCGTGGCCAGGACGGCGAGCACCGCCCAGCGGCGCCGGGACGGCGCCTGCTCGGCAGTCTGCTGGGTGGCCGGGGGCGCCGCGGGCACCCCGTTGTTGATTCCTTGCGCGGTCATTAGATCCTTCCTGGGTGAGCAGGCCAGCTTTGCCTCGCTGTCGGGCTTGCTCCTTGCACTGGTGGCGGCCGGCGGTTGCCTGGGATCGCGTGAATCGGCCAGGACGCTTCGCCTCCCGGGCCACTTCGTTCGTTTCTCTGGTGATCAGGCAGCTTGCGCGGACGGTGTCTGCTGGCGTACCGGCCTCTCAAGGGAGGCAGGGGGTTGCCGTCAGCCGAGCGCAAACGGCCGGTCCCAGGGCGCTGCGGCGCGGGCCTGTGACGCATACTCGGCGAACGGGCCGATTGGGGCTCGAAGCGGGACGGACGGTGCCTCGGCAAGGTCTGCGAGCGCTGCGGCGACCTGCTCGGTTGTGCTGGTGATTTCCGGCGTGATCGGGCTGGTCAGGCCGTAAGGGTCGCCGGGAAGGATGTAGTTCTCGAGGTTCTCCAGAAGCCCTGAGTGGGTCGGGCCGGGTTCGGCGACCACGACGTCGATGGCAAACGGCTGCAGCTCGAGCGCCAGGGCTTCCCCTAGGGCCTCGACCGCCCACTTGCTTGCGGTGTAGGGAGCGAAGCCGGGCAGGACAACCCGGCCCAGGACGCTTGAGACGAACACCAGGCGGCCCGCGCGGCGCTGGCGCATCTGCGGAAGGACTGCCTGGGTGACGCGGACCCCTCCGATGAGGTTCTGGTCAAACATGCGCTCGACCTCGCTGATCGGGGTGGCCTCAACCGATCCGATCGCCATGATGCCCGCGTTCGAGACCAGGACGTCGATCTCGCCGGCTTCGGCGACAGCGGCGTCAACGCTCGCCTGGTCGGTGACGTCGAGACGGAGCCGCTTGTCCACGCTGATGTCGTCCACGGTGCGCGGGTCCCGGGCGGTTGCGACGACGCGGTGGCCACGCCGGGCAAGCTCCATCGCGGTGAGCCGTCCGATGCCCCTCGAAGCGCCGGTGATGAGGACTGAAGACATAGGTAAGTTGCTCCCTAGGCTGCTCGGCTACGTGAGTAGCCGGATCCGGCGTCACCTGATGACGCCTTCAAGCAGCCATGATTTCGGCCAGGGCGGCCTACTGCCAGCAGACAGTAAGCCAACTATCGTCGTATTCGGGCCAGCAGGGGCAGGTGCCGCCGCCGGTGAAGACGGCCGAGACTAGATGGCCAGATATCGACTATCCTGGCTTTCATGCCGGCTCCGCATCACGTCGTGGCCCTGGTCCTCCCCGGGGTCTTGCTCCTTGACCTGGCCGCGCCGGCGCAGATCTTCGGCCACCTCAGCCGCGGCCGGTACGAGTTCGAGCTGGCCGGCCTCCGCAAGGGGCCGGTGGAGACCTCGACGGGCATAACAGTGACAGCCAGACGAGGGCTGGAGGCCCTGCAGGACGCTGACACCATCGTCGTCCCCGGCTGGGATGGCTGGCCATCCGACAGCTTCCCGCGCGCAGCCTCCGCACTGGCCAGGGCGCACCTGCGCGGCGCACGGGTAATGTCGATCTGCACGGGCGCGTTCGTTCTCGCCGCCGGCGGGCTGCTCGACGGCCGGCGCGCGACAACTCACTGGTGCGCGGCAGGAGCGCTGGCAAGCCAGTTCCCGGAGGTGAAGGTCGATCCGGACGTCCTGTACATCGACGAGGGATCAATCTTGACCAGTGCGGGCGTCGCCGCCGGGCTGGATCTCTGCCTGCACGTCGTACGCCGCGACCACGGCGCGGCAGCCGCCGCGGACCTGGCCCGGTGGACCGTCATCGCCCCGCACCGCGAAGGCGGCCAGGCGCAGTTCATCCCTCCGTCCTTCCGGACCGCCGACGGCTCATCCTCAGGCTGGACGACCGAGCCTGCCCGCACGTGGGCACTCGGCCACCTCGACCAGGCGGTCTCGGTCGATGACCTCGCCGGGCACGCCGTCATGTCACGGCGAACATTCGCCCGGCGGTTCAAGGCCGAGACCGGGTCCACCCCGACGCAGTGGCTGCTCGAGCAGCGACTGCGGACCGCACAGTCGCTGCTGGAGACAACCGACCAGCCGATCGAGCAGATCGCGCAGGCGACCGGCTTCGGCAACGCGGCCGCCATGCGAGCCCACTTCGGGCGACGGCTTCAGACGACTCCAACCGCCTACAGGCACCGGTTCACCACCCGAGCTAAGTGACCAGCACTCAGGCGCAGGTCCTGCTGTCTATAAGCCGCGGGGATCTTGAAGCACTGCTGGTGCTAGCCGGTCCATCGGGTCACTAGGTCGCGCTTAGTCGCGCATCGGTTATCGCGATTTCACCGTCTTTATCAAAGGAGGCGCGGTTGGCCGTCAGCTCATCCGTGAGGGCCCGGTCGCCTTCCCTCAGGTGCCTGACGTCCCGGCCGACAGCCGAGACACGCCCGACGCCCTGGCAACCAAGGAGATGCGGCAGGGGCGGGAGATAGCCATAGACCCCGCGATCGTGTAAAGGTCGGTTGGCTCGACCGGTGAGGCTTCCACGTCGATGACGACCTCGTCCGGTCCCGGCGCGCCGACCTCCGGAAGATCGGCAAGTTCCACGACGTCAGACGGGTCACCGTAGGCCGTGAGCTGAAGGCCCTTCATCAGTGGCCGACGGTAAATCCGCTGTCGATGTGGGTGACCTCGCCCGTCACGAAGTCTGAGTCCTCAAGATAGAGAACCCCCGCACCACGTCGGCGATCTCGGCGACGCGGTTGAGGACCGACCAGGACTTCAGCCCCTCGATCGTGTCAGGATCATGGAGCGGCGTCCTGGCGATGGCCAGCGTCACCGCGTTGACCCTGATGTTCTGAGCGGCAAGCGCACGCCCGACTGCCGCCGGCGGAGCCGGTCAGGCGGCGGCCGCCGCCTTCATGCGATTGACTGCCTCTTCGGTCGTCCACATCGCGTTGGCCATGAAGCGGAAGTTGACCATCGCGGCCGTGTAGGCGTCACCTTCCTCGTTCCGTGACCCGGCGACGGCATCGCGCACCATGGCGACCTCGAAGCCCTCCTCGATGATGTCCCGCATGTGGTTTTCCAGGCAGAGATTTCCGACCGGGCCCGCCATGATCACCTTCTCGACGCGCCGCATGCGCAACTGCTTGATCAGGTCGTTGCTCCGGCACGAGTAGCCCTTATGCGGCGAGGTGTTGGAGGTCTTCCCGTCCATGAGGTACTTCTTGTAACGCTCCGCATAGTCGGCACCCGAGCCGGCCAGGCCCTCCAGGTCGACCGGATCCTTGCGAAGGACAAAGCCGATACCGCTAAGGTAGTCCGCCATCGCGCCGCCGGGCGCAACCCACTGGCCGTCGGTAGGGTAATAGTAGTGCGGCGAGTGAATGACGAAGAAATCGTTCACTTTCGCGCAGCTCAGAAGCTCTTCCAGATGGTCGTGCACATTATGCGCCTTCAGGGCTTCCTCGATCATCGGGTAATACGATCCGGTCTCCACCAGGAACTCGTTCTGGATGTCGGCCAGCACCAGGGCCGTGTGCTTCTTATCGAGCTGCATCTCCGGATTGCGATGAGTGAACGTGTACACCTCGTATCTCCTTTCGTCGGCGAGAGCCGGGGCCCAAGGCCCTCCAGCTTGTAGGTGAGCGCAGGCCGATGAACGCCTGCATGCTTTGCCCCAGCCACGGCGCTGAAGAATCAGAGCTACGAGAACCTGTGCCGCGTCAGGCCATATTTATGCTGAATCGTGCCATCTTTAGCGGACAATCACCGCGCACGGGACAGAAGGCGCTGCCATCCGGCCAGCGCTGCCGCCCGCCGTTGCCTCAGAGGCCAGACGCCGCGACGGCCCTCATCGCCATGCCCGGCACACGGTCGATTCTCCCCCGCTATGACGGCATCCAATCGCCCGCTGACCAGGGCGCATGACAGACGAGCCAGGCCGGCCCGGTCGCCGCGTGGCTCTGCAGGCCTCGACGCCGGCGGTCAAACGGTAGCGATAGACCAACCAGAAAGATCAGGTCAGACCAAAGGTCTGGGCCTAGTGGGGTGGGTGCACCTGGACACTTACTGCGCGGCATCCGGCTGCTCGGTCGGCGCGTCAGGAGGACATTCGAGCGATTCGGATGTGGGCGCCGCGGCAGTTGAGGCCTGGATGAGTGTCCCGACCAGGTCGCACGACGGACGAAGTACGAGGTTGTAGAACCCTAGAACCATCGCCAGATGCAACTCGGCCGAGATCCCATTCGTAGTTATTTGGGATGGGGAAGGGAAGGTCGCAGTCGCGTGCTCGCCGTGGAGCTGCGTCGGCGTGCGCCGTTGATGTACGAAGCCATCGCGGTAGCGCTTGACTAGCGCGAACACGGGGTGATCGAGTACGTCGAGGATCTTGGGCCACGCGGGTTGGTCGTCCCACCGTGTTATCCGCTGTAGCCAGGATTTCCGGAACGCCGGCAACACTAGGTCACCGTACTTGTTCCGCGCGATCGGCTGTTGATCTGCGCAGAACATAAGAATCGCGAGTCTGTCGAGCGCAGACATTCCCCGGATCAAAGCGGAGTCGAATAGTTGCGCTGCCCACCAACCACCAAGTACCCGATGTCCGGCGATGGACTGGCCAGGATCATGCAGTAGAGCGCTCGGCGAGGGCGTTGGTCGCATGTACCGGCGAGTAGCGCACGCACAACAGTTGGGACGGCGATTCCCGCTCCCGCCACGGATTCCTCAGTTGTCGCAGCGGCAATCTGGTCCTGCAGACCCAGCGAATAGAGCGCGCCAGCCGTAGCTTGAAATCGAAACTCTTCTGCGAGCTGGGACAGGTCAAAGAGCGCGTCCGTGTAGAGGTCGAGGTCGTAGCTATGCTCGGCGACGCGCAATTCGAGGCGATGCGCAAGCCACTCGGACAGTTCGTCCACGCTCAGAGCCGGCAAGTCTTCGTAAAAGATACCGGCCACCATCGCCTCCACCTGAGCGTCCGGAAGCCACGCGATTGCGTCGGAGGCCAGGTCGTTCATTCGGCCAGAAGGTCGCACAAGGACATCATTGCGGATCTCCCTCTCGGCCTGAGCCATCTGACGGCGGGCACCATCTTTGCCCGTCACCAGACTGGACGGCACTCAGCACGCGAGGCCCGTCGGCGCCGCGTCCGCTCGTGCCGCGAGTCGCTCCGGCCGTCGTTAGTGGTGCGGCCCGGCAGGTTAGTGCCAATCTGAGCGCCGTGGTTTGCCGCGCCGGTCGCGCCGCAGCGGCTACGTCGAACGACGGCATCATGCTGAGTGATAGATCAGGTCAGGAGAACGCACGCCGACCCGCCGTTCCGGGCGGTAGACCGGCACTTGACCAGGGTCTGGGAATGATCCCAGATGTGGGTCATCTGTGCGCGGCGGCTTGCGGGCCGGGCCGGTGATGGTGGGCTTCGGTTTTGCCAAGGGACGCCCAGCCGCGGGGCTCGCCGCTGGTGACGGCCCGATGCGGGGTGCATCGTCGCGCCGCGGCTGGTCATGGCCGGGCAGGACCGAGCCCGCGGGGGCGGACCTTATCCGGCGGGGACGCCCCGGCGGCGCGCGTCGGCGTGGAAGCCCTCGTTGCTGACGATTGCGCGCAGGGCGGCGACGTGGCCGTCATATGCTGCCCGCCCGGCCCCGGTCAGGGACAGGCTGGTCCGCACTCGCGATGCGCAGGTGGACTTGTGCACGTCGATGTAGCCAGCTTCGTGCAGGACCCGCACGTGCTTGGACAAGACCGAGTCGGCCACTCTCAGGCCCTCCCGCACCGTGGCGAAGTCGGCGGAGCTGACTGCGGAGAGTATCGCGCAGATCTGCAGCCGGTTCGGTGCGTGCACGATCTCATCGAAGCGGGCGGCGGTACTCACTGGCTCGCCAGGCGTGCTCGGAGCA
>Ga0335075_10004712_pt1 | contig 21261 bp, 16 predicted proteins | sample Lox_Sample_24_FD_206723 | JGI IMG/M metagenome (GOLD analysis project Ga0335075, IMG submission 206723) | Soil microbial communities from Loxahatchee National Wildlife Refuge, Florida, United States - Lox_Sample_2.4 | ecosystem: Environmental > Terrestrial > Soil > Wetlands | place: USA...
CCCGTCCGTAGCCCCATCGACAATCGCCAGAATTTCGAAGGAGGTTTCCGTCTGACCGAGAAGGCTCTCCATTGCCTCCGGCAGATATGGCATGGCGTTATAAACGGGCAAGCCGACAGTTACCAGCGTCTCAGTTCCCAAGGCGTCCTTCACAATCTCATTGGCCGGTGAACGCGCGGCCTCGTTGTGTAATTACGAACACTGCGTGACTGATGCCCCTTCAGTCACACCGCATCCGCAGGGCTGCAGTAGTTACAAAGCTATGGTGCACTCGGGTGTTGTGCTCATATAGCAATGCTTGCTCAGTAGGGGTCAACAGCAAAGTTGAAAGTCGTCGTAACTTAGGTAACTTGTCCTGTTTTGGAACGTGATGCTACCGTTGCGCCAAATTAAGAACTCAAGATTCACTGACTTTGGTTCGTAGCTTGCGAGCCATCGGCACACAAGGTCCCGGGGAGGGGAGCTCGAGGTCGAGTGACCGCTCAGCCCACGCCTGAATGCGCCCATGGCCACAGCTTTCCTCGAAAGCCACAGGTGTCTTTGAAAGGTGGAGCAGCGGTGAAGCCGGGTGAATTCGAAATGACTCACGCGCAAAGCTGTTTTCTCGTCGGCGGCGCAGGATTCATCGGGAGCCACTTCACTGACAGATTTCTCTCCTCCCCCCGAATTCAGAAGGTCACCCTCTTCGACAATTTCTCTTCCGGCCGCGCATGGCACTTCGAGAGGCATCGCGGCGACCATCGCCTCCAGGTCATTCATGCCGACGTCAGCGATCTGCTTACTCTGACCACTGCCATGCGCGGCCACGATCTCGTCGTTCACCTCGCCTCCAATCCCGACATCGCGCGTGCCGCAACCGAACCCGAGATCGACTTCCACCAGGGAACCGCCCTGACCAACAACGTCCTCGAAGCCATGCGCCGCGCCGGAGTGCCGCACCTCCTCTACGCTTCCGGCAGCGGCGTCTACGGAGACTGCGGAGCGACGGAGCTGACTGAAGACCACGGCCCACTCACGCCCGTCTCCACCTATGGAGCCAGTAAGCTCGCCGGCGAGGCCCTCATCGCCAGCTACTGCGCCATGTTTGGTCTCACTGCCTGCGCCTTTCGCTTTGGTAATGTCGTCGGCGCCCGGCAGACCCACGGCGTCGGCTTCGACTTCGTCCGCCGCCTCAACTCCGATCCCACCCGCCTTCGCATCCTCGGCGACGGCCGCCAGAGCAAGACTTACCTGCACGTCTCCGATGTCGTCGACGCCGTGCTGACGGCGCGCAGCCAGGTGGCTTTCGGTTTCACCGTCTTCAATGTCGGCACCGGAGACGCCATCACCGTCACGGAAATCGCCGAGCTCGCCGCCCAGTGCCTCGGCCTCGATGCCATGCCGCGATTCGAATACACCGGCGGTGACCGTGGCTGGAAGGGTGATGTCCCCGTCGTGCGCCTCGACACGCGCAGGATCCGTTCCCTCGGCTGGCAGCCAAAGCACAACAGCCGCCAGGCAATCACCATATCGCTCAAGGAGCTCATTGCCGATGACCGCACATTCGCGCACTGACGCCATGCCGCCGTTGGCCCTTCTGGCGGGCGGACTCGCCAGCCGCCTCGGCTCGCTGACCGCCCGTGTGCCCAAGTCGCTCCTCTCCGTGGCCGGCGAGCCCTTCATCGCGCACCAGCTTCGCTTCCTCGCCACGCAGAACATCCACGACGTCGTCATTTGCTGCGGTCATCTCGGTGAACAGATCGAAGCTTTCGTCGGCGACGGCAGCCGCTTCTCGTGCCGCGTCCGCTACTCCTCCGATGGCCTCTTCCTCCGCGGCACAGGCGGCGCCATCCGCAATGCCTTGCCTCTGCTCGGCCCGCACTTCTGGGTCATGTACGGAGACAGCTATCTCACCGCTCCCTTCGCGCCCATCCTCGAAGCCTTTCTGAATTCAGCTTCGCCCGCCATGATGACCGTATTTCGAAACGAAGATCGCTGGGACCGAAGCAACGTCCACTACGCCGCCGGCAGAATCCTTGGTTACGACAAGCGCCATCCACAACCGGAGATGCGGCACATCGATTACGGTTTAAGCTTCTTCTCAGCCGAGACCTTCAATCCCTGGCCCGATCGCGCTGCCTTCGACCTCTCAGATCTGCAAAGCCGTCTCGCCGAAGAAGGTGCCCTCGCCGGATACGAGGTCGCCGAGCGCTTCTACGAAATCGGCTCCGTCTCCGGACTCGAGGAGACCGGCGCATTCCTCGCCGCACGCCGCACCCTCCCGCCTCCGGCAGAAATGAAGCCCGGACACCGCGCCTCCGGAGCGTCGGCATGATCATGACCCGCACTCCGCTCCGCATCTCGCTTGGCGGCGGAGGCACCGACCTGCCGTCGTATTACCGCGAGCACGGCGGCTTCGTCATCTCGGCGGCCATCTCCAAATACGTCTACATCACCGTCAACAAAAGTTTCCTCCCCGGATATTTCCTCAAGTACTCCGAAACCGAGCACGCCCATACCCGCACCGCGATCCGCCATCGCCTCCTCCGCGAAGCCATCGAAATGCATGACGTCCCGCAGCCTCTGGAAATCGTCAGCCTCGCCGACGTTCCCGCCGGAACCGGCCTCGGCTCCTCCGGAACCTTCCTCGTCGGACTCATGCACGCACTGCACGCTTACAAACGCGAGCCGGTCACTCCCGAGCTCCTTGCCCGCGAAGCCGTAGACGTCGAGATGAATCGCCTCGACGAGCCCGTCGGCAAACAGGACCATTACATCGCCGCCTATGGAGGCCTGCTTTGCCAGGAATACCACCAGGACGACAACGTCACCGTCGCGCCTCTCAAGGTTGCCGACCACGTCATCCGCGAACTGCGCGACTCGCTCATGCTCTTCTTCGTCGGTCGCACCCGCGAAGCCTCAACTCTGCTCAGCGATCAGAAGAGCCGCTCACGCGCCGGCGACCCCAGCATGATCGATGCCCTGCACTTCACCCGGCAGTTAGGCAGAGAGATTCGCAACATCCTCGAATCCGGCCGCACAGCTGAATTGGGCAATCTCATGCACGAACACTGGATGCGCAAGCGCAGCCGCTCAGCCGGCATGAGCAACCCGCACATCGACGACCTCTACGAACTGGCCACAAAGAAAGGAGGCGCCACCGGAGGCAAGCTCGTCGGCGCCGGTGCCGGGGGCTTTTTTCTCTTTCAGACAAACGATCGCCGCCGCCTGCGCGACACCATGACTGCCGCCGGTCTCAGCGAGATGGATTTCACCTTCGACTTCGACGGCTCCGTCGTGCTCACCCGCAACGCATGAACACCAGTCAGCGATTGAATACCACCTCGCCGCTGCGCGTCCTCGACCTCGGCGATCTCGCAACCATTGAGCGCAAAGAGTGGACGCTCGCCGATATCATCGCCATCTTTCGTCGCAGGCGCAAATACCTGATCGCATCGGTGATCGCGCTCTTCATAGCCGTCACTCTCTACTGCCTGCTCGCCACGCCGCGCTATCAGGCAACTGGAGAGATTGAAGTCCAGAAGGAATCTCCCGGCATCTTCGGTCTGGAAAGCAGCGTCATGGACAACTCCAATACTGAAGCCGACTCGCTCGACTACAGCATGACCCTCGAGACTGAGGCCGGCATCCTCCAATCGGGCACCCTCGCCTTGGAAGTCATCAAAGACCTCAACCTCGAAACCACCCAGGACTACTATCCGCCCCACAAAACAGGAATCCAGCTCCCCGCCTGGTTCACCTTCTGGAAAAAGCCCGTCGAGCCGATGAATCTCCCGCTCGACGACGCTCCCAACCGCCGCTACGTCGTCCTCAAAATATTTGCCGCCCATCTGAAAGTCACACCGGTGCCCGGCACGCGTCTCATCGATGTCAGTTATTCCGATCCCGATCCCCGGCGCGCCGCGGCAGTCGTCAATCGCCTCATCCAGGCGCTCACGGATTATGCTTTTCAGGCCCGATTCAACGCGACTGCCCAGGCCTCGTCATGGCTGGGCAACCAACTCGTCGGGCTCCGGAAGCAAACCGAATCCCTTCAGGAAAAAGCCATCCGCCTGCAGCGCGACACCGGCATCTTCGGGCAGGGCGACGGTCACAACGTCGTCCTCGAGCGCCTGGAAACCCTCAACCAGGCCCTCATCGCCGCCGAATCCAATCGCATTCTCAAACAAGCCATCTATCACGCCGCCCAAAGCGGCGACCCGGAGCTGATTTCCGGCCTTGCGGGCAATGCCGCCTCCGGAACAACGCCGGCCGTCACCAACTCCCTTGCTCTTATCCAGAGTCTCCGCAGCCAGGAAGCCGCCGTCCGCTCCGAGATCGCCGCCGACGACACCAAATACGGATCCGCCTACCCTCGCCTCGCCGAGCTTCAGGCCCAACTCGACGGCATTGAGAACTCGATTCGCGACGAGATCCATCGCATCGGCGAACGCACCCGCACCGACTATGAAATTGCCGCTCAGGCCGAGGACTCCGCCCGCCAATCCCTCGACAAGCAGAAGGCGCTCGCCAACGAGACCAACGACAAGGCCATCGCCTATGACCTCGCCCGGCAGGAAGCCGACGGCAGCCGCAACATTTATCAGGGACTCCTCGCCCGGCTCAAGCAGGCCGGCATCCTCGAAGGATTGCGCTCCACCAACGTCACCATCGTCAACCCGGCCCGCGTCCCGCCCCCGAATCGCCCGCACAGCCCCAACGTGCCTCTCTACTACGCCGCGGCGTTGACTGCCGGCCTCTTCCTCGGCTGTTCCTCTGCGTTGATTCGCGAAATCCAGGACCACAGCGTCCGCTCCCTCCACGATCTGGAACAGGCGCTCGGTATCCCGCTCCTTGGCGTGATCCCCGATTTCAGACCTCGAAGCTGGAGCCTGCCCCATGCCAGCCCCCGCGCTCGCGGCATCCCCGTCCCGGCTACTCCGGTCGCCGCCATCTCGTCTCCGTCTGAGAACTGCGCCTCCGCGCCATTTCTCGAAGCGCTGCGCTCCTTGCGGACATCCCTGCTCACCATGCAGGACGGTCATCCGCCGAAGACCGTGCTCATCACAAGTTCCATCGCCGGAGAAGGGAAGACCCGCCTCACCGCCAGCCTCGCCGCCGTGCTGGCGCAGCTGAATGCCCGCGTCCTGCTCGTCGACGCCGACCTGCGCTGCCCTGCCTTGCACAGCGAAGTCGGCCTCAACGCCGCCGCCGGCCTTGGATCTGCCCTCACCTCTGACCTGCCGCCGGAAATCCACCAGCATCCGCAGTTGCCCGCCCTGTCCATCCTCTGCGGCGGCGCGACTCCGCCACTTCCCTCAGAGCTCCTCGGCTCAAGCCGGATGAGTGAGCTGCTCGCCCGCTGGCGAACCGAGTACGACTTCATCCTGCTCGACAGCCCTCCAGTCCTGCCTGTCACTGACGCCCGCATCCTCTCCCGCATGTGCGACGCAACCGTTTTGGTCGCGCGCTATGGATTCACCTCCCGTCAGGCCATCCAGCGAAGCTGCCAGCTCCTCCGGCAGCAGCTCCCCGCACAAGCCGTAATGGGAGCCGTGCTCAACCGCGTCTCTGCCCGATCCGCCGACTACTACGAGTACTACGGCTACCGCAGTTCAGGCCGCGCCATCCCGGGATCGAGGAGGAAATGGTTTGCGAACACATAGACTCCCTGCCCTTCTTCTCCTCATCGCAATCTCTTCTTGCCTGCGCCTGTCCCTCGCCCAGGAAGCCCCCGCCGCCGTCGCACCCGACACTCGCGAAAGCCTGCTGATCGGTCCCGGAGACCTCCTCCAGATCACCATCCTCGACGAACCCGACCTCTCCCGAAAAGTCCGCGTGCTCGACTCGGGCGAAATCGCTCTCCCCTTCATCGGCAGCGTGCACGTGGGTGGATTCAACGCTGCTGCCGCCGCCGCCGCCATCGCTCGCAAGTATGTTGAAGGCGAATTCCTGAAGCACCCCGAGGTCTCCGTCTTCGTCGAAGAATACGCAACCCAATCCGTCGCTGTCCTCGGACAAGTCGTCAAACCCGGCCCCGTTTCCATCTCCACCGGCCGCAGCCTTGTCGATGTCATCGCCATGGCCGGCGGCCTCACCGAAGTCGCCGACCGTCACATCACCATCGAGCGCGGAGGCCCCTCCCGCGGCCTCGTCGAAGTCTTCCTCTCCAACCGCGCCGAAGACGCATTCAACGCCGATGTCGAGGTTTTTCCCGGCGACAAAATTCTCGTCCCCAAGGCGGGCCTCGTCTACGTCCTTGGAGACGTCGGCCGTCCCGGCGGCTACGTCATGCAGAACAACTCCCGCATGACCGTCCTCGAGGCCATCGCCATGGCATCCGGCGTCAATCGCACCGGTTCGGTCGCCCGCGCCCGCCTCATCCACAACACCAACGGCAAATTCGAGGAACGCGACCTGCCTCTGAAAGAAATCGAGCAGGGAACTGCGCCCGACGAACTCCTGCAGGCCGACGACGTCATCTACATCCCCTTCAGCTTCGGAAGAAACATCCTGATGGGGACCAACTCCATCGTCGCCGCCACCAGCTCAGCCCTCATCTATGCCGGACGTTAAACCACTCCACCCATGGCCCTCCGCGACCTGACCCTCGAAGATCTCGGATGCGCCGTCATCCTTGCCTTTTTCGCGATGCAAGGATCCATCCCCTTCATCGCTCCCAATCAGGCTCTCGAGTCCACCCGCTCCGCCGCGTCCAGCCTCACCCTCTATGGCGGAATCCTCTCCCAGGCCTTTGTCTATGCGGGAATCGCGCTGCTTCTCCTCCGCCGCATCCATCGCGTCTTCCGTTGGCTCGGAGCGATGCAGTGGGCCGGAGCCCTTGCCCTGCTCGTGATCGCCTCAACCGCATGGTCGCAGTTTCCGCTGCTCACCCTCCGCCGCTCATTGCCCTTCGCCCTCGCCGCTCTCTTCGGACTCTATTTCGCCATCCGTTTTCCCATCCGTCGCCAGCTCGCCATCCTGTCGATGGCCATGCTCGCCCTCGCTCTTGCCACCATCGTCTTTGTGCTGTGCTTTCCCAGCCTCGGACACGACGCCTCCGCCGGCCATCACCTCGACTGGCAGGGCGTCTTCACTCAGAAGAACGCCTGCGGACGCATCATGGTTCTCGCCACCGCCGCCGTCCTCGCCGATTGGCGTTTCACCGCCGCGAAGCTTTTCAGCCTCCTGCTCTTTCTTTTCCTCATCGTCATGAGCGGTTCCCGCGGAGCCTGGGCCATCGAGCTCGTCATCCTCACACTCTTCGCTTGGCTCGCCATCGCAAAACGCACCGACGGCAGGAGCCGCCTCGTCCTCGCCGCCATTACCGCCGGCGCCTCCGTAGTCCTCGCCATCGTCGCGTGGGTTCACCTTCCGTTGCTCCTCTCGCTCGCCGGCCGCGACCTCACGCTAAGCGGCCGCACCGAAATCTGGAAGCAGGTCTGGCGATTCATCCTCGAACGGCCCGCTCTCGGCTGGGGCTATGCCGCCTTCTGGAGAGGCATCGAAGGCCAATCCTTCGAAGTCGTCGCCGCCGTCCGCTTCATCGTCTTTCACGCCCATAACGGATTCCTCGAAATCTGGCTGGAGCTCGGGCTCGTCGGCCTCGCGCTCTTTGCGCTCAGTTATCTGCGCGCCTGGCGCAAGCTTTGGCCCACGCTGCGATCCGGAGACATCAGTCGTGCCACATGGATGGTCTGTGTCCTCGTGCTGATCGCCCTCTACGACCTCGACGAGAACACGCTTCTCATCTACAACGGGCTCTTCTGGGTTCTTTACGTCGCCACTCTGGCAAACACCGAGCTGTTGTCTGTCGAAAATCGCTTCGCCCTCCACGTCGCCCGCACCATCCGCCGCGCATCACTTCTCTCCATCGCGGATCCTGCGCTCGACATCGGTTCTGGTTCGCCATGAAGCGCATCCTCATCTGGAGGAACGAGCTTCTTCCCGCATCTGAAACCTTCATCGCCGCCCAGGCCGGCGCAATGCGCCGCTACGCCCCTCATTTCGCCGGACTGAAGCATCTCCCGCATGGCATCGGCCTCGATCCATCGCGCCGCATCTTGCTCACCGAAAACGGCAGCCTCGCAGGCAAGCTCCATCGCCGCCTCTACCTCCGCACCGGATTCGCGCCGCGTTTGCACCGCAGCCTCGAGAGCATCCATCCCGTCCTCATTCATGCCCACTTCGCCCCCGACGGATGCGCCGCTCTTCCTATCCAGAAAAGGCTGGACATCCCTCTGATCGTCACCCTGCACGGCTACGACGTTACCCGTTCGGACAGCAACTCAAACTTCACCTGCCGCGAGCTGCGCCATCGCGCCGCTCTCTTCATCTGCGTCTCCGAACACATTCGCCAGTCCGCCCTCCGCCGCGGATTTCCCGCGCACAAGCTCTGGACCCATCCCATCGGCGTCGACCTGCATCTCTTCACTCCGTCCGCCTCGCCCGACCCCGAACCCCTCGTTCTCTTCACCGGCCGCCTTGTCGAAAAGAAGGGCTGCACGCATCTCATCCGCGCCATGTCACTTGTGCAGGCGAAGCTGCCATCCGTCCGCCTCGTCGTCATCGGAGACGGCCCACTCCGCACCCCACTCGAAAACCAGGCCCGCCGCCAGATTCCCAACGCCACCTTCCTCGGCTCGCAACCCTCCGCCGAAGTCCGCGGTTGGATGCGCCGCGCTCATCTCCTCGCCTTTCCCAGCATCGTCGCAAGAAATGGAGATACCGAAGGCCTGCCCATCGTTCTCTGCGAAGCCCAGGCCATCGGCCTGCCCATCGCCGCCTTCCGCGGCCCTGGAGTCGACGAAGCAGTCATCGACGGCCACACCGCCCTGCTCACCGACCCCCCCGAAGAAGACGCCCTCGCCACCGCCATTCTCCGTCTCCTCGAAGACCCCCAGCTCCACGCCCGCTTCGCCGCCGCGGGACGCCTTCGCGCCGAACAACACTTCGACCTCAGCCGTCAGACGGCCCTCCTCGAAGACAAATACGACGAGGTGCTCAGCCCATGAAAGAGCAGCGCCTCCTCCACGGCTCCCTCTGGATCATCTCCGGCCAATTCGTCTCCATGGCTTTCCAGGCCATCTACTTTGTCCTCATGGGCCGCACCCTCGGCAGCCGCGAGTACGGAGCCTTCGTCGGCACCGTCGCCCTCATTACCGTTCTGAGCCAATTCAGCAGTCTGGGCATGGAGATGATCCTCGTCCGCAACATCAGCCGCGAGCCCGATTCCTTCGCGGAAAGCTGGGGCAACGCCCTCCGCGTCACCTTCTGCGGATTCTTGCTTCTGCTCTTAACAGCGACCATCTTCGGCCACATCGTTCTGCGCCCCAGCCTGCGCACGCTCATCCCCTGGATCGCCTTTTCCGATGGACTCTTCGGCAAGCTGGTGCAACTCGCCGGACGCGCCTTCCAAGGTGCGGGCCAACTCCAATGGACCGCCCGGCTCACAGCCTTCATCAATATCGGCCGTGCTACCCTGGCCGCAGCGCTCTATATCTACACGCACTACTCAGGCACGCATCCGGACGCAACCACCTGGGCGCACATCTACTGGCTATCCACGTTGACCGTCGCCGTCATCGCCCTATGGAAGATCACGGCCAGCCTCGGCCTGCCGCGCTTCGCGCCCCTGCGCCTCAGCGACCTCAGCGAGGGCCTCAGCTTCTCCTTCTCCGGCTCCTCGATCTCCGTCTACAACGACATCGACAAGACATTCCTCGTTAGCCTCGGCCAAACCTACGCCGCCGGCATCTACTCCGCCGCCTATCGCGTCGTCGACGTCGCCTCCGCGCCCATCTACGGCGTCTATACCGCCGCCACTCCCCGCCTCTTTCGCGAAGGAGCCCGAAGCGTCACCCACGCCACCGCGCAGACTCGACGCCTTCTGCTTCGCACCATCCCCTACGGACTCGCCGTCGCCGCCGCTCTCTACTTCGCAGCCCCGCTGCTCCCGCGCCTCTTCGGACCATCCTTCCAGGGCTCGGTCGCCGCGCTCCGCTGGCTCTGCCTGCTGCCGCTGCTGCGCATCTTCCACTACGCCTGGGGAACCACCATCACCGCTTCCGCCTCGCAGTGGAACCGTACCGCAACGCAGCTCGGCGCCGCCGTCCTCAACATCGCGCTGAATTTTCTGCTGATTCCGCGCTGGTCGTGGCACGGCGCAGCCATCGCCAGCCTGCTCACCGACGGTTCGCTGGTCATCTCCAGCCGCATCGTGCTGTGGTGGATCCAGAGGCGAGAGGCAGGGGTTCATGACGGGCAACGATCAGGTCTGGTGACCGCGCCTTCCGCTGATTAGATACCGACCCCCTCCCCCCCAAGGCTTTTCGGCTGCTGTCTGAAAGTATTTGATTCGAAGAGCTTTATCGGCTTAGCACTGGTAAAGATATGAAAACAGGATCTTTATCCACAAACATCTCATTCCAGATGACTTAACATGCGGCCGGCGCAAAAAGAAAGGCCCGGCAACGGGCCGGGCTTCTTGTGTCTCTATTTCTATTTTAGCCAGCCGCGAGAAATATTCGGCCAACAATTTCCGGCGAAGCACATTGGCAGGTCCGAACCGAGTGTCCCTGGTAGGCAACGTATCTCTTTTCTCTCTGAGTGCATCGGCGATTTGGCATCAGAACGCAGTCATTCCCGGCAAGAGCAGATCACGCGACGCCAGCCGAACTCTGACGGATCTATCGACTGCTATGCGTTGCAGTTCGTTAACCCAAGTTGCAATCAATGTTGAACGCTTGTCTGCTCGATTCCGTAGTGTATGGCTGCTTTCAGTGCGTCGATTTTTATGTCTGACAGTGTTTTGAATTTGATGCAATACCCCGTGACAGTTGCCTTGCCGAGTTCCTTGCCAAATGCCTGAGCCAGGTGCTTCTTGTCCTTTAATCCCATAATGTAGACGGAAATGCCTGTTGTATTCGCACTTATGCCGATTTGATAAAACTCCCTGGTTTTTCCATTGGCGTATTCCGTGGTTTGAGAACCATATCCAATGTTTGGGTTGGAGACGGTTTTTCCCTTCTCGTCTTTTCCGTCCAAGAACCACAACTTACATGTCGGTATCATCGCCAGAATCAAGTGATGCAACTGTCGCATTTCGGTGTTTTTGGGTTCCGGTTGAGCGGCGATATATCTCCTGATCTGTTCCTGCGTGCTCATATCAATCTCCCTGGCTTAGCTCCCGTGATCCAGTGCTTCAGAAGTCTCAGGATAGGAGTCAGCTTGCCGTCTACTCAAATCGATCGGATGGTATCGAATTCCGTTTACTGATTGCCAGCGCCCTCAAATCTCGGCTGGCGACTGCAGGGTGATGCACTCATCCAGATCGATTACGGCTCCGGTGGGGACACGCGCCTTGGATTGCCGAATCCGTGTTCCGACCCCTATCCCTCCACCCCAAGCTCGCGCAGAATAAAGGCATAATCCATCGCGACTTCCTTCAGATAGTCGTACCGTCCCGAAGCCCCGCCATGTCCCGCCGTCATATTCGTGTGCAGCAGCAGGGGATTGCCGTCCGTCTTGAGGGTCCGCAGCTTGGCGACGTACTTCGCCGGCTCCCAATACATCACCTGGCTGTCGTAAAGCGACGTCTTCACCAGCATCGCCGGATACGCCTTCACCGCGAGATTGTCATACGGCGAATAGCTCAGCATATACTCGAACGCCTCCCTTTGATTCGGATCGCCCCACTCCTCATATTCCGGAACCGTCAGCGGCAGTGACGAATCCAGCATCGTGTTCATCACATCCACAAACGGCACATGGGATACCACTGCCCGGAATAGCTCCGGCCGGAGATTCGCCACCGCGCCCATCAGTAGCCCGCCCGCACTTCCGCCCTCAATCGCCACGCGCGTCGGATCGCCATAGCCCTGCGCCAGCAGAAACTCAACGACCGCGATGAAATCCGTGAAAGTATTCAGCTTCTGCATCAGCCGCCCGGCATCATGCCACGGCTTGCCCAGGTCACCCCCGCCCCGCACATGCGCATAGGCCAGCACAAAGCCGCGATCCAGCAGGCTTAGCCGGTTGCCGCTAAAACCCACCGGCAGCGGATATCCATACGACCCATAGCCATACACATACAGCGGATTCTCGCCCGCCGTGCGCAGATCCTTCCGGTACACAATCGACACCGGAATCTCCACGCCATCTGCCGCCTTCGCAAACAGCCGCTCCGACGCATACAGACTCCGGTCGAACCCTCCCGGCACCTCCAGCTGCTTCAGCAGCTTCGACTCGCCTGTCCTTACGTCGTACTCGTACACCGAGCTCGGTGTCACCAGCGACTGATAGCTGTACCGGTACTTCGCCGTGTCGAAGACGCGATTGATATGCGGATGAGCCGTGTAAACCGGCTCCGGAAAGCCGATCTCCCGCTCGCCGCTTATCTCGATCCCCTCATCCCGAAACGAAAATACCCGCAGATGCTGCAGTCCTAGCCTGCGTTCGCAAGCCACAAAGAACGAAGCAAATACATCCACTTCCTCAAGCATTACTTCGGGGTTATGCGCCAGTACCTCCGTCCAGTTCTCGCGTCCCGGGGCCTCAACCGGCGCCGTTACCAGCCGGAAATTCCTTCCCGTATCGTTCGCCCGGATAAACAACACCCCGTCGCGATGGTCCACGTAATACTCAATGTTGTCCTCGCGCGGCTGGATAAGCCGCCACTCTCCCTCCGGAGCGCCTGCTGCCAGAAACCGCTCCTCGCTTGTGGTGTGGCTCGAGCTTTGAAGGATCATGTACTTCCCATCCCGCGTCCGCCCCGCGCCGATATTGAAGCGCTCGTCCGCCTCCTCGTATACCAGCACGTCGTCCGAATGCGGCGCGCCAAGCCCATGCCGATACATCTGGAACTGCCGCTTCTGCTCCTCATCCTCTACCGTATAGAAAAGGGTGCGGTTATCGGCCGCCCACACAATCGACCCCACCCGTTCCACCCGCTCTGCCAGCAGTTCTCCCGTACGCAGATCCTTCACCTGCAGCGTGTACTGACGGAAGCCCTTGTTGTCCACCGCGTACGCCAGCAGGTTGCCGTCATCGGAGACCGTCAGCCCGCTCACCGCCATGAACGCCTCGCTCTTCGCCAGCTCATTCACGTCCAGAATCACCTGTTCCTGCGCGTCGCTGTCCGGCGCGTCAGCCGAGCCCGTCTTGCGGCAGAAAATCGGATACTGTGCCCCCTCCTCCGTCCGCGAGTAATACCAGAACTCGCCCTCACGGAAAGGCACCGAGACATCCGTCTCCTTGATGTGGCTCACCATCTCGGCGTAGAGCTTCTTTTGCAGCTCCGCCGTCGGCTCGAGCACCGCCGCCGTATAGGCATTTTCGCCAGCGAGATAGGCGGTAACCTTGGGATTTTCGCGCTCGCGCAGCCACGCGTAATCATCCACCAGCGTATGTCCGTGGAGCGTGGTTTCTTTGTGAACGACAGCGGCGACAGGGGGGGCAATTTCGGTCTGCGTAGACATAACTCTTAAGGATATAAGAGCCGCAAGCCTCGCTGCATCTGCGCGCCCTCGGGGAAGGCCGTCCGCTACTGGCCTTCGCGCATCTTTTCTTTCACCGACTTGGCCAGCCGTTCTATTTCTTCGGCCTTCTTTGAGAAGGACGGATCGCTCTCCGACTTGCCCTTCGCCGCTTCGTCCTTCAGCTGCTGCGCGAGCTGAACCAGCTTGGCCGTATCATCCACAATCTGCTTCTGGCGCTGGCTATTGCGCCGCTTCGCCTGCTGCACGGCCATCTGGTGGGCCATCGGATCCTCATCGTTATTGGAGGACCCAGGGTTCGCGCCCGGCAGAGTAGGAACGCGGGTTGGAATCGTCGGCGGCGCGGGCTGTTGGGACTGCGCGTGTATCGTCTGCACCCCTGCCGCAAGAAACAGAACCGCCGCCCAACGCACGGCCGTCGTCCCCAAAATCGCATCAAAGGATCGCATAGCTCTCCAATCCGACTTTCTGGGACAATTATAGGAACGGATGCTTCCCCCGACAGAAAAAGAGTTGCAAATGCTGCTTTCCTTCGGTCCGCGTGACTTCTTCACGCAGCTCGATGCCAAGTGGCTCGCCGACCTGCAGGAGTTCCTCCACGCCGTCCTGCCCAAGATCATCATCATCCTCATTTGTGCGTGGATCCTCGCCCGTCTCCTCAAAGCGATCACCTCGCGCATGGTCCGCCTCGCCGAGCGCGGCACTCGCGGAAACCTGGCCCAGGTCCGCACCCTCGCATCGGTCACCCGCGCCACCGGCATCGGCATCATCGGATTCATCGCTGCCCTTGAGATCCTGCCGCTTCTCGGCTTTAAGCTGGAGCCGCTCCTGGCCAGCGCTGGAGTTGCCGGCGTCGCTCTCGGCCTCGCCGCGCAGACCATCGTCAAGGACTGCCTCAACGGCATCCTCATCCTCGTAGAGGACCAGTACAACGTAGGCGATGTCGTCCGCCTCGCCGGACTCAGCGGAACCGTCGAAACCATGTCGCTCCGCAAAACCCAGGTTCGCGACGGAGACGGAACCCTCTACATCATCCCCAACTCGCAGATCACCACCGTCGCCAACGTCACCCGCGACTTCTCCGTCGCGACCATCAATGTGTCGGTCGACTTCTCCGCCGACCCCGACAAGGTCATGGCCCTCCTTAAAGATGTCGCCATGAGCGTCCGCAACGACCCGGCCTACAAGGACGTTTTCCTCGCCGACCCGACCCTTCTCGGCGTCGATTCCATCAAGGGCTCGCAGATCATCTACCCGGTGCAGCTCAAGACAAAGGCCAACCAGCAGTGGGCGGCGATGCGCGAGACGCAGCGCCGCATCCGCATCGCCCTCGCCGAACACAACATGCTTCCCGGCGATCCGCTCCGCGTCTACAACACTGCCTCGCTGAATGGCGCGGCAGCCCCCGGCACTCAGCCCGAGGCCGCTGAGGTAAAAGCCGTCGACCCGACCACGGCCAAGCCAAACCAGATCAATCCCTTCACCGGCGAAGGCGTGTGATTAGGGTGTAGGGATCAGAGTATAGAGGACTGGATTCGCTCGGTGGCTTGCAGTGTCAACGCGGGAGTGATTAGCCTTCTGATCGCTGATGGCTGCCTCTCACAGCCACCCCTTGGCGCGGGCAATTCGCGCCGCGTCGACGCGATTGGCAGCGCCCAGTTTGCTGATCGCCTCGGAGAGATAATTCCGCACCGTCCCCTCCGACAAGTGCAGCTCATCTGCAATATCCAGGCTCGATTTGCCTTCGCCGGCCCGCCATAGAATCTGCCGTTCGCGCTCCGTCAACGGATCAGCCCCGCTATCCCACGCCTCGGCCGCCAGGTCGGGGTCCACCACCCGCAGCCCGCGATGCACTCGCCGCACCGCCTCCGCCAACTCCGCCGCGGGACGGTCCTTCAGCAGATATCCCTTGGCCCCGGCGTCGAGCGCGCGCCGCAGATATCCCGGCCTCGCAAACGTCGTCAGGATCACCACCCGCGTCTGCGGATGTCGGTCCCTGACCTCGCCAGCCAGTGTCAGCCCCGTCATCTCCGGCATCTCGATGTCGGTTACCAACACGTCCGGCTTTTGCCTGGCGATCGCCGTCAGCGCTTCGCGCCCATTGCACGCCCGTCCGCAGACGGTGATATCCGGCTCCGTTTCGAGGAGCGCCGCCAGCGCGCCCAGCACCATGGCCTGATCCTCGGCCACGATCACGCGAATCTTCGTCATGCCTGCATCTCGACTTCATCGTGAGTGGCGTGTCCGTCGGTCGGCAGCAGGATCGTCAGCCGAGTACCCCGGCTGCCGTCGACCGCAAACTGCCCGCCCAGTGATTCGATGCGCTCCCGCATGCCGCGCAGTCCGTTGCCTTCTGCGCGAACGCCCCCGCGCCCGTCGTCCTCGACGACCAGCGACGTGTGCCCGTTCTGCGCCGTAAAGGTCATCGAGCAGCGGCTTGCCTGCGCATGGCGCACAATGTTTGTCACCGCCTCGCGCACCACCAGAGACACAACGCTCTCGACTGCGGGAGCCAGCGCCGGCGGCTTCTCCTCGCACACCAGCGTCACGCCTGCGGCATCCAGCGTGCTGTGCGCTCGCTTGATCTCCGCCGCCAGGCCTTCCGCCCGGTATCCGCGGATCGCTTCTCGCACTTCGGTCAGCGCCTTGCGCGAGATCATCTCTACGTCGGCAATCTCCGCCGCCGCCCGCTGAGGATCGCGCGCGAAGAGCCGCCCCGCCAGCTCCGACTTCAGCACGATGACCGAAAGTGTGTGCCCCAGCACGTCGTGCAGATCGCGCGCAATGCGTTCCCGCTCGGCGAGCTTCGCCAGCTGCTCGATCTCCTCATGCGCCATCTGCAGCTTTGCGTTGGCTCGCACCCGTTGCGCCGCAATCAGATTGGTCCCGCCGACAATGAGCGAGAACGCCGCTCCAAATCCCCATCCCCAGGGGGTGATGTGCAGCAGCAGGCCCTCGATGACAACCGTGATCGAGACCGCCGCGATCGTGCCGACGCTGATCACCAGAGAGTCGGTGACGAAGGGAATGAACGCCGAAACATAAATAAAAGTTCCGGCGATCGCGTTGTTTCTTGGAAAATACAGAACGCCGAGCAGGCCCATGGCCGCCAGCAGCGTGTACTGCTGCCACTGTTTGCGGCAGAAGATCAGCCCGGAGTAAAGGCCAAGGAAGATGGTGTAGAAAACGGCAAACTCGATCCAGTAACGCCGGTCGTGCCTCGCGATCGGCTCAATAAAGAAGAAAACCGAGTAGAAAATCCAGACGAAATCCCAGAGATCGCTTCGCTTGCCGCTGCCTCTCACCTGCCGGTTGCGCAGCGCATGGCTGGGCCGCGCTCCCGATTTCGCGGCTTCAGTAAGGCCGCTGACACCCATGCGTCCGTCTTCGCAGATACTCACGCCCTCGCCTCACTGCGGGTAAAGATCAGCCAGGCAGCGCCCAGCATCAGGCAAGTAAAGCCTAACAGAGCTTCCCAGTGTCCGGACATCGTTCCGCCCGGCTGCGCGTAACCAAAAATGTTCAGCGCCAGTTGCGCATAATGATACGTCGGCAGTGCCGGCGCCATCTTCTGCATCCAGTGCGGCAGCATGCTCAGAGGCATCCACAGCCCCGACATGAACGACATCGGCAGATAGACCAGGTTGATAATCCCCGGCGCTGCGTTGGCCGGCATCACTAACGAGAGCAGCAATCCCATGCTGGCAAATGGGAGTGCGCCCGCGAGAGTGATGCCGACCAGCTTGAGGGCCTCGCTTGCTGTCATCGACACGCCGCCCAGGGTTACGCCAAGCGTAACCAGCAGCGCCACAATGATCAGTGCGAAGGCCGAACATGAAACCGTCTTTGCCGCGAGATACGCGAGCCGCGGCATCGGACTGGCCTGCTTCAGCTCCAGCCATCCCTGCACGCGTTCCATCGCAATGCCCGCGCCCAACCCGAAGAGCGACGCGCCCACCATTCCGAAGCAGCTATAGCTGGCCAGCAGGTAGCGAGCCCACTCCGTGTGCCGGTTGCTTACCCCGAACAAAAAATAAAACATCACTGGAAAGCCGATCACCGACAGCGAAAACGCCCGCAGCCGCAGCATTTTCAAAAACTCATAGCGGATCTCCTGCCGCAACACACGCGCATAGTAACCAAAACTCAGCGTCTCCGGACCTGCACTCACAACGGCGGTAGCCATAGATCTTCTCCTGTGTAACCTAGTCAGTTACATATTTCAGTTTGTCGCTGCGTCCCTGCTCGTCAGCGCGAGAAATGCATCCTCCAGCCCCGGTGCGGAGATTTCCAACCCGCGCAGCGTCACGTCACGCACCAGCATCTCTTTCACCACCACCTCGGCTTCATGCGCCGTGATAATCATCGCCTCGCGATCGCGCTCCACGGTGACCACCGATGGCAGCGACAGCAGGAACGATTCGTCCAACTCGGTAATGCACCGGATCCGCCGCCCGCTCACGCGATGCTTGATCTGCGCCGGCGTTCCCTCCGCAATCACCTTGCCCTTGTCGATGACAACAACGCGGCTGGCCAGCGCGTCCGCTTCTTCCAGATAGTGCGTCGTGAGCAGCACTGTCTTGCCCTGCGCAGCCAGCCACCGGATCTGTTCCCACAGCCCGCGCCGCGATTCGATATCCATGCCCACTGTCGGCTCATCGAGAAAAATCAGGTCAGGATTTCCCGCCAGCGCCAGCCCGAAAAGCACGCGCTGCTTCTGCCCTCCGGAGAGCTTGCCGAAGAATTTGTTCTCCAGGCCCTCGAGCTTCGCAATGCGCACAATCTCTTCCGCCGCCAGCGGATTCGGATAGTAGCTGCGAAACAAATCGATATGCTCGCGCACCTTCAGCGTCTCCGGAACCCGCGTCACCTGCAGCATTGCGCCAATATTCGTGCGGGCGGAGGCGTCACGTGGATCACGCCCCATCACCCGCACGCTGCCCGAGGTTGGCGCGATCAACCCCAGGAGCAACCGAACCGCCGTCGTCTTCCCAGCCCCATTCGGACCCAGCAGCGCCACCACTTCGCCGGGATAAAGATTCAGCGTCAACTGATCGAGCGCCGTCGTCTGGCCGTAGCGCTTGGTCGCCGAGTGCAGCCGCGCCACTGCATGCTTCAAGTGCAACGGGACAGGGAAGGGAGCCGTCAAAGGCTCAACCTGTAATCCTGATGCGAATGCCGATGCGGACATACCGTCTCCTTTTACTGAAGACAGCATCTCCCGGATCAAACCGCGATAGCAGTGGAGTCTGTCATCAAACGCACGTGACAGATGTCATGACCAGCCGTAGTCGAAGGACCTGCCTTTCTCCATCAGGCACGATACTGGGTGCCCCATCCTTTCGGCCCGCTGTTGGCCCAAAGGGTGGGAGGCACATCGACGCCGCCCTCGTACTCCCTGTAGCATTCAGAATCGTGATCAGACTCGCCGCCCTCCTCACGCTCGCAACTGCTTCGATCTTTGCCCAGACATCCCTCGCGCCCCTGCCCACAATCCCCGAGTTCCCGCTGTATCCACCCACGCAGCCCGTCATCTCGCGCGACATCAATCCTCTGCATCCCTTCTCCGTCGTCGGACCACGCGGCACCATCCTCGGCTCGCAGGACGGCTCCTATGAGGCGTGGCTCTTCCCCTGGAAAATCCTCAGCAACATGCGCATCTCCGCCGAGATGCAGGACTATCCCGTCCCCATCGACGTCAACACGCAGGCCGCCGCCATCGACGTTCGCCCCGGCTCAACCACCATCACCTTCTCGCACGCCAACTTCACCATCCGCGAGATCATCACCGCCCCGCGCAACGTTCCCGACGGCGCCGGAGCCCTCGTCTTCTACCAGATTGAGGCCGTGCGCCCCATGACCCTCACCTTCAGCTTCACACCCGTGATGGAACGTATGTGGCCCGCGCCCTCCGCAGGGCCGCCTTCTCCGGAATGGGTCAAGACCGCAAACACCAGCGGCTTCTACATCCTTCATCTCAATTTCCCCGACCAGGCCGCCGCCATCGCCATGCCCACCGCCGAGCCTGGCATCATGCAGCCTTACCAGGAACTCGCCCGCGTCTACCCGCTGCAGTTCGTCCTGCACTTCGATCCCGCCCGTGACTCCCACACTCTGTTCCCCCTGCTGCTCACCGTGGGAAACACACCAGAAACCGCCACCCGCGACGCTCTCTACCAACGTCTCTCAAAGCTCGACAGCTCCGCTCGCTCCATGTACGAAGCGCAGCAGAAATACGAGGGCGATTTCCTATCGACGAGCCTCTCGATCGACACTCCCGACCAGCAACTCAACGAGGCATTCAAATGGTCTGAAGTCTCCATCGATCAGCTCCGCGTCCAGACCACTCCTTCGCACGATGAAGAAGCGCTCACCGCCGGCTTCGTCGGCTCGGGAGATTCCGCCCGCCCTGGCTTCGGCTGGTTCTTCGGCCGCGACGCTCTCTGGACCCTCTACGCGGTCAACAGCTACGGCGATTACAACGTAACTCGCCGCGAAATCGAATTCCTCATCAAGCGCCAGCGCGACGACGGCAAAATCATGCACGAGTGGTCGCAGACCGCCGACCTCGTCGACTGGAAGAGCCTGCCTTACGAATACGCCGCCGCCGACGCGACCCTGCTCTTCCCCATGGCCCTCAACGACTACCTCCGCATCAGCGGGGATAAGGATTTCATCACGTCGCACTGGGATTCCATCGCCCGCGCCTGGAACTTCGTCACCACGCATGATTCCGACGGAGACGGCATCTACGACAACTCGCAGGGAACCGGCTGGGTCGAGTCATGGGTGCCCAGCATGCCGCATCAGGAAATCTACATGGCCGTTCTCGATGAGCAGGCCAGCCTTGCCTTCGCCAACCTCGCTCGCGCCACCGGCCACGCCGATCTCGCTCAGGCAGCCGAAGCCCGCGCCGCGCACATCCGCGAGCAAACAGAGAAGGAATACTTCCACTCCGACTTCTACTCCTTCAGCTGGAACCCCAACAACACAACTGACGACACCGCCACCATCTTTCCCTCCGTCGCATGGTGGGACGGCAATTACTCACTCGAACATCCCCAGCCCATGTTCAACCGCTGGGCGTCGAGTGAATTTTCGACCGACTGGGGAACCCGCATCGTCTCCGACCGCACCAGCTTCTACGACCCCATCAGCTACCACCAGGGCACCGTCTGGCCGCTCTATACCGGATGGGTCTCCCTCGCCGAATACCGCGCCGGCCGCTCTCTTTCCGGCTACGCGCATCTCCGCCAGAACGCCGACCTCATCTGGTCGCAGGACCTCGGCAGCGCCACCGAACTGCTCTCCGGACAGTTCTTCCAGCCTCTCGGACGCAGTACCGCACACCAGCTCTGGTCGACGGCGATGATCATCTCTCCGATTATCCGCGGCCTCTTCGGACTCGAATGGAACGCCGCCGTCGATGACACAGCCGTAAACGAGCTCACCGTCACGCCGCATCTTCCCGCCGACTGGGACTATGCAAAGCTGTCCAACATTCCTGTGGGCAAGAATCGCCTTGATCTTGAAATCAAGCGTGAGGATGGCATGCTGATCGTCCGCCCCACGTATCACACCGCAAAGATTTACCTCAAATCCCGCAGCCACATCGAAGGCCAGTTCGGGAACGGCATCCTCCAACTCACGGTGCCCGCCATCGAAGTCGGCCTCACCCGGGATCTCCCCGAGGCCGGTTCCGCCACGCAGCAGATGAAGGTCCTCGACCAGCAATCCACGCCGAAGTCCCTCACGCTGCGTCTCTCCGCGCCTGCTGGAACCACAC
>Ga0335075_10004713_pt1 | contig 21256 bp, 17 predicted proteins | sample Lox_Sample_24_FD_206723 | JGI IMG/M metagenome (GOLD analysis project Ga0335075, IMG submission 206723) | Soil microbial communities from Loxahatchee National Wildlife Refuge, Florida, United States - Lox_Sample_2.4 | ecosystem: Environmental > Terrestrial > Soil > Wetlands | place: USA...
CTTCAGGAAAGTCCTGGCGGACTTCGATGCCGACGGAGACGGGAAGCTGTCCCGGGAAGAGGCTCCAGTCCTGATTCGCGAGCAGTTCGACCGCTACGACACCGATCACGACGGGTTCATCACCATCGACGACGCGCAGCGGTGGGACTGAGATTTCCGCAGCATACTGCCCGCCAGCATCCGTGACCTGACCGCCGCCCGCCAGCGTGCCGCCGGCAGGCCCCGGCATGATCGGCGACACCACCAAACCCGCCCTGCCCCGATGATCCCGCCAGCCGGCATGACAGCAGCCCAAGCCCCGAGCCCGATCACTGAACCAGCTGTGCCGCGTACCGCCCAGACCTCACGTGACCGGGAACGCCCGCTTCACGCGAGCAGCAGCGCCTGACGCGTCGGGCATCATGCGCAGAACGTCCTGTCGGCGATCTTGTAATTCCCCAGTTCTGAGGGTGTAGCGATCACGTAATTCCCCACCCCGATCACGTAATTCCCCATGGGGAGCGCGTGCGTGTCGTGGTGGACCTGGCCATCGAGATGGAGCAAGGTTGCCTCCCGTCTGGGACGGGGGGCCGATGGCAAGGAGAACGTTCGACGTGATCGACGTGACCGAGATTCTGGTGCACTGGCAGGCGGGCAGGTCGCTGAACGAGATGTCCGGCTCGCTGGGGGTGGACCGCAAGACGATCCGCAAGTACGTCGCCCCGGCGGTCGCCGCTGGCATCGTGCCTGGCAGCGGGCCGGCGAAGAGCGAGGGCGAGTGGCAGGACCTGGTCCGGGAGTGGTTCCCGGAGCTGTCCGACACGCGGCTGCGGCAGGTGACATGGCCGGCGATCGGCGAGCACCACGACTACATCGCCGGGCAGCTGAAGGCCGGGGTGCGGATGTCGACGATCCACCAGCGGCTGCGGGACGAGCGGGGACTGGCCGCGAGCGTGGCGAGCTTCCGCCGGTATGTCGCGGCGAATGTCCCGGAGGAGGCCCGCCGGTCGCAGGTGACGGTCTGGAGCCCGCGGCTGTCGGAGGCCGGGGAGGAGGCGCAGATCGACTACGGGATGCTGGGCCGGTGGCTGGACCCGGTGACCGGGAAGCTCCGCACGGTCTGGGCGTTCGTGATGGTGCTGGCCTGCTCGCGGCACATGTTCGTCCGGCCGGTGCTGAAGATGGACCAGCGGGCCTGGACTGAGTGCCACGTGGAGGCGTTCGCGTTCTTCGGCGGCGTCCCGGCCCGGCTGGTGCCGGACAACCTGAAGACCGGGGTCGACAAGCCCGATCTCTACGACCCGAAGGTCAACCGGTCCTATGCCGAGCTCGCCGCCCATTACGGCTGCCTCATCGACCCGGCCCGGGCGCTGAAGCCCCGCGACAAGGCGAGGGTGGAACGCCCGATGCCGTATGTCCGCGACAGCTTCTGGCGCGGCCGGGAGTTCGCGTCCCTGGAGCGGATGCAGGCCGAGGGCGCCCGCTGGTCGGCGGAGGTGGCCGGGCAGCGGGCGTGCCGGCCGCTGGAGGGCGCGGCCCCGGCGGCTGTCTTCGAGGCGGTTGAGAAGGACGCCCTGCGGCCGCTGCCGGCCGGGCCGTTCGTGCTGGCCACGTGGGCGACGGCGAAGATCGGGCCGGACATCCACGCCCAGGTCGAGAAGGTCCTCTACTCGGTGCCCTGGCGGCACATCGGCAAGACCGCCGACGTCCGGATCACCGGCGCCATGGTGCAGTTCTTCATCGGCGGCGAGCTGGTCAAGTCCCATCCGCGCAAGGTCCGGGGCAAGCAGACCGACTTCGGGGACTACCTATCAGTTACGTGGAATCAGGGACCGGATGGCGGGAGTCTCCGCTACGGTCTCGCCGGTAACTGGAAGGAGACTCCGTGCCTGTCGAGTTCGCAGATAAGTGGCCGGTGCTGGGTCGGCACGAGCTGGCGTCCGGGTGGCTGCAGATCTGGACGAACCTCGGTCGTGCACCCCGGACCATCGACGCTTATGCTCGCGGTCTGGCGGAGTACCTGGGCGTGTGCGAGCGGGAGAACGTCGATCCGGCCACGGCCAGCCGGGCTCATGTCGCGATGTTCGTCCGTGAGCTGACCAGCAGGCCGAGCCGCTGCGGCCCCAACGTCGTCTCGATCGACTCCGGCTCCGGGCTGTCGAACGCCACGATCCAGCAGCGGCTCGTCCCAGTTCGCCTGTTCTATGACCACCTCATCGAGGAAGGCCTGCGCGACTCCAACCCGGTCGGGCGGGGCAGGTACACGCCCGGCCGGAGGTTCGGCGTCCACGAGCGCGGCCTGGTCCCGAGGCTGGTCAAGCTGCCGTGGATCCCCGACGAGGGGCAGTGGGCCGCCGTCCTTAAGGTCGCAGCGGGCGAGCCGGCCCGCAACCGGGTGATGCTCGCGCTGGCCTACGGTGCTGCGTTGCGGCGGGAAGAGCTGTGCCTGCTGGGCACCGAGGACATCGACCCGGGGCGGCGGATGCTGCGGGTCAAGGCGGAGAACACCAAGAACCGCATGGAACGCGTGGTGCCGTACTCGGCGGCGACCGGCGTGCTGCTGTCGGCCTATCTTGCGCACCGGGCGCGGATCAGCCGGGCCCGCGGGCTGCTGTTCCTGTCAGAGTCGCGGCGCAACTACGGGCAGCCGGTGACGTTGTGGACCTGGTCGAAGGTCGTGCGGCGGATCGCGCTCGATTCGGGCGTCGATCGGTTCTCCACCCATACCACTAGGCACCTGTGCCTGACCGATCTGGCCCGGATGGGCCGGGAGCTGCACGCTATCTCGGCGTTCGCCGGGCACAGGTCGAGCGAGTCGACGCTCCGCTATGTCAACCCTCGGGAATTGCATCAGACGGGCGCATTTGCGCAGGTCGCCTGATGAGAGGGCCGCGCCAATAGGTGCGCCGGGCGTGCTGGACACGCCGGGTGGCCTGCGGTTCGTGCATGTTGAGCCCGTTGGATGCATGATCCTTCCGTCGGATGGTCGCTGTCTGCGGGCCTGGAGGGCGGTATGGGACGAGCCGATCTGGCGGGCGCGGCACACCTGCAGCTGGTCTGCGGGGTGGTGCGGCTGCACCCGGAGGACGCCATGGTGGAGGCGATGCTGGCCGGCTGGCGGGCGCAGCAGCTGGCCCGTGGCCTGTGTGAGCGCACGATCGTGCCGCGGGAGCGGCTGGTGCGCCGGTTCCTGGCGTTCACCGGCGAGTACCCGTGGCAGTGGGCCCCGGCGCACGTCGATGAGTGGACCCAGTCGCTGACCAGTGAGAAGCACCTGGCCGCGTCCACGATCCGCAATTACCAGACTGAGCTGCGGCTGTTCAGCGAGTACCTGTGCGACGGGCGTTATGGCTGGGCGGTGGCGTGTGAGAAGGAGTTCGGGCCGGGGGCGCACCCGGTGCCGGTCTGCCACGAGTGGAACACGATCACCCATCTCAATGACTATGAGGGCAGGCCGGAGGCACGCCCGTTCACCCGCCAGGAGGTGCAGGCCTTCCTCGACTACGCCGATGACCAGGTCGAGCGGGCCGTGCGCGGCAAGCGGAAGGGGGCCCTGGCCGCCTACCGTGACGCCACGCTGTTCAAGGTGATCTATGGCTGGGGCCTTCGCAGGACCGAATCGTCCCGGCTCGATGTGGCCGATTGGGGCCGCAACCCGGCCGCCCCGGAGTTCGGCCGGTACGGGATGCTGCACGTCCGCTACGGCAAGGCGGTGCGCGGACAGCCGCCGCGGCGCCGCAACGTGCCGTCGGTGATGGCCTGGGCGGTGGAGGCGGTGGCCGACTACACCGAGAACATCCGGCCCCGTTTCGGCTGCGGTGATCATCCGGCGCTGTGGCTGACCGAACGGGGCGGGCGGGTCAAGCCCGCGGAGATCAACGCCCGGTTCGTGGCCTACCGGGCCGCGCTCGGCCTGCCCAAAGAACTCTCGCCCCATTCTCTGCGGCATGCCTGGGTCACCCACCTGACCGAGGACGGGGTCGACCGCCGGTTCATCCAAGAGGCTGTCGGGCACCGCTGCGACACCTCGACCGCGATCTATACGCATGTCAGCGGGGACTTCATGAACACCGCGCTGCGCAAGGCGCTCGCCCCCGTCTTCGGCGGGCAGCAGAGCTGAGGATCGGAGGAATCGATGACGCGCAAGCTGGACTACCGATGGCACCTGCGGCAGGTGATGGCCAGCCGCGGCATGTTCGCCACCACCGACCTGATCGAGCCGCTGGCCCAGCGCGGGATCCACCTGTCGGCCAGCCAGGTCTACCGCCTTGCGGCAGAGCGGCCCGAACGGCTCAGCCTGAAGGCGCTGATGGCGCTGTTGGACATCCTGGACTGCTCGATGGAAGACCTGATCGAGCCGGCCGCTGCGGACATGCCAGCGCGCAAGAAACGAGCCGCCGGCGGCGGGGAAGCCGGAGTTGGTGACCTGCGGCCCAGGCGGGCCCGGATCACCAGGACAAGCGGCTGACCGGTGACCGCTGGCGTCCCGGCCGTGCTGGCCGACCCGGTAGGCGTTGCTGTCGGTTTCATCACCACGGCCGGGCCGGGCCTGCCGCAAGCCGCGATCGAGACGGTGGTGACCGGCGTCGCGGGCGGGCGGGCGAAGCGGCGCAAGCTCGCGCAGGCGCTCACGGAACGGCCCGCGGTCCTGGCCGATGGCCGGTCGCCCGCGCCACGGGTCGTCGGAGATCTGCTGATCGCGTTGCGCACGGTCGGCGCGGCGAACATCGCGGCGCCCGCCTGCGCCGGGTGCGGCAAGCCGCTGCGGACCATGCAGCGCCGCGGCCAGGACTGGTACTGCGCGGTCTGCGGCCCGCGGCCCCGGCGATGCGCGGGCTGCGGCCAGGACCGGATCATCGCCACCATTGACCGGCAGGGGCGGCCACGCTGCGGCCAGTGCCCCGACAGTGATGACCGCGATCCGGTGACGGTCATCACCGGCGTGGTGACCGCCGTGGACCCTTTGCTGGCGCCAGATGCCATCGCCGCGGCTGCCCGGCGCGTGTTCTGCAGGCCTGCCCAACTGCGGAAGCTGGCCTGGATCATCGAGGACGAGCCGGGCCTGCTGACCGGCGGCGGCGCCCTGGCTCCGATACCAGGGGTCCTGCGGCTGATCGACGAACTCCGCGACGCCGGCGGCGACAAGATCATCCACCCGGCTTGCCCACGATGCCAGCGGGCCGTCCATCTGCACCGGCAGATCGACGGGCAGTGGTGCTGCCGCAACTGCGTCGCCAGGTCCCGGGCACAGCCGTGCGCCCGGTGCGGGACGGTGCGGGAGGCGGCTACCCGCGACGAGCACGGCCGGCCTTTGTGCCCGCATTGCCTGATCACCGACCCGGCCAACCTCGAGACCTGCGCTGGCTGCGGCCGCCGGCGGCCAGTCAGCGTCCGCAGCCCGGACGGGCCGCTTTGCCAGAACTGCCGGCCAGTCCCAACGGCAGTGTGCTCGATCTGCGGGCGTCCGGCGCCATGCGAGACCTCCATGGCCACCGGCCGGCCGTGGTGCAGACGCTGCCAGCGGCGGTGGGCGGAATGCTCTGCCTGCGGGATGACCAGACCGGTGCGCGGGGGCAGCCTGGCCCAGCCACTCTGCTCGGCCTGCGTGCGGCCGGACGCCTCGTTCTGGCACGCCTGCCCGGCCTGCGGGGAGGAAGCACGGATCCGTCCCGGCCGCCTTTGCCTGCGCTGTGTGCTGCGGCGCAGGCTGGCCGGGCTGCTGGCCACCAGCACTGGCGACATCCGCCCTGAGCTGCAGCAGTTCCACGACAGCCTGGCCAACACCAGCCGCCCGGCGACCGTGTTGCGCTGGCTGGACAAGAACAAGGACTCGATCGTGTTGCGCCAGCTTGCCACCGGCCAACGGCCGCTCACCCAAGCCGCCCTCGACGAACTGCCGGCCGGCAAGCCCATCGAGCATCTGCGCGCCGTCCTGGTCGCCACCGGTGCCCTCCCGCCCCGCGATGAGCACCTGTCCCGGCTGGAACGCTGGATCTCCCAGTCCATCGCCGAACGTCCCGATCCCGGCCAGCGCCAGATGCTGCAACGTTACGCCGTCTGGCACGTCGTGCGGCGGCTGCGCGGCCGACTCGGCGGGAGTGCCACCACCCGCGGCCAGGTGGTGGCCGCCCAGAAAAATATTAAGGCCGCCATCGCCCTGCTCGACTGGCTCACCGCCCATGACCTCACCCTGGACGCCGCACGGCAAGGCGACCTGGAAGCATGGCTGGTCACCGCACAGCCAGCCCACCGCATCGACGCCGGCAACTTCGTCCGCTGGGCCAGACGGCACAAGCTCACCAGGCTGGACTTCGCCGCCGTCCGGTGGGGCGGGCCGACTGGCGTAATCGACACCGAGGACCGCTGGGAGCAGGCCCGCCGGCTGATCAACGACGACAGCCTCAAACCCGAAGACCGGCTCGCCGGGCTGCTCGTCCTCCTCTACGCCCAGCGGGCGTCGGCGATCAGCCGCCTCACCCTCGACCGCCTCCACGACGACGGCCACGAAGTACAGCTTCGCCTCGGCCGCGAGCCGATCCTCCTGCCCGAGCCGCTCGCCACATTGGCCAGGCAGGTCGCCGCCGCTCGGCGCGGCCACGCCGCCATCGGCGACCAGGGAACCTCGCCCTGGCTGTTCCCCGGGGGCCAGCCCGGCCGGCCCATCAGCGCCTACCGCATGACCGAACGGCTCCGCCAGCTCGGCATCTGCTCCGGGCCAGCCCGCTCCGCCGCCTTGTTCCAGCTCGCCACCGACCTGCCCGCCGCGGTGCTCGCCCGCATGCTCGGCATCCACATCGCCGTCGCGGCCGCCTGGCAACGCGCCGCGGCCGGTGACTGGGCCGCCTATGCCGCCCAGATCAGCCGCCGCAACCCAGACGGGCACGACAAGACCTGAAGGAGTACCACGCCGATGACCACGCCCGCCTACCGGGCCCGGTGCTGGCTCACCCCCAAGGCCCAGGTCCGCCCATCTGCCATCGAGGGTCTCGGGCTGTTCGCCACCGCGGGCATCGCCGCAGCCGAGACCGTGATGCGGCTGGGCGGGCAGCTGATCGACGACGCAGCCCTGGCCAGCCTCGCCCCGCCCTACAGCAGCCTGACCATCGCCAGCGGCCGGCACCTGCTCATTGACCCGGCGGACCCGGTGCGCTACGGCAACCACTCCTGCGACCCGAACCTCTGGCACGACACCGCCACCGCCCTCGTCGCGCGCAGGCGCATCCAACCCGGCGAAGAACTGACGATCGACTACGCGACCCACACCGGCATCGAGACCTGGACCATGAACTGCCGGTGCGGCACCACCCTCTGCCGGGGCACCGTCACCGGCCGGGACTGGCGGCTGCCACAACTTCAGCGCGCCTACGGCCACCACTGGAGCCCTCCGCTGCTCGACCGCATCACCGCCGAAGGCGCCAGCTCGTGAACCAGCAAACCGCCGACCCATTCAGACAGTTGCGATATCTCAGTCCGCCAGAGCACCTGTCTGGCCGCGACCTCGCTGACAAGCTTGGCAAGTCCATGGACCACATCCACGCCTGGCGGGTCGAGGCCCTGGCCCGCATGGCAACCGCAGGCCAGGCGCCCCGGTGACCGCCCGGCCATCCGCGGCCGTCCCGGCGCTTTCGAGGGCCGAGGCATGGTTGTCGCCGTCGGGCGTGAGCCGCCACCGGCGGCAGGCGGACCTCACCCCGGCTGAGCTCGGCGCCCTGCGGGCGCTGGGCCCGGGCCTGTTGCGGCGAGGCGGCTGGGACCTGGGCGCACGGCACTGGCAACAGGTCCGCAGGCTGCTCGAGCCGCTCGACGAGGCCCGGGAGGCGCTGCACTGGCATCCGGACACGTGCCACCAGCGGCGGTTCGCCCGTGACGCGGCAGGGCTGGTCCTGATGCGGTGCGGCGAGCTGGGGTGGGCCTACTGGGACTGGCCGGCCCGGGGGTGGGCCAGCCTGATCGGCGTTGGCGGCCATGAGCTGCGGCAGCGCCACCCGGGCCAGATCGGCTGCAACGCGCGTCCTTACCTGATCTCCTATGCCTACCTGACCGGCGGGTTCACCGCCTTCGACACGATAGGGCGCTTCCACCGCGAGTCGCTGGCATGGCGGATCTTTGGCCGTGAGCTGGTCGATGACGCCGTGCGGCAGGTCCTGGACGTGCTGGCGGGCTGGGGTTACCAGCGTCACGAGTCTGAGCTGACTGCGGCCATCTGCCAGCTGCTCCTGCTCAACCGCAGCCCGCTGCTGGAAGACCTGTCGGAAGAGACGCTGGTGCGGCTGCGGGCCGACCCCGCCATGGGACCCCAGCGATCCAGGGACGCGTACGGCATTCACCGGGCCCTGGCAGCGCTCGGGCACGCCGCGCCGCCGCCCGCTCCGAAAAACACCACCGGGCCGTCCGCCATCGAGGGCGCGCCGCAGGAATGGGTCGAATGGGTCGAACGGTGGCATGCGACTTCAGCGCTCACGCCGAAGACCCGCGGCATTTACCGGACCACGCTGGCCCAGATCGGCCGGTGGCTGGCAGCTGAGCACCCTGACGTCACCGGTCCTGCCCAGTGGACCCGGCAGACGTGCGCGGAATGGGTAGCCGTCATCGACCGGATGAGCGCCGGTGACTACGCGCAATGGCACGCCGGGCTGGGCGACCGTGCCGGCAAGCCGCTTTCCCCAAGACGAAGTCCGGCTACCTGCGGACAGCGCGCACCTTCTTCCGTGACTGCCAGGAATGGGAGTGGATCCCGCGGCGGTTCGACCCCGCCCACGCGCTGGGAACCCCGCGCAGCGTCAAGGCCCTGCTCGGCCCGGACCCGCGGGTGATCGCCGACGACCTCTGGGCCAAACTCCTCTGGGCCGGGCTCAACCTCACGCCGGAGGACCTGCCCTCGCCCGGCGGGCAGGCCTACCCGCTTGACCTGGTCCGCGCGATCACGCTGACCTGGCTGTTCAGCGGCCAGCGCAGCGACGAGATCGCCCGCCTCCGCCTCGGCTGCATCCGCTGGCAGCACGACGGAGACGGCATCAACGGCGACGACCGCCGCGTCCTGGCCCGCGATGCCGTCTGCCTGCTCGACGTCCCTACGCACAAGACCGGCAGCTCATTCACCAAGCCCGTCGACCCGCTGATGGGCGAAGCCATCGAGACCTGGCAGAAGATCCGCCCCGCCCAGCCGAAGATGCTCGACCGGAAGACCTCTGAGCAGGCCGACTTCCTTTTCGCCTACCGGGCCCGCCGCGTTTCCAAGCACTACATCAACGAGGCGATCATCCCGATGCTCTGCGCGAAGTCCGGAGTTCCGGACGCTGACGTCCGCGGCCGGATCACCAGCCCCCGGGCCCGGTCCACGATCGCGTCGCAGCTCTACAACGCCAAGGAGCCGATGACGCTGTTCGAGCTCCAGGCCTGGCTGGGCCATGCCTCTCCGGAAACCACACAGCACTACGCGAAGATCACCCCCAACACACTGACCAGGGCTTACAAGGACGCCGGCTACTTCGAGCGCAATGTCCGCACGATCGCGGTGCTCATCGACCGCGACGCCGTCGCCTGCGGGCAGGCCGCGGCGGGCGAGCCGTGGCAGCACTACGACCTCGGCCACGGCCTGTGCTCCTACACCTTCTTCGAGCAGTGCCAGCACCGCATGGCCTGCGCCAAGTGCGACTTCTACATCCCCAAGGATTCATCGAGAGCGCAGCTGCTCGAGGCCAAGGCCAACCTGCAGCGGATGCTCATCGCCATCCCGCTCACCGACGACGAGAAAGCCGCCGTCGACGACGGCCAGGAAGCACTCGCCAAGCTGCTCGAACGTCTCGCCGACACCCCGGCGCCTGACGGGTTCACGCCCCGGCAGCAACTGCGGGGCTGCCGAGCCTCCGTTGCTGCAGATTTTGCCCGGCCCGCCATCCTGACCGGCGACGCCGCCAAAAAACATAAAGAAATTCAGGCAGTCGCCTGACGCGGCCTCAGATTCCACATAACGCCGGAGAAGATCGCCTTCCACATGCGGACCCCGGCCTGGTGCCGCAGGCAAGCCGCGGCCATCGGCCCGTCGTGTGAGTACCTGATCGGCGAGCTGCTCGCCGAGGGCGCGCTCTACCGGCTCCGCGCCGCCCAGGGCGTCATCGGCCTGGCCGACAAGCACGACCCCTCCCGGCTCGAGGCGGCCTGCGCGAAGGCGATCGCGGCCGGCGACCCGTCCTACCGCACCGTCCGGGGCATCCTCGCGGCCGGCGCCGAGCAGGACCAGCTGCCCGCCGCAGCCGGGGACGGCGGGGCGGCGGCGTTCCTGCGCGGCCCCGCCTCGTTCGCGAACGTCATCCCTATGCCCGGCACGATCCCCAGCGACGCCGTCACCCCCGGGACCACGGAAGGAGCATCGTCGTGACCACCGCCGCCGCAAGCGGGAACGCCCTGCTGGACGCACATGTCCGCCTGATCCGCGACACCGCCGACCTCGTCGAGGCCTCCGGCATCCCCGGCCTGGTCCTGTGCCCCGAGCAGGACGAGATCGTCATCCAGGTCCCGCAGGCCATCGGCGACGACGCCGCCCGGGCCAGGGCGGTCGCCCGGCTCGCGGACCTCACCGGGGGAACTGCCGCCCCCGACCCGCGGCCCGGCCAGACCCAGGGCTGGATCCGCGCCGCCGGCGTCTTCGCCGGCCACCCGGTGCGCATCTACACCGCCATCGCAAAGGAGGAAACGCCATGACCACGGTCACCGTCACCGACCGCAGCGCGCTCGCAGCCACGCTGCGGGAACTGAAGCTGTCCGGGATGCTCGCCACCCTCGACGCCCGCCTCGCCCAGGCTCACGCAGGCGAACTCGGCCACCTGGACTTCCTGCAGGTCCTCTGCCAGGACGAGGTCTCCCGCCGCCAGTCCATGTCCCTTGCCCGCCGGATCCGCCGGGCCCGGTTCGAGACCGAGGCCACCCTCGAGGGATTCGACTTCGCCGCCTCCCCGAAGCTCCCCGCCGCCCAGATCCGCGACCTCGCCGCCCTCCGCTGGCTGCAGTCGGGCGAGTCCGTCATCCTCTACGGCCCGGTCGGAGTCGGCAAAAGCCACGTCGCCCAGGCCCTCGCCCACCTCGCGATCCGGGCAGGAGCCGAGGCCCGGTTCACGAAAACCAGCCGGGTTCTCGCCCACCTCGCCGGCGGCCGGGCCGACCGCACCTGGGACAAGCGGCTCGCCGAGCTGACCCGCCCCGCCGTCCTCGTCCTGGACGACTTCGGCATGCGCGAGCTCACCGCACCCCAGGCCGACGACCTCTACGAGCTCATCACCGAGCGCGCGGGCAAGTCTCTGATCCTGACATCCAACCGGTCCCCGGCCGACTGGTATCCGCTGTTCCCCAACCCGGTCGTCGCCGAGTCGCTCCTGGACCGGCTCATCAACAACAGCCACCAAGCCTTCATGAACGGGCCGAGCTACCGCCCGAACAAGAGCCCCTCGCGTGTCGTCCCCACCGGGAAAACGAACGCCACCTAGAATAAAAACACAGCCAGGACCTGGGGAATTACCTGATCAGAACCCCTGGGGAATAACGTGAGCGCCCACAGCCATGTCGTGCTGATTGCCGGCGCCGCCGTGACCGCCTGGTCAGTCCAGTCCGGCTTCGGCCGGGTCAGCTGACGCCGCAGGACCGCTATCTCGTGCCGGAGCACCGGATCTCCACGTCCTTGGACGCCCGGCCGCCGGATGGATGGGACGTTCAGCACAAACCGCGGCCTCTCAGGCCGTCAGCTGGCGTTCGAGGGCTTGGCGGACGATCTCGGCACGTGACCGAGCGCCGAGCTTCGCCAGGATGTGGGAGACATGGGTCCCCACCGTGTTGCGGGACACGCGCAGCGCGCTAGCGATTTCGGGGTTCGACCGACCGTCTGCGACCAGGTTGGCGATCTCCGTCTCGGTGGGGGTGAGGGCTTCCCATCCACGGAGAGCTTTCACCCGCTGGCCATTCCCGCCCCGTCGGATGCCGTAGCGGCGCAGCCGGGCATCGGCGCGGCGGAGATCCCATGCCGCACCCAGCGCCCGGTATAGCCCGGCGGCTTTGCTGAATGCCTCACGGGCAGCAGCCAGGTCGCAGCGGGAGGCCAGCAGCACTGCGGTCTCCTCTAGAGCCTGGGCACGGTCAAGCGGTTTACCGGCGGACTCGAAGTACTCGGCCGCCGCAAGTATTGGGGCGGGATCTCCGCCCAGCAGCCCGCGGCAGTGATCGGCAGCGGCGGTTTTGACCGGCAGTGGCTCGCGTTCCGCTTCCTGCTCGGCGGCGGCAACGGCAACGGCTGCCGTATCAGCGTCATCCCCGGCCAGGGCCAGGCGCGTCAGGACCGGCAGCAACACATGCCGACCCGGCATCTGCTCGCTGATCGCGGGGTCAAGGCACTGGGCGAGTACGTCGACCGCTTCGTCGGGCTTGCCGGCTTGTTCGGCCGCCAGGGCACGCGCGAGGAGAAGGAGCAGGGGCGGTGTGTTTTCCCAGCCCAGGCAGTCTATGGGGATGCCCGCTGCGGCGGCCAGGTGTCTGGCCGAAGTGACCCGGTCATCGCGGTGCCCGGCAATCAGCGCGATGAGCCCGTGCGCCGTGAGCCTGAGTTCATCCGGAGTCCGGAAGCTGATGGTGAGCTCCAGTTCGGCCAGCGCCTCGTCCCACCGGCCCACCCGGTAATGTTCAACCGCCACGGCGAGGCGGAACATGCCCAGGCGGGGCGTGCCCGCCTGCTGGGCCAGCACCAGCGCCTGCTGGACCGTTGTGATCGCCTCGACGTGCCGGCCCAGGTCACCGAGTGCGTCGGCCTTGTTGGCCAGCAGGAGCAGCCGCAGGTCTGTGGTTCGCGGATCGTCGCCGATCACGCCCAGCGCTCGGTCGATGTGATCGAGCATGTATTCATGGTTTCGGCAGAGCAAGCCGATTCCGCACAGCGCGTACAAGGCATACAATTCCGCAAACCAGTCACATGACCGCTCCGCGCCCGCCAGCGCCTCCCCGGTGACCTCCGTCGCCCGGTCTGCCTGACCCGAATTCGCGCGGATCATCGCGTGCAAGGCGCGCAGCCTGGGCGTCTGCGGCCCGCTATCCAGCCTGGCCAGCGCTCCCTCAATCACAGCGATTGCCGCGCCGATCTGCCCGTTCCGCCACAACGAGTAACCGACCAGCCAGGCCATCTCTGCCGCCAGTTCCGGATCACCGCTGCGACTCAGCACCTGTCCCCCGCCCCGCACTACCTCCTCATCCCGCAGTAGCAAAGACGCCGCCGTGACCAGCCCTGTCTCCAGCTGCTCCCGACCCTGGCCCGCCACCGTCGAGTCCAGCGCCGCCCGCAGCAGCTGCGCTGCGACCCGCGGCGCGCGATAGATCAGCCCCGGCACCGCCTGCACCAGCCACTCCGTCACCCACTCCGTCACCCACCCTCCGGCCACCTCCTCAGGCATTTCCTCCTCAGCCACCTGCTGCGCCGCCAGCAGCTGGGCCGCCACCCCCTCCACACTCGCCCCCGCCTCAGCCAGGTTTCGTGCTGCCTGCTGGTGCAGCCGCACCCGTAGTGCCGCCGGAATCCCCTCGTACAGCGATTGGCGGATCAGTCCATGCCTAAACCCCAGCCGCGGCCCCGCCTCCACCGCCACTCCCGCCGCGAGCGCCTGCTCAATCACGCCCACCAGGTCCCCGGCTGACCAGCCCGTCACCACCGCCAAGTCGGTAACCGTGAACTCCTGGCCTAGAGCCGCGGCCCTCCGCAGCACGCCCACCGCCTCCGCCGACAGCACGCTAAGCCGCTCACCGATCGCCGCTGCCAGCGACAACGGCAGCCGGAACCCGCCCGGCTCACCGACCATCTCCGCCGCCCTCCCGTCTACTCGCACCCGGCCTTCCCGCACCAGCGCGTCCACCAGCTCCCGCACATACAGCGGGTTCCCTCCCGCCTGGCCGACCACCCAGGCAAGCCGTCGCCCCGGCGGCGCCCCCAGCAATCCATGTACCAATTGAGAAACCTCGGATGGAGGCAACGGCCCCAACGCCGCCACATCCGCGCCCCGCGCCGCTACCCCCCACCGCAGCCGCTCCATCTCCGCCCGCGCTGGCACCGGCCTGCACGACCCAACCACCAGCAACGGCAACTGTCTCACCATTCGGCTCAACCGCTGCCATACCAGCAAGCTTGCTTCATCAGCCCACTGCAGATCCTCCGACACGATCACCACTGGCGAGACCGCGCACAACCGCTCCACCAATGACAGCAGCCGGTCCATCCCTGCCAGCACCGGATCACTGCGCAACGCCGACCCAGCCGACGCCTGGTCAGCTAGCATCTGCTCAGCCAGCATTGGCCCGCTACCTGCCAACCGCGGCGCCCCCACGCTCCGCCACCCCGCGCCGAGGCCATTCACGCCGGCCTCCCAGCCAGCCGCAACCGCCAGCCGTCCGTCCTCGCCCAAGCACGTGGCCATCAGCCGCAAGGGAAACCGCTGCTCCAGCTCATTGCCTGCTCCCCACCCCACGAAGCAGCCCGCGGGCTCCGCCGCCGACAGGCCCTCCCGCAACAACGCTGACTTGCCAATTCCCTGCTCCCCCGCCACCAGCAATATTCCGCCAGCCCCATTCACCACTCCAGTGACGAGATCTCTTAGTCGTGCCAGCTCAGGAACACGGCCAACATGGACCCAATGTTCATCCATGTAAACGATTGTACGGTCGAGAAGTGGCTCTGCAGGTAAGAGCCGAATCAGCTGTCTGCCGGAGGGGAACCGCCTGGTCTGTTTACACCGATCTCGCTGTCTGCTGACACCGAGCGCGGCCCGGACAACTCGGGCCGGGCAGGACTGCGCTTGATGGACTGGCGGATGACCTCGGCGCGTGAGCGGGCTCCGAGCTTGCCCAGAATGTGCGACACGTGTTTTTGCACCGTGTTGCGGGACAGAAAAAGTTCAGTCGCGATGTCAGAATTGGACAAGCCGTCAGCAACCAGCCCGGCGATCCGCTCCTCGGTCAGGGTCAGGGTACCCCAGCCCGAACGCAGGCGTACCGGCGACCGTCCCAGCCGGATGTCAAACTCCCGCAACCGGGCGCCCGCGCGGCGGAGATCCCAGGTCGCGCCCAGCGTGCGATAAATGGCCCCCACCGAACTGGCTGTCCGCCGCACCTTGGCCAGATCCCCCTGGACCGCCAGCAGCACCGCCGCGTCTTCCAGAGCCTGCGCCCGGTGCAATGGCCGGTCTGTCCGCTCGTAGTAGTCACCGGCCGCGAGCACGGATCGCGGGTCCCCCTCCGCCAATCCACGGCAATGATCCGCCGCCGCCACCACGACCGGCAACGGCCGACGTCTAGCATCCCTTGCCGCCGCGTCCGCTGCCGCGCCCGCGATATCACGGTCACCGACAGCCAGCCCCAAGCGAACCAGCGTCGGCAGCAGTACATAGCGGTCGTTCATCTTTCCGTGCGGGCGGCGCTCCAGGCATACGGCCAGCTCAGCGGCGGCCTCGCCGGGGCGCCCGGAGCGCTCGGCGATCAGCGCCCGTGCCAGCATCGGAAAAAGCAAGCTGTCGGGCAAGCGTGCATCTCCGATCTTCTTGCGCTCAAGGGTGGTAAGCCAGTCTTCAGCGGTGTCCTCGTCGTCTCGGTGCCCAGCGATCAGGGCAAGTAGGCCAATAATTGGGTTAACCACGTGATCGTGAACGGGCATCTCAGCGGCGAGTTCAAGAACGGCGAGGGCGTCATCCCACTGGCCCGCGTTATAGTAAAGCTGGGCCGTCTCGCCATAGACCACTGCGCGGCGGACCGTAGCTGTCTGCTCAGCCAGAACGAGGGCCTCGTGGAAGGCGGCGCGAGCTTCCGCCCGGCGATCCAGAAAATCCAGTACTAGGCCCCGATTCGATATCATCAATACTTTTAGGTCGTTTGTCTGCGGGTCATCGCCTATCACAGGGAGCGCCCGGTCAATTTGATCGAGCATGCCGACGGGATCCGACTTGGCCTTGGAAATCACGTAAAGCGCTTGCCGCGCGTATCCCACGGCCACTCGGTCCTCGGCTCTCTCTCCAGCTTCCAGCGCTGCCTGTGCCGTCGTGGCCCCAAGCTCCAACTGGCCCATCGCAAGCATTATCGGCGCTTCCAACGCACGTAGCCGGGCGAGCCAGGCCTCGCTGGTGCCGGGCCGTCCGACCGCGTCCTCGATCACCGCCGCTGCATCCTCGGTTCGATGCTCGCTCCGTGCCAGACTGTAAGCGAGCAGAAAGGATGCCTCGGCAGCGCGGTCCGGATCTTGCGTACGGGCCAGCAGCCGCCTGGCCGGCTGCTCCGCTTCGTCGTTGCGGCCAAGCAGGAAGGCCACCGTAACCAGCGCAGATTCCAGCACTTCCCAGCGCCCGTCCAGCTCCGGCAGCTGGCCGAGCACCCGCCGCAGCAGCTCCGCAGCCACCTGCGGTGCACGATGAGTCAGCTCGGGAACCGCCGCAGTCAGCCACGTTAGTACCCAATCCCGGGTCGGCTCCGGCACCGCCACGAGCTGGGCCGCCACCAGCTCGGCCGACATCCCCGCCGTCGCGAGCTCCTGTGCCGCCTGCAGGTGCAGCGCCGCCCGCATCGCCTCCGGAATGCCTTCATACAGCGCCTGGCGGATCAGGCCATGACGGAACCGCAGCCGCAGGCCTGCCTCCGCCACAACCCCACCCGTGACCGCCTTCTCCACCACGCCAGCCAGCTCATCCGCCGACCGGCCGGTTACCTGGCTCAGGTCCGCTAGCGAGAACTCGTCACCCCCGAGTATTGCGGCCCACCGCAGTACTTCAACCGTCTCCCCGGCTAGCCCGCTGAGGCGATCGCTGATCGCTGCTTCCAGCGACGCCGGCAGGGCTATAGCCCCCGGCTTGGTCGCCAGCTCAGCCACCCCAGCCTCAAGGCGCACCCGTCCACCCCGCACAACCGCGTCAACCAGCTCCCGTACGTAGAGTGGATTTCCTCCTGCCTGGTCTACGAGCTCGGTCAGCCCCTTTCCCGGCGGCGTCCCCAACAGCTCCCCGGCCAGCTCCGCGACTTCCGCCGAAGGCAACGGCTCCAGCGTCATCACCACTCCGCCGCGAGCTGACACTTCCTCAGCGAGCCGCCCGACATCGTCCGACGCCGATGCCGGGCGACACGACCCCGCCAACAGCAACGGCAACTGCCCTACGGCGTTGCTCAGCCGCTGCCACACGAGCAAGCTGACCTCATCCGCCCATTGCAGGTCTTCTGCCACGATTACCACTGGTGACACAGCGCACAACTGGTCGACCAGCGCAATCAGCCGCTCCGCTGCGGCCAGAACCGGATCGCCCTCTAGCAGGGGGACACTCTCCGGCAAAGCCATGCCGCCACCGGCTGCGAGCCGTCCTTCCTCCCCCAAACACTCCGCCATGAGCCTCAGTGGAAATCGCTGTCCCAGCTCATCCCCCGCGCCCCACCCAGTACGGCACCCCGCCGCGGCGGCCAGACCCTCTCGCAGACAAGCTGACTTGCCAATTCCCTGCTCCCCCATCATGAGGAGCGCTCCCCCCACACCATCCTTTACGCGTGCCACAAGCTCCCGCAGCAACGCCAGCTCCGCGCTTCGGCCCACAAACCGTCCGGAGTCCACAGCAGATATCGTAACCGCCACACCCTCGCCTAGCCCTTCGCCCCGGGAGCTTGCAACCTCAGATGTGTAAGACCTTTTCGCGTGTCTGGATGTCTCCTTTACCTGATCCGTCCTGGGTAGGCGATGTCGAGTTCGTTCAGTGATTCGCGCCATTCCACAACACGTTGTCCTTTGAACGAGGCATGCGGGCTGGTCGTGGCGGTAGTCTTTGTCGGCGTAGGCGCCGGCCCGGTCGCGGCGGACCGCCGGACAGCAGAGCGCATCGCTCGGCCAGGCAAAGGGCCCGGACGGAGTCATCACGTTGGTAGTGCCCTGCTGGCTGGACCGGGAAGTTGCCCGGCCTCTTGCACGCAACCGGCCGCGCCGTCCGCTGCGGCGCTCGGCTGGGTTGCGCTCCGGCCGGCCAGCGTGTGCCGCATCACCGAGGATGGTGATCAGCAGGGAACGTGCCATATGAGCGACCGGATGGGCGTAGAGCCGCTCTTGCCACGGAATCGGCCAGGTACGGCAGATAGGCCTGGCAGCCAGCGCAGCGGCGGTGAACGTTTTCCCGGCCGGAGCCGTAAAACTATGTGCGCGCGCCGCGGACCTCATAGCCGTGAAAGTTGGGCCTGTGTCCGGTATCTACGTTGACCAGCTCAGTTACACGCTGGGTGAGATCAGGACTAGTGTCACCGAATCGGAGCAGGCTGGCCGGCTGGGTTCCTCGGCAGCAGACCTCGCCGACGTCGGCTTTGCATGGCACTACGTTTGCAAGCCGGGTACGACCGCCTGCAACCTGGCTCATGACGCGGTCGCCCAGATGGCTGACCAGGCCGGGGAGGCCGGAGGTGCTGACGCGATCGTCTATGCCACCGCCATGCCCATCAACGGCAATATTGGTGATTTAGCCGCGTGGCGGTCATCGCGTGGCGTTACGCACCTGATGAAATTCCCGGCTAGCCAGCTGCAGGCTGACTACTGCCTGGACCGGGCGGCTGACTTCGGGCTGAAACAGCAGGGCTGCACCGGCATGCTCGGCGCGCTGCGGCTTGCTGGTGCCCTACTCGCGGCCGAGGCCGAATGGCGGCGGATTCCCTGCGCCACCGCGGATCGCTTTCCTGACGGAGCGATCTACGAGCAGGCGTGCAACCTGGTCTCCGATGCGGCCGCGGCCTGTGTGGTGTCCTGCGGCCCTGGCGCTTTCCGCATAGTGACGGCCCACCAGATCATCAACGGCGGGCTGTGCCGGGCAGCCGGCGATGAGCGAGTCGGCACCTGCTTCTCCGACATCCACAGCGGGCCCGGCTCAGCATCGCCGATATCGCGTGGATCATCCCGCAGAACACGAGCCGCAGCGCCTGGCAGATCGTGGCCGGCCAGCTCGGTCTCGCCGATGAGCAAGTCTGGCAGCGGTCACTGGGTGAGGTCGGCCACGCGATCGCTGCCGACAACATCATCAACCTGGCGTCCCTGGCCCGGTCAGGCCGGCTGATGCCTGGCCACATCCTGCTGCTGATGGCTCGCCACGGGCTGAACTGGCAGGCTGTGCTGCTCGAGGCCGCGGGCGAGCCGTGGTGACGGGACCGGGCGGCAGCCTGAGTACCGGCTGTCCTGAGAGGAGGCGATCAAAGGCCGAGCCTTCAGGGGAAGCCGGTCAAAGGTGTTGTGACAGGTCAGGGAGTCATGATCGCCTGATCGGCTGCTCGTGCTTCAGTGCGTCTCTGTCACACGGGATTGCTGGCTCTGCGACAAATACGTGATAACGAGTAAGGGACTTAAGGAGTAACCATGGATCCACAACTAGAGACGCTTACACGCCAGCTCGCGAACACAGCCGCTAGAAACACTGCCGTCTCCATAATTGATCGTATCACAGTAGCGAAAAGAACTAAGAAGGAAAATGAAACTATCGCCGAGTTGGAGGAAATAGTTAATGATCTGCTGTCGGATAAGAACAACCTCTTTCTGATAGCGCAGGCATACGAACAAAGGCTTATGGCACACCGGACATCTGCGAGCGATATCGAGTACATTTCCGACGGCCTGGCGCTGTTCGCGATAACACCTTTTTGGAGATAGCCCGGGATCCATAGGCGTACGACCGCCTAGTCAGCTTCCGTGAATGTCCGTATCTGTCTCAATCGAGGCCGTGGAGGCTGAGGGCTTCGGCGGGAATGGTGTGGTCGCGGCGGCCTTCGGGGATGTGCAGGTAGTCGGCGTCTGTGATGGCCGCGATGATGGCCACGCGAATGGTCCACGCGAATGGTGGCGAGGTTGACGGGCCCGTTGCCGGTCCTGCTGGTAGCGGCATCCTCGGCAAATGACACGTCGCGGTCGTTCTCCAGGGCCGGAGCCCGGCTAATTTAGCTGAGCTTGATATCCGCGTTTCCGCAGGTCAGCAGCTGGTGGTGATGAAGTTACCGGATGCAACAGGTGTGGTGCAACGACCGTGCGGCGTGTTGTGTCAGCGTGTTGCCGCGGCCTGGTTGAGCCGGGTCATCAGCTCGCGGTTGGCGGCGCGGGCGGTGGCGAGTTCGTCGTCGCGGTCTTCGAGTTGCAGCCGCAGGTCGGCGGCTTGCTGCTCATAGTGGGTGATTTTCTGGTTGAGCGCGTCGATGCCGGCGGGGGCACCGAGACCGGATTCGCGTCACGTCTGCTGGCCGAGCTCGTCGGACAGCCGTTGTTCGAGCTGGCGGATGCGGGCGGCGAGGCGGATGGCGCGTTCGTGGGCGGCGAGCAGGTCGGCCTGCAGGGATGCTCGGCTCACGGCGGGTCCTGCGGTGCCGCCGCCGGCTCGGCGTCATAGACGCACGCCAGGGTGGCCATCCGGTTGCGGTTCGGCTTCTCCCCGGCCGCCAGCCGGGTGCGCATCTTGCCCCGGCGGGCGGCGGCCTTGGCGGTCGCCGGGCGCAGTGCACCGGGCCGCATCACCACCCCCTTGGCGTCGGCGGACAGGACCAGCAGCGTCTTGGCGGTGGCTGGCATCGTTCCGTCGCGCCTTTCCTGCCTTGACGCCGGAAACGCTTTATGAGAACCGCGTGCTGGTGGCAGCGGCCCAGGCGGTCGGGCCCGCGCCAGCAGGCTTTTGCCCTGAATGTTGGTGTGCAAGAACGCGGCGCCCTGCTTGGCGTTGTGATAGCTACAATGACACCACTATTTGGCCCGGGCCGTTGATACGGAAAATGCCAAGGCAACTCGTCGCGGCGTCGGCTATCAGCCAGGCGTGGTGAATGTAGGTGTATTGAATATAGCTCGTGCCCGGCGGAAGCGTCTTGTATGTCTCACGCCCTCCGCTGAATGTGATCCAGATGATCTGCAAGGTCTGCGTGCTCTGGTTAATGAAAGTGAACTTGACCTCAGAGTAACTGGCCACGGATTCAATCGTGCTTTGGTCCGAGCAAGAAAGCTCGCTGGCCCCCGCAGCCTGGAAGGCAGGGGTGGGGGTGGCCGTGGGTGTGGGAGTGGGTGTGGGAGTGGGTGTGGGAGTGGGTGTGGGAGTGGGTGTGGGAGTGGGTGTCACCTTAGGTGTGGGTGTGGGTATGGAGGTGACCGTGGGGGTGGGTGTAGCCGTGGGCGTGCCTTTGCCGCCGAACTGCGGCTGCTGGGTGTAGAAGGACGCGTAGGCGGCCACGGTGCTGACGTAGCTGGCCGCGTCGGCGGGGATACCGCGCACGGCGATCACGGCGGGCAAGCCGG
>Ga0335075_10004714_pt1 | contig 21254 bp, 17 predicted proteins | sample Lox_Sample_24_FD_206723 | JGI IMG/M metagenome (GOLD analysis project Ga0335075, IMG submission 206723) | Soil microbial communities from Loxahatchee National Wildlife Refuge, Florida, United States - Lox_Sample_2.4 | ecosystem: Environmental > Terrestrial > Soil > Wetlands | place: USA...
GGGGCCGCTCTATGCGCGGTTCCGCAAGCGGATTACGTTTCCGATTGCGAACGAGTCGGGGCGGATCATCGCCTTCACCGCGCGGGCGCTCGAGAGCGGCGACAAGGCGGGGCCGAAGTATATGAATTCGCCAGAGACCTCGCTCTACACCAAGGGCCAGGTCCTGTTCAATCTGGACAAGGCACGCGGAGCAATTCGCGAGACGGATTTTGCCCTGTTGGTCGAGGGGCAGATGGACTGCATCTCGGCCTTTCTGGCGGGTATCACCAATGTGCTGGCCACGAGCGGCACCGCCTTCACCGAAGCGCAGGTACGGCTACTGAGCCGCTACACGACGCGGGTGATTGTGAACTTCGATCCGGACACGGCAGGCGCGAATGCGGCGGAGAAGTCGATTGCGCTGCTCACCCAGGAGGGGTTCGAGGTCAAGGTGGTAACGCTGGAGGGCGGGCTGGACCCGGACCGATTTATCCGCGAGCGCGGCGCGAAGGAGTACATGGCGGCGCTGCGCGGGGCGCGGCGGCATCAGGAGTATCTGATCGAGCGGGCGCGGCAGCTCTTTCCGCCGCGAACTCCGGAGGCGAAGATCAAGGCGCTGAATTATCTGCTGCCGCACATCCGGCGCATGCCGAACCGGATTGCGCGGGATGAGTTTGCAATGGACGCGGCGCAGAAGCTAGGGATCGATTCGGCGCTGGTGCGCGAGGAGCTGAAGGAAGCGGCGGCAAAGCGGCGGGATTCTCTGGCGGAGCGGACGGTCTCCTCGCTCACGCGAGCGGAGCAGATTTTGCTGCTGGCATTTTCAGCGCCGCAGGCGGGGGAGCTCTACCAGTCGGCGGAGGCGGCCTACCGGGAGCACGAAGCGGACTTTGGGCGGATGCGGGAGGACGTCCGAGAGATTTTGAGCCAGCTCCGGGCGCGGCCCGAGGGCGCGGACCCCATGCAGTCGCTGACGGATGCCGGGCACCGGCAGATGCTGGCGGGCGTTCTGGTGTCGGTCCACGGAGCCGATCCTGAACTGGATCATGTTGAATCTGCAATCCTTACGCTGCGGCGCACGTCGCTGGAGCAGGAGCAACGGGCGGTTCGTACGGCTTTGCAGGAAGCGGAGCGGGCCGGGAAGACGGATGAGGTTCTGGTGCTGAGCCGGAAAGCGCATGAGGCTGCCGTGCGGCTCAGGGAACTCGATTGAACCTATGAAACTGCTGGCATGGCTTACGGAGTCATTCATAGAAGTGTTTGGCATTACGCGTCCTAAGCCGGAGCAGCAGCGGCTGGCCAATTTTGTGATTGGCGGGTTCCTGCTGGCGGTGATTCTGGTAGCTTTTGGAGCGGTTGGGGTGATGGTTTATCTGCTTTCCGCTCACTGATGGCCGGGTTTTTGGCAGAGGAGAACGTCAGAGGAAAACAGGGGCCAAATGTGGGAATTTGGTCATTTAGGGCTGAGTCAGCCGATCAGGCCCTTTGAGGCTGAAACAAAATGGAGATTTCCACATCTAAAGAGTGAGGGAACTGGGAGCGACAGAGACGCGAAGCGGGCAGTTTTCAGGACGGATCGGGGCGTAAGGGATTGAGGTTGAACGGAGCCGGAAGGCGCTGAAATTATAGCGAATTCCGGGCTCTGGCGTGATATTCTTAAGATCTTTGGTGGACGTGCGCCTACCTCCCATGAAATCGCCTTTGAGCGAACCGCTTCAGGGATCATGCCTTATATGGCTTTCGACCGCACTTTGTCCGACCCAGGCACAGACGGACCTGAGGGCAACTATGCCCGGATACGACCACGTCTGAATATATTTTGCGGGAGAGACGCGCTTGGCGATAGAAGACAAGTACGAAGAAGATATCGATAAATTGATTGATACAGGCAAGGAGAAGGGCTACCTGACCTACGGTGAGGTGAATGACCTTTTGCCCGGCGAAATGCACTCCGTCGACGACCTGGACGATCTGATTACCACGATTGGAACTCAGGGGATCGATCTCCTCGAAGGCGGCCCGAAGGCCGATGCCTTTGAAGCCGACGGTGACGAAGGCGAGGATGTCGAACTCGACCTGACTCCGGGAACGCTGGAAAAGACAAACGACCCGGTGCGCATGTATCTGCGCGAGATGGGCACGGTTCCGCTGCTGACGCGCGAGGGCGAAGTTGAGATTGCCAAGCGCATTGAGCGCGGACAGCTGCGTGTGATGAAGGCGATTTCGCGGTCGCCGATTGTGATTCGCGAGATTGTCGCGCTGGGTGAAGACCTGAAGCGCGGCGTGCGCAATGTGAAGGAAGTGGTGATCTTCGACGAAGAGGAGATCACGGAAGAGATTCTGCAGGCGCGCGTTCGGCAGACCATCAGCAAGATTGACGGCCTGGTGAAGCACCAGAAGAAGGCCGCCACGCTCGAAGAGAAGCTGGCTACCATCAACATCAAGACCAAGGCGCGGGAGCACCGCAAGACGCGCTGGGCGATTGCGCGCGAGAAGGTGCTGGTTTCGCGCGTGGTGCGCGAGCTGAAGTACACCAACCTTGAGCGCAAGCGCCTGCTCGACAAGTTGAACAAGACCGTGGACGTGATGCGAACTCTGGAGCGGCAGATTCGCACGCTGGACCAGAAGTTCGATCAGTCGAAGAGCGAAGAGCTGAAGAAGGAGTATCGCCGCCAGCAGAAGAACTGCAAGACGGATCTCGAAAAGCTGGAGCAGGAGGCGGGCGTTTCCATCGCCGAGCTCAAGCGCACGCAGCGCGAGATGATCCAGGGCGATATGGACGCCGAGCACGCCAAGCGCGAGCTGATTGAGGCCAACCTGCGACTGGTAGTTTCGATTGCCAAGAAGTACACGAACCGCGGACTGCAGTTCCTCGACCTGATTCAGGAGGGCAACATCGGCCTGATGAAGGCGGTGGACAAGTTCGAGTACCGGCGCGGGTACAAGTTCTCGACCTATGCGACCTGGTGGATTCGGCAGGCGATTACCCGCGCCATTGCCGACCAGGCGAGGACGATTCGTATTCCGGTGCACATGATCGAAACGATCAACAAGCTGATCCGCACTTCGCGGCAGCTGGTGCAGGAGCTGGGACGCGAGCCTACCTCGGAAGAAATTGCCCGGCGCATGGATATTCCGGTGGCGAAGGTGCGCAAGGTGCTGAAGATTGCGCAGGAGCCGATTTCGCTGGAGACGCCGATCGGCGAAGAGGAAGATTCGCACCTGGGAGACTTCATCGAAGACCGCCAGGCGGTCTCGCCGTCGGACGCGGTGATCAGCGTGAACCTGAAGGAGTACACGTCGCAGGTGCTGCGCACGCTGACTCCGAGGGAAGAGCGCGTGATTAAGATGCGCTTCGGGCTGGAAGACGGCTCGGAGCACACGCTGGAAGAGGTAGGGCAGAGCTTCCAGGTGACGCGCGAGCGTATCCGGCAGATCGAAGCCAAGGCTCTCCGGAAGCTGCGGCATCCCTCGCGATCGCGCAAGCTGAAGGCGTTTGTGGATACCGTGCTGGAGTAAGCGGGGGGATCTGTTCGCACCGTTAAATCATTTATTTACTATGAAGTACAAATCCAGAGGCTGCCGAGAAGGCAGCCTCTTTGCTTTTGCGGGGAGGGCCTTCAGGCGGTGGCGATGTCTTCCATAGCGGCGGAGATGTCACCGCCGAATTCGGAGGCTTCGGCTTTGCGTCGGCGGAGCAGGCCGGCGTTGACCACGCCCCCGCAGTGATCCCAGAGATTGAACTGGGCGAGGGCTTCCGGGAAGCGGCCTTCATTGACGTCGCGGAGCAGGGTCGAGTGCCGGAAGTTGGCCGCGCCGACGTTGAAGGCAAAGTCGACGAGCGAGTCGAATTGAATCTGGGTGAGTTTGACGGTCACGACCTCGTTGACGCAATGGACGGCGGTTTGGATGTCGGCCGCGAGATAGTCGACGGCCTCTTGCTGTGTGATGGTCTGGCCGGGATGCACGCCTGCGGTGTGTCCGTAACCAATGGTCCAGATACCGCGCTGGTCCTGATATGCGGAGAGGGTGTTGCCCTCGAAGAGCTCGGTCAGAGCGAGCCCATTTTTGCTGTAGGTCAGGTTGTTGACGCCCATGCGGAGGATTTTCTCTCGAATCGGTAGGAGTTTTGCAGCTTCATTTAGGATTTGGCGATGGTACGGCGTTACTTTGGAGTGGATGAGACGGAGGGTCGAGTCCGGTGATGGGTCTGAAGCATCCATACGAAACGGTGCGAGAAAATTCACGAAAGGACCGGACAATGAGTGTGGGGAAGATGTTTTTTTTCGCGGTCCTCTGTGTCTGCTGCTGTGCAGCCCAGTGCCAGGATGTGCGTGAAATGGTTCGACAGGACGTTAAGGCGGAGCTGGCGGCTGACGCGGCGGACCACTCGGTGTGGATTTTTTATGACAACGACCGCAAGCAGAACAACGATGAGGTGCAGTGGATTGCACAGACGCGGCGAGGGGACTTGACGCGAGTCATCGAAAGGGATGGACGGCAGATCTCGGAGGAACAACAACGCAGTAGCGTTGAATCGCTGCTTGATGATCCTCGTGCCGCGGCGAAGCGGCGACAGGCGAGTGAGAAGGATGTGGCGCAGGCGGAATCGTTGTTGAAGTTATTGCCGGAGGCGTTTTTGTGGACGGAGGTCAGCCATAACGACGAAACCACGACGTTCCACTTCGAGCCTGATCCCAGTTTTCACGCTCCGACGCGGGAGGCGCGAGTGTTTGCGGCCATGGCCGGGGAGATGACGGTCGATAACGATCAGCAGCGTATCGAAGAGGTCAAGGGGACGATGATTCGCGATATGAGTTTCGGCTGGGGCCTGGTGGGCAGCTTGAAGAAAGGCGGGTGGTTCCAGGTTGTCCAGCAGCAGGTGGCTCCAGGGATGTGGGAGATTACGGAGATCCACGTGCATCTCCAGGGCCGTTTACTATTTTTCAAGACCATCGCTGAGAAAGAGGACGATGTAGATACGTCGTTCAGCCGGGAGCCGGGGGATGTGACTCTGGAGCAGGCGGCGGCGGCGCTGATGGCGAAGTGAGCTTTTTGCGACGATGGAGCAGGGTAGCATGGAGGTCCTTGGTGCAGGGTTCCCGCTGGTCAGGCGGGGCGGTTTCCCGTATACTGGTTGATGTTGTAAGTACGCCGATTCAAGCAGGAAAACCATGCCCAAATTGAAGACTCACCGGGGCGCTGCGAAGCGCTTCAAGAAGACTGGCACTGGCAAAATCGTTCGCGGCCAGTCGAAGATGCGCCACATCCTTACGTCGAAGGAGACCAAGACCAAGCGCAAGCTGGCGCACAGCACGCTGGTTTCGGACGCCGACTACAAGAAGGTTGCGCGCATGATTCCCTACGCCTGATCTGATATTTGCGTCTGGGTGCATATCCGGTACGCAGAGATTACGGGCCCTGCAATATGGCCCCCGGCTCAGAAAAATGAGCCGAGCGATCAGGAAACTAAGCGAGTGAAGAGGTACACAGCGAAAGCTCCTGCCTCCAGCCGCATAACAGCAGTCAAAAAAGGAGAAGCAAGACCATGCCCCGCGTAAAACGTGGAACCAAACGCAACGACCGCCGCAAAAAGATTCTGAAGCGCGCAAGCGGTTATTTCCTCACAAAATCAAAGCTGTACCAGGCAGCGCAGGAAGCCGTAGAGCGCGGACTGAAGTTCGCCTACAGCGGACGCAAGCAGAAGAAGCGGCAGTACCGCTCGCTGTGGATTGTGCGCATCAACGCCGCCGCCAAGATGAACGGCATCAGCTATTCGCAGCTGATTCACGGACTGAAGGCCGCCGGGGTGGAGCTGGACCGCAAGATTCTGGCCGACATTGCGGTGCAGGACGCCGCGGGCTTTACCGCGCTGGTGGAACAGGCCAAGGGCGCGCTGGCGAAGACGGCAGCAGCATAAGGGTGCGCTGAAGAACAGGCTTCAAGGCCGCGAGAGATCGCGGCCTTTGCTTTTTTGGCTGGCCTTCACTGCCATCCGGGTCGAAATTGAACTGATCGTAACTCCTTTATCTACTATGAACTAACTTTTTTAGGCGGCCGGCATCGCTCACACACCATTCAGAATGGCGTCAGTGATGCGGGCGGCTTCGACCGACGGGCGGACATCGTGGACGCGGACGATGTGGGCTCCGTTGAGAATGGCTGCTGTGGTTGCGGCGAGGGTGGCGTTGCCGCGCTCGCTGGTGGGTGCATCTGCGCCGTTATATAGCGGGGCCAGAACCCGGCCAAGGAACGACTTGCGGGAGACCCCGACGAGGATGGGCTGACCGAGCGAGCACAGCTCGTCCTGATGGGCCAGGAGCGGGTAGTTCTCTCCGAAGGACTTGCCGAAGCCGTAGCCGGGGTCGAGCGCGATGCGATTGCGCTGGACGCCTGCTTCCATTGCGGTCTTCAGGCTCTGCGCGAGGCCGGATTTTACCAGCGGCAACACTTCATCGCGAGCAAGCGGAGGCAGGTTGCGCCACTCGGCGGAGCGGCCCCGTGTGTGCATCAGGACGACCCCGCAGGCGAGCTGGGCGCAGGAACGGGCCATGTCTTTATCCCAGTCGAAGGCGCTGATGTCGTTGACGATCTCGGCGCCGGCGTCCACAGCGGCCCGGGCGGTTGAGGCGCGGTAGGTATCGATGGAGAGCAGGGCATCGGGACGGACTTTGAGGATGGATTCGATGACGGGGAGGACACGGCGCTGCTCTTCCTCTGCCGTTATCGGCTCGTGCCTGCCGGGACGGGTGGATTCTCCGCCGATATCGATGATGTCCGCGCCCTGCTCGAGCATGCGCAGTGCGTCGGCTGCGGCGGTTTCCGGATACTCGTAGCGTCCGCCGTCGGAGAAGGAATCGGGCGTGACGTTCAGGACGCCCATGACGAGCGTGCGCGGGCCTAAAGCGAGAGACCGCGTGCGCAGTCGCCAGAGGAATTCGTCGCGGCGTGGAAGGGGCATGCTGAGTGAAATGCTACACTCCGCGCAGAGATAGATGCCGAGATGAAACTGATTCGCTGGAGCAAACTTCTACCTTGTTTTCTGTTGGCTGCAGGACTGCTTGTCACTTCGCAGGGCCTGGCTGCGCCGATTCGCCACCACCATAAAGCGGCGAAGCCGAATCTGGCGGCGGAGATTTCCGGGATTCTGCATGAGCTTGCCGTGGAGCGAGCGCACTGGGGGATCTCGGTGGTGACGCTGCAAGGCACTCCGGTGTATGCGTACAACGATGGGCAGATGTTCGAGCCTGCTTCGAACGCCAAGCTGACGACGACGGCTGCCGTTCTGTCTTTGTTGCCTCCCGGGACGACGTGGACGACGGCAGCGGTGACAGCCGCATACATGGACGGCGCGGGCGAGCTGCATGGAAACATCACGCTGCTGGGCGCAGGCGATCCTACGATGTCGGGGCGCAGCTATCCGTACGAGGGTAAGACGGAGCGGCCGAATCCTCCGCTAATGGCGCTGGCGGGCATGGCGGACCAGATTGCGGCGCGCGGCGTGAAGGTGGTGGACGGCGACATTATCGGCGATGACTCGTGGTTTCCGTGGGAGCCGTATGGCGGGGGCTGGGCATGGGACGACCTGGAATGGGACTACGGCGCGCCTGTCTCCGCACTGACAGTGAACGACAATGTGGTGTTTCTGAATGTGGGTGCGGATGGGCAGCCGGAATGGAATCCAGATACGCCCTACTACAAGCTGGAGAATTCGCTGACGGTCTTGCCGGGGCGCAAGACGGCGGTTGCGGGTATCGACCGCGCGCCGGGATCGAAGATCGTGCGTCTGTACGGGACGGTGAATGAGAACGGGCTGCATGTGGCCCTGGCGATCCAGGATCCGGCGGAGTATGCGGCGACCGCGTTGCGGCAGATGCTGCTGGCGCGCGGAATCACGGTAAAAGGCGAAGCTAAGGCGGAGCATCGGCTGTCGACGGATACGGAGGATTTTCGCGCGGAGGTGGATGAGCCGCTGGTGCTGCAGCCGCTGGCGATCAAGACAATTGAGCCCCCCGTGAACGGTTTGCATGTGCTGGCGACGCATGTTTCTCCGCCGTTTGAGCAGGATATTAAAGTGACGCTCAAGGTGAGCCAGAACCTGCATGCGGAGCTTTATTTGCGTGCCCTCGGACGGCTGGAGGGTGGGGATGGATCGATTGAGCAGGGCGCGCGGGTGGTGCGGCAGTTTTTGATCAGCGCAGGGGTGGATCCTAATGATTTTTCGTTCTATGACGGGTCGGGGCTTTCGCCGCAGGACCTGATTACTCCTAGAGCCTTCACGCGGCTGCTGGTGTACGCGGCGCAGCAGAGCTGGGGCGCGGAGTTTCGAGCGAGCCTGCCGGTGGGCGGCGTAGATGGGACGCTGGATGGGCGGTTTCTGCGGGCTCCGATGAAGGGACGGGTGCTTGCAAAAACAGGAATGATTTCGGGCGTGAATACGCTGAGCGGCTACCTGACGGCGGCGAGCGGAAAGACGCTGGTGTTTTCAGTGTTGTGCAACGATCACCAGCCGGGAGGCGAGGCAGCACGGAATGCGCTGGACAGAATTGTGACGGCGATTGCGGCGTCTAACTGAGGGCGTTCGCTATCATGGCTATGATCCCTTGAAATTGATTCGCAAACTGGTTTCCGTGTCGGCTCCGCTGCTTTTACTTGCGGGCTGCCGTCCGCCGCTGCCACCATCGAAGCCGCTGAGCGACCTGACCCCGAACGAGATGAGCGGCTATCACGTTTTTGAGTCGGACTGCGCGCGCTGCCATCACGCAAATGATGAGCGGTCGCTGCATGGGCCGGGATTGCAGGGACTCTTTAAGCAGAAGTATCTGCCGAGCGGCGCTCCGGCGAACGATGACCGTGTAACGGATGTGATTTTGCACGGACATGGCATGATGCCGGCGTTTAGCAATAGGATGGATGAGCAGCATTTGAAGGAACTGCTGGCCTATCTGCATACGCTATGACAGAGCTTGAGGTGAAAAAAACGGAGTCTACCAAGCCAATCGCCCCCGGGCCGGTCGCGGCTAAGGGGCTTCTGCCGGGGATGGCGGCAATCTGCCTGTGGATGCTGGCGCTGTGCGGGATCGGGCTTGTGGGCGTAATTCTGCACCGGCTCCCGCCATTCGTCATGATCTTCTGCCTGATTTATGCGGTTGCCGCGAATGGCCTGCTGAAGCTGCGGCGGTGGGGTTGGGCGCTTTCTTTGGCAGCCGCGTTTCTTTCGTTGAGCTATGGCGTGTTTATGCTGTTCCGGTTCTACCAGACTCCGATGATTGTGATGGTAACGGTGAATCTGGTGTTTTTTCTTTATCTGATTCGGCCTGAGGTGCTGGAGCGGGTGAAGTAGGACTGGCCGTCCAGGCACCGGCGCTTCGCGCCGTTCGATGTTTTTGAGGATGGTCAGCGCCAGCGCTAGAAGCATTTTGAGGAGCAAACGATGCGAGATTCGAAAGCTCGGCCAATGAAGAAGTTCGCGCTTGCACTTTTGTGCCTCCTGCTGCTGGGCGGCGCGGCGAATGCTCGCAGTGACGGCGACACTGCGGCGCACACGAAAGTCGGCGACAGGATGCCAGCGATTACCGTGCAGGAGGTTTCCGGCAGCACGTTCTCCTTGGCGCGCGAACAGGGGAAGGTGGTCGTGGTGAACTTCTGGGCGACATGGTGTCCGCCGTGCCGCGCTGAGATGCCGCTGCTGGAAAAAGAAATCTGGGAGAAGTACAAGTCGCGTCCGGACTTTGCCATGATTGCGATTGCGCGCGAGCAGTCGCAGCAGACGATTGCGGATTTTCAGAAGCACCATCCTTTCACATACCCACTGGCTTACGATCCGCATCGGGCAGTGTATGCGCGGTTTGCGGATTCGGGGATTCCACGCACGTATGTCGTCGACCGGCACGGGAAGATTGTGTTCCAGAGTCTGGGCTATGAGCCAGGAGACGTCGGTGCGCTGGATAAGGCGATTGAGAAGGCGTTGGCCGGGGGCTGAACGCTGCCTGTCTCATTGCTGCCCGATTCACCAGATACAATAAAGAGTTATGGCGACTGCCGTTGAACTTGTCCACATTGATCTTTCGCCGAAGGTTCCCGTAAAGAAGCCGGAGTGGCTGAAGGCGCGGGCTCCGGTGGGGGAGAACTACCACAGCTTGAAGAAGCTGGCGCGTGACCTGAATCTGCATACGGTGTGCGAGAGCGCGCATTGTCCGAATATCGGCGAGTGCTGGAACCATAAGACGGCCACGTTCATGATGCTGGGCAATCTGTGCACGCGGCGGTGCGGGTTCTGCGCGGTGCCGAAGGGCCGGCCTGAGGCGATTGACTTTGACGAGCCTCGGCGGGTGGCTGAGGCTGTGGCGCAACTGGGGCTGAAGTTCGCCGTGATTACCAGCGTGAACCGCGATGACGATGTGCTGGGCGGGGCGCGGGCGTTTGCGATGGTGATCGAAGAGATCCGGCGGCAGGCTCCCGGGTGCCAGGTTGAGGTGCTGATTCCGGATTTTCAGGGCAATGAGGAAGCCATCCGGATTGTGGTGGACGCGCATCCGGAGATTCTGAACCACAATACGGAGTCGGTGCCGCGGCTGTATCGCGCGGTGCGGTCGGGCGCGCGCTATGAGCGGACGCTGCGGCTGCTGGAGTTTTCGAAGCGGCTGGATTCGACGGTGGCGACCAAGTCGGGCGTGATGGTGGGGCTGGGCGAAGAGATGCATGAGCTGCTTGATGTCTACCGCGACCTAGCGAAGGTGGGTGTGGATGTGCTGACGATTGGCCAGTATCTAAGGCCGTCGAAGGACCATTTGCCGATGACGCGGTATTACACGCCGGAAGAATTTGAGTTTATGAAGATTGAGGCGCTGCATATGGGCTTTAGGCATGTGGAGTCGGGCCCGTTGGTGCGGTCTTCCTACCATGCTCACGAGCAAGCAGACGCTGCGAGCGGAACCGTGCGGGTGCTGGTGTAGCGGTCTGGCTTGTCACTGCCGCGCGCGATTACAATACTCACTTTGGATATTGCACCGGAAGGACGATAGAGATAATGGCACCCTCGATTATGGCGGGGATTCCCGCGCTTAAGGATACGCATCAGCAACTGAAGGTGCGCATGGATAAGGCTGTGCAGGATTTCCAGTCGAACCTGGCCTCGACGCGGACGGGACGAGCTTCGATCCAGATGCTGGATCAGGTACGCGTGGATTACTACGGCACGCCGACTCCGTTGAATCAGGTGGGGCAGCTGACGACTCCGGATGCGAATATGATCGTGATCCAGCCGTGGGATACGGGGATCATCGTCGAGATTGAAAAGGCGCTGCGCACCTCGGACCTGGGATTCAATCCGCAGAACGATGGCAAGGTGGTGCGGGTGCCGGTTCCTCCGATGACCGAGGAGCGGCGGCGCGAGGTGGTGAAGCATTTGAATCGCGTGCTGGAAGAGCACAGAACCGCCGTCCGCAACATTCGCCGCGACGGTAATGACGTGATTAAGAAGGCGGCGAAGGAAAAGACGATTTCTGCCGATGAAGAGAAGCGCGCGCTGGAAGAAATGCAGAAGCTGACGGACGACGAGATCCGGCGCATGGAAGAGATGAGCAAGAAAAAAGAAGCCGAAGTCATGCAAGTCTGAACTGCGCGTTCGGCGACACGCGCTTTGCGCCTTTCTGAACCATTCTGGTTGGCCCTCCCTTTGGTCGCGGGATGGATACAGTGTTTAATTGAGTGCTTCCTCCGGTTGCAATGGGAAGACCTTCTGCTCGATAAACGCCGCTGTTAGAAGCGGCTTTTTGCTTTTGCGGCGATGGCGGGCAAGAGTGCGCTTTGGGCTGATGAAGAGGCTACAATCGCTTATGGCCTTCCGCACAGTGCACACAGTCTGCTCGCACGATTGCCCGGACTCGTGCGGTGTCCTCGTGACCGTGGATGACGCGGGCAAAGCGGTGCGTGTTCAGGGCGACCCGAATCATCCGGTGACGCAAGGGTTTTTGTGCGGCAAGGTGGCAAAGTATCTGGACCGGGTGTATGCGCCGGACCGGCTGCTGTATCCTATGCGGCGCAGGACGGGCGTTGCGAAGGGCCCGCTGCCGCAGGGGCGCGAGGCTGAGGCGTTTGAGCGTATTAGCTGGGACGAAGCGCTGGACACGATTGCGGCACGGCTGAAGAGAATCAGCGATGAATATGGGCCGGAATCAATACTGCCGTATTCGTATGCTGGAACGATTGGGGTTCTGGGATACGGGTCGATGGACCGGCGGTTTTTTCACCGGCTGGGGGCTTCGCAACTGGACCGCACGATCTGCTCGACTGCGGGCGGCGACGCGCTGCTATCGGTATACGGGCGCAAGCTGGGAACGGACACGGAGGACTTTCGGCGCTCGCGTTACATCATCGCGTGGGGCGCGAATGTGCATGGGAACAACATTCACCTGTGGCCGATGATTGAAGAGGCGCGGCGCAACGGCGCGAAGCTGGTCGTAATTGATCCCTACCGGACGAAGACCGCGCGGGTGGCGGACTGGCATATTCCGATCAATCCAGGAACGGACGCGGCGCTGGCGCTGGGGATAATGCATGTTCTCGTCCGTGACGGGCTGTATGACGGCGACTATGTGGCGCGTCATACGCATGGATTTGAGCAGCTGAAGGAGCGCGCCGCGGAGTACACGCCGGAGAGAGTCGCGGACTGGACGGGCGTTGCTGAGGCTGATGTGGAACGGCTGGCGCGCGAGTACGCTACGGTGACTCCGGCGGCGATTCGGGTAAATTATGGGATCCAGCGCGGCGAGAATGGCGGGACTGCGGCGCGCGCAGTGATGATGCTGCCTGCGCTCACGGGTGCGTGGAAGCGGCGGGGCGGCGGATTGCAACTCTCGACCAGCGGAGCATTTCCGTGGGACAAGCAGGCGGTGGAGCGGCCTGATTTGATGAGGGCCAGCCCGTTGGGGCGTGCGGCGCGGGTGGTGAATATGTCTCTGCTTGGGCAGGCGCTGACGGAACTGGATCATCCGCGTGTTCATGCGATGTTTGTGTACAACTCAAACCCTGCCGCAATTGCTCCGGACCAGGCGCAGGTGCTGAAGGGGATGGCCCGGGAAGACCTTTTTACGGTTGTCCACGAGCAGTTCTTTACGGATACGGCGGATTACGCGGACATGGTTCTTCCGGCGACGACGTTCCTTGAGCATAAGGATGTTCAGGGGGCCTATGGGCACTACTATGTCCAGATTTCGAACCAGGCGATTGAGCCTCTGAGCGAGGCGCGGTCGAATGTCTGGCTGTTTTCGCAACTGGCGCGGCACATGGGGTTCACGGAGCCGTGCTTTGCAGATACCCCGGATGATCTGATTGCGCAGGCACTGTGGCGGGACAAGCCGCAGCCGGATTGGTTTGCTGGCATTAGCGCGGAGGCGCTGGATGCGGCGGGCGGGCATATCCGGTTGAAGTTTGAGGCAGAGGCGGCGGGCGGGGAGTTTTTACCTTTTACTGAGGGAAGGTTTGGCACGCCGAGCGGCAAGGTGGAGTTCTATTCCGAGGCGCTGGCTGCGCAGGGGTTGGATCCGCTGCCGGGGTTTGTGCCGCCAGTAGAGTCGCGCCATGGTGAGGTGAGCGACTATCCGCTGGAGTTTCTTCCGCGCAAGGCGGACAACTACATGAATTCGACGTTCGCCAATGTGCCAGTGCACCAGAAGATGGAAAGCGGCCATCGAGCCACGCTGGAGATGCATACGGCTGACGCCGGCGCGCGCGGAATTGCAGATGGAGATACGGTGGAGGTTTTTAACGCGCGGGGCGGGATTGAGTTGACGGCGCAGGTTGGGGAGGCAGTTCCGCGGGGCGTAGTGGCGTCAAGGCTTTCGTGGAATAAGCTCTCGCCGGGCGGGCATAACGTGAACCTGTTGACCTCGCAGAGGCTGACGGATATAGGCGGAGGCCCGACGTTCTACTCGACTTTGGTCGAGGTGAAAAAGGTGAGCGGCGGACCCAGGGTCGAATCGCGCTCCTGAACGGCACATTTCCATTTAGACTAGGAAGCGGATTGTTTGTTGGAGTTTCTGGCTGGGCGGAGTTGATTGCAATGCCGTTTGAGGCAGGCTTCCAATGCGCCGGTTGTGGAGAGTGAAATGAAACGGTTGTGGATGAATCGGGCGGCAGAAAGCAGACCTATATCGAAGACTGCGAAGTATGCTGCAAGCCCAATGTACTCGCCATCCGCTGGAGCGAAGAAGGGTTCGTCATCTACGCAGAACTTGAGAGTTGACCGTGCTTTCGCATGGATGGTGGCTGCCGTCTGATGCTCAACTGGCAGCTCAATGGAAACACGGAGTTGGGGTCTGCGCCCTCCGTCACATATAATCGCATTTTGCGCAGAATTGGCCTGATTTTTTGCAGTGAGGGTGTGCATATTTTTCCCGTCGAACGTGAGAGCGTGAGCTCTCCAATCCAACCGAACCAGAGTTTGCGCCGTTCCATGGGCCGCACGCTGCAATTGTTTCTCTTGATTTGCTGCCTTGTGCCGGTTTCGGCGTGGGCGCAACAGAGCGACACGATCGTTCAGATCCGCGTAATCGGCAATCGCGAGATTCCGAAAGAAACCATTCTTGCGCGCATGTTCAGCCGGGTGAATGAGACCTACGATCCGCTGACGGTGGAGCGCGATTTCAACTCGCTTTGGAACACGGGATATTTCGAGTATGTCCGCATTGAGAAGGAAGATACCCCGAAGGGGATCATCCTCGATGTGTATGTGACGGAGAAGCCGACCATCCGTGAGATCAATTACAAGGGGCTGAATTCAGTTACGCAGTCCGATGTTCTGGACCGTTTCAAGAAGGAAAAGGTCGGGATCTCGGTCGAAAGCAAGTACGATCCGACGCGCATTGCCCACGCCATTGCCGTTTTGAAGGAAATGCTCAGCGAGCATGGCCACCAGTTCGCGACGATTAAGGCGGACATCAAGAGAATCCCGCCGGCATCGGTTCAGGTGAACTTCATTGTGAAGGAAGGCCCGCGGGTAATGGTGGGCAAGATCCGATTTACAGGAAATGAGCATGTGAGCTCGCGCACTTTGCGGGAGGCAATGAAAAACCTCCGCCCAATCGGCATTCCACACTCGATTTTCCTCGAAGATCTCTTTCCCCGCGTCTATGACGCGAGCAAGCTTGAAGAAGACTCTGAGCGTGTGCGCGCAGCTTATGAGGACCGCGGCTACTTCCGTGCCAGTGTAGGCGACCCGCAGACCCACCTGCGCAGCGAGACAGGCCTGTCGCTGTTCACCTTCCGCCCGAAGAAGGGCAAGCGCATCGATATCACGATGCCGATTGAAGAGGGTGGACGGTATCGCTTGTCCGGCATTACCTTTACCGGCAATAAGGCCGTGACCAACGTAAAGGCGCTTCGGGCACAGTTTCCTGAGAAAGACGGGGATTGGTTTAACCGCACGGAGTTTGCGAAAGGGTTGCAGAACCTGCAGAAGGCCTATGGCACGCTAGGCTACATCAACTTTGTAGGGACTCCGACGCCCACGGTCAATGAAGCCAAGCACACTGTGAGCTTCAACGTGGATATCGACGAAGGCAAGCCGTTTTATGTCTCCCGCATTGAGTTCCAGGGCAACACGGTGACGCGCGACTACGTAATTCGCCGCGAGCTGGCGCTGCAGGAGGGCCAGATCTACAACAGCAAGCTCTGGGAGCTGAGCATTATGCGGCTGAACCAGCTGGATTACTTTAATACGTTGAGGGTGGATCAGGATTCCGAGACGCACCAGAACGCAGAAAACGGCACGGTCGATCTGCTGCTGAAGGTCACTGAAAAAGGTAAGAACTCGATTGGCCTGAACGGAGGCGTGAGCGGCCTTGGCGGCTCCTTCCTGGGCGTCAATTATCAGACGAATAACTTCCTTGGCCTGGGCGAGACTCTCACGCTGCAAGGAAACGTGGGCGACGTTTCGCGCAATTTACGCTTTGGGTTCAATGAGCCGTATGTGCATAATCGTCCGCTCAATCTAGGCTTTCAGGTCTTCAACAGTAAATACGACTATAACGCAACGAAGAACTACAAGCTGGCAGGAGGCAATCCTGCCAACCTGTCGAGTTCAACGCAATCGTTGTTACAGAAGTACGACCAGACTTCCACTGGATTTACGGTTTCGGCAAGCTATCCGATTCGCCACAGTTTTAAGCGGGTCGGCATTACGTACAGTTTGAATAAAGCGTCGGTTACGACCTACAGCGCCGCCTCTAACAACTTCTTCCAGACGCTGTCCTTTCGTAGCGGGATTCAGGGGCAGAATGCGCTCGATGGGATTGTGACGAGTTCGGTGATGTTCAGCTTCAGCGAAAATAAGCTGGACGCTTCCTACCTGCCAAGTCACGGGCATGAGATTTCCGCAGATCTGGCAATCGCCGGGCTGTGGGGGAGCGTGCGTTACATCCAGCCGCTGATTGAGTACAAGAGCTTCCACCCAATCAAGGGTCTTAGGTTCAATTCTGAAGGCCGAAATACCTTTGCCTTTCGCCTGCAGGCGGAGTATATCCGCGGCATCAGCGGCGACGTGGCTCCACCGTTCAACCGCTTCTACACTGGCGGCGAGGCGGATCTGCGCGGCTTCGACATCCGTTCGGCGACGCCCTACGGCTTTGTTCCAACGCGTGTTCTCTTTAATCTGACGAACCCAGACGGCACCACAGTACCCCGCGACCCGACGAACCCCAGCCTGGGCGCGATTCAGGTGCCTATCCCGGTTTATGGCATTGCTTCCATCGGCGGCGATACGAGCTTTACCTCGAATTTTGAATACCGTATCCCGATCTATGCCCGGACGGTCAGCTTTAACATCTTCGACGATTTCGGCATGGATATGGCGGTGTTCAAGAGCCAGCTGCAGCAGAGTCCGGAGGGTATCGCGATTCTGAACTCGCCCCTTTATGGCTGCCCGAACTATAACAACGGAGCCTGCCAGGGCGGCGTGCCGATTTCGTTCAGTCATACAATCGATCCGATTGCCGGAACGAATTATGTCCCGCGCATGTCGGCCGGAGCTGAACTGGATGTAATGATGCCCATCATCCATGCTCCATTCCGCTTGTATTACGCCTACAACCCGCTGCGACTGGAAAAAGACTTCTATACCCAGGACCTGATTACCCGCAGTATGTTCCCCGCGGGAGGAGCAGGCGATTACAGCTATGCCCAGGCGCAGCAGGCGTATGGATCGCTCTATCAGCTCCGCGAGCCGCGCAAGACCTTCCGCCTGGCGGTGAGTACCACGTTCTAGAAGTTGCCAGGCAGGTGATACCTCTTCAGGGTCCGGCATGTGAAATCCGCGCATGGCCGGGAGGGAAGACAGCAGATCCTGTATGGGTGCAAAATAGCTAAGTCGGACTACTGTTAAATCCTCTGGGGCAGCATTGACGCTGATGCACCCCACACCTATAATTCGGCTCAGTTCCTGAGAATGTCTTCTGACCGTGTCTCGTCTTGCCTTCCAAGCCTTCCCGGCGTGGAATCCGCCTCTACGAACTACGCAGCAGGTAGATCAGGAAGCGAAGTTCGCTTCCGCAAGCGCGGGCGATCTCACTTAAACCGGAGGAATTTTTGATTCACATGAAGCGTGTATTTTCGCGTTCGTTTCCCATAACATGCCTGCTCGCTGCAGGGCTCGGCCTGAGCGCCATTGCGCAGACGGCTGCTGCTCCTGCCGCGCCCACGGGCACGACAAAGGTAGCTGTCATCAACTTCGAGGCCGCTGTCTTTCAGACAAATGAGGGCAAGCGGAATATTACCGAATTGCAACAAAAGTTCGACCCGAAACGGACTCAGCTCAAGGCGGAGGCAAGCGAGATCGATACCCTGAAGAAGCAGCTTCAGGCCGACGGCAGCAAGCTCAGTGATGCCGAGCGCGAGAGCCGTACCCAGGCAATCGATGAAAAGGAGAAGACCCTGCAGCGCGACGGCGAGGACGCTTCCAGCGATTACCAGCAGCAGATGCAGCAGACTTACCAGCAGCTTGCAGAGAAGGTCTACGCTGTGCTCCAGTCTTATGCTTCTGAGCATGGTTTTGGCGTGGTGCTCGATTCCTCAGCCACCTCTCAGGCGCCGCCCGCGGTGCTCTGGCATAAAGAGAATGCGGACATCACGAAAGCTGTGATCGATGCTTATAACGTGAAGTCGGGCATTCCAGCCCCTGCGCCAGAGATGCCGTCGGCACCCTCTTCTCATGTACCAACCCATCAACCGGGAGCAGCTCACTAGTATATTTCGTTTCACTCAGAAGGCTCCGGGAGATCCGGAGCCTTCTGCTTTGTCCCAGTAGTTCAGGCGTTTCCACGCCAGGAAATTTATCTGTGGAAAAAAATGTGGAGATCTGGTCCACTCGATCCAGAGCGGTAGCGCTGAAATTCCCCCCGAGCTGCCTTAAGGATTGTGAATAATCTGTCCAAGCAGCTCATTATAAATATGATGTGAGTTTAATATCTGATAAAGTCCAATTTCTTACTTTCGTAACCTTCGCAAATCAGAAAAATGAGCTTTCCACAATCATGTGTTAAGACCGGGTGAATGATTGGAAGGAATTCGACGGCGCTGCGTTCCTTTTGCTCGGGGCATGGTCTATGGAACTAAGCGGCATTCAGGCACAATGTCGCGAGGGATTTCCGCGTGGCGTATTGAAGGCGCAAAAAAGCCTGGCGCTTGGCCAGGCTCTTTTGCTTGCCTCATTACCGCGGTTGATTACTTCTTTTTTGCTGCCTTTTTTGCTGCCTTCTTTGCGGGAGCCTTCTTTGCTGCCTTCTTGGCCGCCTTCTTTGCGGGAGCCTTCTTGGCCGCCTTCTTTGCTGCTTTCTTAACTGCCAATGGAGTACCTCTCTTGATTGATTTTTTACTGCGGGCGCCCTTTTTGCCGACTACGGATTTCTTCGCAGCCTTCCTGCCGCTTGCGCCTTTAATGCTCTTCTTAGCGGCAGATTTCCTGACAGCCTTCTTGGCCGAAACTTTTTTTGCGACTTTCTTTGGCACCTTCTTTGCTGCCTTCTTGGCCGGAGCTTTTTTTGCACCTTTCTTAAGGGCCTTCTTTGGAGTCTTGCTTGCCGCTGGTTTTTCCTTTGGCGGAGCCTTTTTCGCTGTCCGCTTTTGAACTGACGGAGAGGCAAGCGGCGGCGTGAAGATAATGGCCTCTTGAGTCACTACAGGGGCGGCTTCTTCTTCCTCGTCTTCGATGTCGTCATCGTCAGAAGAGAGCGAGATGGAAACCTCCTCCTCCTCTTCGTCGTCGAAGCTGTCTTCCAAGTCTTCAGGGAAGGCTTCTGTTTCGGGTTCAAAGTCGCTATCGCTATGCGCGTAGATTCTGCGATCGTCCTGCATTGAATTGCCCTCCGGGCTATGCCCCGACACCTTTTTTGGCGATGTCTTGCTGCAATAGAAAATAAACCCCTTCGCCGCGAATTATAGCAACAGCATGCAACGCCTTGCTATGAAAAGGCAAGCGTTTCCTGCGGGAGCGAGTACTTTTTCTTTTTCCGTTTCCATTCCGGATATGCGACGCAGAGTTTGTAAGGCATGATGATAAACGCACCCGATGCGCGGCCAATCCGTTCGCTTGCGATTGCGCCGGGAGGAAGAGTCTCGTTTACCTTGCGGTTTTCTTTGCACTTTTGCCTTTCGATGTTCGCCGCGAAGTATCTTTTGAATCGTGAGAGGAGCGATGATGGCGTCTGTGGCGCGATGAGAAGCGAATATGTGCAGGCTCGGCAACGTAGAGCCTGTGCCCTACTTTGACAGCAAAGCCGCGCAGGTGATTCCACCGCCGCAACTGCTCGACGGTGACTCCGAACCGGTCTGCGATCGTGATCAGCGTATCTCCGCGGCGTGCACGATAAAGAGTGGTGGTTGCGGACGCCGATGCCGGAGCGACAGGAACTATGACGGCTTTAATGTCTGTGAGATCCGTAGTGGAGCTGAGCTGGTTGACGTCGGCGAGTTCAGAGACGGATACGTGGAAGGATCGGGCCACATCCTCCAGGGTCTCGTCAGATCCGAGGACGTGATAGCGCCAGTAGCGGCGCTTGTCAACAGGGATCCCGGTAATGCGCTGTTCAAAGAGGTCTTTGGTTCCGGCCGGAAGATGCAGGCTGAATGTCTCATCGGGAGGCGTAGCTCCTCGAAGCAGGCTGGGATTGAGCGCTGCGATTTCCTGCACAGGAGCTCCAACGAGGTCGGCTGCGAGTGGCAGGCCAACGCTGTAATTCGTCTGCACAGTGTCTTCAACCAATGGAGGATCAGGAGTGAGATCGTCGAGACCGTATTGCCTGGGGTTTTTCGCCATGATGGTTACGGCGAGGATGATGGGCACGTAGTTCTTCGTTTCCGGTGGGAGGTTGTTGCGCTTGTACAGCTCCCAAAAGTCGGCATAGCCGGTACGCTCGACGGCTTGTTGCACGCGGCCCGCACCCCAGTCATAGGCGGCCATCGCGAGATACCAATCACCGAGCTGCTTGTAAAGATATTTCATGTAGCGAGCGTAGGCGCGAGTGGATGCTTCGGGATCGAAGCGTTCGTCATACCATGCGCTTCGCGGCGGAGCGAAGGCATCCCCTGGCATGAACTGCCACATGCCTCCGGCGCCGGAGTGCGGATTGACGGCCTGAGGGCGGAAGCCGGATTCGGCTACTGCCTGATAGATAAGATCCTGAGGAACGCCTTCCTGTTTGAGCACGCGCTCGATCATAGCCTTGTATCGTCCGGCGCGATCGAGCGAGGCGACGATGGTGGCGTGTCCGGCCCTGCTTTTAGAAAAGAAGTTGATGTAGCTGGCGACGTAATCGTTCATGACCAGCGGGAGGTCGGACTGCGTGGTCTTTAACTGCGCCTCGGCCTCGGCACGAATCGCTGGATCGACCGGGAAGGTGACGTCATTGGCTACCCCGACCGGCGTAGGCTCAGCGGCTGGTGTGAGGCTGTTGCCCTGCTTGAGCGCGTCCATTTCTATAGTATTAACGGCATCTACGATACGCTCGAACTCAGCGTTCAGGTCGGGAGTGCTCTCAATGTCAATGCCGCAGGTGAGCATCTGATCCACGGCGTAATCGAAATTGGACTTTGCCGCGGCCAGGTGGCCGTTGTGGTAATTGTCCAGGCCGTTCTGATAGGCGGCTTCGACATCCTTAATGATCTGGTCTACACGCCGTTGCTTAAGATATGCCGCTTGCGCGACTGAGGATGGCGCTGGTTTAGTTTTCGACGCTGGGGTGGAAGCTGTGGATTGGGCCAGCACAATATAAGGCGCTGCGACG
>Ga0335075_10004715_pt1 | contig 21250 bp, 17 predicted proteins | sample Lox_Sample_24_FD_206723 | JGI IMG/M metagenome (GOLD analysis project Ga0335075, IMG submission 206723) | Soil microbial communities from Loxahatchee National Wildlife Refuge, Florida, United States - Lox_Sample_2.4 | ecosystem: Environmental > Terrestrial > Soil > Wetlands | place: USA...
GGCTGTGCCGGGATTTCGTCGAGCTGCACGGCGACCGGCTCGGCGGCGACTGCCGGGCCATCATCGCGGGACCGGCCAGGCTGCGCGGGATCCCGGTGATGCTGATCGGGCATCAGAAGGGACACAGCGCCGCCGAGCTGGCAGCCCGCAACTTCGGCATGCCCGCGCCCGCGGGTTACCGCAAGGCCGGCCGGGTGATGCGCCTGGCCGACAAGCTCATGCTGCCCGTGGTCACGCTCATCGACACCCCGGGCGCCTACCCCGGAGCCGTCGCCGAGGAGCAGGGGCAGGCGGTCGCGATCGCGGACAACCTGCGATTGATGACGAGGCTGCAGACGCCGGTGGTCGCCGTTGTCACCGGAGAAGGCGGAAGCGGCGGCGCGCTTGCCCTGGCGGTCGCCGACACGGTGCTGTGCCATGCCGACTCCTTCTATTCGGTTATCAGCCCGGAGGGATGCGCGGCGATCCTGTGGAGGGACGCCGCCGCCGCCCCGAAGGCCGCCGCCGCGCTGCGCCTTGACGCACGCAGCCTGCTGGAGTTCGGTGTGGTCGACGCGGTGATCACCGAGCCGCCAGGTGGAGTGGCCGCCGAGCCGGCGGCCGCGGCCGATCGCATGGGCGACGCCGTCTGCGCTGAGCTGATCCGGCTGCGGCAGCTGCCCGGCAGGCAGCTCACGGTGCGCCGCAGGGAACGGTTCCGCCGCTACGGGACCAGCGCCGACGCCCGGTGCGTGGACCGATGACACAGCCGTCCGGGCCAGCTCAGCTCGCCGAGCTGCTCGCGGCCGTCCAAGCCAGCGCCCGAATGCTGCTTTCCGACCTGCCCGGCCAGCCGCGGCGGATACATCTTCAGGTCGGCGACGTGCTGGTGGACCTGGAGTGGGCCGCCAGGTCCGCGGTCATCCCGCCGCTGGCCCCGGCGGAACAGGCCTCCAGCGCGAAGGACCCGCTGGAATCCGGGCTGATCTACATCCGCGCCGAGATGGTCGGCACCTTCTATCACGCGAGCGAGCCGGGAGCCAGGCCGTTCGTCGCTGAAGGAGACGTGATCGAGCCTGGGCAGCAGGTCGGCATCCTCGAAGCCATGAAGCTGATGACGCCGGTCAAAGCCGATCTGAGCGGACGGATCGCCGGCATCCTGGTCGCCGACGGCGAGGCGGTGGAGTACGGCCAGCCGCTGCTCACCGTCGAACCGGACCTGGAGGGATAGCGTGGCGATCGGCACGGTCCTCATCGCCAACAGGGGTGAGATAGCCCTGCGTATTCTGCGTACCTGCCGTGAGCTGGGCATCCGTACCGTGGCGGTTTACTCGGTCGCGGATGCCGGCACGCCGGTCGTGCGCGCGGCCGACGCGGCGGTCTGCATTGGCCCGGAGGCCGCCAAGCGGAGCTACCTGAACATCGCGGCGCTCATCGAGGCAGCGCGCCTGGCCGGTGCGGACGCCATCCATCCCGGATACGGGTTCCTCTCCGAGGACCCTGACTTCGCCGAGGTCTGCGAGGCGGAAGGGCTGCGGTTTGTCGGCCCGTCCGCGACGGTGCTCGCCCTGCTCGGTGACAAGTCCTCGGCACGGATGATGATGGCCAAGGCCGGGCTGCCCCTGCTCCCCGGGACACTGCAGCCGGTATATCCCGGGGCGGAGGCCGAGCATGCGGCGGTCGAGGTCGGCTACCCGCTGATCGTCAAGGCGGTGGCCGGCGGGGGAGGGCGGGGCATGCAGGTCGTGACCGACCCGGCGGAACTTCCCGCCGCGCTCGCGCAAACGCGCGCCAGCGCGCTGAACCTGTTCGGCGACGGCCGCGTCTACCTTGAGCGTTACCTGCCCTCAGCCCGGCACGTGGAGGTGCAGGTGCTGGCGGATGAGTACGGTTCAGTGATCAGCCTGGGCGCGCGCGACTGCACCGTACAGCGACGTCGCCAGAAGCTCATCGAGGAGACGCCGCCGCCCAGCCTGGCTGAAACGGACGTGGAGCGGATGACAGGGGACGCGGTCCGCGGTGCGCGGGAGGCCGGCTACGTCGGCGCGGGCACATTCGAGTTCATCGTCGATGACGCGGGCCAGCACTATTTCATGGAGGTCAACTGCCGCATCCAGGTAGAGCACCCGGTTACCGAGATGGTGACCGGTGTGGACATAGTGGCCGAGCAGTTGAGGATCGCGGCGGGCCAGCCGCTGTCCATGATCCAGCAAGACGTGGCGCCGCGCGGTGCCGCCATCGAGTGCCGGGTGAACGCGGAAAATCCCGACCGCGGCTTCGCGCCGTCGCCCGGGCTGCTCACCGAGTTCTGGCCCCCCGCCGGGCCGTTCGTGCGCGTGGACACCCACGCCGAGCCCGGCCACCGGCTGGCGGCCGCCTATGATTCGCTGCTCGCCAAGGTGATCGTCTGGGCGCCGACACGGATGGCGGCCATCAGCCGGATGCAACGGGCGCTGCTCGAGTGCCGGATCCGGGGAGCCGGGCTGCACACCACCGTCGGGTTCCTCCAGCGGGTGCTTGACGACGATCGCTTCCGTAGCGCCCGGCACCGTACTAATCTGGTCGATGAGATCAGCGCGGGGTCGTCCACAGGCCACTTATATCGTATACCGTCGGATCCGAAAGCTATAGCGATTCCGCGCAGAAGGAGGATCTCATGCAAGAGAATACCTTTGGCCTTAAGCTTTCTCAGCAGTTTATCGCGATGAACGATCTTTTCCAGGTCTGGGAAATTGCCGACGACAGCGGGTTCGACGGACTCTGGCTATTCGATCATTTCGCCACTCTGGGACCGGATCCGAGTGGCGACGTATACGAGGCGTGGACATTGCTCGCCGCCATGGCGCGGGCGACACGGCGGGTGCGTATCGGCTGCCTGGTCTCTGGAATCAGTTACCGTCATCCCGGAGTGCTGGCGAAGATGGCGGTCACGGTTGACCATCTGTCCGACGGCCGCCTTAATGTGGGAATCGGGACGGGAGCAGGACCAGAGCACGCCATGCTCGGCGTTCCGCTAGGTAGCCCGGCCGAACGCGTCGACCGCCTTGCGGAAAGCTGCAAGGTGCTTAAAATGCTATGGACAGAGCCGTCCGCGACATTCCGGGGTCACTATTACCAGCTGGACGGGGCATTGGCGAATCCGAAGCCGGTACAGCGCCCGCACCCGCCGCTCTGGATCGGCGGAAGCGGGGAAAAGCGTACGCTGCGCGTTGTCGCGGAGCATGCCGATGCGTGGATCAATGGCAATCGACCCGGAGAAGATCCCGGTGAGCTCAAAAGGCTTTCTTTGCTGCTTGATAAGTATTGTACGGATATCGGCCGCGACCCGGCGGAGATCCGTCGTGCCGTGCAGGTACCGCTATCCGCCGACGCCGATGAAACGGTCCGGGTAATCGGCACCTACCTGGCGGCCGGCTTCCGCGATGTGATCCTCATGCTGCACGGCAGGGGCGACTCGGTCGTCGGCGCGGCGAAGTCGGCGGCCGCGGTACTGCCACGGTTGCGCGCGCTCGACTGACTCAGCGGATCCCGTATATCAATGGGACAGGGAGGAACTGGCGCGACCGGGATTTGTACTTGGGACAATGATGCGGTTGTAGGGTATATTTCCGGATTGGGTTTTTTCGTTGTTTGTACCGATCAATCACTTTTTAACCCGTCATCTATTGATATTGGGTATTTTGTGGCTTATTCTCAAGAGCATGATGCGTGGGCTGAGGATCGCACGGCCACTCGATCCGGGGCATAGCTGGATACCAGTCTCCAGCTACGGGTATATCCAGGTTCTACGGGATTGTCTCCGGTCACGCATAATTCCTCTAGTACGCAGACAGCACGCGAGGACGCATCATGCTTACGTACAGGGTACTTGGATCTCTCCAGCTACGAATCAATGGCTGCGAGTACACGCCACAGGCCGCGAAGGTGCGCCAGGTTCTCGCGCTATATCTACTCCGCTCCAACCAAGTCGTCAGCCTCGATACGGTCATCGCCGAATTGTGGGGCGACTGCCCACCGCGAACGGCCGTGACCACCGCGCAGACTTATATCTACCAGCTACGCAAGCTGATAGCCAGACATGGTGATGAACGTCTGGCGAGCGAGACGATCCGGACCACTCCTCCTGGCTATACCATCACAGTTACGAATGAGCAGCTGGATTGCGTGCAATTCGAGCACATGGTCGAGCAGGGACGTGCTCTGCTCCTCGAAGGCGAGACCTCCCGAGCCGCGGCATTGCTACGTCAGTCGCTCCGCATGTGGAGCGGTCCCGCACTTATCGGAGTGGAGCACGGCTGCTGGCTGCAAAGTCACGTCGCGCAGCTAGAGGAAATGCGCATGCTCGCCCTTGAGCTGCGGTTGCGCGCGGAGATGAGACTCGGCTATCACCGTGAGCTGATCCCGGAACTCAAATCACTGGTGCGGACCCATCCGTACCATGAATGGCTGCATGCCCAGCTCATGATCGCGCTGCAGCGTTCCGGACGGCGCGGGGACGCGCTGAGCGCCTACCGTGAAGTCCGTCGGCTCCTTAGCGCCGAACTCGGGGTGGAGCCGTCCGCGGACCTGCAACGAGTCCATGAGAAGGTGCTCAAGGGTCTCTACCAGGAGAGCGCGCGGTAGGCCGAGCAACACGGGATAACGAATGGCGGCTATGGTGGCGTTATCTTCATGGCCGGCGCGCGGCCGGCGCGCGGCCGGCTGTCTATTCTTTCCTTTCTTGGCTCTATTAGTTCGCGTATCCCAGCTGATATGATAATGGCATGACAGTGTCAGTTATCATTCCCACATACCGTAAGTCGCGGTACCTGGACTACAGCCTGGCCGCATTTACGCATCAGCTTGACGGCGAGTTCGAGATCATCGTCGTCGATGACGGCGGCGACCCTGATAACAGGCGTACCGTCGAGAAATACCGCCGGGATCTTCCCGTGACTTATCTGCGGCAGGAGCATTCCGGGCGGTCCGCGGCACGGAATCGCGGCCTGGCCGCCGCTAGCGGAGAGCTGGCCTTGTTCAGCGATGACTGCATGATCGCCGACCCGGAATTGATACGGCAGCACGCCGCGGCGATGGAGAAGGCGGATCACATCGCGAGCGTCGGCTGGAAATGCCGGGCGCTCACGTGCTGGCTGCGCGGGCGGCTGCTGACGATCGAGTCCGACTTCCTCACTCTCATCGCCCGCGATCCAGCGCTGGCCGCGCGCCTCCCATGCGAGGACTTCCACCTCATTGAGCCAGAACAACTGGCGGCGGACTACCAGAAATGGCTGCCGTTCATCGACCTGGGTGACGATGTCATCAACTACGCCGGTCTCGTGGCGAGGTTCTCGCCGACGCTCGACGACTTCAAGTTCCCGTGGATGTTCGCGCTCACCGGGAATCTGTGCGTGCGGCGGCGGCAAGCGCTCGACGTCGGCGGCTTCTGCGAGGACTATAAGGGCTGGGGCATGGAGGACATCGATCTCGGTTACCGGCTGCACCGGGACGGCATCAGGTTCGTCGTCAGCGCTCAGGCTCGGAGCCATCACCAGCTTCATCCCATCGGGCAGGACGACATCGCGAGAGACCAGCGGCTGCGCGGGATCGAGCTGGTCAGGAACTTCCGGTTGTTCTACGAGAAGTATCGCCAGGACCCAGCTATATGCATGCACTGGTGCTACTTCCGGCAGAAGGTCAATCTGTTCGACGCCAACCAGATCATCCTCGACATCGAAGCGGGCCGCCGCCAAGACCTGCCCGAGGAGTTCCAGCCTAGCGAGCCTGTACGATCCGGGTCGGCCAGCGGTTCCCGCTGAGTCGAGACGGCTTCGCCCGCCGGCAGTGGCGGCGGCTATGCCGGGCCGACAGGAACCGGTGCCGGCAGTCCGAACCACATGCGCAGCGCATCGCGCAGTGGGCCGGCCGCCGCGGGGCGGTCTTGCGCCCAGGCCACGTACCCGTCTGGCCGTAGCAGCAGTCCGGCCAGGTCCGGCTGGCTATCGCAGCGGGAGGTCAGGGTCCGGACCTGGTCCGTGTAGCCCTCGGCGCAGGCCCGTACGCTCTCGTCATCGGCGAGATCGAGCAGCAGTGCCTTGCCGTCACCGCAGTGGCTGGAGAGCCGGCTCCCATCCGATAGCACCAGGTCCGGCGCGGGACAGCCGGTCAGCGGATGGTCGCCCGGAATGTCATAGCGTAGCCACGCGCCGGAGAGCCTTTTGACAAGGTAGGTGGTGCTGGCGACGCTTCCCATCAGCTCGCGGACTATCTCGCGCAGCGCGCACGCGTTCGGCTCAGGCCGCATAAGGGCGACCTGGGCACGCGTCCAGTCCAGCACCCGAGCCCCGATGGGATGCCGCTCGGCGGTGTAGGTGTCCAGCAGCCCAGGCGGAGCCCAGCCGCGTATCTCGGCGGCGAGCTTCCAGCCTAGGTTCATCGCGTCGCCGATGCCGAGGTCGAGCCCTTGGCCGCCGAACGGGGAGTGCACATGTGCCGCGTCGCCTGCCAGCAGGACTTTGCCGCGGCGGTACGTGGTCGCCTGGCGGGCGTTGTCGGTGAAGCGCGTAGCGCTATGCAACTTGGTGATGGTGATGTCGGCTCCGGTGACGCGACGGACACTCGCCTGAACTTCGGCCAGCGTCACTGGTGCGTCACGGTCCGCGGGCGGACCGTCGAATTCTACGGTCAGGATGCGCCCTGGTACCGGGCCGTACAAGTACACGCCGTGGCTGGTGTGATTCCAGCTCGGCTCGAGTTCATCCGCGCCGACCATGTCGACGACGGCCTGATGACCGGTGATCTCCGGGCCTGTGCCGGGGAAGTCGAAGCCCGCTAGCCTGCGCACGATGCTCCGGCCGCCGTCGCATCCCACCAGCCAGCGGGAGCAGATCGTCTGCGTGCCCGCGCGGACCAGCACCCGATCAGGGTCGGCGGCAAACCCGGTCAGCTCCGTGCCACGCCGCAGTTCCACACCGAGCGCCACCGCCCGATGACCGAGCACTCGTTCGACATCCTGCTGCGACACCATGGTGACTTCGCCGGCTGGGCCTTGGCCGGCGAAGTCCGGGTCGGCCGTGTCCCGCAAGTCCCAGTCCACCAAGATCCCGGCGAAATGCCTGCCGAACCTCGGCGGCCGGCCGTCTGCCCTGGCACGGATCAGACCGTCTGCGAACGACTTGAAATGCTCGGCGCGACGCTGCTGAGCGGAGGCCAGCCCGGGCAGCATCCCTCGCCGGCAGAAGGCGTCCGTGGTTGGCCGGTTGACCACCTGGGCCTTGATGGTCAGATCTGGTTCGGTCAGCCGCTCGACAACGACCACCCGGATGCCGGCCAGGCTCAGCTCGCAGGCCAGCATCAACCCGACCGGGCCGGCGCCCGCTATCACCACGTCATAGACCATGCCAGAAATCTGAGCCACACGGGCAGAGCAGCGTTCGAGTCGCTGTCGAGTGGTGGACGTCGGGCGGTGGCGCCCCTAACGCGGCTCTGCCCGCGATCGAAGCGCCTGCGCGATCGTGGTCAGCATGGCGGCAGGGCCGGGAGCCAGTCAGCCAGAGCCTCTCAAGGAGGTAGTGAACGCCGATGACAGGACGCAATCCGCGGATTTCCGTCATTATCCCGACCTACAACCGGGACAAGCTGCTGCGCGGAACGCTGCTCGAGCTGACCATGCAGACGCTTCCTGCTGATGAGTTCGAGGTGATCGTATCGGACGACGGCTCCTGCGACCGGACCCGGGAGGTCGTGGACTCGTTCTCCGGCCAGCTCCAGATGGGCTATCACTTTCAGGAGGATCTGGGATATCGCGCCGGAACCGCACGGAATGAGGGCGCGCGGCTGGCGACCGCGCCTGTCCTTTGTTTCCTCGACACTGGTTCCCTGGCTGGGCCGGACTTCCTGCGCAGCCATCTCGCCGAGCACGGTGACGATAAGGTCCATGCCGCTGTCGCCGGATACAGCTACGGATATCATCCGTTCGCCGAGCCGTCGAAGGCAGCAGAGAACCTGCTGGAGACCCTGACCCCCGCCGAGCTCGTCGCGCGGTTCGGAGACGACCCCGCCTTCATTGACATGCGCCACAAGCATTACGTTCGCTGCGGGTTCGACCTCAGCAGCCGCGCGATCCCGTGGGAGTTCTTCTTCAGCTGCAACTGCTCGGTGCGCACTGATGATTTCTGGGGTGCGGGCGGGTTCGACGAGGCCTTCACCGGCTGGGGCGGCGAGGACACCGAACTGGCATTCCGGCTCTACCGCCGAGGCCTGACCTTCCGGATCACCCGGGACGGCTGGGTGCTCGAGGCGCCGCACGAGCGGATGCCCATGCCGGAGCTGAAGAAGCGGCTCAAGGCTAACTATGACCGGTACGTCCGCAGGACACCCGAGCCGGTGTTCGAGATCGCCGTGGGAATCCTCGATATGGCCCTGCCCATGTACATATGGGATGACCTGTTCCGCGAACTGAACGAGTGGAGTGAGAAGGTCCATGGCCTGACCGCGGCCGGTGAGATCGCGGAAGCGGCGGGGAAGGTTCCGGCGGGCGGCAGGATAGCCGTCCTGGGCTGCGGCGCGGTGCTTCCGCCTTCGATGCCTCCCGCCGTCGTGATGGATTTCGACCGGAGCCTGCTGGACCAGGCCCTCGCCGTCGGCGGGCATGCCGGGCATAACAGCATCGGCCTGCGCACGCCGCTGGACGACCGGTCCGTCGATACCGTCATCATCACCTCGCGCCTGTCCGGGCTGTGGGAGCGCTGGCACGAGGTACTGACCCGGGAGGCGGAGCGGATCGGAAACCAAGTCATCAGGACGTTCTTAGGAGTAATTGAATGCCCATCATGGGAAGAAAAGCAAAGATATCCCTGATCATCCCGACGTACAACCGGGATGGGCTGCTGCGTAAAACGCTGCTTCAGCTGACCCGGCAGACGCTGCCGCCCGATGACTTCGAGGTGATCGTGTCGGACGACGGCTCCCGCGACGGCACCCGGGGGGTCGTGGATTCGTTTTCTGGCCAGCTTCAGATCGGCTATCACTTTCAGGAGGATCTGGGGTATCGTGTCGCGACCGCACGGAACGGGGGCGCGCGGCTCGCGACCGCACCTGTCCTGTGTTTCACCGACTGCGGTATTCTCGCTGGGCCGGATTTTCTACGCGTCCATCTCGCCGAGCACAGCGACGACAAGGCCCATGCCGCTGTCATTGGCTACTGCTATGGGTATCATCCGTTCAACGAGCCTTTGAAGGCTGCCGCGGACCTCATCAGGACCGGGACGGTGTCCGCCGAAGATGTCGTCGCGCGGTTCGGCGACGACCCTGCCTTCATCGACATGCGCCACAATCATTTCGTTCGCTGCGGGTTCGACCTCAGCAACCGCGCGATCCCCTGGAACCTTTTCTTCGGCGGCAACTGCTCGGTGCGCGCGGATGACTTCTGGGGCGCGGGCGGGTACGACGAATCATTCACCGGCTGGGGCGGCGAGGACATGGAGCTGGGATTCCGGCTTTACCGCCGCGGGGTGACCTTCCGGATTACCCGGGATGCCTGGGTGCTCGAGTGGCCGCACGAGCGACCGGAGTCCTCTGCCATGAAGAAGCAGCACAAGGCTAACTATGACCGGTACGTCCGCAGGACAGCAGAGCCGGTGTTTGAAATCGCCTTGGGGATACTCGACCTGGCACTGCCCATGTACATGTGGGAGCCTTTGTTCGGCGAACTGAACGAATGGAGCGAGAAGGCCCGCGACCTGACCGTGGCCGGCGAGATCGCGGAAGCGGCCGAAAAATTCTCGGCGGGCAGCCGGATAGCCGTCCTGGGCTGCGGCGGTGTGCTTCCGGCCTCGATGCCTGCCGCCGTCGTGATGGATTTCGACCGGAGCCTGCTGGACCAGGCCCTCGCCGTCGGCGGGCATGCCGGGCATAACAGCATCGGCTTGCGCACGCCGCTGGACGACCGGTCCGTCGATGCGGTCATCATCACCTCGCGCCTGTCCGGGCTGTGGGAACGCTGGCACGAGGCGCTGACCCGTGAGGCCGAGCGGATCGGAGCCCAGATCATCCGGACGTTCTAGTGTCTTAGAATATGACACTAGTGTCTTATAATATGACACTAGGTACGCTAATCGCTGGAGTCCATTTTCCAGGCAAGCTCATAGGTGAGATAATCTTGCCATCGAGGAGCATCCGCCGGAGTCAACTTCAGCACAGGCAACTGTGTGCGATAGCAGAGGGTCGCCTGCTCCTTGCGAAGCTTCTGATCGGCGTCCAGCTTGAGCACGGTGGGCTGTAGCTTTTGCCTGTTCAGGCCGCAGAGTTCGAGCTCGCGCTCAAGCCAGTAGCTGAGATTGAGATACTGGGGCTCTTCTTGTCCATTCACCCATGAAGGCCAGCCGAAACGCAGGCTATACGGAATATCGGCATAGAAGTACAGCTCGGCTCCCGCGGGTACATTTGCTGCCACCGCTTCTCGCGTCGCGATATGATCGGGGTGGCTGCCGATTGCCGCGGGCGCCCAGATCTCGGTGGCATTTCGCATGAATGGCTTAATCAAGCACTCGAGCCTGCCATTGTCCGCTGGGCCGTCTCGATATTGCTGGTCGAGTTCACCGAGCCTGGTAGTCTCGCAGTCCAGTATCTTCATGGCCTCATCGTCCTCCGGCAGCCTCTCAATCATGCGGACATGAGAGGACGCCGCGCCGGTGAAGCGATCGAAATCTCCCAGCCCGGCCTCGGGGGCAGGCGCTCCGCTAAATATAGTAACGACATGTATGTCGCCGGCCATTAGCCGATGAGACGCGGACAATGCCGCGTCATCGAGATGAGGTGAGAATAGAATTGCACCGTTCATGCCTTAATCCTGCGACAGCCGGGCCGGCGCGCGGCCGGCTCCGGGCCGGCGGCAGAACATTCAATTACAAGACACTAGCGGCTCGCGCTATCGCGTGTGGGCTCCGTGGTGAACAACCCGGAGTTGACCTTTATCGTCCGGTCGCCGAAGGCGATCTGCTCGAGCACCTTGCGATGGACCGGCGTGTGCGCGAGAAGCCTGGCCGCGACCGGGCGGATCGCCTGTGCCAGCCGGCCCGTGGACAGCATGGCCTTACCCTGGCGTGCCTGCAGCTGTGTCACCTGCTCGATGGCAGGCCGGCGCCTGGCCTCGAACCCGGCGAGCATGTCACGGCTCGCGTCTTTCGCGTGCAGCGACCTGATGAGGATCTCGTGAGCCACCACCGCGTCCTGGATGGCGAGATTGACGCCCTGGGCGCCGATCGGGCCGTGCGTATGGGCGCAGTCGCCGATGAGCAGCAGGCCGTCGCGCGCCCAGGTGCGGGATGAACCGGTGAAGACGTCCAGCAAGGTCAGGTCGGTCAGGCTCCGCACGTGCTCCATGACCAGGTCGGCGTACGGCGGGAGCGCGGTGGCGATCGCGCTCCGCACGTGCTCGATGCCCTGCGCGGTTAGCCGCTGGTAACCCTGGTGCGGCAGCGTCCAGCCCACCTGAAGCCGGTCCGGATAGGAGTCATGCAGCAGCACCGGGCTGCCGGCGTCACGATACACGCGGACGTCATGGATGCTCCGGTCCTTCGCGGGCAGCTTGAACCACAGCACATCGTGCTCGAATGCCTCAGCGCGATCGTATTCGATGCCCGCGAGCTTGCGGGTGCGCGAGTAGCGTCCGTCCGCCGCGATAACGCAATGCGCGCGTATCTCGCGCTCTTCGTCTTCGCGGCCGCAGCGTACCCCGGTCACCAGGTCGCCGTCCATGACAAGGCTGTGCACCGAACTGCCGGAGAACTGCTGGAAGCCCTCGTACTCCAGGCACGCCGCGTAGAGTTCCTCGAGAACATGCCGCTGCGGGACGCTGAAGAGGAAGTCGTACGGTTTCGGCAGCTGCCGGTACTCGACATTCATCAGGACTTTGCCCCGCTCGATGAGCTGGAAGCGGGACAGCTCGTACCCGCCCCGGCGCCGCACCGCGGGCAGCACGCCGAGATCGGCGAGCAATGCCATGGCTCCGGGCTGAAGGATCTCGCCCCGGTATTCCCGGTTGAAGCTCTTGGCGCGCTCAACCAGTGCCACGCTGGCACCGGATCTTGCCAGCAGCAAGGCGAGGGCAAGGCCGGCCGGACCGCCTCCGACGATGCAGAAGTCCGCGTCTGTAGTCTCCACCACAGGCTCCTTTCAGGCCAGCAGGCCGAGGCCGCCGTCGACGGTTATGACCTGTCCGTGTATCCATGCCGCCTCGGGAGCGCAGAGCAGCGCGACCGCGTCCGCGACATCCGCGGGCGTGCTCAGCCGGCCGGCCGGAGTGCGGGCGGCCAGCATCGTCGCGATGGCGGGATTGGCCAGGCCGCCGGTGTTCGGGCCGCCCTTGTCCAGCAGGGCGGTCGAGATGGCGTTGACAGCGATTCCCTGGCCGGCCAGTTCGGCCGCCAGGTACCGCACGAGGCTTTCCATGGCGGCCTTGGCGACACCGACGGACAGGTAGCCCGGGATGACGTGACCGGCGCCATTACTCGAGATCGCGATGACCCGGCCCCCGGTTGCCTCATTCATCACCTTGGCGAAGATGCCCGCTCCGAGCAAGAGCGGGTTGAGCGCCAGCTCTTGTTCCCGGTAGACGGCGGCCGCGTCCGGGGCAACGGCGGACATCGGCTGCAAGGCAGCCGCGTTGTGCACGAAGATGTCAAGGCGCCCGTGCGTGTCGATTGCCTTGTTCACGACGGCCTCGAGTACGGCATGCTCCCGCACATCACCCTTCACCAAGGTGGCAGAGCCGGGCAGCCGGGCAAGGGAGCTGAGCGCGTCTTGAGCGTCCTGGTCCGAATTGGCGTAGCTCACGATCACGTGGCAGCCGCCCGCGCACAGCTTCTCCGCTATGGCACGTCCCAGTCCCCGGCTGCCGCCGGTAATAATCGCGACTTTCCCCGCGATGCCCAGTGAACTCTCCATGAATCGGGCTGCCCTTTCTAAGGTTGTCCGGCCGCTGCGCCTGGCGCGCTGTACTCGATGACGACCTCGCACATGTTGGGCTCGGGCACGGCCACCGCGGCGAGTTCGGCGATATGCTCCTGGAAGGCGCTGCTGCGCAGCACGCGGTGGTGCGATTCGGCGTCTTTCCAGTCGGAGATATTGAAGAAGACCTTCGGATCGGAAACCGAGCGGACCAGCCGGAAATTGATGAACCCGGGCTGGCTGCGCATGAACTCCGAACTCGCCTCCCATACCTCGCCGAATTTATCCGGATCGTCGGAAACGGTGAACTTATTGACCATAGTCACCATGGTGGTACTCCCTCCGCCTGTCGGATTCGCTATCAGGTTGACGGGGTCGGTTAGAGCTGAATTCGAGCACCGGACGAGCGCGTCGGCTTGGTCGGCGGGCGGCATGATCACCATCCCGCTGTACTGCATGGCCGACAGTCCGCGAATGGCGCAGCGACCGGTCATCCGCAGGACGTCCATGACTGTCCGCCGGAGCCTGCTGTGTCCCATTGGCACCTCCCAGAGACGCTCCGGAAGGCTGTCATAGTCAGTTCGAGACAGATTCGACGGGCGGCAAAGCGCCGCTCAAGTCCTCGGCGAAACTGCGGCTGAACTGCCATTCGAACATGATTCGAGCAGCGCTCTGTGACGCTATGACAGCGTGGAGGTGGTGCAGGCGGCGGTCCGCCGCGGTGGTTCGACGGGAGGTAACGGTCATGGACGTTGAATCGGACTTCTGCGTGGTCGGTGGCGGGCCTGGTGGCATGACGCTCGCCCTGCTGCTGCTGCGATCCGGGGTAAGTGTCGCGCTCGTGGAGCGCTCCCGTTCTCTGGACCGTCAATTCCGCGGCGACATACTTCAGCCCGGCGGGATGCGCATTCTTGGAGAGCTAGGGGTACTCGGCGCGGCGCGGGAGCGCGGCTGCTACGAGCACGACAAGTTCCAGCACATCGAGCACGGCAGGGTGCTGATTGAGAATAACTACCGTCGCCTTCCCGGACCGTTCAACTGTTTGCTCAGCATTCCGCAGCTGCACATTCTCGAGGCGCTTCTCGAGCGATGCCAGCAACACGACAGGTTCATGTACCTGGGCGGGAGCAGGGTCACGCGGCTGATCGTGGAGGATGGCAGGGTGCGAGGCGTGGTCGCCGAGGGTCATGACGGGGCGCACAGCGTGCGCGCGCATTGCGTCATAGGCGCCGACGGGCGGTACTCCAAGGTACGCCAGCTCGCCGATATCGCCAGCGGCCGGCAAGATACGTTCGGCCAGGACATCATGTGGTTCAAGCTGCCAGCTTACGGACGTGTTCCGCGCGCTGTCCGGGTTTTCCGCGGCACGGGCAATCCCGTGATCGCTTACGCTTCCGTCCCTGACAGCATTCAGTTCGGCTGGACTCTCCGCCATGGCGGGTACAAGGATATAGCGGGTAAGGGGATCGCCTATATCAAAGGCCAGCTCACCACCGCGATTCCTCAGTATGCCGAGCTCATCAACAATGAGATCAAGAGCCTCGCCGACCTTACTCTGCTCGACGTCTTCTCGGCTTGCGCGAGCGAATGGTCACGTCACGGCCTCGTGCTCATCGGTGATAGTGCGCACACGCATAGTCCGATCGGGGGACAGGGCATAAATCTCGCTATCCAGGACGCCGTTATAGTACATCCGCTTCTGATCGCTTCATTGCGAGAGCGCAATGCGAGTGCCGATCTGCTCGGCAGGTTCATGGCCCAGCGACTCCGCGATATCGACCGGATGCGGAAGCTGCAGAGGGTGCAGGGCAAGATGCTATCGACGGGGCGGGTAGCCACATTCCTGCGGCCCGCGGCGACCGCGCTCGCCGCGCATAGCCCGGTCCATCGCAAGCTGCTGCAGACGCTGGCATTCGGTAATAAAAACGTCAAGGTCTCCAGTGATCTATTTACCGCCGATTTCGCTTTGAAAGGTTAGGAAATGCGCCTGATCGACTTGTCGTCGCCCGTGAACGCCTCCTTCTGGGAGCCGGACGAAGTCATCCACCAGTCCATGTCGCCGGCCGAGGGCGCGCGGCACATGAGCGCTGAGATGCTGGAGCACTTCGGCATCGACTTCGATGTAAACCAGCTCCCCGACGCCGAATTTCTCAACAACGACACGCTGACCCTCACGGTCCATACCGGTACGCATGTAGACGCGCCAGCGCACTATGGCTCGGTGGCGCGCTACGGCGACGGCAGGCCGCGGACCATCGACCAGCTGCCGCTGGAATGGTTCGATGGACCCGGCTTCGTGGTCGACATTTCCAGCGTCGGCACAGGGGCCGCTGGCAGGGTCATTGTCGAGCGGGAACTGGAACGGATCGGGTACCTGCCCCAGCCTGGGGACATCGCCCTGCTGAAGACGGGAGCGGGAGAACGGGTCGGGACGCCGGAGTACTTCACCGATTTCGCCGGCCTTGACGGACCCGCGGTGCATTTCCTGCTTGATTTCGGGGTCCGCGTCATAGGGACTGACGCCTTCAGCCTTGACGCGCCGTTCACGTACATCCTGGAGACCTTTCAGCGAACAGCGGACCAGAGCGTGCTCTGGCCTGCGCACTTCGCCGGCCGTGAACGTGAATACTGCCAGATCGAGAGGCTGGGGGACCTGAGCGTGCTGCCGCGCCCGTTCGGCTTCCGCATCTGCTGCTTCCCTGTCAAGATCGCCAATGCCGGAGCGGCCTGGGCGCGTGCCGTCGCCCGGCTGGACGAGTAGCGGCGTCCCCGTCATCAGCCAGCTCGGATCAGTCAGCTCGTCCGCAGGCGGTCACGTAGCTCACGCCGCTGAACTTTGCCGTTGTGCGACCGCGGGATCTCCCGCACTGGAACAAGCCGGCGAAGCCACATGTACTGCGGAACCCTGGCGTTGACGAACCGCACGATCTCGGCGGCGTCGGCGCGACCGCGCAGCACCACGAGCCCGTGCGCCACCGCGCCGCTGAACTCATCGGGGTAGTCAACGACGACGCAGTCCGCGACATCGGGATGCTGGCGCAGGATGCCTTCGATCTCCGTCGGGGATACCAGGTAGTTGTCGCACTTGAAGACGTCCTTGAGCCGGTCGGCGATGAACAGGTAGCCATCAGCGTCGATGTGGCCGACATCGCCTGTCGAGAACCAGCCGTCCTCTATCTCCGGGGTAAGCTCCTGGCCCAGGTATCCCTTCATCAGCTGCGGCCCGCGTACCTGGATCTCCCCGTTCACGCCGACCGGTACCACCGCCCGGGTATCGACGTCCACCACCCGGCATCCGGTGCCCGCGACGGGAAGACCGCACGAGCCGGGCCGAGGAGCCGGCATCGGGTCGAGGTGCGTGAGCGGTGAGGCTTCCGCCAGTCCGTATCCTTGCACGACCGGTATGCCGAAATGGCGGGACAGCCTGGCCGCGTTTTGCGGTGGCAGTGCCGAGCCCCCGGAAAACAGCGCCCGAGTCGTGCGGACCGCCAGCTCATCCAGGTGCGGATCCGCGGCTAGCCGGGACAGCCGCATGGGCAGGCTGTGGAAATGGGTCACCCGCTGTTCGTTGGCGACCCTGATGGAGTCCGCGACGTCGTCGCCGTGGTACAGGACTTGCGTGGCGGTCGCGGTCGTCGCCGCGTTCAGGTGCATCATGTGAAATGTGGGCAGATAGTTCAGCATCACCGAAGTGGCGCCTATGTCATGCGCGTGAATCATCTGCGCCGCGTTCACCATCAGGTTCTGGTGAGTGAGCGGCACGGCTTTCGGCGCGCCTGTGGTCCCGCTTGTGAACAAGATGCAGGCGAGATCTTCCGGGCTGCCCATGCGGCCGCGCTCACCGGGGCCGGCCGGATCGCGAACGCCGGCCGGAGCCGCGAGTTCGGTCAGCACCGGCACATCCGCGTCCGCGTGGCCAGGGGAGAGCAGCACGAGGTGCCTGAGCCGGGGCAGCTGACCGCGAAGCGGCGCCAGTGTATGGAGGAGTTCCGGCGTGAGGATCGCGACCTCGGCCCCGGACGAGCGCAGCACATGCGCGAGCCCGTCCGCCTTCAGGAAGGGATTGACGATGGCGCTGACGTTGCCGCTGCGCGCCACGCCGTAGTAGGCGACGGCGAAGGCTGGATCGAGGACCGCGGCCACCCCCACCACCGCCGGAGACGGTCCGGTCAGCGCCCGCAGGCCGCGGGCGCAGCCCGAGACAAGCGCGTCCAGTGCCGCATAGCTGAGGTCCCCGGCTGGCGTGCGGATCGCGCACCTGCTCCCGGCTTGCTGAGCCGCGTGCCGGCAGAGTTCATCGATCCGGCTGGCCCGCCGGTAACGGGAGATCGTATCCAGCGGCGGCCCGCTGACGATGCTGAGCTGCCCGGGAACGCTGGCTGACGTTGACACGGCTTACTCCCTCGGCTGCGATGATCTTCACCGGCAATCTCGCAGCCTGCGTTCGGGCGATCTTCAAACCGTGTTCAAGTCAGCGGAGGTAATCCAGCGGTACGGCATCAGCCATCGCCTCATAGCCGATGTCGCCGGGGTGCAGGCTGTCGTCGCTGTTGTACGCCGGGTCGAGGTACAAGGGGTCATCGGGGTCCTGCAGGACCTGCGAGAAGTCGATGACCCCGTCGAAGGCGTGGCTGGTCAGGATCCAGGCGTTGACCTGCTCACGCAGCGCCTCACCCGCCGCGGTCCCGTCGTTTCCGCCGTACGTGGCGTTGGATCCCATGAACGGAGTCAGCGTTCCGGCATAGATCCGGACTCCGGCGGCGTGTGCCATGCCGATCAGGTCCTGGTAGCCGGCTTCGATCTGCGCCGCCGTCACGGCGGGGTCGGCCGGCGCGTAACAGCCGCTGCTCGCCTGGCCGCTGAAGCCTATGTCATTGATGCCCTCGAGCAGGATGACATCCTTCACGCCCGGCTGGGACAACGCGTCGCGCTCGAACCGCGCTTCGGCGCTTTCGCCGAAGCAGGCGGAGTCGTTGAGGACGCGGTTACCGATGATTCCCTCATCCACGACGGCGGGCGCGCCGCTGCCATACAGCGCGTCCAGCCGGCGGGCCAGGTAGTTCGGCCACCGGGCATTACCATCGGAAAGCGACATGTGCCCGTCGGTGATGGAGTCGCCGAAAGCGACGATCGTGCCCGGCGCGGACGGGTCGAGCACGTCGAGCCCGCTCAGGAAGAACCACGATGAGTCAGTGGTGGAATATGCGGTGACGCCGGCGTCACCAGCGTGATCACCCGAGGCGATATAGCCGGTCTGCTGGGCGTCGAAATGGTATGTGGCGGGGCCGGTCGCTTCGGGCAGGTAGATGCTCACGGCCAGTTCCTGGAGCGGCCGCACGTCCATCGCCAGCGGGTCGCTGAGAACCTGCTGGCCGGCCGGGATCGTTACGGATGTCTTTCCCTGGAAGGTCAGCGGGCGGCTGGTTCCGGGGACCAGTTGCCCCCCGTCGAGCACCACGCCGATGTCGACCGCTCCGATTGTCACGGCCCCGGTGCCGAAGACATTGCTGAGCTGCGCCTGGAGTTCGTCGCCGCCGACGCTGGTGTAGATGATGTTGCGCACCGTCTGGTCGCTGAACCCGTCGTAAGCCGTGGGCGAGATGATGTCCGAGGCCGCCGTGGGACTGGCCGCCCAGGTGGCCACCCAGCCTGAGCCGGCATCGGCCCGTACGGTGACCGAGGCCGGTTTGCCGGAGACTGCCCGGCCAGATACCGAGGCACTGCCCGCATTGGGCAGCAGCACGAGCATGCCCGCGAGGAGCGCGGCCGCGCCGATGGCGACGCCAAGCCGGTGCGCGGCTGTACCTGCTGACAGCAACGGTTTAACCATGATCGCTCCGTTCCGGCGGTTTGCTACTCGGCGGTGCCCCGGTGCTCGCCTGCCGGGCGTCTTACCCGGCAGAAACCTTGCATGGCCACGACAAAACGAAAATTTACTCGGCGATTACGGTATGCCCTGAATGGCGGCCAAAGCATTTGTACATCCGGGTGTGTGGGGTGTCAACTAGTTCGAGCGGCACCGGGAAGCCAGCGATGTTTCTTACCTGAAAGAAAGGTCATTCGTGCTCCGGTGCGCCGCTGAGGATCTGATCCGGAGCCATTGACGGAAATCCCTGCCGTCTCGCCAGCGCGTTGGTGCCCCCGCGCGTTGCAGCGCGCGGGGGCACCATTCCCCCCCGGGGTTATCACTGCCGTCGCATCTCCCGGCTGGCGGGAGGGTGATCGCCCTCGGCGGAACCAGGATGTTCGCGGAACCGGCGGAGCGGTAGGGCCTGCGTGTTGCCAACGTGAATGTGGCAACTGCGTTGCCAGTTGGCAACGACCGTAGCTACCGGCTCGCGATCCCCGCTGAACACGGCAATAATCGGCACACAGCCTTCATTAGGGGACAGATGACTGAGAATTCCGGTAACCAAGGAGATGTCGGTGACGCGAGTGACTTCGGACTGCAGTTAAGGCGGTACCGGGAGAGCGCGAAGCTCAGCCTTGCGGAGTTCGCGCAGGTCATGCACTACAGTCCCAGTTACCTGAGCCGGATAGAAACTGGCAAGCGGCACGCTAGCGAGGAGATCGCATGGGAGTGCGACCGAGTCCTGGGAGCGGCCGGCGCTCTGGGAAAGCTCGTAACCGCGCGACGCCGGGCAGACCGTGGCCAGGACGAGCGCCTGGGCACGATGCGCCTGGCTGGGTGGCCGCCCGCCGCTGAACGCGCGGACCTCCGCGCGGACCGGGTCGTCGCGGCGTCCGGTTATGGCCCGGAGTACGACGCGAAGCTCGCCGACGGTGATATGTGGCACGCCGCGGGGAAGATGCGCATGGCGCGGCAGCTTTATCAGGCGGCCTTCAGCCTGGCCGATCAGCTGCCGAAGGCTCAGGCGGAGGCGGTCATCCGGATGTCGCGCTGCTGGTCTGACCCGGGGCAGCAGGACCGCGAGGCCATCGCGCGGATCGAGGCAGCCCTGGGCGCGCTGGCCGGCGATGACAGCCGCGAGGCCGCGCTGCTGCGGTTGCGGCTGCGTGCCCACCAGGCCAAGAAGCTCTCGCTGGCTGTCAGCCAGGACACGGTCCACCAGTGGCCGGCGCTCGACCAGGGTGCCGCCCTGGCGCGGCGGACTCTTGCCGAACTTCCTGCCGACGCTCCCGATGAGGCCCGGTGCGAGGTGCTGACCGAGTGCCGCTGGGGTCTGTACGAGAGCGACAGCCCCGCGGAGCTAGCCTCGATCTCCGCGCGCATCGAGGAGGTCGCGGCACGGACGGGATCGGCTCACTTCATCGGCGAAAGCCTGATCGCGCTGGCGGTCGACCAGCTCCGGTCTGGCCAGCTCACGAGCGCGCTTGCCACGATCTGGCGGCATCGCATGCACGCTGCCCGGGCCGGCAGTGCCCTGGCGCGCTGGCAGCAATGCGTGCTCGACACGCTCCTCGACCTGTGGCGGGGGAATTTCGGGGCAGCGCGGGAATGGCTCTTCGGCGAGGCCCGCGCGATCGTCGAGGCCAGCGAAGCGGAACTGGAGATCGCAGCCGACACGCTCGGGCAGACCTATCTGGGACAGGCGTTCTGGCTCCATCGCGAGCAGGGACGGATGGCCGAACTGCTCAGTTCCCCGATGCTGCAGCGAATGCAGCGGCACGAATTCGCGCCGATATGGCGGGCCGGCCTGACCCTCGCCTGGTGCGAGGCGGGAAACTGGACTGACGCCGCCGATCAGCTTGCCGCGTTCGCGGATGAGACCAGCCAGTTCCGGGACCTGCCGCCCAGCGGATGGGCGGTGCCAACCCTGGTGCTGTTCGCGGAGGCATGCTCGCTGCTGAGCGCTCAGCCGCAATGCCGCGGGCTGGCGTCGGAACTCGCGCCGGCGATCGATGTCAGGCTGGCTGGCCACACCGGCGAACTCGCACTAGCCGGATGGCCCACCGTGCTCGTCGGACCCGTGGCCCGCGCCCGCGCGCTGCTGGCCTTCGTGGCGGACGATATCGCCACGGCACTGGACATGCTGGGCCACGCGGAACGGCTGGCTCGCACATCACCACCGCAGATGGCCAGGCTCCGCGCCGACCGGGCCCGCGTGCTGCTCAGCCGGCCAGGCCGGCCGGACGCCGGCATCGCCGAGGAGGCATCCGGGCTGCTCACCGGAGCCCTCGCCGCGGCCGAGCGCCTCGGTATGGCGCAACTGGCCGCCGAAGTCAGCGCCCTACGGCCCGGATGATGGCCAGGGTGCCGGTGCTTGCGGGATGCGGGCGAGGACCACGGTTACGTCGTCTTCGTACTGCCCGGCGAGCGATGCGATCAGCGAGGCACAGGTGGTGTCGAGCTGGCGGTGACCACCGGACAGGACAGAGCGCA
>Ga0335075_10004716_pt1 | contig 21249 bp, 20 predicted proteins | sample Lox_Sample_24_FD_206723 | JGI IMG/M metagenome (GOLD analysis project Ga0335075, IMG submission 206723) | Soil microbial communities from Loxahatchee National Wildlife Refuge, Florida, United States - Lox_Sample_2.4 | ecosystem: Environmental > Terrestrial > Soil > Wetlands | place: USA...
CCATGATCTGGGTACCTGGCCAGCTCATAGCGCTGGTAAAGCACCCAGATCATGAAACCGGCCGCCCGGGCCTGCCGGGGCAGCGGGCCTGCCGTGAGCCGACGCGGCGGGCGAGACGCAGACCCGGCACCGGAGGGCTTAACCCCCGCAGTTAAGGACCTGTAGCGCGGCGAGTTCGTCGGCCGTGCGGTAAACATCGAGCGTTGTCCCGATCTGGCTGCCGGCCCGCTGAAGCAGGTCGAGCCGGGCATTGGCCTGCCGGAGAGCGGTGGCCGCCTGCACCCGGTCGGTGATGTCCAGCAGGGAGCCCACCGTCCCGAGCACCTGTCCGTTATCCGTCACCGGGTACGCCGACCAGGACATGACCCGGCGGGTGCCCGCCAGGGTCTTCTCCAGGTGCACGTCGACCACGGGAACGCCCCTGTTTATCACCTGCTTAGTGAGGCTGCGCTCGATCAAGGCCGCATTCATGCCGTGTTCGATCTCTGAGAGGCGGCGGCCGGTGAGTGTCTCGCCCGGGAGGCCGAGCTCCTGGCGGAACGCCGCGTTGGCGTACTTGATGCGTAGCTCACCGTCGCTGAAGACCATCGGGACCGGTGACTGGCCGAACAGCACGCCCAGTTCGCGGGTGGACCCAAAAAAGGACTCAGCGAGTGACGGCTTGGCAGCCCTGTCTGCCTTGCCTGGTTCCAGCATGTCATGGCCCCCTGTCCAGGCCTGCGGCAATGAGCACGGAAAGCGAATCCGTGCTGCCCGCAGCCCCTGTCGTGGTCGTGCAATTCCCAGCCCAGCTACCATCCGATGTCCGGCCGGGTTTGCAGGTCTCGACGGTGCCGGGCACGGTCCCGGTGGAGGACGCCGCGTCGTCGTCGGACAACACGCGTTCCCAGCCGGCTGCGAACGCGTCGCTCAGGGCTGGTCGGGTCTTGTTCCATCCTGCGGAGCGTGGCTGCGACCCGGTATACGAAACACGACTGCACCGGGCGCAGGCCGCGATCACGCTGGGTAGTCTGGACAGGGCGTCGGTGAAGGCGCTGGCCGAGAGGACAGCCACAATGCCAGGCCCTGGTGAACTCCTGTCACGGCAGCCGGCACCCATCATTGGCCGGGAAGCCGCGCTTGCCAGGGTGCGCGGGCTCGTGGATCCGGTCCCGCGGGCAAGCCAGATCCTGCTCGTAACCGGCGAGGCAGGCATGGGCAAGACCGTGCTGCTGGCCGACGCGGCCGACCGGGCGCGGCGGGCGGGCACGCGGGTGCTGTCGGTCACCGGCCGGGAATCGGAGTCGAAACTCGCGTTCGCCGGGCTGCATCAGCTCCTGCTGCCGGTGCTGTCCAGCGTGGCCGGCCTTCCCGGCCGGCAGGCACAGGTGCTGCTGGGGGCGCTCGGCCTGGACGCCGAGCCCGCCGCTCCTGACCTGCTGCTCACCGGGGTCGCCGTGCTCACCCTGCTCTCGGATCTTTCGGAACGTTCCCCGGTCCTGGTGATCGCCGACGACGCGCACTGGATCGACCCCAGCTCACTGGACGCCCTGGCCTTCGCCGGCAGCCGCCTGGACGCCGAGCGGGTCGTGCTGCTCGTGGGCGCCCGCGGCCAGGGCCCGCCCTACGGGTTTGACCGGGGGTTCCCGGAGCTGCATCTTGAGCCCCTGTCTGCGGCGGACGCCAACCGGCTGCTGGATAGGCAGCCGCACCCGTCGCGCGGGCGGGCCCGGGCGCAGGTGATCACGCAGGCCGCGGGTAATCCCATGGCGCTCATCGAGCTGGCGAGGGTGATCGCTGCCGATCCCGACGCCAGCCGCAGGTGGGCCGCTGAGCCACTGCCCCCAACCGACCGGCTAAGCGCCGTCATCACCTCCCGGTTCGCCGCCCTGCCCGAGCAGGCCCAGGCCGCGCTGGTGCTGGCTGCCGTGGCCGACGCCCCGGACCTGAGCACGGCGGCCAGCCGCGGCGGCGGGCCGGATGCGCGCGCCCTCGCCCCGGCTGAGCAGCTGGGGCTGGTCACGGTAGACCGGACCGGGCTGCAGTTCTCCCATCCCCTTGTGCGCTCGGCCATTTACCACTCCGCGCCCTTCGCGCAGCGGGCGGTAGCGCACCGCCAGCTCGCCGAGGCGCTGCACGATCAGCCAGACCGCAGGGCCTGGCACCTAGCCGCGGCGGCGCTGCAGCATGACGAGCACGTCGCGTCGCTGCTCGAGACCACCGCCACCCAGGCACAACACCGCGGCGGCGCGGCCGCCGCGGCCCTGGCGATGGAACGCGCGGCCGAGCTCAGCCCTGGCCGAGCAGACCAGGCGCGCAGGCTGGTCGCCGCCGCGTCGGCGGCCGTTCCCACCGGCCAGGCGGACTGGGTCCAAGACCTCGCCACCCGGGCCATCGCTGTCACATCAGATCCGGAGCTGAGACTGACCGCCCGCCACGACGCGGGGTGGGCGCTGGTTTACTCTGGCCGGCGCCCCGCCGCGCTTTCCGCACTCCTGTCGGTCGCCCAGGACGCATCACGTGACCTGCCGGCCCTCGCCTGGGACGCGCTCGCGGACGCAGCCACCGTTGCCTACTACTCAGGCACGCCCGCCAGCCGTCAGGCCGTGAGCCGCGTCCTTGAACTCCTGGAAAGCAACGAGCCGTCGCCCGCCGATCGCCCGCGCGTTGATGCGGGCGCGCGGAGGCTCTGGATACGAGCCTGCACCGACCCGTTCGGCAACAGAAGCCAGCTCGTGCCGTACGTCCGCCGCATCGCCCGCTCTTCCCTTGACGAACCCGCCCTGTGGCGAGCCGGGTCCGCTGCCTGGCTCCTGGACGAATCCGTCCTGGCGATCCATATGCTGCAGGACGCTATGCGCCGGCTCCAGGCACCCGGGACGCGGGGCACCAGCGGCCCCGGCCTGACCGCGCTGGGATGGGCGTACATGGACACCGGGCGCTGGGATGAGGCGCTGGACGTTGCCGCCGAAGCCGCAGGCATCGCCGAGGCGAACCACATGGACACGGTTGCCGCGTCGGCTGACGTGATCACGGCCACCGTCCTGGCGATGCGCGCCGACTCGGGGCCGGCACGCACGCACGCCGCCAGGGCGCTCGCCGCCGCCGACTCAGCCGAGAACGGACTGATAGCCGCCTGGGCCCGGCGTGCCCTCGGCGTCGCAGACCTCGCCGACGGCAGCTACCATTCAGCGTTCACCCAGCTCAGCGGGCTGTTCAGCGACGATGGCACGCCCCTGCACAACTACGCCTCCTACCTGGGTATCGCGGACCTCGCGGCCGCCGCGGTGCGCGCCGACCAGCGGGTGGAAGGACGCCACGTCATCGAGCACGCGCTCCGCCATCTGCACGGAACGGCATCTCCACGGCTCGAGCAGCTCATCGCCCGGGCCCACGGCATCCTCGCCGACCCAGCCACGTCAGAAGCCTATTTCGACAAGGCGCTCTCCGACCCCGCCGGGGACCAGTGGCCATACGTTCGACACCAATGTTCTCGGCGTGATCTTGAGCATGAAGCACGAGGTGCGCGTCATGCGAGAGCAGGGCAGCGGCAGCATCGTCAACGTCTCCTCAACATATGGGCACGCCGGTGCCGCGGGGGCCTCGGTCTATGTCGGCAGCAAGCACGCCGTCGAAGGCATCACCAAGTCGGTGGCGCTGGAGACCGCCACGTCGGGGATCCGCGTGAACGCGGTGGCGCCCGGCCCGATTGACACTGCCATGCTAACGCGTTTCACGGGCACGCCGGAGAACAAGGCAACGCTGATGGCCGAGGTTCCGATGGGCCGCCTCGGCCGCACGGAAGAGGTTGCCGACGCGATCGTCTTCCTCGCCTCCGACCAAGCGTCGTACATCACCGGCCACGTTCTCAACGTCGACGGCGGTCACACCATCAAGTAGCCGCGCGGAGCCCGCACCAGCGCGGAGCTGGCGGAGCTTGCCGAAGGCCCGCTCGACGGTGTTGCGATGCCCGTGCAGGGTCTGCTCACCCCATGCGGTCATCCCAGGCCGCTAACCTGCGCCATAGCCTGCAGCTCGTTCCGGAATTCGGCGGCGGTACGCGGCGCCTGGCGAGACGAAAGATAGATCGCCGCCGGGTGGCCCGGGGGAATCTCACCCCCGGGCTCCCACAGAACGGAGCGTGACAGTCTCCCGTCACTCCGCTCGTCCCATCTACAGGCTGTACTTGAAGTCGGTCATCCAGGCCCAGTGCGCGAATAGGCGGGGCTGCCTCGCGGTCAGCCCTTCCCACCACCTTCGCACCTTCTTGAATGACCTGAGCCGCTTGTACTTCCGCTTCGCCCAGCGCACCAGGTAGGAGTTGATGCGCTGGAGCAGGCCGTTCAGCGCGGTCCTGTAGAACCTGCCGTAGTAGGTCATCCAGCCTCTGACGACTGGATTTATCCACGAGGCGATGTCTTCCAGTTCGGTTCCGCTGCGCAGGTGGATGCGCCAGGAGTGGACTTCCTCGCTCATTCTCTTGAGGGCGTCCTTGCTGGCCGCGGGCAGGAAGGCGCTGAACATCGCGCCGTTTCCCTGCCGGGCCGGGGCCTGCCTGGCGCGGAACGTGTAGCCGAGGAAGGTGAACGACGTTTCCGCGCAGTCTTTGCGCCGCCGGTTCCTGTCCTTGCAGTACACGATCCTGGTCTTGTCGGGGTGCAATTGCAGCCCGACCTCGGCCATTCTTTCTCCCAGGGCCGCGAGGACCCTGCGGGCCTGCTGCTCTGTCGCGCAGTGCACCACGGCGTCGTCGGCGTAGCGCTCGAACTCGACCGTCGGGAACTCCCGTTCGAGCCACAGATCAAACGCATAATGCATGAAGAGGTTAGCGAGTACGGGTGAAATCGCAGAACCCTGAGGGGTTCCCTTGTCCCGTGCCTGCTTTCCGCCATCGGGCATCACGATCGGCGCGGCCAGCCAGCGCTTCACGTAGAGCACTATCCAGCGCTGCTCATGCGTCACGTTGGCCTGCACCGCCTTCACGACCAGATCCCACGGCACTGAGTCGAAGAACTTCCGGATGTCGAGATCGATCACCCAGGCCCGTTCCCAGCACCGCTTCCGGCACGTGCCGACGGCGTCCAGCGCGCCGCGATTGCGCCGGTAACCGTAGGAGTCATCATGGAAGATGTGCTCCGCGCGGGGTTCCAGCGCCATCGCGGCGACTGTCTGCGCCACCCTGTCACCCACGGTGGGCACGCCCAGAATTCTCGTGCCGCCCGAGGACTTCGGGATTTCTACTGCCCGCACCGGCGGCGGGAAGTACGTGCCCGACGACATCCGGTTCCAGATCTTGTACAGGTTATTCCCAAGATCTGCCTTGAAGTCCTCGATGGTCACGCCATCCGCCCCCGGGGCACCGCCGTTGACCGCGACACGCTTCCACGCCTGCCACACCAGGCGCTTGGGTACGTCAAACGGCTTCTCGTCCTGCCCCGACATGCTCACTCGTCTCCTCCCAGGGCTTTCGCCCCGGTTGCTCGCGCAAACAGGTCCAGATGAGCCAGCCCCTTCGCTCCGCCCGCATTACACGGGCCTCACCGCTACTACGGGCCGGTCCGCCGGCACGCGCCGCGACGGTACTCAGCACCTCGCCGTTCCGGCGGCTTGATGCGCTCCCTCTCGCGTCCCGCCTCCTCGCGGGCGCAGTATCGACGCGTGCCTTCCCGTGTTCCGCACATGAGCCGCAGACCGGGCTCGCGCCACCTGCACGCCGGGCACCGCCTGGCCAGCAATACGGGCATTCCGCCAGGCTCATCCCGGGACGGGCATTATCGCCCCGGTTCTGATGCCGTCTTCTACTCTCGACGCTTCAGCGGTGGTTCACTCGCGTTCGCCTTCCCGGTCCCCGCCTGACGGCTCTCACGCCGCCTTTTCCGCATCGCTCAGCACCGCAGTCTTCAGCTAGGGCACCATGCGGTGGCTTGACGCCTCCCCCCGCAGGGCGGCGCCGAAGGGCCACGAAACCTTCATCTCACGTGCAGTTATGACGTCAGTCATCGCCTCCTACAGCGGCGACTCCTTTCCGCGCACACGGCGCAAAACGCCGAGTAGCTACCGTCTGGAAGCCGCTGCCCTGTCCAGGCTCCGTATCCGGTCTTGAAGACGGCGACTGGCGCCTGCGTGCCGGCGATCATGATATCGCCGGAGACTGTGGCTGCGCCGCGGCGCAACGCGGCGTGCCCGTCCACGGTGCCCAGGAGCCGCTTGCTAACGAGCTTCTTCGGGAACAGATAGATTTCGACGCTCAACACGTCATGAAAGCCCCGCAGCCACCGTTGGTACTGGTCTGCCGGAACATAGGTACAGGTCCAGACCGTGGGTGCCGCCGATCCGCGAGCAATGGGCGCCGAGTCTGGCAGCAACTTCGCGTCGTTTGCCATCGCCGCTTTGCCGACGAGGGCCGCGGCAGGGCATCTCGTCATGCCGTAATGCGCTCCGCTGCACCCGGCCAGTACGTATGCAAGTGCGCAGAACCCGGCAGCACCGACCCGCAGGACCGTGGCTCGACCTCTGCCTGGCTTGCGTGGGTGGCCAGCTGAAAGCGGTCCGGCGATCTTGATGTGCGGCATCATTCCTCGCAGAAACCAGGATTATGCAACATTTATGCACCCAGCCGACAGGCGATGGAATCACCCCGTCGCCGCGGCGGTTGGCACTGCCATGAACGTTGAAATCTGGTCTGACGTCGTGTGCCCGTGGTGTTACATCGGCAAACGCCGGTTCGAACGCGCGGTTGCCTCCTTCGGCCATCCTGGCGAGATCACGGTCACCTACCGCTCCTTCGAGCTCGACCCGAACGCGCCCGCCCAGCGCACTGGAACCCATGCCGACCATCTGGCCCGCAAGTACGGCATGACGACCGCCCAGGCCGAACAGGCCAACCAGCAGATGACCGAGCGCGCGGCCGCTGACGGCCTGGAATTCCGGTTCGACCTGATCCATGGCGGCAACACCTTCGACGCCCACCGGCTGCTCCACCTGGCCAAGGATCACGGGCTGCAGCCGGAGATGAAGGAGCGCCTGATGCGCGCCACCTTCACCGAAGGTCTCCCGATCGCCGACAAGCCCACTCTCGTGCGCCTCGCCGCCGAGACCGGCCTGCCGGCCGCACAGGTAAAGGCCGTCCTCGACGGAGACGCCTATGCCGACGCGGTGCGGGCCGACGAGCAGCAGGCCGCGCAGTACGGGATCACCGGCGTGCCGTTCTTCGTCGCCGACGGCAAGTACGCGGTGAGCGGCGCACAGCCGCCCGAGGTCCTGCTGCAGCTCCTGCAGCGTGCTTACGAGGAGAGAAGCCAGCTCACGCCCGTTGCGGTCGCGACCGACAGCGACCCCGAAGCGAGCTGCGACGGCGACTCCTGCGCGGTCGGCTGACAGCGTCCGCTCGCAGGCCGGCGCCCGAAGGCGCCGTGTCTCGAGCGTGGACGGCCGGCCCGAGATCATCTTTCCCGCCGGCTCAGCCCTGTCCCGTTTCCCGCCGGCTCAGCCCTGTCCCGGAGTCAGCGTGGTGTCAGCCGGAAGGCGCGAGCCCCCGCCGCCCAGGCCCGGTGCAGGTCGGCGGGGACGGGGTCGCCGACCGGGTCGAAGCCGATGCTGTTGAACCTTGCGAAGGCGTGGTTGCCGCGCGCCATGACTCCGTAGGCACTGACCACGTCGTGCTCTTCCGTCAGGACCCGGACGTCGGCGAGCCGCCGGCGGCCTTTGAGCCGGATCGCCACCGCCTCTCCCGTGCGAAGGTTGCGGCCCCAGCCGAACGGCGTGCCGATGAGCAGGTCTCCCTCGTGCCTGCTGTAGGCGACCGGCACCGCATAGCGCCGCCCGGACTTGCGGCCGACGACGTACACCGTGACGAGCCGGCTGCCGGCGAGCCGGCTGACCAGCGGCGTGCGCAGCAGCCCCCGAACGATCTTGTTCACCATGCCCTGCACGGCCAGGGTCTGCGCCCGCGGAGCCGGTGTCGCCTGCGGGCAGTCTGTCACCGGGTCGGTCATCTGCTGCTCCTCTGCGCTGTTACCTCGATCCCGTCCGGATCGTCTGTGGGTATGACGAACCACGGCGGAGGAAGGTAACAGTGGCCAGCATGGACTGGCTGGCAGCCGAGTTCCAGGCGCACCGCGCGCACCTGCGGGCGGTGTCGTACCGGATGCTCGGCTCGCTGGCCGAGGCGGACGACGCGGTACAAGAGACCTGGCTGCGGCTGACGAGCACCGACACCGGCGACGTGCGGAACCTGCGCGCATGGCTGACCACCGTGGTGTCCCGCGTCTGCCTGGACATGCTCCGTGCCCGGACGGCACGCGGCGAGAACCCGCTCGACGTGCACGTGCCGGACCCGATCGTCACCCCCGTGCAGGACGATCCTGAGCAGCATGCGCTGCTAGCCGACTCGGTCGGCCTCGCGCTGCTTGTCGTCCTCGACACGCTGTCCCCGGCCGAACGGCTCGCCTTCGTCCTGCACGACGTCTTCGCGGTCCCGTTCGAGCAGATCGGGTCCGTCCTGGACCGTTCCCCGGCCGCTGCCAAGCAGCTGGCCAGCCGCGCCAGGCACCGGCTTCGCGGCGCTGCCGCCCCTGCCACGGCCGATTCCGCCAGGCAACGCCAGGTGGCCGAGGCATTCCTGGCCGCCTCCCGCGGGGACGACTTCAACGGCCTGCTCGCGGTCCTCGACCCGGCCGTGGTGCTCCGCGCCGACGCGGGGGCCGGCCCGCTGGGCCCCTCCCGGCTGATCACCGGCGCACCGGACGTAGCCGCCCAGGCGCGCCGCTTCGTGCGGCTGGCACGCTTCGCCCGCCCGGTGCTCGTCAACGGCAGCCGCGGATTCCTCATCGCGCCGGCCGGCGAGCCGCTCGCCCTGATCGGCATCGCCATCCGCGACGACAAGATCACCGAGATCGACATCCTCGCGGATCCCGAACGCCTCAGCCACCTGGACCTCGCCGGCCTGATCCACTAGCCGGGACGGCGCCCTGGCGCGGTACCGGGCAGGAGCCCGGCGCTATCGTGGAAGACAAGTGCGGTTGGTGGTGTGCCCCATGTGGACAGCGGTCGCTGACGGGGCGGGAACCGGTGACCGGGCGAATCGGGGGGAGAAGTGCCGATGTCGGTGTTTACTTCTGCTTCGTATTCTTCGCCGTCGCTGCCGATGCAGCGCAGCAGTCCGTTCGATCCGCCAGCCGAGTACCGGCGCCTGCGCGAGGAGGAGCCGGTCAGCAGGCTTGCCTTCCCCGACGGGAACGTCGGCTGGCTGCTCACCCGGCATCAGGACGTGCGCGCCTTGCTGGCCGACGCGCGGTTCAGCTCGGACCGCCGGCGGGTCTCCTCGCCCGTGCGGAAGTTCCCGATCCGCCCCGATGCGCCAGCGGTGCGGGCAGGCTCACTTATCGGCATGGACCCTCCCGAGCACACCCGATACCGGCACATGCTGACGGGTTACTTCACCGTGCGGCGGATGCGCGAGCTGGCGCCGCGGATCGAGCAGGTCGTCTCGGAGCACCTTGATGCGATGGAGCGCGCCGGCCCCCCGGCAGATCTCGTAACGGCTTTCGCCCGCCCGATACCGTCGCTGGTGATCTGTGAGCTGCTGGGTGTGCCGTACGAGGACAAGGAAAGGTTCCAGCGGTGCACCTCCACCGTGCTCAGGCTCGATGCGAGCGAGGACGCGATATCCGCGGCGCGGGACGAGCTCTGGGAGTACATGCTCGACCTGGTGGCCGCCAAGCGGCAGCACCCAGACGGCGCGCTGCTCGGCAGCCTGATCCAGGCCCGTGCCGCGGATACCGCCCTCACCGATGAGAAGCTGGCCGGCATCGGGCAACTGCTGCTGGCCGCCGGCCACGAAACCACCGCGAACATGCTCGCGCTGGGCACGTACGCCCTGCTGGGCCGCCCCGATCAGCTTCGTGCCCTGCGCGAGGAAGCCGATCTGGCCGATAGCGCAGTCGAGGAGCTGTTGCGCTATCTCACCATTGTGCAGTTCGGCACCGTCCGGGTCGCCCGCGAAGACGTCGACTTCGCGGGCCGGCGGATCCGGGCGGGCGAAACCGTCGTCGCCTCGCTTGCCGCCGCCGACAGGGACCCGGTGCAGTTCCCGGAACCCGATGAGCTGGATCTCGCTCGGCCCACTTCACAGCACGTCGCCTTCGGGCACGGGATCCACCAGTGCCTGGGCCAGCAACTCGCCCGTGCGGAGATGAAGGTCGCTTACCGCGCTCTTTTCCGGCGCTTCCCCGGGCTCCGCCTGGCCGTGCGACCCGACGAGGTACCCATGCGCGACGACATGTTTATCTACGGCGTCCACCGCCTCCCTGTCGCCTGGTAGGGGATGACAGCATGAGAATCCAGGTAGACCGGGACCGGTGCCGCGGCGCCGGCCAGTGCGCACTGACCGCGCCCGAACTGTTCGACCAGTCCGACGATGACGGCACCGTCGTCGTGCTCGATGAGCAGCCCCCACCGGCCCTGCAGGAGCAAGCGCGTCTCGCCGCAGCCCTGTGCCCTAACTCTGTCATCCGCCTCGTCTGAATCGTTGGCCCAGGTGACCTGGCCGCTGCCCCTCGCCTTCCTCGGGCAGGAGCACTTCGCCGAGGCAGGGCACGGCTAGGGCACCCACCCTGCCGGGGCGTCGTGGAAGAACACATGCTCTGGATCGCCGTCGTCCAGGCCTGTGAGCACGCCGCTGGGAATCCACCCTTCGCTGCGCAGCAGTTGCCTCATCGGCGTGTTCGACTCGTTGGTGGAGGTGAACACCCGGGGTGTGGACGCGCCCCGCAGGGCCGCGCGCACCAGAGCGCGCCCGATGCCGCACCGCCGCCGGCTGGTTGCGACAAACAGCAGGTCGATAAAGTCGCGCTGGTAGAAGCTGCCCGGCCGGACGCCGAGAAAGCCCACGATCTCGCCGTGTTCCACGGCCACCAGGCTGGCTTGTTCGCGTGCCAGGGCCCAGATCTCCTCGGGCCTGCCGGGGCTGTGCGGGTCGATGGCCACTATGCCGCTGACGTCTTCCGCTTGCGCCGCGCGCAGTTCGGCCATGCGTGCAGTATCGATCACCGGCGGCACGTGTGCACGTCGGCGGTCATCGGGAGCGGAACACGTTCGTGGTCGTGATCAGCATGCTGGCCAGGTCGGCCACGTGCCGGCCCGGCGGGAGCCCGAGCGCCGACGGTTTGATCTGGTAGCTGACCGAGCCGTGCCCGCCGGCGTGCAGGGTCACGATCTTGCGGCCATCGATATACAGCGTGACCGGGTGACCGGGCAGGAACCCCTGCGCGGTCAGCACGGTGGTGCCTCCCGGCCCGACTTTGGAGGGGCTGAGCTGCTCCTGGTGCTCGAGCCTGGCCAGCCCCGCTGCCGCCTGGGCGCGCACGGCGGCGTCCTGGTGAGCCGCCTGGGTGGCGCTGGCCAGGGCGGGGGCGAACGCGCTGGCCCGGACCGTGCCCCAGCCGCTGGCGACGTCGAATCCCCTGGCGGCGGTGAAGCCGCGGACCAAGACCCTGTCGTGGAAGGTCACCGTGTTGTTGCCCGACACCACGTCGGCGATCCCGTCCCTCAGCCCGGCCGGCCCGAGCACGCGGTAGAGCAGGTTGTTGACCGGGCCGACGTTGTTGCCGTGGTTGAGCTGGGTGGCAAGAGCGAGGACCCCGGCGAGCAGCGGCGCGGCCTCGGAGGTCCCGTCCGTCGCGTCCATCGTGATGTCCGGGACCGACCGCCATGTCGATCTGGTGCTGGCCGCCACGCCGTTCTGGTAGCCCGGCCTGGTGTAGACCGCGGAGAACCCGGCGCCCTCACCGTCCGGGTCCCCGGCAGGAAACATGTTCCAGACCGGGTCGGGGCCAAGGCGCCTGCCGGTGGCGCTCAGGTCCGGGACGGAACCGCCTACCGCGGTGACCCATGGCGAGTCGTCCCAGGCACCCGTCGCCCGCCCGGCCGTGATCGAGCCCGGGGTGCACCCGCCGGCGACGGCCAGGTGCTGCGCCGCGCCACAGTCGCCGGTGGCGACCAGCACCGGGATCCCGTGCGCCGCGGCCGTCAGCTCACCGGGGTCTTGCGCCCGGATCTGTTCGAACCCGTGCGCGTAGGTGCTCTCGGCCGTGCCGTCGCTGATCGAGATCACGTTCGCCAGGTGGTGCACGCTCAGGTACTCAACCGCCTGCATGAACTCCGGCGGCGCCACCTGGCTCGCGGCGTCGTCGGTGATCTCGCTGTCCGGCGGCGCGACCACGATCAAGATCTTCGCATAGGGCGCCATCAAGTGGACGGAAAGGACATCCAGCGCAGCCTCGCCCTCCCAGCCGAGGCACGACCCGTAGCCGGCCAGCTTGACCATGCCCGCCGGGCAAACCGCAGGCAGCCGGTGCCTGCCCGTCGGGTAGATGGTCGTGATCCGCGGGTTGGGCAGCCCCAGCAGCTTGTCACGGCTCGCCACGAACTTCGCGGTGAGCGGGCTGTCCCAGCCCTCTATCACCGCGACCGTCGTCCCGGTGCCGTCGATGCCCCGCTTCCACAGGTCACCAACCTGGTAGTCCAGCACGTCCTCGGGGCCAGGCGTCGCAAACCGAAGCTTGCCGTAATCCCGCTGCATCAGCGTCAGCGCCCTCGTCAGGACCTTGATGCGCTGGCTCTTCGGAAGGCCCGACGGGGACGCCGCCCCTGATGCCGTCGCGTGACGGCATGACACCAGCGCCAGCACCATCAGCACGGCGCTCATCCAGGCCGCACAGCCCCGCACGCCAGCTTTGCGCATTGATGACCTCCCTGAGCTGCCGTCTTCCCCGGTGACCCTTTTGGCAACCCACACGACGGCAGCCAGCTCCGGGCCGCTCGGGGGCAGTCGGCAGCCAGCTTCGGCGGCGGGACATGAGATGCTCATCTGGTTTCGCCCGACCCGGGACCCCGCCACCACCGAAAGGGGAACGCGACAGCAATGGATCTGCACCTCGCCGGCTTGCGAGCGCTGGTCACCGGCGGAACCAGAGGGATCGGGCGCGCCGTGGTCCAGACACTGCACGACGAAGGGCCCAGGTCGCGTTCTGCGCCAGGAACGCCACCGCCGCCGCCGAGGCAGCGCTGTGATCGTTGAGGAACCCGGGGAGACCGATCAGCAAGTGCTTCAGCGGCGGAGCGCGGCGGTCATCGCCGGGATCGAGGCGATCGACCCCGATCATGTGCTGCACCTGGCGAGCAGCACGCTGAAGATCATTCTGTCTCACTTTATCGACGGCCCCGGCGCCAAGCCGGGCCGCCGCGTGTTCGCCATGCCGCGCGAGGAAGAAGGCGTCGCGATCGCAGCCGGCCTTGAGCTGGCAGGCGCCCGCCCGGTCCTGATCTTCCAGGACAACGGGATCGGCAACCTGCTCACGGCCCTGCTCACGCTGAGCCAGCCCTATCACCTGCCGTTGCTGGCCGTGGTGAGCCGCCGCGGCGGCCTCGGCGAGTACAACTCCATGATCCACACGATCAGCGAGCGGACCCCGGCTTTGCTGGACGCGGCCGGCGTCCGGTGGTTCCAGCTGGACGTGCGCACCCCGGTCAGCCGCTGGGCCGCTGAGATCGAGCGCGCATGGGCGTTCGCGCGCGCGACGCACCGGCCGGTGTTCGTGCTGGTGAACCTGATGGGCTCGTGACCATGGCGGATCTTGACCGCGCGGACGTGCTGCGCCTCATCGACGCCGCGGCGCCCGATTCGCCGATGGTGCTGAGCCTCGGGGGGATCACCCGCGAGATGCTTGCCGTGGCCGGCCGGAAGGGAAACCACTTCATCAGCCTGGACGCGATGGGGCAGACCGTCTCGGTGGCACTCGGCCTCGCGCTCGGGCTCGACCGCCGCGCGGCCGCGGGCAAGGTGATCGCGATCGAGGGCGATGGCTCGCTGCTGATGGGCCTGTCCGTCCTCAGCACGGTCGGTCATCTCAAGCCGGGCCGGCTCGTGGTCTATGTCCTCGACAACGGGGTCTACCTGGCAACCGGCGGCCAGCCCACCGCGTCGGCCGACACTGACTTCGTGGCGGTCGCGGCCGCCTGCGGCTGGCGCGGTGCCCGCGATGTGCGGACCGCCGATGAACTGGCGGCCGCCACGGCCTGGGCGCTGACGACCGAGGGCCCGGTCCTCGTCCGGGTCCGGATCACCACCGCGCAGATCCCGGCCGGATTTTGCCTGGAGGACCCGGTCATCCTGGCCGAGGACTTCCGCCGCTGGCTGCGCGCAGTCACCGCGGCCGGACCCGTAGCGAGTGGCGACCCGAATACACGCCGCGGCGGTCGTGCCGTTCAAGGTCATTCCGCATTTTTATCCGCTGGCCACCCGGAGATGAGGCGAGAACGCGATGGCCGTGCACTATCTCGAGCCGACGATGGAAACCGTGACCCAGGTCTTCTCGCCGGCCGCCCCGGAGGTTGTGACGGTGGACCCCGGTGACACCCTGGTCATCAGGACGCTGGACGCGCGCGGGCACCTGGCGCGGCCGGACGGGCCGGGGTCAGGCGTGCCGAAGATGTTCACCCCTCGCCGCGGGCACTGCCTGGCCGGGCCGATTGCGGTTCGCGGCGCGGAGCCCGGCATGACGCTGGCGGTGCGGCTGCGGTCGGTGCGCCCGGCAACGTGGGGCTGGACGGAAGCCGGGGCGCACCGCACCGACCTCAACCGCAGGCTCGGCGTGGCTGGCGGCACGTCAGCGTTCCTGGTGTGGGACCTGGACCCCGACGAGCTGACCGGTGCCTGCGGCGGCCTGGCCACCGCTCTGGCCCCGTTCCTTGGGGTGATCGGGATGCCGCCGGCTGAGCCAGGCGAGCATTCGACCTACCCACCGCGCGCGCTCGGCGGCGGCAACATCGACTGCCGCGAGCTGGTCGCGGGATCGACGCTCTACCTGCCGGTCACCGTACCCGGGGCGATGCTGTGCGTCGGCGATGGTCACGCCGCGCAAGGGGACGGCGAGGTCAGCGGGACCGCCATCGAGTGCGGCATGACGTCGGAAATCGAGCTCAGCCTGGTAGCCGACCCGCCGCTGCCGTCCATCCATGCCACCACGCCAGCCGGGAAGATCACTTTCGGCTTCAGCCCGGACCTCAACGAGGCGATGACCGCCGCGCTGGACGCGATGGTCACCTGGCTGACCCTGCTGCTGGAGGTGGACAGGCCCCGTGCGCTCGCTCTGGCCAGCGTGGCCGTCAGCCTGCGGGTCACCCAGGTCGTCAACGAGACCTGGGGGGTGCACGCGCTGCTGCCCGACGGAGCGCTCGGACGGCAGCCGTAGCCGCGGGCTGACCCGGCCGTGGGGCCGTGGGTGCCCGCCTAACCGAGATCCACCCGTTCCCGCTGGTAAGGGGATGGCTGGGCCGGGTCTTCGGCGTCGATTTCGCGGGCGAGCCGGTGCCCGTCGAAGACCGCCTCGGAGATCATCCGTGGCGCGACCGCGTCGCCGATCCGGTACAGCCCGCTGACCCCGGCACCGGCAAGCGCCGGGCTGCCGGCCAGTTCGGTGTACAGGGCGTCGTGCGACACCTGCTGGGTGACGAGCACGATCCCGTCACAGGAGACCGACCAGGGCTCGCCATGACGATCATGGCCGGTGACCGACCCGGGGCCGATCCCGGTGATGGTCGTCGCGAGGCTGACGCTCACTCCCGCCCGGTGCAGGTGGGCGCGGAGCATGTCACCCTCCAGGGTCTGGTCGCTGACCGGGGAGAGCACGCTGAACGTGGTGACCACGGTCGCCTCGAACCCCTCGGCGGCCAGCAGTTCGGCCACCCCGGGGGCGACGTAGTAGCCATCGGTGTCGTACACGACGACCCGTGGCCCGGGCGGACGCTTGCCCGCGCAGGCCTGCTCCGGGGTGAGCACATGAGGCAGGCCCGGATCCGCTCCGGGCATCGGGTCCGGGTAGCCGGGCTGGACGCCGTCACCGCGCCACGCCGAGCCGGTGGCGATCACGACCAGGTCCGCGCCGTAGTCCAGGACGTCGGCGGCGGTCATCCGGCGCCCGGTGATCACCTGCACACCGGGCAGCTTGGCGAGCTGGACCGCGCGCCAGTCGATGATCCGCCCCCAGTCGCCGAGGGTGGGCAGCCGCCGGGCCCAGCGCAGCCTGCCGCCAATCTCCGGCTCGGCCTCCACCAGGTGCACGGCGGTGAAGCCACGCTTGCCGAGCACCACGGCACACTCCATGCCCGCCGGCCCGGCGCCCACGATGAGCACCGGCCGGTCCCGGCCGGCCGCGGCAGGGAACGACTCGGGGTGCCAGCCGCGGCGGTACTCCTCCCCCGCTGTCGCGTTCTGCACGCAGCCGAGGTGATTGAAGGTTTCCTCCCGCAGGATGCAGACGTTGGACCCGGTGCACTCGCGGATCTCGTCGAACCTGCCCTCCGCGATCTTGCGAGGCAGAAACGGGTCGGCGATCGCCTGCCGGGCCGAGCCGATCACGTCCACCGCGCCCGACCGGATCACCTCGGCCATCAGGTCCGGGCTGCCGTAGCGGCCCACGCTGACCACTGGCTTGGCGGTCGCCTCCCTTACCCGGTGCGCCCACGGCCGCTGGTGCCCTTCCGGGTAGTACCGGGAGGTACCCGAGTCCTCCGGCCACGAGCCGACGATCACGTCCCACAGGTCCACCAGGTCGTCGGCCATCTTCACCAGGGCCAGCATGTCGTCAATGTGAATGCCGGGAAGCGTTTCCGCGCCTGGCACACCAGAGTCGCCGTGCACCGCGATCCTGGTGGCGATCGCGCAATCGCCGCCGACCGCGTCCCGCACCGCGGCCAGGGTCTCCAGCCAGAACCGGCCCCGGTTCGCCAGGCTCCCCCCATAGCCGTCGGTGCGCCGGTTGGCATGCGCCGAGAGGAACTGGGTCATCAGGTAGCCGTGCGCCCCGTACACGTAGACAATGTCGAAACCGACATCACGCGCACGCCGCGCGGCCGCCACCCAGTCCCGCTGGATACGGGCGATGTCGGCCGCGTCCATCTCCTTGGCGAGCCCACCCCACTGCACCTCCGAGGTGAGCTGGCTCGGGGCCAGCCGGACCGCCCGGGAGCTGCCGTTCGGGCTGTTCCAGCCGCCGTGGTAAAGCTCCAGCCCGGCCAGGGCCCCGTGGGCGTGGATCGCCTCGGCGGACAGCCCCAGCGCACGGGCGTCACGGTCGTCCCAGACGTCCGCGGCCACCGCCGGGGTCTCGTCGGAGTCCGGTGAGATCGGCGCGTACTCCACGCACACGCCGCCCCAGCCGCCCTCGGCCTTCACGGCCCGGAACGCCGCCTGCGTCCGCGGCTTGGCCGAGCCGAAGCCCGACGCGTGCGGGACCTGGTAGAAGCGGTTGGGCAGCGTCTTCGGGCCGATCCTGACCGGCTCGAACAAGATGGCATGCCTGGCATCCACGAGACAGCTCCTGGCCCGGGACCGATCCGGGAGTCGGCGATAACGACGCTATGCACCCGGATTCTCGCAGCCCTCCGCTCCCCGCGCCATTGCCGACAATCAACGGCCTGAACGTCACGCCCGCCGCCTGGACCGGCCCCGGTGAGCACCGGGGTCAGCTGGCCGCGAGGTCGCTGCGGATGCCAAGCTGCATGATGGCCGTGCTTGCCCGGCGGCTTCGCGACCCACGGGTGTCCGGCGACGCGGTGTGGCTGCCGTGCAGCGGCAACACCGGGCCGGCCCGGCTTCCCCTGGCCTTCACCCCAGGACCCTAGCCGAGGTCGCGCTCCAGGGCCCGGCCGGCGACCGGGACGCCAAGCTGCAGCACGAGCCAGATCCTGCCGGGGTCGGAGAGCAGCAGCGGTTCGGCCAGCGGGTCTCCGTCGACGATCAGCAGGTCGGCCAGCTTGCCCTCCTCCACCGTGCCCACGCGCTCGGCCAGGCCCAGCGCCTGAGCCGCGGTGCTGGTCCCGGCCATCAGCGCCTCATCGGGGGTCAGCCCGTGGCGGATCATCAGCTGGATCTCGGCCCCGGTGCCGAGCGAGATGTCGCTGCCAAGCGCTATCTTGACGCCCGCCCGCCTGGCGGCTTGCAGGGTGGCGGCGCCCTCCTCGATGTTGCGGCGGGCCAGATCCGCCAGCACCGGGGTCATCTGCGCGGCGGGCTCAGCCTCGGTGCCGGCGCCCGCTGGCAGCCCGGCCATCATGTAGTACCCGGCCAGCGTCGGGACCAGCACCTGCTCGTGGACAGCCATCGCTTCCAGCAGATCCGGGCGCCGGTGCAGGTACATGCCGTGCTCGATCGTGTCGGCGCCCGCCACGATCGCCGCTTCGCAGCCGGCCAGCCCCTCGGCATGGGCGGCGGCCTTGAACCCCATCCGGTGCGCCTCATCGATCACAGCCGCGAGCTCGGCCTCGGTGAGCTGGAGCGGGTCGGGGTCCTCGAGCTCGTTGGAGCGGGCGCCGGTGGTCATGACCTTGATGAAGTCCGCCCCGGCCCGGATCTGCTCCCGCACCGCCCGCCGCATATCGTCGGCGCCGTCGGCCTCGCGGTACATGTCGCCGTAGAAGCGGCCGCCCGGCGCGGTGGCGGAGATGATCTTCCCGCAGGTCAGCACCCGCGGGCCGCGGAACGCGCCGTACCGCATCGCCTGCCGGGCCTCCTGCGGCGCCTGCCCCTGCGACCCGGTGACCCGGATCGTGGTCACCCCCCGGCGCAGGTACCCGCGCAGCTCAGCCTGCAGGAAGTGCGCCGCCGTCCCGGGCAGCACCTCCTCCGCGCCCCGCGGCACCTGCGGCACCCGGCCCGCGGCGTGCGTATGCGCGTCGATGAGCCCCGGCAGCAGCACCCGCTGGCCAGCCTCGATCGCCCGATCCCCGGCAGGGCGTGGCTCCTGCGCGGTTGTCACCCGCCGGATTACGCCATCTTCAACCAGCACCGTGACGCCGTCACGCACCGGGCCCCCGGTACCGTCGAACAGGCGCACCCCGGTCAGCCACAACCGGCCCGCCTCTCGCGCGGGCGCCGCGATCAGAGCCGGGAACCTGTGCGACATCCGTGCTCCCCCCCGGCCAGGCCGCGCACCGGCCCGCCGCCTCACACCGAAAACCTAGTCTGGCCACGTCCGAATCCTGCCACTTTCGGCCACCCCGGTTGTCGCAGCCGCTCAGAGCTGCGCCGTGGGACCGCGGCGCAGCCACCGGCCGCGACCGGGCGATGCTGTTACCTCGCCGTCCTCGAGAACGACATCCCCGCGGCTCACGGTGACGCGCGGCCACAGCCACGGTGCCACCGCGGATGACAAGGTTGAAGCTCAGGGTCTTGCCCTTGGCGATCCCCGGCCCGCACTTGGCCGGGTCGGTGCAGCTGGTGCTCCCGCCCGGGACCACCGTCCAGCCGTGGCCGGACAGCAGCGCCTTGGCCTTGGCGATGCTGAACGGGAACGGGTCGCCCTGCCTGCCCTTCGGGGACAGGAGCTTGGTGACCGGGACGTTCCCGACCGGGCCCACGGTGGCCGTGCCGTAGCCGCGCAGTGGCCCGCTGAGCCGGGCGCAAGGCAGTACAGAATGACCATGCGCGATGTCCTCGACCTCGCCAGCCGCTGCCTTGCGGGCTGCAGGTCCTTAACTGCGGGGATTAAGCCCTCCGGTGCCGGGTGTGCGTCGCGCCCGCCGCGCCGGCTCACGGCCGGCCCGCTGCCCCGGCAGGCCCGGGCGGCCGGTTTCATGATCTGGGTGCTTTACCAGCGCTATGAGCTGGCCAGGTACCCAGATCATGGCGACCCTGCTTCGGGACCGTCCGGAAACCGGGTTCCGGACACGCACCCAGCGGCCATAACCCAGCCAGGATCGCTGCCAGCCTGCCGATGCGTCAGCTGAGCCCGTAACCCGGGCCGTTACTGATCGTCAGGCGGGCGGGTAACCGACCAGCAACATGCCGTGGCAGTCCGCGTCCGCCGAGCGGTAGACGTGCGGGCCGTCGCCGCTGTACCGGGCGTAGTCGCCCGGGCCGAGCGTGATCGGATCGCTGGCCGGGCCGACCGTGATCGTCCCCTCGTGCATGAACACCCGCTCGACGACGCCGCTGCCGTGCGGGCTGCCCAGGTGCTCGGTCCCGGCAGGCAGGAACATGGCGAAGATCTCGACCAGGCCGCCGCGCTCCACCCGGTCCAGCAGCCGCAGGTCGAGTTTCCCGCCGGGCGTCGACCCGCGCACCCGCGCTCCCTCTTGGGCCCTGACCACGACTGTCGTGGTCTCGCTCCGGTCTTCGAGAAGATCACTGAACGCGACGCCAAGTCCCAGGGCCAGCGACCACAGCGTCTCGATCGTCGGGTTGCCCCGGCCCTGCTCCAGGTTGGCCAGCGTGGCTTTCGCCACGTCTGCGCGGGTCGCCAGCGTGGCCAGCGACATCCGGCGGGCGGTCCGGAACCGGCGCAGGTTGGCCGCGATGACCTCGCCGACGTCGGCGAAGGCCTGTTCCGGCCCTTGACTCTCCATACCAACGAACTATATCAATGGTCTAACGAAATAGTACGCCGTGCTCGGGTCTGCGGGGTGCGGCAGGAGTTCCGGCTGGCCAGGGTGACATGACAGACACCGCCTTCGATCCTGACCGAGCGGATCCGCGCCGACTCCGTCCTCACCGGCGCCAGGCAACTGCGCGCTGTCCTCCAGGAGGTCCTGGAAATCACCGCTCGTGCCGCGAGGACTGATCAGTAACACCGGAAGCTGAGGAACGAACAGTGCTGCGAACCGGCAAGGACTACATCGAGTCGCTGCGCGACGGCCGGGAGGTGTGGATCGACGGTGAACGGGTCGGCGACGTCCCGACGCACCCGGCGTTCGCGCCCATGGTCAACCGGCGCGCGCGGATCTATGACCTCGGCCACGAGGCCGACACCGCCGGCCTGCTGACCTACGCCGACGAACAGTCGGCCGAGCGCTGCGCCACCACCTCGCGCCCGCCGCGCACCCGCGAGGACTGGCGGGCCAAGCGGGCCTCGGTCGACGCCATCCTCGATGACGCCGGCGGCGTGGTCACCCGGGTCGGTGATGAGACGGTCGGCGAGATGTGGTCGCTGTTCGACGGGCAGGACGTGCTGAACGAGATCAACCCCGCGTTCTCCGCGAACATCGCTCATCACGTCCGGCGCGCGCAGCTGCTCGACCCGTTCCACGTCTCGGCTAACACCGACCCGAAGGGCGACCGTTCGGTCCGGCCGCAAGACCAGGATCCCGACGTGCTGCTGCACGTGGTCGGTGAGACCGGCAACGGCATCGTGGTGCGCGGGGCCAAGTTCGAGACCGCGGCGGCCTACGCCAACCAGGCGTTCGTCAAGCCGACCATCGGCGACTGGAACAACG
>Ga0335075_10004719_pt1 | contig 21242 bp, 16 predicted proteins | sample Lox_Sample_24_FD_206723 | JGI IMG/M metagenome (GOLD analysis project Ga0335075, IMG submission 206723) | Soil microbial communities from Loxahatchee National Wildlife Refuge, Florida, United States - Lox_Sample_2.4 | ecosystem: Environmental > Terrestrial > Soil > Wetlands | place: USA...
GTCGGAACGCTCGGCACGCTCGACCTGACTGGCGGCACGTTGGATCCGGCGACGCTGACCAATACGGGGTCGATCACCGGCTTCGGCGGACTCGACGATGCGCTGGTCAACAACAGCACGCTTACCGCCAATGGTGGCGAGCTTGACGTGAACGGCGCTGTCTCGGGGACTGGCGATCTGACGATCGACGGGGCGAGCACGCTCGACGTGACCGGCTCGATCGGGCCCGGCCAAACGGTGACGTTTGACGGTGACAACGCAACGCTGATCCTGGGCACGCCAGGCAGCGAGTTCACCAACCCGATCGTGGACATGCAGGACGACGATCGGATCGAGCTCGCCGGGATAACGATCACCGGCGTCTCCTTCACCCCGGGCACTGTCGCGGATGTCGGGACATTAACAGTCACCGGCTCGGAGACTTACATCTTCAGCGATGTCACCTTCGCCGCGGGCGCCAGCACCAACTTCACGGCCGATTACAATCCGGTCACCGGCAACTACTACATCCAGGTCGCCTGCTATTTGGAAGCCACGCGCATTCTCACCGACAAAGGAGAAGTCCCCGTTGAATCGCTTGCCATCGGGGACAAGGTCATCACCCGCTCGGGCAAAGCGAAGACCATCAAATGGATCGGCCGGCGCAGCTACGCCGGTGCGTTCGCCGCCGCCAATCCGACGCTGGCACCTGTGCTGATCCGAGGTGGGGCGCTGGCCGACAACATCCCGAGCCGCGATCTCTATGTCTCCCCCGAGCACGCAATGTTCATCGATGGCGTGCTAGTCCCCGCGCGCCATCTGGTCAACGGCATCTCCATCCTGGCAACGCGCGACATCGATCCGATCCGCTATTTCCACATAGAACTTGACCAGCACGACGTCATCTATGCCGAGGGCGCCGCCGCCGAGACCTTCGTCGATTGTGACAGCCGCAACTTGTTCCACAACGCGGCAGAATACGCGCAGCTCTACCCCGACGCGCCCTCACCCGGTTCGCTTCGCGAACCGACCTCTCCCGCGGAGCGGGAGAGGTGGGGGGGTGGGGGGGCGTTCTGCGCCAAGGTGGTCGAACGCGGCCGCAAGCTGGTGGCCATCAACAAGCGCCTCGCCGCGCGCGCCGCCGGCGCGGCCAGCAACAGCCCGCTCGACGGCTACATCGACTACGTCGAGCACGCCGGCATCGCCGGCTGGGCCTGGTGCAACACGCAGCCCGACACCCAAGTCCGCCTCGAAATCCTTGCCGGCGACAAGCTCATCGGCACCGTGCTCGCCGACCGGTTCCGCGCCGACCTGAAAGAAGCCGGCATCGGCGATGGCCGCCATGGCTTCGAGCTTCGGTTCACTCGCCCGCTCGATCCTTTCCTCCGCCACGAAATCACCATCCGCCGCGCCATCGATCACGCCCGGCTCGCGGTCGGGCCGATCGTCGTCGAACCGGTGGAACGGCTCGACGAGCCCGCCCGTGAAGCCGTCGCCGCCCTGCTGCGCACTGCCACCGCGCGGGCGGAAAGCGTCGCCGAAGCCGAAGCGCTGCACCATCTGCTGCTCGCCGAGGCCCGCCAGGCGCAGCTCGCCCGTATGCGGCTCCTGCGCCGCGAAGGCGCAATCGAGCACCGCCGCGGCGCCGCCCCCGCCCCCGCGCGCCGGGCCCTGGTGATCGACGAAGCCTGGCCGCGCACAGACCACGACGCCGGCTCCCAGGCCATCGTCTCGCACATGCGCGCACTGCAACGGCTGCGCTGGCATGTCTCGTTCGCCGCGACGGCGCCGCTCGCCGACAACGCCATCGCGAAGGCAGCGCTGGAGTCGCTTGGCATCACCTGCCACGCCGCACCCGAGGTGGGATCTGTCGAGGAACTGCTGCGGGATGCCGCCGATCAATACCAGCTTGTGTATCTGCACCGCCTGCCCGCCGCGTCCGCCTACGCGGGCCTGGTCCGCCGCTATCAACCGGCGGCGCGGCTGATCTACAGCGTCGCCGACCTGCATCACCTCAGGCTCGCGCGCCAGGCTGCCGTCGAAGCACGACCGGAACTCGCCCGGCGCGCGGCAACGCTGCGACGCCAGGAACTGCTCGCGGTGCTCCAGGCGGATGCAGTGATCACGCACTCGCCGGTGGAGGCGGCCGTGCTGACGCACCAGGCACCGGGCGCGCAAGTGCAGGTGGTGCCCTGGGCAGTGCGCCCAGGCGCCTCCCCGCGGGCCTGGGCAAACCGCCACGGCATCGTGCTGGTCGCGAATTTCGCTCACGAACCGAACGCCGACGGATTGCTGTGGCTGGCCCGCGAGGTGATGCCGCTGGTCTGGTCCAGCGCGCCGGACGTCACGCTGACGGTTGCCGGAGCCGGCCTCCCGGCGGGGGTTGCCCGCATGCTGACCGACGTGCGGCTGAAACTGCTGGGCCACGTCCCCGATCTGCGCCCGTTGCTTGCGGGCGCGCGGCTCGCGGTGGCGCCACTGCGTTACGGCGCGGGGATCAAGGGCAAGGTGCTGGAAGCCTGGGCCGCCGGATTGCCGTGCGCGATGACGGCGATCGCCGCCGAGGGGCTACCGCTGGACGCAACCCTCACCGGGTCGGTTGCCGCCGATGCGCAGTCCCTCGCACAACTGATCCTGGCGCTGCACATCGATCCCGCCCACAACACCGCGCTCTCACGCGCGGGTCGAGCCGCCTTGCGGCGCCACTTCAGCCAGAAGCAGCTCGATGCTGCGCTGGCTGCGGCGTTGGTCCGACCGTCGGCGAGTGTGCACGCGATCCAGCCCAGGAATCCGGCCGCTGCGTGATGGTGTCGACCGCTCTCGCTTCCGCCGGAGAGGCATCCTCCAGGTTCCGACGCGAGGGTACCGGGGGTTCGAGCGCGTCGCAGCCCCACCCAACGCGCGAGACGCCATCGCTCTGATATTCGGCGCAAGAAGCGGAGTGTGCCTTTCGGGGCGGCACGCTAACGAACTTAGCCCGCCGCAGTGAGGAAGGCAACACGATGCTGACGCTTCATGATTATCTACCGTCGCAGAATGGATGGAAAGTTCGAGTTCTATTGGGATTGCTGAAAATCCCCTATCACAGTCGTGCCGTATCGCTCTTCGAGGGCGAGAGTCGTACCGACGACTTCCTGAAGCTGAATCCGGCCGGCACCGTACCGGTTCTCGAGCTCGAGGATGGCCGCGCGATCGCCGAATCAAATGCCATCCTCGCCTACCTTGCGGAGGGCACGCCCTTTCTGCCCGCGGACCGGTATCAGCGCGCCAAGGTCATGCAGTGGCTGTTCTTCGAACAATATCACGTCGAGCCGGTCATCGGCTCGCTGCGCTTCTGGACGTTGACCGGACGTCTGGCGCGTAACCAGGCCATGGTTGCGGGTAAGCGCGAAGCGGGAGGCCGCACTCTCGCGGCGCTGGATCGTAGCCTGGCGGCTACGCCGTTCCTCGTCGGAGAAACACTTTCGATCGCGGATATCGCAGTCTATGCCTACGGCCACCGAGCCGAGGATTGCGGCTTCGTTGTCTCGGATTATCCGGCGTTCGTCGCCTGGATCGGCCGCGTGCAGGAGTCAATAGGTCCCGACTATCCCGTGTACCCATACAGCATCGACCCGCATTCCGGAAATGTGTCCGGCTAACCCTGCCCGTCCGGGCGCGGAGGGAACTCCACCCCCTCATACGCATCCGCCAGTTTCAGGGCGACGCCGATCTCCGGCATGTCGATCACGGCGTCAGCACCCAGCAGCGTGCCGATCCAACGGTCGCCTTCGCGCGAAAACATCGTCGCGTGCGATGTCTCCTGCTCGAGCATGATGTATCGGACAATCGAGGGCGTATCCCGATATTCCTCGTTCTTGTCGTACCAGTCCGTCCTATAGGTACCCTCGCTCAGCACCTCGAAAACAACGACCGGATCGGGCAGCACCGTGGCATTGCCGGCCGCCGGTGAGCAAGAGATGACCACATCCGGATATCGGATTCGACCCGCCACCTCGATCTTCACGGTTTCGGCGAATACGCGACACGGCCCACCGCGCAGGCGGTCGCGCAATCCCGCGTACACGTTTCCGGCAATCAGGCTATGGTTGAGCGTCACACCCGCCATCGCCACGGGGCGGATCCCGTCGAACTCATAGCGCAGCTCCTGCCGTTCCTCCCAGGCCAGGAACTCATCCACGATCCACGGTTTGCACGGGGCAATGTTCATATTCGCGCAATACCACCGCTGGGTCGCAGGCTGAAGCATCGGGTGAAGTGCGACCCTCTCATTCGGGCTGCGTGGAGCGCGAGCGGCCAAGTAAGGTATCCAGAAAATCCTAGGCGGCCAATGAGAAAGTAACCCGAATAATTGACGAACCGCAAATAGATGCACGCCGGCGAAATGACGCAAGGTGCTATGGATCATGTCGAAATTGATCTTGTCAAAGGTCCGGATAGGTGTCAGAATGACAACATCTCACCGTTCCTGCGAGAAGATCTGAGTTGCGGAATTTATGCCCCCTGAGCGCGCTCCTTCTGCTTGGTGGCTGCGTGCAGCCATACACGGGAGCACCAGTTCTTCCCTACGCAGAGACCCGCCCTGGCCACCCAGGATCAGACAGCGGGGATCGAGGAGCGGGACCGGATCGAGCGCTTCGAGCGCCTGGCCAATTTCCAGGGCGTCGAGTCACCTCAGGTCGAGCAGGTGCTGCTCCCTCCGGGCTCTGTGGATTTCATGTCAGGACCGGTGCCAGTTGTGCGGGTAGTCTTTCCCGAGCGGGCATTCTTCGCGTTTGACTCCTCGACGCCGCTACCCGGCTCGGGGCGCATTTTTGACCTGATCGCCGAGAATATGAGGCACGATGTACCGGACGCTGCATTGACCGTCCTCGGCCACACCGATGCAATCGGCACCGACGCTTACAATATCTCTTTGTCCCGCCGTCGTGCCCAGGCGGTGATGGCGGCGCTGGACGCGCGCGGCGTCAACCCCGACCAACTAAGTGAGGTCGCCATCGGCAAGCGTCAGCCAATCGCACCGAACAATACGGCTTGGGGAAGGGCGCTCAATCGCCGGGTCGAGTTCCTTATCTCGCCGGCTATGTCGGCTAACCTCGCCGCTGTGCAGCAGTACGTGGTACCCGAAAGCTACTTCGACACTGGTCAACCGGACACGAGCCGCCCCCAGCAGCCTGCCGAGGTCACCGCGCGACTTCCCTCGGTGGCGAACGTGTACACCTTGAACCCGCAGAGTTTGCGGCAGCAGATGACGAGCCCCAATGACGATGTGCTGCGACCGCTCGGTGGTCTTCCGCTAAGCCCAGTTAGCAAGGAGCCAGTTGTGCCAGCTCCTCTCACAGAGAGTAACAGTTCGACCGAGCCAACTCAGCACATTGCCCTCGCGCCGACAATGCCGGTCGCACCCGTGCGACTAGTTCCAATCGGTCCGGTGGAGCAGCGCGAGGTCGATCCGATCGGCTCTGGCCCATCCTCCTACTAAGGAGACCCAGGGAGACGTCATGAGCAAGCTGCAACAAATGACTCGTGCCGACGATCCCGAGAGGGCGTTGCAGAAGACATACCAGGAAGCGCTCGCCTTCCTGCCCAGCCGCGCTAACGCGCTTGCGATCACCGCGGCTCAGGCTAGCGAGTACGCCGAGCAAGAAGCAGTTTTCCATACGATCGCCATTGACGAGAATGGCATGAGCAGCGGAATGCGGCTCAACTTGCTGCAACCCGCTCAGGATCTTGCATCGGAGTGGCGGGAGCTCTTGAACAGTTTCGAGATAGCGATTCAGCCGAAGATGGTGGATATCAATGCAGTCCAGAAGCTCCGCGCCGAGGCCGCGGAGGAAGGGCGGAGGAAGGACGAAGCGGTGGAAGCGGTCGAGCGCGAGCTACGACAAGACCCCAAATACGATCAGATCGACGATCACCATAGCCGCTCGAAGGATCTGTATGACGCGTTCCGAGACAAGCACAGCAATCGTAACGCTGTGATGTTTGCCAGGAGTCCACTTTATTGGTGTCTGCTGTTTCTTGTCTTACTAACGGAGTGCTTCATCAACTACCATGCCTTCACTATGTTCTGGAGTGTGCCCGCCGTCGCCTTCGGTAGCACTGTAGTTCTCGGTGTGCTGCTTGCTCTGGCGTCGGACGGACATGGCGAAATCTTAAAGCAGTGGTCGTTCCGCTTCGGGCCAGATCGCAATCCCGCGATGCGCTGGACCGACTGGCGCATGTTCGGTATGTCGACCGCCGCGCTCGCTATAGTTCTCGCCTTCACCGGTTGGGCGCGATGGGCTGTCGCAATTGATATGCTCGGGAGCCAGGCTGAACCCAGCGCACTTGGAAGCATCGGTGTGGTGGAGGTGAATCCACTACGTGACGTGCTCGTGTCGCTGATCGCCAATCTCGGAGCTTGGATGGTTGGCGTAATCATCTCTTACCTGGCCCACGATCCAGATCCCGACTACATGTCCGCCACAAAGCAATTCCTCATCGCCCGAAGGAGATGGAATCGGGCCCGCAAAGCGCATTCAGTTCGACTGAAGCACATCGAGGCGCGGGCCGCCAAGACGATCGAAGAGAGGACCAAAGCGGCAGAGACGCGGATGAAAGCAGTCACCCATGAGATGGACATGCTTAAGCAGGTCACGAGTCGCGGTGAGGCCGTGCAGCGTGAACTGGAGCAGGTGACGACGCGCAACATTGAGGCCTATCGCGATGCGTTGGTTCGGTTAGCGCTCGCTCGACAGGGTCAGATTCAGCTTATTCGCGCCGGCACTAGCGCTGTCATCTCACCTTTTGACTTCAGGGCCATGCGGATCGTGCCGCCCCAGCTCCTGATGCAGACTGCGGCCTGACCATGAGACACGTACTCTTCATGACTCTAACCTTGACGCTGCTTGCGCTCAGCATTTCTTGCCACGCCGAAGGCCTTTTTGGCGGAAGCAACAAGCTTGATCCGGCGTTCTGCAAGGAGCACAACATCCGACAAACAGTCATCTACGTCGATGACACCATGCTTGTGAGTCAACAGAACGGTTGGCTTCTAAACATCTATGAAAAACTAAGAGCGACACTTGTTCCTGGTGAACGTACGACGCTGGTCGAACTTTCTCCAACGACGGGACAAAGTACGGAGCGCTGGACCGGTTGTTGGCCGGCCTACACTTCGGCTGAGGCCAATAAACTTGCGAGCGATACCTACATTTTCTCGACCAGTCCCTTAGCCGATCTGAAAACCCAACAAGGCCTTTTCGCGCGGGATCTCGGGGTTGCGGTCGCAAGCATCGAGAAAGCGCATGCCCGTCCTGCCCCGCAGGTGATAATAGATTTCAACAATCCGCCGCGTCAGTCCATTATCCGCGCCCTTGCGTCCGATGGTGCACGCTACGCGCATACCCAAGAGACCATCCGCGCCATCCTCTACTCCGATCTCGCAGAAAACAGTGATCTTGGTTCAGTCTTCGAGCCGTTACCGAACCCGCCTGTCGATTATGGCCTTAAACTCGGCACCTTCCTCCGCCGCAGTGTTTTCTACGTCTTCGGCATGGGGACCGACATCAAAGGCGACGGCAGTGTGCAAGACGCGATCCGCATATTTTGGACAGCAGCCTTCCAGTCAATGGCGGCAAACATAGGAGGCATGGGCACCGATCTCGGCGTCCCCAACATTGTGCCGGTATCTGCCCATAATTTCGATCTTCTACTCAAGGATGGGAGCAGCACATTAACCGGTCGGCTGTCTCTGCTGACCGGCAGCGACGGCACCCTCGTCGATAGCTGGCTCGGTATCGTCCGCCTACGTACGGCGGCACTGAATGGGACCTACGGCTGTGGCGGTCCGGTAGACACACCAACCTGCACCCTCCAAGCGACGACCACCGGGGGCGTCGTAACTATGAGTCCATCCGAAACTGTCAGCCTATCAAGCCACGACTCAGCGACGATGACAGGCGCCATTGGCGTTCAGGGGTCGAACGTAAATCTACCCTTGGCTGCCGCTCCAACTCAGAACTGACCCCACCTCGGGCGATAAATACAAAGGAACGCGCGTTATGATCTGCGCTTCTCGTGTGCTGGCTGCTGGCCTGCTCTTCGTGGGCACGACTTCCGCCATCTTCACTACGGGCTGCACCAACCAGCCCTACACCTCTCCCCAGCAGCAGGCCCAGAACGCTTGCCAGGTTTTTGGCCCCAAAACTCTGTCAGGCGCCGCAATCGGCACGTTGGGTGGCGCGGCGGGAGGCGCGGCGCAGGGTTCTATCGCGGGTGGCGGGCGAGGCGCCGCGATCGGTGCTGGCGTTGGTGCACTCATCGGGCTTGTTGGCGGCCTCGCGGTGGGCCACAGTTTCGATCAGCGCGATTGCGCGGAAGCACAACAGGCGCTTGCTCAGATGCGCTACGCACATGTTGGGCAAGTAGCGTATTGGACCAACCCGCAGACCGGCAGCAATGGCTCCTACACGGCACTCAGCAACGAATATTCCGCAGCGGATGACCACTTCTGCCGGCGCGTGCGCCAGGATACGACACTGGAAGGCCACGCGCCGACAACGCAGGTAGTCGTGACTTGTCGTACGCCTGAGGGGGATTATACAACCGTGCAGGAGTCGGGGGTCTAGCGCCCGACGAGGTCGGTTGATTTGAGATACTGTGCCAGCCCAAAACCACGGCTCAGCTCCGCCCTCGCCACCTACACCGAAAAATACTTCGCCTTCGGGTTCAGCACCACGATCGCACTGGTCGATTGTTCTGGATGCAACTGAAATTCGTCGGACAGCGACACCCCCAGCCTCTCCGCCCCCAGAAGCGAAAGCAGTGCCGCCTGGTCCTCGAGCTTCGGACACGCCGGATAGCCGAACGAATACCGCGACCCCCGGTACCCCTGACCCAGCATCTTCTCGATGTCCCGGTCATCCTCCGCGGCGAACCCCAGCTCGGCGCGGATCCGCTTGTGCACGTATTCCGCCATCGCCTCGGCCATCTCGACCGACAGCCCGTGCAGATAGAGATAGTCCTGATACCGGTTGTCCTCGAACCACGCGCGTGCCGTCTCGGACGCTTTCTGCCCGATCGTCACTACCTGCAAGCCGATCACGTCGCGCTCGATGTCATCCACATCGCGGAAGAAATCCGCAATGCACTCGCCGTCCTCCTTCGGTTGCCGGGGCAACGAGAACCGGGCCACCTCGGTCATCCCATCCTCGGCGAACACGATCAGGTCATTCCCCTGCCCCGCCGCCTTCCAGTACCCATAGGCGGCACGAGGCACCAGAATCCCCTCCGCCTCGCACAGCCCCAGCATGCGCCGCATCACCGGCCGCAGCTCCTGCTTCGCCCAGCCGAGAAAATCCTCCAGCGACCGGCCCTGCTTTCGGAACCCCCACTGGAACTGATACAAACTACGCTCATTGATAAACGGCACGATCGCTTTTGGGGCCGCTTCCAGCACGCGTGCGCCCCAGAACGGCGGACGTGGAATCTCCACCCCTCGCGTTATCCGCCGCCGCCGGGCCTGCACCGCGCCCACATCCACCGGCCGGAACGCGCGTGCATCCGCCTGGCCCAACGTGCGCGCTTTGTTGCGCGGTTTGCCGCGCTGCTGCGCCTGTACCGCCGCGAGATAATCGTCGAACGCATTGCCGGTGACCTTGTCCATCAGGTGCAGCCCGTCGAACGCGTCGCGCGCATAAGCCACACGCCCGCTGGTGTAGGCGTGGACGCAGTCATTCTCCACATAGTTTCGGGTCAGCGCCGCGCCGCCCAGCAGAACCGGAATCTCCAGCCCCTGGCGCGACATCTCCTCCAGGTTCTCGCGCATCACGACGGTCGATTTCACCAGCAAGCCCGACATGCCGATGGCATGCGCGCGATGCTCACGCACCGCGGCCAGCATGTCCGGCAGCGGCACCTTGATGCCGAGATTGACCACCCGGTAGCCGTTGTTGGTCAGGATGATATCGACCAGATTCTTGCCGATGTCGTGCACGTCGCCCTTTACGGTCGCCAGCACGATGGTGCCTTTCTCCTGGCCCTCGACCCGTTCCATGAATGGCTCCAGGTAAGCCACCGCCGCCTTCATCGTTTCGGCGCTCTGCAGCACGAAGGGAAGCTGCATCTTGCCGGCGCCGAACAGCTCGCCCACCACCTTCATCCCGTCCAGCAGCACGGTGTTGATGATGTCGAGGGGCGAGAGCCGCGTCAGCGCCTCGTCCAGGTCCTCGGTCAGGCCCTTGCGGTCGCCATCGACGATGCGGTCTTTCAGCCGTCCCTCGGCGGTCGGCGCGCGATGCTTCACCGTGGCGTCGGCCAGTTTGCGGTCGGCAAACATTTCGAGGAGCCGCTGCAACGGGTCATACCCTTCGCGCCGGCGATCGAAGATCAGGTCCTCGGCGACCGCGACTTCCTCCGGCGCGATCAGGTGCAGCGGGCGGATCTTCGATACGTGCACGATCGCCCCGGTCATCCCGGCGCGCACCGCGTGGTCCAGGAACACGCTGTTCACCACCGCGCGCGCCGCCGGATTCAGCCCGAAGCTGATATTCGACAGCCCGAGGATGATCTGGATATCGGGGAATTCCGCCCGGATCGCCCGAATGCCTTCCAGCGTCCAGAGCCCCAGCTTGCGGTCATCTTCATTGCCCGTAGCGATGGTAAAGGTCAGCGGATCGATCAGCAGGTCCGACTGCGCCAGCCCGTAACGGTCACAGGCAAACGCAACCAGCCGACGCGCGACCTCCAGCTTGCGCTCAGCGGTCTTCGCCATGCCCTGCTCGTCGATGGTCAGCGCGATCACCGCGGCGCCGAACCGCTTCGCCAGCACCAGCCGGTCGGCCGCGTGCTTCTCGCCGTCCTCGAAATTGATCGAGTTGATGATCGGCTTGCCGCCATACAGCTTGAGTGCCGCCTCGATCACCGGCGTCTCGGTGCTGTCGATCACCAGCGGCGCGTTCACCGATGAGTTGAAGCGGCGTACCACTTCGGTCATCTCGGCCAACTCGTCGCGGCCGACGAAGGCCGTGCACACGTCCAACGCGTTGGAGCCTTCGCCAACCTGCTCGCGCCCCATCGCCACGCAGCCGTCCCAGTCGCCGGCCTCCTGCAACTCGCGCCAGCGGCGGGAGCCGTTGGCGTTGCACCGCTCGCCGATGGCGAAGAAGGCGTTCTCTTGCCGCAGCGGCACCGCCTGGTACAGTGAGGTGACGCTGGGGACCCAGACCTGCTTGCGCGGGACCGGCGCGGGCCGGGACTCGCCCCGCTTGCGCAGCATCGCATCCAGCGCGCCGATGTGCTCGATCGAGGTGCCGCAACAGCCACCGATCAGGTTCACGCCGTCCTCGGCCACGAAGCGCTCCAGCCAGGTCGCCAGCTCGGCTGCGCCAAGCGGATAGTGCGGCTGCCCGTCCACCAGCTCGGGTAGGCCGGCGTTGGGCTGCACCGACAGCAAGCCCGGCCAGTTGCCAGAGAGCCAGTGCAGATGCTCGGCCATCTCCTGCGGGCCGGTGGCGCAGTTCAACCCGATCAGCGGCACGTCGAGCGCCGCTACCACCGCGGCGGCCGCGGCGATGTCCGGGCCGACCAGCAAGCTGCCGGTGGTTTCCACCGTAACCTGGACGAAGACGGGCGTGTCGGTGCCGGCCTCGGTGCGCGCGATCTTCGCGCCGTTCACCGCTGCCTTGATCTGCAACGTGTCCTGGCAGGTCTCGATCAGGATCGCATCGACCCCGCCGGCAATCAGCCCGCGGCACTGCTCGGCCAGCGCGGCTTCCAGCGCGTCATACGCGATGTTGCCGAGCGTCGGCAGCTTTGTGCCGGGGCCGAGGCTGCCCAACACCCAGCGATGCCGCCCGTCGGCGAAGCTTTCGGCCGCCTCCCGCGCCAACTCGCCGGCCCGTTTGTTGATCTCGAAGGCTCGGTCGGCCAGGCCGAACTCGCCTAGCGTGACCGGCGAGCCGCCGAAGCTGTTGGTCTCGACCATGTCGGCGCCGGCTTCGAAGTAGCCGCGATGGATCTCGCGCACCATGTCGGGGCACGACAGCGTCAGTACGTCGGTGCAGTTCTCCTTGCCCCAGTAGTCGCGGTCTATGTCCAGGTCCAGCGCCTGGGCGCGCGTCCCCATTGCGCCGTCACACAGCAGCACGCGGTCGCGCAGCACATCCAGCAGGTGGGGTCGAGACATGGCGGCGTGTCCTGCGTCAGACGGCGAGTTCGATGAGGCGTTCAGTCGGGGCGGCAGCGGTGCGGGTGGCGGACCAGAGCCGCACCGGCAGCTCGGCCGGGCCCTCGGTCGACAGTTTCTTGTCGGCCGCCAGTCCGGCGCCGACCAACCAGCGTTGCATCACGTCATCGGCGAATCCCGGCCATCGGTGTGCCAGCTTCTCGGCCATCGCCGATTGGTGATGATCGGCAAGATCTATGACGATCAGGTTTCCGCCCGGACGGAGCACGCGCGCTGCCTCGACCAGCGCGCCCTCGGGGTCGTCGGCGTGGTGCAGCACCATCTGCAACACGGCGATGTCGAAGCAGGCATCGCGCAGCGGGAGCCTGTACATGTCGGCGAGCCGGACCGAGCAATGCGCCAGCCCCGCTTTGGCCAGCCGCGAGCGGGCCAGCGCCAGCATCGCCCGGCTGGCATCGATCCCCAGCCCTTCATCGACGCGCGGACCGACCAGCTCCAGCACGCGCCCCGTCCCGGTGCCGATGTCAAGCAGCCGGCCGCCATGTCCCTGCGGCACCAGCGCCAGCAGCCACTCCTCGATGGCGGCGGCGGGCAGGCCCATCGCCCGCATCTCGTCCCAGTCGGCGCCCTTGCGCTGGAAGCTTTCGGACGCTGTGCGCGCCCGCTCCGACAGCACCCGCGCGGCCTGCCGCCGATCCGCCGCGATGGTGGGATCGTCCTCGGCCACCCGGGCCAGCAGATCGCGGGTCAGCGCGCCGGCTTCCCCGGTCGGGACCGCAAACCATACGTTCGCGCCTTCCCGCACCCGCTCCAGCAGGCCGGCCTCGCAGAGCAGCTTCAGATGGCGGGACAGCCGAGGCTGCGACTGCCCGAGGATTTCGGTGAACTCCGACACGCAGAACGCCCCCCGGCCGGCGAGGGCAAGGATGCGAAGCCGAGTCGGCTCGGCGGCGGCGCGCAGGGCGGTGAGCAGGGCCTCCATGGGCTTGTATCTGACATAAACATATCCTTATGTCCAGCCTATGCCGTTGTTCGTCGATGCCCGCGTGCCAGTGCGGTTCGGGTCGGTCTCGGATGCCAATGCCGGGTCCGCCCTGCTGATCGAAGGCGACGCGCCGGCGCCGGACGGAGTGGCGGTCGCGCGGTTCACGGCCGGAGTGCCGGCTGGCCCGCATCCACCCGGCTGCCCGTGCTGCGCAACGCGGTCGCCGGCAGCCGTTGCCCTTGCCGCGCTGTTCCTGGCGCGCGCGCGGGGCGAAGTGGTCTTTTTCCGCACCTTGGTAGCCGTGTGCCCGACGGCGGAGGGCGAAGCGGCCGTGCGCGCGGCGGCCGAGTTCGATCCGCTGGTCCTCGCCTGGTTTCGTGTGATATCATAGGGCTCATCGTCGCCTCGTCGTCGTGGCCGGGCTTGTCGGCCCGGCCATCTCGCGCCCGTTGTGGCATCTTGGTGCGAACCGGCGGGAGATGGCCGGCACAAGGCCGCGACGCGCTGGTGCTGGGATCATAGACAAGGCCGATCTAGCGGCGGGGATACGAAACCAGCCCGCAGGCAGCCCCGCCCGCCAGCCGCAGCAAGGCGAGACTCATATCGGTGGATCGGCGGCCACTCCCAGCGCAGCGCCTACGCCGGCGAGGCGGAGCCATTCCTGCGCGCGCTGCTGCAAGAAGGCGCGCATGCGCAATCGGTCGCCGGGCTCGCGCTCCTGGAGGAGGATCAGGCGTGGCCCTGCCAGACGCGGCTGCACCAGCGCGGGGCGGTGCAGTGCCGCTCCCATCTGCTCGCGCTGGCGAGGCGCGAGGCCTGAACCTACAACGCACCAAGCGTCGGCGCGACGAATCCGAGAATGCCGATCACGATCCCGATGCCGCCGAGAACGAAGGCGAAGCGGATCAGCAGCTTCGACGCCGTGATCACCGAGGCGGTCGCCAGCACGATGCCAAGCTCCAGCGCCGCCGCCGCGTTGTCGTAACTATGGTCGCGTTCGAGGGCCTCCTGGCGTGCCGCGTCGAAGGCGCGCGCACGGACGGCAATCGCTTCCTTGCCATCCCTGGCATCGGTATCGTAATGGATCTGATCGGACTGAAGCTGCTTGAGTACGCCCATGCGCGTCGCAATCAGGTCCGCGTCAGTCGGGCGATCGAGTGTGGAGGCCAGCCGCTCGATATCCTGGGCGACGGCGGCACGGATCGACTTGGCTTGGTATTGCGCCCAGGCATCGGCGGTCAGGATCGCCTGTTCCTGCACCGCGATCTCGGCGTGCTTGCCCTGCTGTTCGCAGATCGCCAGGGCGGCGGCCAGAACGGCGATCAGCAAGGCGGCTCGCTTGTTGCCGTGGACGGCGGCATGCTCGGCGTGCTCCTGATGCTCCAGACTGTCGTGCGTACTCATCGTCTCCCCCGGGTGTCGTTCTCGGTCCGGGCCATCTTATAGCGCCGGGGCCGGGAATGCAGGCGAACATTCCGGGACGCCGCCCCACCTGCCCGTCGCGCAAGGAACACCGCTGCGGAGCTGCCCGGCCTGTGATAGGCTAGGATGGTTGCACTCGAATCCGCGGGTGGTTGCATGGAGGGTGCGCGTGTCGGCCTGTTCGGCAAGCTGCCGGCGCGCGGCGACTTTGTGCGTGCCGGCCTGCCGGGCAGCTTCATCGAGCCGTGGGACGCCTGGCTGCAACGCGCCATCGACGCCGCTCGCCGGACCATGGGGGAGCGCTGGCTGCCGGCTTGGCTGGATGCCCCGGTCTGGCGGTTCTCCCTGCCGCCGTGCGTCTGCGGCCAGGGCGCGGTGCTCGGCCTCATGGTCCCCAGCGTCGATCGCGTCGGGCGGTATTTCCCGTTGACCCTGGCTGCCGTGTATCCCGACGGTCATGGCGTCGTTGGGGGGGCGGCGGGGGATGCCTGGCTCGACGTCTGCGAGGCGGCCGGGCGGATGGCGCTGGAGGAGGACGCGACGCCGGAAGAAGTCGTCGCGCGCCTGCCGGTGCCCGAAGACGGCGCAGGTCCGCCCGAGGAGCACAGCCTGTGGTGGACCTCCGGTGGCCCGCTGGTGGCGGCCACGCGGTTCTCGCTGCCCGGCCTGCCTGACCCAGCCGGGTTCGCGGCCATGATCGACGATAACGAGCGCGCGGAGCCGCCGGCATGAGGCTGCGACTGCGTTCCTCGGCGATGACGGATGCGGGCCCGCGCCGTCGGCACAACGAGGACGCGTTCGTGGACCGGCCTGATCTGGGGATCTGGGCGGTCGCCGACGGGGCGGGTGGGCATCAGGCGGGCGAGGTCGCCTCGGGCATGATTGCGGCGGCGCTGGGGGAGATCTCGCCGGGACTGGGGGCGACCGAGGCGCTGGCGGAAATCCGGGCGCGGATCGACGCTGTGCACCGGGCGCTGATCGATGAGGCGGCGCGACGCGGACCTGGGGTCGCGATCGCTTCCACGGTGGTCGTGCTGTGCGTGCGGTCCGACCATTACGCCTGTCTGTGGGCGGGGGACTCGCGGGCGTATTGCCTGAGCGGGGGCGAGTTCTTTCAGGTGACGCGCGACCATAGCCTCGTGCAGGAGCTGGTCGATGCCGGGGTGATCGAGGCACATGAGAGCGAGGGCCATCCGCAGGCCAATGTGATTACGCGTGCCGTGGGGGCCGGGGAGGCGGATGGGCTAGCGCTCGACAAGGCAACCGAGGTGCTGCGGGCGGGGGACCGGTTTCTCCTATGCAGCGATGGGCTGACCAAGACGATCCCTGAGGAGGACATTGCTTTGCTGCTTGGGGAAGCGCGGGAGGATGCGGCGCAGCGGCTGGTCGAAGCGGCGCTGGCACGGGACGCGAGCGATAACGTGACGGCGGTGGTGCTGGACGTGCTCGACGCCTCGTAGGGCGGACACAGTCCGCCGTCGTGCCGATAGCGGACTGGCGTCCGTGCTACGGTGCGAGCATCGAGGCGTAGTCTAGCGTGGCCATCACCTGGAGGCGGCGCATGTAGCGGGGCTCGTCGGCGGTGTAGTCGGCGACGGCGTTGTGCACGGTGCCGATGTTGTCCCACATCAGCACGTCGCCCTCGGTCCAGTGATGGGCGTGGAGGTACTCGGCGCGTTCCTGGTGGCGGAACAGGAAGTCGAGGATCTCGCCGCTCTCGCGTTCCTCCATGCCGTCGATCCACATCGTGTAGCCGGGGTTGGCGTAGAGGACGGTGCGGCCGGTTATCGGGTGCTGGCGGAATAGCGGCTGGGAGACGGGGGGTTTCCTGCGTCGCTGTTCATCGGTCAGCGGCTTGCGGGTGGAGCCGGGGCGGGCGCGCATCATGTCCCAGAACTTCGCGAAGTCGTGCGTGGCGGTGCGGCCTTCGAGGCGGTGCTTCAGGTCGGTGGGCAGGTCGTCGTAAGCGGCGTGCATGTTGCGGAACTGCGTCTCGCCGAGCGGCTTGCCGTTGCGGTGGGGTACCCGTTGGGCATGCAGAATGTTGGCGAGCGCGATGTCGCGGCTGTAGGACATGTCGGTGTGCCAGCCCTGGCCGGCGTCGTGCGCGCCGAGCGGTTTGTTGGCTTCGTCCTTCATGTTGGAGAGGATCATCATCTCGGGGAAGCCGTCCTCGTGGAAGAGGTTGGCGACGTTGATCTCGAGTTCGCCGAAGCGGCGGCCGAAGGCGGCGAAGGCGGGGATGTCGCAGGTCTGGTTTGGGAAGCAGAGCACACCATGCGTGCCGAGGGCTCGCAGGATGGTGCAGATGTCCTGGTCCGACAGGGGCTGGTCGAGGTCGATGCCGTCGATGCGGGCGCCGAGGGTCTCGCCGGTGGGGGTTATGTGCATGGCGGTCTCCCCTGGGTGGGTTGGGGGTTGGGGCATCTGAGCGCGGAATGGGCGGTGGGGGAAGCTTCGGGCCAATCTCATGTTCGCCTCATTTCGTCACGCGCGGGATTTTGGATCACACGCCCTCACGCGCCGCGCTCGGCGCCGCGACCTTTCCCGCGAGGCGTCGCGGAGCGACGAGGTGTATCATTGGGCTCGATTTTCCGGCCACTTCCACTCGCTTCATTTCGATAGCCGTACTATTTCCATATTATATGTTATTTCGTATGATCAACGGATCGTGCGAGCAGGTCGCACCAGCGCGGCGCAACTTCAAGTAGATAGCGAATTGCCCAGAGGCAGCGTGAGTCTCGCGCAGTGGCTAGACTAGGGCACCGGCTTGAATAGAAGTTGCGGGTCAGATGCTGACGGCTCGGGAATGTTAGGGAGTGATCCACGCGCACATGACGCGCTGCCGACCAGTTTGCCGCACAGTAGCGTCTCGGCGAGCGGCGTGTCAGCTCATACGCTTTGCATCTGTCGATCGGGTTGCATCTCGAGCGCTTCGTGAACCGACTTGATGAGGTCGTTCTTGACGACGGCGGCGACATCACTGCTGGGGGCAAAGGTTACCACGATTTGCAGGGCGTTGTCGGCGCCGCCACGATCGAACAAGACGGTGGGCGCAGGGGTTTTTAGAATCTGGGGGTGCGCCTCAACGATGGCCGCGATCCGGGCCTGGGCAGTCACCGGATCGGCGATCGCGGATGCTGGGAAGATGAGCTTAGCGGTGGGAACAGGTGCGTCGTAAACACTGAAATTACGCAACGTCTGGCCCCAGACGCTGCCGTTGGGGATGATGACCTGGACGTTGTCGCTGGCGACCACCTCGGTCCAGAAGAGGGAGAGTTCCCTGACGATGCCATCCGCGCCACCGACCTGTATGTGGTGGCCGACCCGAAACGGCCGGAAAATCAGTAGCATGACGCCGGCCGCGAGGTTCGAGAGCGTGCCCTGCAAGGCCAGGCCGATCGCCAGGCTGGCGGCGCCGACGACGGCCACAAGGCTGGTCGTTTGAATGCCGAACTGCGAGAGCACGGCGAGCATCGTGACGACCAGCACGAAGTAGCGGGCGATGCTGCCGAAGAAGCCGCGGAGCATTTCGTCGAACCGCCTGGAGCGTCCCAGCGCGCCGCGGACCATCAGGTCGGCCTTACCGGAGACCCAGAAGCCGACAACCAGAATGACGACGGCGCCGACGATATGCAGCGCGTTGGTAAGAAGGAACGGCAGGATCAGTTGCGGCTCAGTGATGAGATGCTCAGGGAGCTGGACCGGAGTCTGGGCGAGAGAAGGGGTCGCCATGGCTTACCTCATTCTGCGCGGATCCGGGTCAGCAGGCGCGTCCGTGCGAAGCCGCGCACGCAGGGCATTGGGGCCCTTGGTCCCCATCCTGTCGCCAGCCGCGGTTCAATATGATCAGGATTTTGCCGGAAAAGCTGGAATTGCGTCTATCTTGTTCACGGGAATGTCAGGGAATGATCCACCCCTCACAGGGCTCGCCGTTGTCCTGGCCCATACACCCGCAGAACAGTCACCTCACGGATGCCCGGGACCAACATCGCCTTCAGAATCGACCACATCACACGATAGCCCGCGACAGGCATTTCTCGTACGGGCGAAAAATCACCAACAGGGGTATCGGTATGGATGCCGAGGCAAATCGCGGATTGCTCGCCGGATCGCGTCAAGCCGTCGTCGCGCCACTTCACCTGCCCCCTGCTGGCGCAGCCAGCGGCGAATCTCTATCAGATCATGCTGGGCGTCTTCGGTAAGTCTCAGCCGACGTGGCACGGATTGTCGGGCATCTACTCCGGCTTCGATCCAAGCCGGCGAACCGCCGGCTCTTCGTCGCCGCCCAACTCGTCAAGCCAAGCCTCCAGCTCGGGCCCCGACAGCACCCGGCCAGCGGCGGCCTGACGCAGCGCTTCCGCCAACTCCGCAGCCTCACGCGGGACACGCCGCTCACGCTCGGCACTACTCTCGGCCGGCAGCACGGTCTCGCCCATTGCTACTCCGCCACCTCCTGCTCGCGATCTGCGCCACCGTCGCCATCCTCATCCGGTTTCGGCAAAGCGGGCAGCGCCGCCTCGACGATCTCGAAATCGAGCTTGCCGTCCTTCAGCGTCACCTTCACCGCGCCGCCGCGGACCAGCTTGCCGAACAGCAGCTCCTCGGCGAGCGCTTTCTTGATGTGCTCCTGGATCACCCGCGCCAGCGGCCGGGCGCCATACAGCTTGTCGTAGCCTCGTTCGGCGAGCCACTCCTTCGCGGCCGAGGACAGCTCGATCGTCACGTTGCGGTCCGCCAGTTGCGCCTCGAGCTGCATGACGAATTTCTCGACCACCCGCCCGACAATCTCCGGCGACAGGCCCGAAAACGCGATCGTAGCATCCAGCCGGTTGCGGAATTCCGGCGTGAACAGCCGCTTGATCGCCTCGTCGTCCTCACCCACGCGTCCCTCGCGGCCAAAGCCGATCGCCTCCTTCGCCAGGTCCGAGGCACCCGCGTTAGTGGTCATAATCAACACGACGTTGCGGAAATCGACCGTCTTGCCGTTGTGATCGGTCAGCTTCCCGTGATCCATCACCTGTAGCAGGATGTTGAACAGGTCGGGATGCGCTTTCTCGATCTCGTCGAGCAGCAGCACCGCGTGCGGGTGCTGGTCGATCGCATCGGTCAGCAGGCCGCCCTGATCGAATCCGACATAGCCCGGCGGTGCGCCGATCAGCCGCGAGACCGAGTGCCGCTCCATGTATTCCGACATGTCGAAGCGGATCAGCTCTATGCCCATAGTAGCGGCAAGCTGGCGCGCCACCTCGGTCTTGCCGACGCCGGTGGGGCCGCAGAACAGGTAGTTACCGATTGGCTTCTCCGGCTCGCGCAGTCCCGCGCGGGCCAGCTTGATCGCGGCGGCCAGCGCCTCGATTGCCTTGTCCTGGCCGAACACCATGGACTTGAGGTCGCGCTCCAGATTGCGCAGCGTCTCCTTGTCGTCGGCCGAGACGCTCTTGGGCGGGATGCGGGCGATCTTGGCGACGATCTCTTCCACGTCTTTCAACGTGACCATCTTCCGCCGCTTGTTCTCGGGCAGCAGCATGCGTGACGCACCGACTTCGTCGATCACGTCGATCGCCTTGTCCGGCAGCTTGCGGTCGTTGATGTATTTCGCCGACAGTTCGACGGCGGCGCGGATCGCCTCTTCGGTGTAACGAACCTTATGATGCTTCTCGTAATTGGCCTTCAGCCCGCGCAGGATCTTGACCGAATCCTCCAGCGTCGGCTCGTTCACGTCGATCTTCTGGAAGCGGCGGACCAGCGCGCGGTCCTTCTCGAAATAGTTGCGGAATTCCTTATAGGTGGTGCTGCCGATGCAGCGCAGCGTGCCCGACGCCAAAGCTGGTTTCAGCAGGTTCGAGGCATCCATCGCGCCGCCGGATGTAGCGCCGGCGCCGATCACGGTATGGATCTCGTCGATGAACAGGATGGCCCCGGTCATGTTCTCGAGCTCGGTGACCACCGCCTTCAGCCGTTCCTCGAAATCACCGCGGTACCGCGTGCCGGCCAGCAAGGCACCCATGTCGAGCGCGAAGATGGTGGACTTGGCGAGCACCTCGGGCACGTCGCCCTCGACGATGCGCTTGGCCAGGCCCTCGGCGATGGCGGTCTTGCCGACGCCGGGATCGCCCACGTAAAGCGGGTTGTTCTTCGTTCGGCGGCAGAGGATCTGGATGGTGCGCTCGATCTCGAGCTCGCGGCCGATCAACGGGTCGATCTTCCCGGCCACCGCTTTCTTATTGAGGTTGACGCAGTAGTTGGACAGCGCGTCCTGGTTGCGGCGCCCGGGTTTCTCTTCGCGCTCCTGCTCGTGATGCGATTCGCTCTGGCTGGTGCCCTGCACCGGCCGCTGCGCCGACCGGCCAGGCGCCTTGGCGATCCCGTGGCTGATGAAGTTGACCGCGTCGAGTCGGGTCATGTCCTGGAGTTGCAGAAAATAGACGGCGTGGCTCTCCCGTTCGGAGAACAGCGCTACGAGGACGTTGGCGCCGGTCACCTCGTCGCGGCCGGAGGACTGCACATGGATGGCCGCCCGTTGCACGACGCGTTGAAAGCCGGCGGTTGGCTTGGGATCGCCGGCCCGGTCGGTGGCGAGGCCGGCGAGGTCCTTGTCGAGGAATTCGCCGAGATCGTTGCGCAGCTTGTCGAGATCGACGCCGCAGGCGCGCAGCACGGTGGCGGCATCGGTGTCGTCGGCGA
>Ga0335075_10004720_pt1 | contig 21239 bp, 29 predicted proteins | sample Lox_Sample_24_FD_206723 | JGI IMG/M metagenome (GOLD analysis project Ga0335075, IMG submission 206723) | Soil microbial communities from Loxahatchee National Wildlife Refuge, Florida, United States - Lox_Sample_2.4 | ecosystem: Environmental > Terrestrial > Soil > Wetlands | place: USA...
AACTCGCCGCTGTCGCGGGGCTGACCCAGTTCCAGCTCATCGGCCTGTTCCGGAAGGGCGTCGGCATGACGCCGCATGCCTACCTGAGCCAGATCAGGCTGCAGGCTGCCCGCGGCTTGCTGCGCCGCTCGATGCCGATCGCCGGGGCGGCGATTCAGGCGCGGAGGTTATGTTCACCTCGATAACGTGGTTCACCAGCCTGGGCGCCGTGCGCGGCTTCGCCGGAACCGAATATGAACAGGCGGTGGTCGAGGACGCGGCCAAGCAGTCGCTGAGCAGGTGGGATGAGCGGGTCTCGCACCATGAGGTAGTGGCGGACGTGCGACAACCGCAGGCCGGAAGATAGCGGACGGACGCGTCGGCTCATTGCTGATCAGCGGGGTCGCGCGGGATGTTGCGGAGGGTCGAGGGCTGCTCGTCGGGGCGGAGGGGCGCGAACGTGCTCACAGACTCCCAGGCCACGTTTGGCAGCAGCTGCCGCAGCCCGGCCAGGTCCACGGGGGCGCCGGCGAGGTAGCGGCGGCACGCCTCGTGGGCGGGGCCGACGACGATGAACTCGAGGGTGGATGCAGGCCAGGGCGGCCAGGCGTTTTCGGCGGCAAGCGATGCCAGGTGCTCCATCAACGGGACTGCCAGCCTGGTCTTCAGTTCGGCCAGTTCCTCCCGTTCGGCCTTGGCGAGTTCCAGCGCCATGGCCCCGTACATGAAGGCGGCTTCGTCTTCGTGTCCCAGGACCCACTGCAGGTGCCCGTCGACGAGGGCTCGGACAGCGGCATCGAGGCGGTCTTCTGCCAGTACCCGGCTGGCCACGTGAGCGAAAAGGCGCTCGAAGGTGCGAGCCAGCAAGGCGGCGGTAAGCGACGGCAGGCCATCGAAGAGGTTGTAGACGCTGGACGGGCTGGCGCCGGCCGCCCGGCGGATGTCTTCGATCCGCGTGCCGAGCAGCCCGCGCCGGGCAAAGCAGCCGAGCGCAGCGTCGAGAAGCTCGTCACGGCGCCGGAGGCCGTCACGGCGCCGGGCAGCCCGGCCCCGCGTCCCGCCCGTGGCCCCGGCAGAAGTCATAGTTGAAGGATCCCTCCAGCTCGTGGCATGATGCCAGTCATCAGCTAGTTGGAAGAATACTCCAACAAGCTGGACGGCCGCGGGAGGTGACTCATGGATCTCGGCCTGGCAGGACGGGTGGCAGTGGTGGCCCGGGATCGCAGGGCATCGGCAGGGCGGCCGCTCTGGCAGGAAGAGGAACTCGCGCCGGCCGGCATCCTGGTCAACGTCGTCATGCCGAGCCTCACCCGGACCGAGCGCATGCTTGCCCAGCTGCCCGCCCAGGCCCTCGAGATGAGCGCGCAGGCGTCGCCGCTGCGGCGCTTGCCGAGTCCCGATGAGGTGGCGGCAGCGATCCTCTACCTGTGCTCGGGCGCCAACACCGCGATCACCGGCGAGATCGTCAGGGTCGGAGGCGGGGCAACGTGAGGAGTGCCGCGATCCCAGCTGCGGGCGCGCCGCCGGTCATAACTGTTGAGCACCTGCGCAAGGCTTATGGGGCGACTGTGGCGGTGGACGACGTCAGTTTCTCGGTCCGCCGTGGCGAGATCTTCGGGATCCTCGGGCGCAACGGCGCCGGCAAGACAACGACCGTCGAGTGCATCTCGGGCCTGCGGATACCCGACGCGGGCGAGGTACGCGTCCTGGGCCTGCAGCCGCGCCAGGACCGGGAAGAGCTTCACGAACGGCTCGGCGTTCAACTCCAGCAGAGCGCATTGCCGCCCAAGCTCCGGGTCGGCGAGGCCGTTCAGCTGTACGCCTCGTTCTACGACCGGCCAGCCGACACCGCCAGGCTCCTGGAAAAGCTCGGGCTGGAGGCCAAACGCGGCTCGTACTGGAGAGCCCTGTCGGGCGGGCAGAAGCAGCGGCTGTCGATCGCGCTCGCGCTCATCGGCCAGCCAGAGGTTGCCGTCCTGGACGAGCTCACGACCGGGCTGGACCCCGAGGCCCGCCGGGAAACGTGGGACCTGATCGCAGGCGTGCGGGACACTGGGGTGACGATTGTGCTGGTCACCCACTTCATGGACGAGGCCGAGCGGCTCTGCGACCGGGTAGCACTCATCAACGAGGGCAAGCTCATCGCCCTCGCCGAGCCGGCCCAGCTGGCAGGGCAAGCCGCAACCGTCAAGTGCGTGCGGCTCCGCGCGCCCGGGCAGCAAGGCGAGCAGATCCTCCGGGCACTGCCCGAAGTCAGCGCCGTCGAGCACCACGGCGGCGACATCGTGGTCACCGGATCGGGAAACCTCGTCACCGTGATCGTGCTGGCGCTAGACCGGGCCAGCCTGGTGGCCGAGGACGTGCGCACCGAGACAAGCAACCTGGAGGACACCTTCCTAGCCCTCACCGCCCGCACCGGAGACAACCGCGCCGGCGCCCGAGCCGGCGGACCAGCAGCGGAACCCGCCGGGCCATGACAGCGGCTACGATTCGTCACCGCAGGCGCCGGGCCCGCGCCCTCTGGCTGCTTGTCGCAACCGAGGCGAAGCAGGCCTGGCGGTTGCCAACCGGGCTCATCTTCGGGCTCGCGTTGCCAGCGCTGCTTCTGGTTATCTTCGGCAGCATTCCGGCACTGACCCACCCGAAACAACAGTTCGGCGGCATCTCATTCTTCAGCCTCTACGCGCCGACGCTCATCCTCCTGGTGCTGTTGGTGCCGGGCCTGCTGAGCCTGCCGATGCAGCTGGCTGGCTACCGGGAGCAGGGCGTGCTGCGGCGGATGTGGACCACCCCGGTCGCCCCGTCGTTCCTGCTCGCAGCGCAGCTGGCCCTCAACCTCGCCCTGGCCGCAGCAGGCATCGGACTGGTTCTGGGCGTAGGTGGTGGCGCTTTCGGCCTGGTGCTCCCGGCTGACGTAGGCGGGTTCGCGCTGTCGGTCGTGCTCAGCGCCGGGGCGCTGTTCGCCCTCGGCCTGTGCGTGGCCGCCGTGGCAGGGACGACGCAGGTCGCCACCGGCATCGGCCTGGCGTTGTTCTACCCGCTTGCGTTCTTCGCCGGGGTGTACTTCCCGCTCACCGTGATCGGCTCGAACCTGGTCAACCAGATCTCCGAGGCGCTGCCGTCGGGCGCCGCGTTCGATGCCCTTCACGCCTCGTTCCTCGGGCACTTCCCCAGTGGGCAGGCGCTCGGCGTCCTCGCCGGCTACACGGTCGTGTTCGCGGCCGCCGCGGTGCGCTGGTTCAGGTGGGACGTCGAGCAGCTGCGTCAGCGCCACGACCTGACTGCGCGCGTCGCCACCGCCCCAGGCGCTTTCATCTCCCGTGCCCTCACCCGCACCGTCAGCGTCTCCGGCAGCCCGACCGCTGACGAGATCGCCCAGATGCTGCGCGGGGGCGTTCCGCCCCGCTACGAAGTCCAGCCCGGAAGGAAGATGACACGGACCCTCCTCGGCGACGAGCCAGCCGGGCCCGACTACATCATGGTGAAGGGCGGTCTGACCGGTTTCTGGCGTGCCGAAGTGCACATCGTGCGCGGCACCGGCGGAACCACCCTCCAGGTGAAGCCGGGCGGTGACCCCGTCTACAGCCGCATCGGCGTGGCCCGCAAGGTCGGCCGGGTGCTGCAGCGCGCCCTCAGCTGATACCTGCCCACGCCGGCGGGACCGCAGCGGGTGCAGCAAGTGGCAAGCGTGCTGATCGCTAGGCTAAAGCGCGCTGCTCTGCGCTTCGGCATGTTTGGCCCTGAGCCTGCAGCCAGGTAGGCACGCCCGGCACTATTACAGATTGCGGCCGGGAGCAGAGGCGACGCTTCCGGTCACGCGCGTCACTCAGGCTGGCAGCAGCGACTGCTTCGGGCATGGCGTATCACCTTGCCGGGCCAGGGCTGGCCGCTAGCTGGGCTGCCCACCGGTGCTGGCGTGGCGGCTGTTGCTGTCGCTGAGCCGGCTCTTGGAGCCGCGGTGGTCGCTCGATCGCGTCTTTGAGCCACGAGCGCTGCCCGGCACTGAGCACCGGCAGGGCGGCCTCGAAGTCGCGCTGGTCGTCGTCCGTGCGCGGCCGATCCGTGCCCGGCCGGGCTTTGATCAGCAGTACCGCCTCGGGAGCCAGGAACGGGACGCCGTGCCAGTAGCGGGTGATGTCGCTAAGCGGGCGAGCGAAGATACGAGGGCCCTGCCGGTAGACCCAGAAGGGGCCGACCGCGCTGGCAGGGATCACCTCAGCAGGCAGCGGCAGGTCCTCGCCGCCCAATAGCAGCCGGTCGCCGACGTGGCGGCCGGGACCGGTGACCGGCGGCTTGGGACCGGGGGCGGGTCCGGCGGTCAGCCGGCGCCCGGCCCGCCAGGGACCGGGCGGCTGGCCGTCGGCGATGAGCTGAATGCTGACTCCGGTGAGTCCGCGCAAGGCGTGCTCGTCGCGCTCGAGCATCATGACGTTGACGTCGGCGTGGTCGCGGGTGAGGTGTCCGACGGCCAGGTCGATGGCCCAGCCTCCGGTAATCCACCAGGGAACGCTCAGGCCGGATAGTAGTGAGCCGACGGCGCGCACGGGTTCGAAGCCGGCGTCGTGGGTGGTGTTCATCAGGAATTGCCTCCAGGCGAGACGGCCGGGACCGGTCTCCTGGGGCTGGCGCAGCGGTCTTAGGCGATACTGCGGGAGCGCGGTGCGGCCATGGGATTGTCCGACATAGGGCACCACCTCCTCCCGCTGCGACCTGCCACCAGCATAGATGACCGTAAGCCGCAGGGCATGCTCGTGACGAGACAGGCGCAACACGCCGGCCCTTATGGCGGCCCAGGCTGGGGTCGCTACGAGCCGGCGATCCGCCCCGTTCCCGGCGAGCGCGGGCACAGCGGCCAGTACCGGCTCGCCGTGGACTTCGCCGCGTGACCCGACAACTAGCAGATCAGCGTCCGCCGCACCGGTTTTGATCTGCTCACGCTGGATGCCGGAGCGGCTGTAACCTGCGCGCGTGGCTGGCCGTCTCCGAAGAGCGTGGGCTGATTTGCCGGGTTGGGCGCGATGGGTTCTCGCGATGTACCTCATTGGCTTCGCTGACGGCACGGCCGATCACGTGCGCTGGATGAGCCATGGGGGCATCCATGCCTACGCGTCGCCTTATCCGCGGATCGCGATCCAGGTATTCTTCGTCAGCCTTGTGGTTCTTGATCCGCTGGTAGTTGCGCTTGTCGCGTTCGCGCGACGGGAGGGCATCTGGCTGGCGGCCGTGGTGATGACGCTGGATGTCATGGCGAACTGGATCGGGAACTGGGCCCGTATCGGCCATGATTGGGCGCCGAATGTGCCCTGGCTTATCACGCTGTTCGGCGCGCTCGTGCTGGCGACTGCGTTGCCTTTGAGTCGCGTCATGAGAAGCTGGCAGCGGCCGGGCGCATGACCGGGCACCGGAAGGCCCGGTCCGAGGGACAAGCGCCCGCTGGCAACCGTTCAGCTGGGCTCACGTGACTTGGCTGTGGCACGGCCGGTTCTGGCCGGTGATATTCCGGTCCTGGCCGGTTTCCCTGGCCGAGGTCTTGTTAGCAGATCTTTCAGACGCGGGTCGCATTGATGGCGGCGCGGCATGAGAGATCTGGCGGGTGCCTGGGCTCCGGCAGGCGTGGTTCGCAACCACGCAGGGCTCGCTCCGATACGCCGACGCCGTGCCGGCACCAGTTAGTACGGCCGGGTATCTCGTCGGCGTGCTGCGGCTGGCCGCCGCGTTGCTGTTCGCCACGGCCGCGATCCTGCTGGCCGCGGGGCGGGAAGCCTGGCGCGCGGTCGCCCTGGCCGCGGTGGCGGTTTCCGCCTCGGTGATCGGCCCGGCACCCGCCCAGGCGGTCGCCGGGCTGGCGCTTGTCGGCGATCGCGGTCAGCTTGAACCGGGCCCGGGTCGAGGTGGTGAAGGGTTCTCCGGAGGTCTGCCTGGACTGGCGTGCTGATCCGATCTATTGCGGCTTCCCGGCGATGCTGACCGGCCCCTGCCCGGGCCTATCCCGAAGAGCTGGATCCTCGCGACATCCGCCATCTCTACCAGCGGCGCATCGGGCTGCTGGTCCGCCGGGGCAATCCAGCACCTGCGGCACCCTCGAAGACCTGGCGCAGGAGGGCACTAGGGTCCTGGACGTGCAACAGGAGGAGACGGGCGAGTTCCAGGACCATGTCCCCGGGCTCCGTAGCCGGCTTGCCGCACCGACGAGGACGAGATCCGGGTGTGGGGATCAAACCCGGACCTGGACTCCTGGATCACTTTCGGGTCCTGGCAGCACGTCACCGGCAGTCAGGCCGACTTCGTTCCCCTCCCAGCCCGCATCGAGGCGGCGCGCTCCACGCTGATCGCCGTACGTCATCTGGCCGGTGGGCGTTCTCGTGCCGTTGTCAGGGCTCGTTGCTGAGTCCCGGGTGGAGACCAGGCTGGCTTCGTGGCGGCGATGACAAGCTGGACGCGGTCGCGGGCGCTGAGCTTGGTGAGCAGGCGGGCCACGTGGGCCTTGGCGGTGGCGACGCTGATTGTCAGGTGCTCGGCGATCTCCTGGTTCGACAGGCCGGCGGTGATCAGCGCAGCCATGGCGCGCTCCGCTTCTTTTAGCGGCCGCTGCGAGAGTGGTGGCGTGGTCAACGTTAGCTTTGCCCTGGACGAGGTCCTGGCAGGTGATGAACACGGGCTGACTGCGGTCGACGCGCCAGGCCTCGTCGAGACCACCCAGATCGAGTGTGTCAAAGCCGACAACGTCGTAGATCGCGGCCACGGCATCCTCGGCACCAAGGACGTCGCCGGTGATCGCCAGGGCGCGCCGGTGCGGCGTCATGGCACCACATGTGAGCAAACGACGTGCGGTGCCTGCGCCGTGCTGGCTGGCTAGGGGTGCCGTGCAGCCAGGAACCGCTGTGGTGTCAGCGCCCGCGCCGGCCGCGGTACCGAGAGGAGACGGCGGCCGCGGCGCGGCCGGTGGCCAGTGTGGTTACCGAGGCAGGTTCTGACGCGGGCTGCCGGGCCGGAAGCGCGGCCGGAGCGGCCGGCTCCCCGGCGATGGAGCGTAGCAGCGGTGAGCCGGGGTGCGCCGTGGCCGCCAGCGGAGTGACGTTCGCCCTGCGCATCAGCGCGCGCACGTCACCGGCTTGCGGGGGCGTCTGCAATGTGATCACGACGCCGCTGGCGCCTGCGCGGGCGGTCCGGCCTGACCGGTGCAGATAAGCCTTGTGCTCACTCGGCGGATCCGCGTGGATGACCAGATCGATGCCGTCCACGTGGATACCGCGGGCCGCGATGTCAGTCGCCACCATGACCCGGGCCGCGCCGGATGCGAACGACGCGAGATTCCGCTCACGGGCACCCTGCCCCAGGTCGCCGTGCAGTTCGGCTGCGGGTATCTGCGCTGCGGCAAGCTGACGAGCCAGCCTCTGCGCCGAGCGCTTGGTCCGCGTGAAGATCAGCGACCGGTTCTTGCCGCCAGCCAAAAGAGTAACCACGGCCGCCCGGTCTGCGGGCGCGACCGTGAGCAAGTGGTGGACCATCGCGGCGGGTGCCGCAGCCGCCGCGTCGGAAGCGTGCCGGACCGGATTATGCAGGAATCGGCGCACCAGCACGTCGACGTCGTTGTCGAGGGTTGCCGAGAACAGCATCCGCTGTCCGCCCGCCGGGGTCGCGTCCAGCAGCCGCCTCACCACGGGCAGGAACCCGAGGTCAGCCATGTGGTCCGCTTCGTCGAGCACGCTGACCTCAACATCACCGAGATGGCAGTGGCCCTGCTGGATGAGGTCGGTCAGCCGGCCTGGGCACGCGACGAGGATGTCGGCCCGATCCCGGAGCGCGGCCACCTGGCGGCTCTGCGGGCTGCCTCCGAACACCGTCACCGCGCTCAGCCCCACGGCCGCGGCCAGGGGCAGGATCGCGGCGTGGACTTGGTTGGCCAGCTCGCGTGTCGGCACCAGCACCAGGCCGCGTGGTCGGCACGCCATGGTGTGGCCCCCGGCCAGGGCAGCGACTAGCGGAATGGAGAACGCGAGAGTCTTGCCGGATCCAGTCCGGCCCCGGCCGAGCACGTCGCGTCCGGCCAGCGCGTCCGGCAGCGTGAGGGCCTGGATCGGGAACGGGGTGGTGACGCCACCGCTGGCAAGCGCGGCGGCTATCTCGCCGGGAACGCCGAGGGAAGTGAAGGTGACGCCGGGCGTAATGGCGGCTGGCTGGCTTTGGCGGGCAGCATCGAGTTTTTCGATGGGCAGAACTGACAAGGGGTTGTCCTTAGGACTGTGGTGGCCGCATCGTCATTGGGGCCGCCACGTCCGTGGAAACCAGCTCGGTGACCGAGCGACATACGACCGGCGCGCCCTGGATGGCTGCGCCGTACGAATAGAGGCTACCGCACGCCAGGATCCCCTGGAGTGCCGGGACGCGCGGCAACGGGAGTGGTCGCCGACGCCAGTAGCGGTACTTCAGCGTTCGCGCAAACCCAGAATAGTCCGTGCGGTTCTTTCGGCTGGCCCGCGGAAATAGCTCCGGCCGTTTCCGCCAGGCGCCTGCGGAAACGGCCGGAGGGGCGATTGGCAGGGCCGCGAGCCCTGCCAGCGCGGCATGTCAGCTGCCGTTGCTGGTCGCCATGCCCGGGCGGTCACCGCGCGGCGGTCGCCACCTCGCACCTGAATGCGCTTACCGCGGGTCTCTCTGGGCTTGGGCACCAGGATCTTCAGCACGTCGTCCTGCGCTGACGCCTCTATCTTGTCCGCGTCCACGTGGCTGGGCAGCATGATCCTCATCCGGCGCCACGAAGTGTGACTGCGCGGTTCGCTTCAAACGTTTGCTACTGCCTCCCCAAGCCGAGCGAGATGAGAGCCATTAACATGCGACGCAAAGGCCTTGGCGGCGCTGCGTGCCTTGGCCTGTAGCCTGGCTGACATGCCGGGTCAGTGGATCCGGGCAACTGCAGGCTAGCGACGAACACGGCTCCCACTGCTTGGCGTCCCCTTTTCGGCATGGCACACCGCTAGGGCCACCATCCCCGGCACCCAGCCAGTGAGCAACGTCCAACGATTCTCTGTTTGGCCAAGTCCGCCAGGGTCCGGAGCGGAATCATACGTAGCTACGGGTCCACGTCTGTGATCTGGCCGCGCCCGGTATGACACTGCGCATTATATCGCTTACATTGCGGTAATCCCTACCTATCGCAGCACGCGCATTCACCAGCCACGCGCATTCACCAGCCATTCCTGGCGTTTTCCGACGGGCTGCCAATCCGGCGACCGAATGCCGCTGTCTGCTGGTGAGCAGGATCGCCCGGTCGCTTGTTCCCGTTCGCTAGCCTTGCTAGTGAGGGCCCGGCTTGCTGGGCCCGGGCGGCGTCGAGCCCGGTCTCTACTGGCGCTTTCCTATCTCGGGTTAAGGAGGCGGCAGGTGAGCGACTACTTTGATGCTGCCGGCAGCGGCCCGGCGTCCTGGCCCAGATGGCGGCGCTGAATGGCTGGCGACCGGTTGCAGCGGGTCCTGGCAGCGCTGGCTGATGACAATGGGTCCTGGTCGTCGGTGCGGTTGTGCGCGGCCTGCCCGGCGATCGTCGGTGTGGACGGCGCCGGGGTCATGCTGATGTCGGGTGACATTCGAAGGGGGTCGTTGTGTTCCACCGATCAGGTGAGCCACCTGATCGAGGAATTGCAGTACACCCTCGGCGAGGGTCCGTGCGTCGACGCCTATCAGCAGGACAACGTCGTAATCGAGCCCGACCTGGCGGATCCGGTGTCGAGCCGGTGGCCCTTCTTCACCCCGTCAGCGCTGCAGGCTGGAGTCCGGGCGGTCTTTGGATTCCCGATGCGCGTGGGAGCAGTGCGGCTGGGGGCGCTCAACTTGTACCGGGCAGTGCGCGGCCCGCTATCCCGCGAGCAGCACGCTGATGCGATGGTCGTAGCGGACGTGGCGGCGCGATGGGTGCTGAAGGTTCAGGCCGGAGCGCCGCCAGGAGCGGTGGCCGCGGAACTGGAGGCCAGCGCCGACTTTCATTTCGCGGTGCATAATGCAGCCGGCATCGTCTCGGTGCAGGAGGGCATCAGCGTGACCGATGCGCTCATCCGGCTGCAAGCGTACGCATTCAGTGCCGATCGTTTGCTTGCGGACGTTGCCAGGGATGTTGTCGCCCGCAGGCTCCGGCTCCAATGAACACTGAAGCCCGCGTGCCGGGGGCCGCCGACAGTCCGCGACTAGGATAATAGAGGTGCGTAAGCCCGACCCGGACGACCGCGTGGCCGCCGTCGGCAGGGAGGTGAGCCGAGGATGACCCGGGAATCCGACGTGGTGCAGACGCTCGTCGGCATGGCCGACACTCTGGTTGATGACTATGACGTCGTGGACATGCTGACCGGGCTCGCGGACCGGTGCGTTAGCCTGCTAGGGGTTTCAGCCGCCGGGGTGATGCTGGCCGCTCCCGTCGGCGGCCTGAACCTGGTGGCGTCGTCCAGCGAGGCGATGCGGCTGCTCGAGCTATTTGAGTTGCAGGCCGAGGAAGGGCCATGCTTGGACGCCTTCCGCGCTGGTGAGACTGTGGAGCACCAGAATCTGGAGGCAGGGGTCGGCCGCTGGCCGTCGTTCTCTGCCGCGGCCCTGCGGGCCGGTTTCCAGTCGGCCCTTGCTCTGCCGCTTCGGCTGCGGACGGTGACCCTCGGAGCGCTCAATCTGCTCCGCGCCACCCGCGAGCCGATGACCGAGGCGGACTTCATCGTCGCGCGGGCCTTCGCTGATATCGCCGCTCTCAGCATTTCCCAGCATCGGGCCAGCGTCGATGCGCAGCGCCTGAATGAGCAGCTGTCGGCCGCACTTACCAGCCGCATCGTCATCGAGCAGGCAAAAGGCGTGATCTCAGAGCGCGCCGGTGTCGACCTGACCGAGGCTTTTTCCCGGCTGCGCGCCTTTGCGCGCGACTCTAACCTCCGCCTCACCGACGTTGCGCAGGCGGCGATCGACGGCACCCTCGACCCGCGCGCATGGTCCGCGCGATTTCGGCCAACCTGAGTATGGTGCGGGCCACCGCGGACCGCCGTGTTGCCGGTTGTCACTGTGCTGCTGGCCTGATGCGCGGGACGTTACTCTGCTGATGCCGAAGCGCGCGGCTTGGTCAATCGACCGGCGCGTTCACGTGCTCTTGTTGCGTCGCTGACGGGACCTGGCTGGCCGGCACCTTTGCTGCGGTCTCGCCTGGCCTGCGGCGCTGCTTCTCGAGCCGGGCGGCGCTGTGCCTGCGGACACCCGTGGCCCAGCGGACACGCGTGGCCCAGCCTGCGCGCTCGAACACGGGGATCAGCCCGGCGGACAGGTCGATCTGGCCGCGGTCAACGCCGTGCCGCGCGCACGCCGGGTCGGAGTGGTGGGTGTTATGTCAGCTCTCCCCGAGGGACAGCAGGGCCGTAATCGCCGCACCCAATACTGGAAACAAGTTGCTAGTATCTCAAGACTAGGATAACGTCGGAAGCAAGCGCAGGTCTCAGCCGTCGAAGGCGGCCAGCTATCCGGGGTTGCCGGAGGAGTCCATGTCCAGGGCCTGGTCGTCATGACCGCCCCGCTCGTGGCCATATTGGTGCCGCGTACCCGGCTGGGCCAGCGCTGACGGTGCAGGGGTCGCGATCAGCCGGACGGCGGGTACCTCTGCGGTTCGCCTGAGTTGGTGGCCGCGCGCGCGGTGGATGAACAATGCGTCTCATTTCCGTCTCCAAAGGAGCTCGTTCATGTCCGAGACAGCTACCCCTAGCCAGCTACGGGTCGGCCCTGACCGTGACCTCGCGACGCACGCGGCCACTGGCCGAACTCACTATCTGGCTCTTCCCGCTCGGACAGAGCGCGGCTATCTGGTTGCCGCTCTCAGTGGCGGTCTCGACGGTACGCGCGCAACGGCACTGCGCGAGCAGCTGCTGCGCCTGCTTCGCCCCGCCGCCAGCCGGCTCGTCCTGGACCTCTCACTGGTAAGCCACGTCGACGCGGCCGGCCTGGCCGTCCTGGTCGGTACCGAACGACGCGCCCGGCTGCTGGGCGGGTCCCTGCGCCTGGCTGCCGTGAAGCCCACGGTCGGCATGGCCGTGCGCGCGGCTGGGCTTGACCGGCTGCTAGAGATCTTTCCGACGGTCCAGTCGGCAGTCAGCAGCCCGGCACGTGCCTGAGCGGAGAGCAAGCCTCAGGGACCAGCTTGCCAGCCCCGCAGGTCGCGATGCTCGGCTGATGTGCACGACAGGCTATTCGTGCAAGCTTCGACGTCATTTCCTTCTCGCCAGGTAATTCCCGTCCAGGGCCTATGTCTCTCTCAGCTCCATTCGCTTGGCCCGCGGACGCCGCTACCTCTACTTCCTTGCGCAGGCACAGGCGCCGGACGGACGGTTCCGCAATCGTCTCGGTTACGACCGCCGGTGGCGACCATCCTGCGGCAGAGGACTGCTGGGGCCGCGCGCTCCGGGGCCTGGGCACCGCCGCCGCACGCGGCGCGACGCGCGGGATCCGGGAGGAGTCACTGAGCCGGTTCGATCGCGGCGCGCACGTCTCGTCCGCCTGGCCGCACGCGCTCGCCTTCGCCGCGCTTGGCGCCACCGAGGTACTCGGCCGCTGGCCCGACCACTCTGGCGCGCTCACCCTGCCTGAGAAAGCCAGCGCGATCATCGGCCAGGCGCCCGCAGACCCGGTGTGGCCGTGGCCGGCGCGCAGGCTGACCTATGCGAACGCGGCCATCGCTGTGGCCGTCATCGTGGCCGGCTGGAAACTAGGCCGGGACCGGGTGCTCCGCGACGGCATGCGAATGCTCGAGTGGCTGCTGACCGTCGAGACCCGGGATGGCCACCTGTCGGTCGTACCTGCCGGGGGCTGAAAGGGTCCGGCGCATGGCCGCATCCAGCGACGCGGTGGAATTCGACGAGGAAAGCGCGCTGTCCGAGGGGGTTCTGTGGCCCGCCGGCCCGGCTGAGAGCCACGGGATGGAGGACGCGAGACTCGTGCGCTTCACCGATGGTGGCGAGGTGACCTATTACGCGACCTACACGGCCTTATATCCGGGCGACCCGGGTCCGCCAGTCGCCCCGGCCACGAGCACAGCGGTCACGGTCAGCTGAACAGCTCGCTGTGCTCTGGGTGCTGCGGCTTCCTCGGGCCGCGGTGAAAAAAACTGCCCGTCTGGGAACGCGGGGGCGGCCTGTGCGCTCTGCGCGCTCTGGCGCGCCAGGCTGCTCCGGGTTGTGGCTTCGGAGGGCCTGGCGCCGGGCGGTTCTCTCGGTTCCGAGTGAGCCGCCCGGCCGGAGTCGCTGAGCGACCGGCATGCGCTGCTAGAGCGGCTGGACCTGCTCGGCCTGCGGACCCTTTGGGCCGCGCGCCGCCGTGAACTCGACGCGCTGGTTCTCCTGAAGGCTGCGGTATCCGTCAGCCTGGATCGCTGAGTGGTGCACGAAAACGTCGGCGGTGCCGTCGTCCGGGGCGATGAAACCGAAGCCCTTATCAGCGTTGAACCACTTCACGGTGCCCTGAGCCATGTACTTTCCTCCTGCTGAAACGATCTTCTGGGACGCGCCGCTGCGCATCCCAGGGCTGTGGCGACCGCCTGCCGGAGAGGGTATGGCTCGTTCCAGACTGAGGCGCCCGCTGTCAGAATTCGCAGGCGCTGTGACACGTGAACGAACTTCGACTACAACCACCGCCCATTAAACACCATCGTGCGGCGCACCCGCGCTAGGCGGCCGACGTCCGGCAGCCCGTCGCGTCAGGGCTGGTCGGCGGCCGGCCGCAACTCCGTGCCGGCCAGCAGGGCCAGGACCTCTCCTACCGTGCGTTCCCTGTTCGTGGGCTCGGGCAGCGGCAGGTGCGCCTGGATCTGGTAGCGGTTACGGCGGCCGGACTTCTCCTTGACGATGTATCCCGCCTCGGCCAGGTCCAGCACGATCGCGTAGGCGCTGCGCTCGGTAACGCCCACCCGGTCTGCGATGTCACGCAGGCGGATGCCGGGATCACGCGCGATGCACAGCAGCACTTGGGCGTGGTTGGTGAGGAAGGTCCAGCTGGCAGCCGACATCCAAGTCTTCTACTCTATTGAAGAAGGAATTTGCTAGCAATTCTCTGCCAGTATACCGTGGCAAGCGAGAAATAGGTCTCAGCCGCCGATGGTGGCCAGCGCACCGGGGTACCGAAGGGGTTGTGTCCATGGCCTGTACGTTGATTGTCAAATGCCCGCGCCCGACCGCGTCGGCGACGGAGGTTGCCAGCGTGCCGCGCATGCGCCGTTGCCTCGGCGTGCCGGCAGCCGGCCGTATCGGGTCGCGGTGATGACGGCCGGTTCCGCAGCGCGGGCGGGCGAACAGATGCCGGCCAGGCCGGGCGGCAGTGATTACGCGCGGCTGTCACGCGCGGTCAGGCAGGCCGGCCTGATGGACCGGCGCACGGGGAACTATGCCTGGCGGATCGCGATCACCGTGTTCCTGCTGGCAGCAGGCTGGGCCGCATTCGTGCTGGTGGGGAACTCGTGGTGGCAGGTCGTGCTGGCCGTCTTCCTGGCCGTCATGTTCACCCAGGTCGGTTTCCTCGGACACGACGCCGGGCATCGGCAGATCTGCGCGTCCCGGCGGGTCAGCTACCTCCTGGGCATCCTGCTAGGAAACCTCGGCATCGGTCTCAGCTTCGGCTGGTGGGTAGCCAAGCACAACCGGCATCACGCGAACCCCAACACCGAAGGTGCCGACCCAGACATCATGATGCGCGCCCTGGCGATGACCGCTGGACAGGCAGCTTCGAGCAGCGGCGTGTCGAGAATGATGTACCGCTCCCAGGCGTTCCTGTTCTTCCCGATGCTCCTGGGCGAGGCATTCAGCGTGCACGCCGCGAGCATCCGGGCTTTGTCAAGCCGGGCAAGGCAGCACCGGCCGGCGGAGGCTGCCTTGCTCGCCGCGCACTTCGCCGCCTACCTGACGGTCGTCTTCCTGGTCTTGAGCCCGGTGAAGGCAGTGGTGTTCATCTTGATCCAGCAGGGGCTGTTCGGCGTGTACCTGGGCGCCTCCTTCGCCCCCAACCACAAGGGCATGCCCATCTTGCGCCAGCAAGATAAGCATGACTTCCTGCGCCGGCAGGTGCTGACCTCCCGCAACATCCGCGGCGGCTGGTTCACCGACCTCGCTCTCGGGGGCCTGAACTATCAGATCGAGCATCATCTCTTCCCGTCCATGCCACGCCCGAGCCTGCGTTCCTCCCAGCCGCTCATCAGAGAGTTCTGCCAGCAGCACGGACTGGCCTACTGCCAGACCAGCCTGATCGGCTCATACGCCCAAGCCTTGCGCTACCTGCACGCGGTCGGCACAGAAATGCCGGCCTAGCGGCATCGGTCGGGCGCTGAATGCACGCGCGGATGGCTGATGGGAGCACGGGCCGGAGACAGAGCCGAAGCGCTGAACCCAGGTGCTTGCCTTCCGAAGAGCAATTCACACATGCGGACCTGTCCGTCGGCGTCGGTGCTGGTCCTGGCCTTCTCGTCCCTCGCATGAGTGAAGCCACGCGACGCGGTCGCTCGAGCCACTCGCTGGCGGATGGCTTATCGCCAGCAGCGCTTGAACATCAGTGGCGGACTCGCACTGTCAGTGCCGTGAAGTTGACTATCGTGCATGAGAACATTCGCTGCGGGCGACGCGCCCGATCTCGACCTCACTGTACCGCTGTCGACCGACCAGGACGTGCTCCGCTGCGTCGACCGGTTAGTGGACCAGCATTCACGACGCAACCGCACCTTGTGGCTGCTGTTCGTGTCAAGCGATGGCGTGCCCCTGCCCGTCGTGATCCCGATCGACGGCGTGCCCGAGCGCCCCGACCCACAATCTGTCGGAAACATATGCTTTGTAATAGCCGACGTGCTGGCTCACCACGCTCCAGGGGGGACCGCCGTGGTCGTGCTGACTCGTCCGGGAAGCGAAACCGTGGACGACACCGATCGCTACTGGTTCCGGACGATCCACGCCGCCGCACGCGAGCGTGGCGCGTCCATCCGGATGCTCTCCCTGGCAACTCAGACATCTGTGCGCCAACTTACGGTCGATGACGCCGGGTGACCCTGAGCCTGACCTAGTGGTTCTCCGTCAACCTGCGCCGGAACGCCTCGCCGGTCGGAGTCGGTAGGCGGCGCGAGCGACCTGGCCGGTGCCGAATGTCACGCCTTGGCGAGCTTCACCGCCATGCAGGCTGCGACGTGCCGATCCCCTCGTTCGCTGTTGATCGCGGGCCAACCACGTTCCCTATGAACGTAGATCTTTTAACTCTCGTGGCCAGCAACCGGAGCCGCGAGTCTGCGGGCGGGAATCTGTTACTCCGGGATGCTGAGTAGCAGGAAGCAGGTGTCCCACTCGATGCGTAGCGCAGTCCGCGGGCTGGCCGGGTCGTGCAAGCCGTGGCAGTGTCGGGATAGTTCCAGCCGTCAGGTTAGCCTGGCGATTTTGCCCTGCAGCTGGCAACTTACGGTGACGTAGGTTACAGTTACGTAAGCGTAGTCTGACAGTGCCCCTGCCCTCGGTGATGCAGACCGGTTATCCCGTAACTGACGGCTGGGTGCCAGCGATGATCCACATGAACACTGCTATCGCTACCACTGTGACGGGCGCAGGCGCGGCTGCACCGGCCGGCGCCAGGGCGCCGCTGAATGATCTCGAAGATGCGCCTAAGGGCACCTTCGAGAAGGTGCTGGTGGGGGTTTTCGTAGGCGTCCCGATGCTTGCGCTGATCGCGGCGATACCGCTGGCCTGGGGCTGGGGACTCGGCTGGCACGACGTGATCCTCGCGGTGGCGTTCTACATCGTCACTGGCCTGGGCATTGCGATGGGCTTCCACCGCTACTTCACCCATTCGTCCTTTAAGGCCAGGACCGGCCTGCGGATCGCGCTCGCGATCGCCGGATCGCTCGCCCTCGAGAATCCGATCCTCCAATGGGTGGCCGACCACCGGCGGCACCACAAGTACAGCGACCGGGACGGCGACCCGCATTCGCCATGGCGGTTCGGCGACGACTGGAAGGCACTGGTCAAAGGCTTGGCATGGGCGCACGCCGGCTGGCTGTTCGACGGCAATCGCACGTCGCAGGAGAAGTTCTGCCCCGACCTGCTCGCGGACAAGAAGATCGTGCGGATCTCGCGCTTGTTCCCCGTCCTGACCACGGTCTCGCTGCTGGCTCCGGCACTCATCGGCGGGCTCTGGGCCTGGTCGTGGGCGGGCGCCCTCACCGCGTTCTTCTGGGCCACCCTGGTCCGGATCGCGTTCCTGCACCACGTGACCTGGTCCATCAACTCGATCTGCCACACCTTCGGCAAGGAAGAATTCGAGGTCAGGGACAAGTCGCGGAACGTGACCTGGCTGGCGATCCTGTCCTTCGGCGAGTCCTGGCACAACCTGCACCACGCCGATCCCACCTGCGCCAGGCACGGCGCCCTGCGCGGCCAGATCGACATCGCAGCGCGACTGATCTGGATCTGCGAGAAGCTCGGCTGGGCATACGACGTACGGTGGCCAGACGAGGCCAGGCTGAGCGCAAAGAAGACCGGCACCAGGCGGCTCGGCTCGATGACCCGACGCTCTGCGGCCTAACCGATTGGCCGGAAAGAAGGAACTGCCCGTCTGGGAACGGGGAGCCGGCCTGTGTGCTCCGCGCGCTGCAAGCATCATCTTGCCGATGTCCGCACACGTGCGGGCCAAGCGCGTACGGTAGGGAAATGAGACCAACGCGCTCCGGCGCTCCGAGGCGGTATCTGCCGGGAAGTCCCTTCAATGTCCCCGTCGTCGAGGAACCTATTGAGACCTACGAGCCGGGTGAGCTCGTGACACACGACAAGTACGGCCTCGGAAGTGTCCTTGAGGTCGCGGACCAGTCCGACGTGCTGGTCGACTTCGGAACACGCCGGGTCCGCGTTGCGCTCCCGTGCGCCAAGCTCTTCAAGTTGTAACTTCGGGAGGCCTAGCGCCGGGCGGTTCACTCGGTTCCGAATGAGCCGCCCGGCCAGAGTCGCTAAGCGAGCAGCATGCCCGCTAGAGCGGCTGGACCAGTTCGGCCTGCGCTGCCAGGCGTTCCTGTTCTTCCCGATGCTCCTGGACGAGGCATTCAGCTCGTGGTGTGACTGTAGTAGGCCGGTTCGAGTTCGGCGGGCGGAATGTCGGCGCAGAACGCGCAGCCGACTTGCTCGGCGAGTGAGAGGCCGACTTGCCGAGCCGCTGTCCGCCCCCGCAGACGGTCGCTGCTTGATACGTGGGCCCTTGTGACACAGTGTTCAGTAGGTGCTGCCACAACGACCGGGGTGAGGCGTGTGGATGGGCGAACCGTGTGGGTGGCCAAGGACGATGGCAGCGACATCATCCGGGCTGGTGCCATCGCGGGAGTCGGCCGCGACTACAACGGAAACATCACCGCGCGGCTGGCAGGGGGCGAGGGCTCAGCCGTGACGCTCGTCACGCCCACGCCCGGCTGCCCATCCACGCCGGACGACTTCCACCGCCAGCTGATCAAGCTTGCTGCCGAGCTGTCCCACGCGGCCGAGGCGAGTGTTGTGCGGCCTGTCTGCAACGAAGAGAGCGGCTGGCGGTGGGTCAACGAGCCGCTATAGGGCGAGGGCCGTCCCTCAGCTTTGCCGCGATCGATGTCCAGGATCGGAGAGCTGGTGATCGCGTGGCGGGGCCGGGGTCGGGCTCCCTATGGCCGGGACACTTCACGGCGGTGCATGCAGCTGATCACCCATACCCTGCTATTTCAGCCGGAAAGCGGGTCGAGCCTGGTAGGCCGCGCCACCGGCTCCGGCGCAAGGTGGCGCGTGCGTCCGTGGTCACTGCACGCGGCGGCCGACTGGCCGGAGTTCCGCGCGGCCTCTAGCGGTCCGCCGAAAACCCGGTCGTCACGGGAGGATGAACCACTATCACCGTGCCGCGTAACCCCAGCTCAGACTACGTGACCCGATATTTCGAGCGGCACAGCCCGCCGGAACGCCGGCGCCGACCACCTGAGACCCGCCTGTGGTGGCGGCCGGGGCCGCTGCCGATGTGCGGCACTGCCAGGCAATCGTCACCGCGGCGTCGTCGCCGCCTCCCTGGCAGCGAGGAAAGGTTGATTCTGTGATGCTCGTTAGCTGCATCTCTGATGCTAACCTTGACTGATGCGTACCACAATCCGACTGGACGACGACGTCGCAGCCGCTGCGCAGCGCCTCAGCCGCGAAGAGCACATCGGTCTCGGCGAAGCTGTCAACAGGCTCGTTCGCGCCGGGCTGCAACCCGGACGGGCGAAGCCGCGACCGTTCCGGCAGCGCACCGCAGAGCTGGGGCTGCGAGTCGACGTGTCAAATGTGGCGGACGCACTCGAGTTGCTTGACGGCGCAGTGCATCCGTAGATGATCGTCGATGCGAACGTGCTGCTGTACGCTGTGGACGCCAGCAGCCCTTTTCACCAGTCTGCCAAGGACTGGCTAGAGCGTTCCCTCAACGAGCCAGCCCGTGTCGGGCTGCCGTGGGCGTCGCTGCTGGCGTTCCAGCGCATCTCGACCCATCCGCGGGCCTCCCTCAGCCCGCTCAGCCCAAGCCAGGCCTGGTCATTTGTCGCCGACTGGCTCGATGCCGACGCCACTTGGGTGCCGGTCCCTGGCGAGCGGCACGCGGAGATCCTTCGTGACCTCATTGTGGCGGGCGAACTGCGCGGCAATCTGGTGACTGATGCTCACCTAGCGGCGCTTGCGATCGAGCACGGAGTAGCGGTCTGCTCGGCGGACTCTGACTTTGCGAGGTTTCCGCAGATCAGCTGGGTGAACCCGGTGCATTAGCGGACAGCCAGGTGCCCAGATGGCAAGCCACTTCGCACTCACTTGGCCGACGCCAGGGATGCGGCCGGTGCTGAGCTGGTGCTGACTCCCCCTAACCAGGCAACGGCTCCTTCCGGTCCGTCTGGCGGTGTCAGACGATGTTGAGGTGGTCCAGGAATGGTTCCGCCGCAGTGGCGTCGCCGGTGAACTCGCAATGCTCGCGCCAGGGCTTGCGGGTCGTGCCCCAGGCGATGAAGTCGGTTGCCGTGCTGCGGGTCCGGACGGTGCCGTTGGCGCCAGGGGTCACGGTCAGCCGCCCGTCCGGGCCGTCTGCGGGGAGGATCGTGACGGTTGTGGCACCCGGCCCCGTCAAGTCCAGGACGAGCGGCTCGGTGACGGTGGCGTCGAGGTCGCGTCCTTGCATCTGGGGCAGACCGGCGAGCATGAACTCGACGGCGGGGGCGACCAGGCCGTCGGTCGGCTCGGGAACGGTGAACGGGAGCGGGCCGTCCGGGCCGAGCATGTCGTACCGCAGGTGGCACAGGACGTTGAATGCCATGGTGTTTGCCAGCAGGTGCCGCGGGTAGCTCCCCAGGCCCGCTACCTCCACTGGCTCCTCGGCCCGTGGCATCTCCTGACCCGCCTCCAGGACCTTCAGCTGCCGGGGGGTGAACCGCCGCCACTCGTCGATGACCTCGGCGTGGCTCCAGCCGCGGCGCTCGTTGACCCGCACGTCGTGGTAGCGCTCGCGGTTCCTCGGCAGTGACGGGTCGGGGGCGGGAGGCTCGACGGCCTCGTGCGCGAGGGCCGCGAGGTGGGCGATCACGTCGATGACGCGCCAGCCCGCGCAGGCGGATGGCAGCTCCCACTGCTCGTCGTCCACCAAGGCCACGACATCTGCCAGCTGCGCAGTACTCACACGCGCAGAGGCAAGGCCGGCATGAGTCACCGTCTTCTCCTATCGGCCGATCGATCTTTCAGAACGTACCCGCCGAGGGAGCGATCACCCGGCCTACGTGAGCATCAGCCTGCTGCCGCGCAGGACCAGCATGTCGCTCCACGGCAGCGCGATCAACAGGCCGAGCATGTGGTCGACAGCGGCGCGAACCAGCGGTTGCTCGAAGCAGTCCGGCATACGGCAGCGATCTGGCAGTTCTGGCTCGTGGGCCAGGTGATGATCGTCAGTTAAGGTCGGCGCGGCGGAAGGCGGCAACTACGGCGGCCAGGGCGCAGATGCCGACGGCGATCAGGACCGTGAAGCCGGTGACGCCGACGCCGCTGCTGATCTGGTCGTTGGCCGCCGACCAGTAGAACAGCGATACGTAACGGCCTGGGCGGATCGCAGGGACCGTTGCGGCGAGTGAGCTGATCAGGTAGGAGGCGGCGGCCAGGCTGGCGCCGGCGCCTAGTGCGGTGCCACGCCGCCTGGTGGCGGCACCGACGGCCATGGCGACCAGCCCGAAGTCCAGTGCCATAAGCGTGAGCGCGAACGCGGTGCCGATCGCGTTGCCGGTGCCG
>Ga0335075_10004721_pt1 | contig 21238 bp, 16 predicted proteins | sample Lox_Sample_24_FD_206723 | JGI IMG/M metagenome (GOLD analysis project Ga0335075, IMG submission 206723) | Soil microbial communities from Loxahatchee National Wildlife Refuge, Florida, United States - Lox_Sample_2.4 | ecosystem: Environmental > Terrestrial > Soil > Wetlands | place: USA...
CCACGCCGACCCGCTGCGGGTCGGCGCCGAGAGCCTCGGCGTTGGCGTGCGCCCAGCGCAGCGCGGCGCGCGCATCCTCGACGGCCGCGGGGAACGGGTGCTCGGGCGCAAGGCGATAGTCGATCGCGAGGACGTGCGTGCCGGCGTGGCGGCACAGCAGGCGACAGGCACCGTCGTGGGTGTCGAGGTCGCCGTAGGTGAACCCGCCGCCGTGGAAGTAGACGAGCAGCGGGTGCGGGCCGCCGGGCTCGGACGGAGCGAAGTGGCGGGCGCGCAGGCGCACGGGTGTGTCGAGTGCCAGCTCGCGCACGCCGCCGACGGCGACGGGCCTGCCCGCGTAGACGGCTGCCAGGCGGCGGCGCGCCGCCCGCGCCTGCGCCGGCGAGACGGGCTGCGGCCCGGAGGCGCGGGTGCGCTCCAGCAGCCGCAGCATGAGCTGCTGTTCGGGCGCCAGCGTCTGGCCGTCGAGCTGCACCGGCGGCCTGCCGGACAGCCGCACCTGCGCAGCCGGCGAAAGCGCGGCGAGCGTCCGCACGAGTCGATGCTGCAGCTGCTCGGCGAGCGTTGGTGAGAAGGCGGCCTGCGGCATGGACGCATGCTAGAGCGTGCCGCATGTGCGGAAGCCTCGCGCGGCCCGCGTTCTCACGATCCCAGCCGCACGCGTGCGCGCGGATGCAGCCGGTCGCTGGCTTCGGAGTAGAAGGCCGCGAGCCCGTCGACTTCAGCCTGCGTGAGCGAAGAGCCGAAAGCCTTGCTGCCGCCAAGCGTCTTGTACGCCTTCAACACGCGCTTGCCGAGCTGCGCCAGGCCGAAGTGCGCGTCGTAGACGCACTCGACGTACAGGGCGACGTTTTCGCGCGCAAAGCGCGCGACGAGCGCGTCGCCGTGCTGGACCTCGCCGCCAGCCGCGTCGATCAGCCGCCAGCCGCGCGCGGACAGCACGCCGAACGAGCGGAACGTGCCGGCCAGTCCCGAGGCTGGGCCGGTCAGCGAGGCCGCCCCGCGTTCTGCGAACAGAGCCGGCAGGCGCATGGCGCCGGCGCGTCGGTCCGCCAGCGCGACCGCCGCGCGCCAGCTGGCGCTGGGATGCGCGGGCACGCCGTCCGAGACCAGCGGCCATGCGGCCTTCGCGGCTTCGACCTCGCTGCCGACGGACGCCTCGGCGCCGCGCAGCGTGTGCGCCGCTGCGACCAGGTCCGCGCGCTCCAGCTGCTGCTCTTGCGCCGTCGCGTGCTTGCCCGAGCAGCCCGCCGCCGCGAGCGCCACGCCGCCGAGAGCGAGCGCCAGCGCCGCGCGGCCGAATCTCCACTGCCGCCACCGGTGCCACCGCCTGCGCGGCGCGGTCGTCTCGCTCGGTGCGGCCGTCGGTTTGCTCTTGCGCGCTGCGGCCGTCGGCTCAGCCCGGCTGGACGCCCAGCAGGTCGACCACGAACACGAGCGGCGAGTTCGCCGGGATCGTGGGGGGCGAGCCGGTCTTCCCGTACGCGAGTTCGGAGGGGATGATCAGCTCGCGCCGTCCTCCCACCTTCATGCCGACCACGCCCTGGTCCCAGCCCTTGATCACCTGGCCCTTGCCGAGCGCGAACGAGAACGGTTCGTGGCGTTTCCACGAGGCGTCGAACTCCTTGCCGTTCTTGTACAGCACGCCCACGTAGTTGACCGTGACCGTGTCGCCGTCCTTGGCTTCCGTGCCGGTCCCGGCGATCAGTTCCTTGGTTTCGAGCTTCGACGGCGCTGGACCGCCCGGCGGTGTGACCTTGGGTTCTTTGGACAGCGGGCCGCTGGTGGGCGTCTTGGCGGTGGCCGTGGATTTGGAGGTGGACGTGGAGGTCGTGCCTTCCTTGATCAGCGAGTTGTCTGCGGTGTTCTCGTTGCCGACGGTGATCGTGCTCGAGCCGCCGGAGCCGCAGCCGGCGATGACGATTGCGGCGAGCAGCGCCGCGACGGCGAGGCCTGCGCGGGGGCGCGTGGTGGTGAGGAGGGTCTTGAAGTAGGTCACGGGCGCGCAGCCTATCGGAACTGGCTGGGGCGGTGCGTGCGTTAGGATCGCTGCTGGACCGTGCTAGGCGGGGAGGTAGCGGTGCCCTGAATCCGCAATCCGCTCTAGCGGGGCTGAAGTCCCCTCCGAGGGGCTCCGGTCCCGGTCGCTCCGTCGCTCGGGGCGTCGATGGCCCGGGTCCCGCGCGGTGTCGGCTTGCGAACCAGGTCAGGTCCGGAAGGAAGCAGCCTTAAGCGATCACCGGCAGGCGCAGCGGGAGCTCCCGGACCGGAGCTGCGGGCGGTGGTTGGCGCCGGGTGTCTGCGAGCGACGACGGGGGGTGCACGGTCCGTCACATCCCTTCGACGCCGCACGCTGTCCCACCATGGTGGTACAGCATGCGGTGCGTGGAAAGCGAGCGCTCGCTGGGCAGCGAGTGGCCGAGTTCACGTGCAGCGCTGGAAGATCAGCCACGAGCGGTTGGTGGCGGACTCGCTGAAGCCGGGGGGCACGGACACCGCCTCGTGGGGATCGTGGGGGTCGAGCACGTAGTCGCGTTCGACTTCCACGCTGGCGGGGTCCACGTACACTCCGGAGGCGATGTGGCCTGCCTGCAGGCTGACGATGTTGCGCGGGCTGGTCTTCAGGTACAGCGCCAGCAGCGGGATGGGCGCGTGGTTGGGCACGCCGACGGGTCCGCAGCTGAGGTTGATGGTGTGGTCGCGGACGAGCGCGAGCAGTTCGCCTTCGATGCTGTGCTGGCGCGCGAGCTCGTCCAGCTGGCGGTGGCCGGAGCGGTACTGCGCGGGAGCGTACGCGAGCAGCGCGACCACCACCAGCGCGCCCGCGGCCATCCACCAGCGCCGCCGTGGATCGCCCCGCTCCAGGCAGATCCAGCCGAAGGCGCCGGCGCCGGCGAAGACGCACAGGATCGCGGAGGCGAGGAACGCATAGCGCGAGTTGATCGGCAGCCCCACGGTGGCGAGGGCTGCGAACACGATCACCGCCAGCACGCCCACGCTGGCGCCGAGCAACGCGCGGCGGCGCAACCACAGCAGCGACAGCACGCCGCCGAGGGCCGCGCCGGCGAGCACGGGCGGGCGCAGAATTTCGCCGATCCGCCGCGGGATGTACTCGGGCACGTTGGCGATCCCGGTGACGCGGTCGAGCGTTTCGGCGGTATGCCGGGTGTTGGTCAGCGACCACAGCGGGTTGCCGGTGATCGCCAGGTCGCTGCAGATCCACACGAGCGGCGCCGCGCCGGCGAGCAGCGTGAGCGTGACGAGTTCGCGCCGCGGCCGCTCGCGCCAGCTTGGCCGGTCGAGGCGGCCGCGCACGAACCGCGGCACGAGGCCCGTCAGGCACAGCCAGTACAGGCCGGAGAACACCCAAGCCTCCGGCCGCAGCAGCCCGGCGAGCGCGAGCAGCGCGAGCACGGGCGCGCCGGCGGGCGCGCCGCGCAGGCGCCGGTGGCGGGACTCCACGAGCAGCGCGCCGAGCACCAGCAACAGGTAGGGGACGTCGATGTACGCGCGCACTCCGTAGGAGAGCACGGGGACGCGGGTGATGAAGATCAGCGCGGCGAGCGCGCCGGCCGCGCGCGAGAACCATTCTGCGCCCAGGCGGTAGACGACCCAGGCGCAGGCGGAGAGCGCGAGGAAGGCGAGCGCGACGGTCACCTGTTCGACGGCGTGCGGGCCGAGTGGCGCGAGCACCAGGCCGAGCAGCTCCGCGAGCGGGTGGGGCGTGGGGGCGATCGCCACGTCGTAGGCGGGCGTGCTGCCGCGCGAGAGCTGCCCGCCCCAGGCGAGCGCGTACAGGGTGTCGTAGTTGACGAAGCCCACGCCCGCGATCACACGCAGCGCCAGCGCCCCGAGGACGATCGCGGCCGCTCCGGGGACGCCCTTCCTGAGGCGGGGCAGGCAGGCGGGCAGGGCCGCCCGGCGCATGATCGAAAACGCCGACACCGAGGCGGACGCTAACCGTTCGCGCGGGCGATCGGGCACGCCAACCGGCGTGGGTAGACTCAGGCGACGGTGTCGGCGGAGCCCCAGCAACAGGACGAGCAGAGCGTGCGGGCGCAGGACGTGCGCTCGCCCGCGGAGCGGCCCGAAGAGGCGCAGCGCTCGCTGTATCGCAGGCACCGCCCGCGCACGTTCGCGGAGGTGGTGGGCCAGGAGCCGGTGGTGCGCACGCTGCGCAACGCGGTGCAGCGGGACAAGGTGCACCACGCGTACCTGTTCGTGGGCTCGCGCGGCACGGGCAAGACGTCGATGGCGAAGATCCTGGCGGCGTGCCTGAACTGCGAACAGAATCCCACCCACCCGACCCCCAACCACCCGACGGTCGAGCCGTGCGGGCGCTGCGAGTCGTGCGTGTCGATCGCGCGCGCGAGCTCCCTGGACGTGATCGAGATGGACGCGGCGTCGAACAACTCGGTGGACGACATCCGCGAGCTGCGCGAGAGCGTGGCGTACGCGCCGGTGAGCGGCCAGCGCAAGGTGTACATCCTGGACGAGGCGCACATGCTGTCGACGGCGGCGTGGAACGCGTTCCTGAAGACGCTGGAGGAGCCGCCGCCGAACACGGTGTTCGTGCTGGCGACGACGGAGGCGAACAAGGTGCCGGCGACGGTGGTGGACCGCTGCCACCGCTTCGACTTCCAGCGCCCCACGGTGGAGCAGATCGCGAGCGTGGTGCGCCGCACGGCGGCGGCGGAGGCGATCGAGATCCCGCCGGCGGCGGTGGCGGCGTTGGCGCGCTCGGCGACGGGCAGCTTCCGCGACGCGCTGGGCACGCTCGAGCAGCTGGTCACCTACAGCGGCGCGCGGATCGCGCTGGAGGACGTGCTGGCGGTGCTGGGCGTGGCGGACGCGAGCCTGCTGGAGGAGGCGGTGGACGCGGTCGCGGCGGGCGACGCCGCGCGGGCGCTGCGGACGATCGAGCGTTGCGCGCAGCAGGGGCGCGACGCGGCGTCGTTCGCGGCGGACCTGGAGGTGCGCGCGCGCGAGCTGCTGGTGGTGCAGGTGCTGGGGGAGGTCCCCGCGGAGCTGTCGCTGACGCCGGAGGCGGACGCGGCGCTGGCGGCGCAGGCCGGGCGCGTGGAGCACGCGACGGTGGTGCGGCTGCTGGAGCTGCTGGGCGAGGCGATGGAGGCGGTGCGCGCGGGCGCGGACGCGCGCACGCGCGTGGAGCTGGCGCTGGTGAAGGCGGCGCGCCCGCAGACAGACGGCTCGATGCAGGCGCTGCTCGCGCGCATCGAGCGCCTGGAGCAGGCCGGCGATCGCCCGACCGGGCAGGCGAGCAAGCCCGCGGGTGGGGGCGAAAGAGCGGACAACGACGTTTATGAGGGGCCGCCGGAGGCGGCCGGGGAGGTTTCCGCGCACGGCGACCGCTCGCGTGGTGCGGGCGAGCCCGGCGGCGAGCGGCCCGAGGCCGCCCCCCCGGCGCCGGAGCCCTCCTCGCACGACCTGGAGTCGCTGTGCGCGCAGTGGCCGGCGGTGGTGGAGCTGGTGAAAGGCGAGAACGGCCTGCTGGCGGCGTGTCTGGTGGAGGCGCGCCCGGTGGCGGTGGACGGCGAGGACCTGACGGTGGCCTATCCGGTGAGCGCGGAGTTCCACAAGAAGAAAGCCGAAACGCCGGCGAGCCGCGCGGCGGTGGGCGAGGCGCTGCGCTCGCTGACGGGGGTGCGCTGGCGCGTGTCCTACGAGCTGCGCGAGGAGCTGGACGCGTCCGGCGACGGCGACGCGGCGGAGCGCTCGGAGGAGGAGTGGGTGGCGCGCTTCATGCGCGAGTTCGACGCGGAGGAGCTCACCGAGGCCGAGCGCGACACGCAGGCCGTGACCAGCAACGAGAAAGGCGCCTGATGCCCAAGCAGCCACGGATGCCGAACATGCAGCAGATGATGGCGCAGGTCCAGAAGATGCAGAAGGACATGGAGCTGGCGCAGGAGCAGCTCAAGCACGAGGTCGTTGAGGCGTCCGCGGGCGGGGGCATGGTGACGGTGAAGGTCAGCGGCGACCTGGAGGTGAGGGAGGTGAAGATCGACCCTGCGGCGATCGACCCGGAGGACGTCGAGATCCTGTCGGACATGGTGCTGGCGGCGGTCAACGAGGCGCTGCGGATGGCCCAGGAGCTGGCCGAGAGCAAGCTGGGGGGCGCGACGGCGGGCCTGGACCTGGGCGGCCTCGGAGGCCTGGGCCTGCCGGGGCTGTGAACGGCTCCCACGTCCCGCCGGTCCAGCGGCTGGTGAGCGAGCTGTCGAAGCTGCCCGGCATCGGCAACCGCACGGCGCAGCGCCTGGCGTTCCACATCCTGCGCTCCTCCGGCGAGGACGCCCACGCGCTGGCGGAGGCGATCGTGGAGGTCAAGGAGAAGATCGGCCTGTGCGAGGTGTGCTTCAACCTCACCGACCAGGCGCGCTGCCGCATCTGCGAGGACCCCCGCCGCGACCACGCGCTGATCTGCGTGGTGGAGGAGCCCAGCGACGTGATCCCGATGGAGCGCACGCACGAGTACAACGGCGTGTACCACGTGCTCGGCGGGGCGCTGTCGCCGATCGACGGCATCGACCCCGAGGACCTGAAGATCGCGCAGCTGTTCGCGCGCGTGGCGCCCGCGGGAGCGCCGGAAGCGGGCGCGGACGGCGCGCCGGCGGTGCGGGTGGGCGAGGTGGTGCTGGCGACCAACCCCACCACGACGGGCGAGGCCACGGCGCTGTACATCGCCGAAGAGCTGCGCGTGCGCGCGCCGCAGGTGACGGTCACGCGCCTGGCCAGCGGCCTGCCGGTGGGCTCGGACCTGGAGTACGCGGACGAGGTGACGCTGGGCAAGGCGCTCGCGGGACGGCGCGCGCTGTGACGGACCCGTTGATCGTGATGAAGTTCGGCGGCACGTCGGTCGCGGACGCCAAGCGCGTGAAGCGCGCGGCGCAGCGGATCGTGGGCAAGCGCGAGCAGGGTCACAGGGTGGTGGCGGTGCTCTCGGCGCGCGGCAAGACCACCGACGAGCTGATCGCTATGGCCGAGGAGGTCTCGTCGGCGCCGGACCCGCGCGAGATGGACATGCTGCTGTCCTCAGGCGAGCGCATCTCGTGCGCGCTGTGCGCGATGGCGATCAACGACCTGGGGCACCGCGCGATCTCGCTGACGGGCTCGCAGGCGGGCATCGTGACCGACGAGTCGCACACGAAGGCGCTGATCATCGACGTGCGCGCCGATCGCATCCGCGCGGCGCTGGAAGAGGATCAGATCGTGCTGGTGGCGGGCTTCCAGGGCGTGTCGCAGAACGCGCGCAACGTGACCACGCTGGGCCGCGGCGGCTCGGACACGAGCGCGGTGGCGGTGGCCGCGGCGTTGGGCGCGCAGGTGTGCGAGATCTACACGGACGTGGCGGGCGTGTACTCGGCGGACCCGCGGATCGTGCCGGACGCGCGCAAGCTGGACGTGGTGTCCTTCGAGGAGATGCTGGAGATGGCGGCGTCGGGCGCGGGCGTGCTGCAGCTGCGCTCGGTGGAGTACGCGCGCAACCACGGCGTGCGCATCCACTGCCGCTCGTCTTTCGAGGACGGTCCCGGTACGGTTGTGGTGCCGGAAGGAGAGATGATGGAGAAGCCGCTGATCACAGCCGTCACGCATTCGACCTCCGAGGCGATGGTCACGCTGATGGGAGTGCGCCACATCCCCGGTGTGGCCGCGAGCCTGTTCGAGGCGCTGGCGCAGGCGAATGTGAACGTGGACATGATCGACCAGAACCTGCCCGCCTCCGGCGGCGGCCTCGCGGAGATCTCGTTCACGGTCCCCCGCGACGAGCTGCGCGCGGCGCGCGCCGCGCTCGAGCCGCTCGCCGGTGACGCGTTCGCGGAGCTGATCACGCGCGAGCAGATAGGCAAGGTCTCGATCGTGGGCGCGGGCATGCGCTCGCACCCGGGCGTGGCCGCGAAGGTGTTCAGGGTGCTTGCGTCCGAGGGCCTGAACATCGAGATGATCTCCACCTCGCCGATCAAGATCTCGTGCGTGATACCGCGCGACCGCGTGGAGTCGGTGGTGCGGGCGCTGCACGGCTCGTTCGAGCTGTCCGGTGAGGGCACGGTGAGCGTGGAAGAGTCGTTCTAGGTCCGCCACGCGGCGAATCTGCCAGGCGGCGAATCCGCCAGCGGCGAGCGCAGCGACGGCCGCAGCGAGCGGACGGCAGGGCGCCACGGCATCGTGCGAATTAACACGAGCCGGAAGAGCGCGTGTCAAGTCACACAAAGATCGGCGCTGTCCACGTGTGAGCGCCACAAGCTCCGCCCGGCGGCCTGCCACGAGGCGACACGCGGGGTGTGAAACAGCCATTGACAACTGCTGTCCAAACGGGTTTTTACATATGAGGCATTGCGTTTTTGCGAGAAGTGCGCTGGTATATCTCGTGGTTAGCGCAGGCTAGGGCGGGTACAACAAAGCCGATCGACGCGAGGTACGAGAGCTATGGAGAGCAGAGTGGCTGAGCGCGGAGCAGTTGCGCCCCGACGCCGTGGAGCCAGCATGGCGCGTCGTATGCGGCCGCTCACGCCGTTGCGGCTGGGGCCCGCGATCGCCGAGGCGCGCGGGCCGGCCGCGAGCATGCTGCGCGACTCCATATTTCGCCGGATGCTCGTGCTCGCGGACGCGCTTTCGCTGGCGCTGGCGTTCCTGCTGACGACCGCGCTGGCGTCGCGCCCGCTGCAGCTGACGTGGGCGCTGGCGCTCGCCCTGCCGCTGTTCCTGGTGGGGGCCAAGCTGCTGGGCCTGTACGACCGCGACGAGACGCTGCTGCGCAAGACCACGCTGGACGAGGCTCCAAGGTTGTTTCAGCTGGCGACGATGGGCGCGCTGGTGGCGTGGCTGACCGGCGCGCTGATCGTCACGAGCCCGCTCGACCGCCGCGAGGCGCTGTTCCTGTGGCTGATGCTCGTGTTCCTGCTGATGATGATGCGCACGTTCGCGCGCGCGGTCGCGCTGCGCGTGGCGCCGGCGGAGCGCTGCCTGCTGATCGGCGACGACATGTCCGCCAGGGCGATCCGCTCCAAGCTGCGCGGCCATCCCGGCATCAACGCGGACCTGGTGGCGCATCTGAACCTCGACAAGATCGCGCCGTGGTCGACGGACGCGCGTTCGGAGTCCAAGCTGGCGGAGGTGCGCGACCTGGCACGCACGCTGGACGTCCACCGCGCGATCGTCGCTCCGCGCAGCGCCGACGCGGGCGAGGTGCTGGACCTCGTGCGGACGCTGAAGGCCGTGGGCGTCAGGGTGAGCGTGCTGCCACGCCTGCTGGAGGTCGTGGGATCGTCGGTGGAGTTCGACAACCTGCAGGGCATCACCGTGATGGGCGTCAGGCGCTTCGAACTCACGCGCTCCTCCGCTGCGGTCAAGCGCACGTTCGACCTCGTGTGTGCGTCGATTGGGCTGCTGGCGGTGTCGCCGCTGCTGCTGGTCGTGGCAATTGCGATAAAGCTGGACAGCCGTGGTCCCGTGTTCTTCCGCCAGCTGCGCGTGGGCCGCCACGGCGAGAGGTTTCACATCGTGAAGTTCCGCACGATGGTTGCGGAGGCGGAGGCGTTGAAGGAGTCGCTGCGCCATCGCAACGAAGCGCAGGAGGGGCTGTTCAAGATCGCCGACGACCCGCGTGTCACCCGCGTGGGCAGGTTCCTGCGCAGGGCGGCGCTCGACGAGGTGCCGCAGCTGTTCAACATCCTGAAAGGGCAGATGAGCCTCGTGGGCCCGCGCCCGCTGATCGTCGAGGAGGACAGCCGCGTGGAGGGTTGGCACCGTCGTCGCCTGGAGCTGACGCCGGGCATGACCGGCCACTGGCAGATCCTCGGCCCGGCGCGCGTGCCGCTGGCGGAGATGGTCGCGATCGACTACCTGTACGTGGCCAACTGGTCGCTGTGGACGGACCTGAAGATCCTGCTGCGCACGGTTCCGTACGTGATCGAACGCCGCGGCCTGTGAGAGCCGCGGCGGCGCTCGCCGTCAGCGCGATCGAGTGACGGGCTCCGCGCCGCCGGCCGCGTCGGATCCGGCCACGCCCGTCAGCGAGCGCTGCAGGCGCTCCAGCACGCGCACCACCCGCAGCCCGCTGTGGCCGTCCGAGCGCGGGGTGGCGCCGCTGCGCACGCACTCGACGAAGTGCCGGCACTCGATCTGCAACGGCTCGACGTTTGGGATGCGCGGCGAGAAGATGTCGCCGGAGCGGGCGATGTACTCGCCCCACGAGCGCGCGTCCTCGTCGAAGCCCTTGTCGTAGACCGTCAGCTTGCCCTCGATCAGCATGTCGTCGAACGTGGCCATCCTGCGCGAGCCCACGACCGTGATGCGCCTCTCCTTGTGCGGGTCCAGCCACGACAGGTGCAGGTGGGCGACCACCCCGGATGGGAAGCGCAGGTAGCAGAAGACCACGTCCTGCACGTCCTCGCGCACGTAGCCGGCCCCTTGGGCGAGGCACTGCACGGGCTCTTCGCCGATCAGGTGCAGCGCCACCGACACGTCGTGTGCGCCAAGGCTCCACAGCGCGTTCTCGTCCGCTCTCAGCTTGCCCAGGTTGAGGCGGTTGCCGTACATGTAGTACAGCCCCCCCAGTTCGTCCGAGTCGATTAGCTCCTTCAGGCGTGCGACCGCAGGGTGGTACTCGAGCAGGTGTCCCACCATCAGCACGCGCCCGGCGCGCTCCGCCGCCGCCACGGCTCGCTCGCCGTCCGCGCTGGTGGTCGCCAGCGGCTTCTCCACGAAGCAGTGCTTGCCGGCGTCCAGCACCGCCACCGCAAGCTCGGCGTGGGTGGCGACGGGGGTGGCGAGCACGATCGCGTCGAGCTGCTCGTCACCGAGCAGGTCGTCGAGCGTGCCGGTCGCTTGCGCGGCGGGGAACGACGGCGCGAGCTTCTCGCGCGCGCTCTGCTCGCCGTCGCACAGCCACGCCAGCTCGCAGCCGGGGATCGCCGCGAGGTTGCGCGCGAGGTTCGGCCCCCAGTAGCCCAGGCCGACGACGCCCACGCGCACCGTCGCCGGCTCAGCCCCGCTCATCGGCCCATCCGTCGATCGCCTCCACGCACCGCTCGGCCGCGCGCCCGTCGCCGTAGAGCTGAGGGTGGCGCGCCGGCGGTGTGCGTTCCAGCGCCGCCAGCGCCGCCTGCGCGTCGAGGTCCACGAGCGTGTTCCAGCCGGTGTCCAGCGTCTCGACCCACTCGGTGTTGGCTCGCAGCGTCACGCACGGCACCTGCGCAAGGTACGCCTCCTTCTGGACGCCGCCCGAGTCGGTCAGCACCGCGCGCGCGTGGCACAGCAGCGCGCTGAACTCCACGTAGCCGAGCGGCTGGGTCAGCGTGACGCCCTCGCTCTCTCGCAAAGGCGCAAGCAGGCCCGCGTCGGTAAGGCGCGCGCGTGTGCGCGGGTGCACCGGGAACAGCACCGGCTGCGCCAGCGCGCGGATCAGCTCCACCAGCGCGCGCAGCCGCCGCGGATCGTCCACGTTGCCCGCGCGGTGCGCGGTCAGCAGCAGGTAATCGCCACTGCTCAGCCCGTGAGCGGCGGGCACGGTTGTGTCGGCGCGCGCCGCCGGCTGCCAGCGCAGGGCGACGTCGACCATCACGTCGCCCACCACCTCGACGCGCCCCGCCACCGACTCGCTGCGGAGGTTCTCGGCGGCCACCTGCGAGGAGCACAGCAGCAGCGCGCCGAGGTGGTCGGTGAGCACGCGGTTGAGCTCCTCGGGCATCGCGCGGTCGAACGAGCGCATGCCCGCCTCGACGTGGACCACGGGCACTCCCGCCTGCGCTGCCGCGAGCGCGCCGGCGAGCGTGGAGTTGGTGTCGCCGTACACGAGCGCCATGTCGGGCGCTGCGTCGTGCAGCAGCGGCTCGAGCGCGGACAGCATGCGCGAGGTCTGCGACGTGTTCGAGCCGCCCGCGATCCCGAGCTCGCGATCGGGCCGCTGCAGCCCAAGCTCGGCGAAGAACACGCGCGAGAGCGAGTCGTCGTGGTGCTGGCCCGTGTGCACCAGGATCTCCTCGTGGCGCTCGCGCAGCGGGCCGGACACGGCAGCGGCCTTGATGAACTGCGGGCGGTTGCCCACCACGGTGAGGATCTTCACGCGCGCAACACTACGGTCCGCGCCGCCGCAGGGACCGGTCGGCTCTCAGGCCGCCGCCCCCACCACCGACGCCGACCAGTCGATCACCGACGTGGGGCGCACGACGTGGCGGCCCATCCCAAGCTCCTTCGGCTCGAGCCCCAGCGCCAGGCCCACCAGCTGCGGCAGGTGCAGCACCGGCATGCGCAGCTCGCGCGCGACCACGCCTTCCGCCAGCGGCTGCTGCAGGTCGAGGTTCAGATGGCACAGCGGGCAGGGGGTCACCAGGCAGTCGGCGTCGGCGTCCACGGCGTCGCCGAGGTGGCGCCCCGCCTGCTTCAGCGACGCCTCCTTGTGCATGGTGACGATCGGGAAGCCGCAGCACTTGCGCATGCCCGCGTACTCGATCACCGTGCCGCCGAGCGCGTCGATCACCTGCTCCAGGTAATGGTCGCGCGGGTGCTCGGAGTCGATGCCCAGCCGGTCGCGCGGGCGCACTATGTAACAGCCGTAGAACGGCCCCACCTTGAGGTTGGTGAGCGGGCGCCTGACCAGCGAGCGCAGACGGTCGAGCCCGATCTCCTCCACCAGCAGCCACAGGAAGTTCTTGTTCGTGAGGCCCTTCTCGTAGGAGAGGCCCTCGCCGGCGAGCGTGGAGTTGACGTGCGCGCGGTACTCCGCGTTGGCGTCCAGGCGTTCCTGGCACTCGCTCTGCGCGCCTTGGCAGGTCGAGCAGATGTTCATCATCAGCTGCGCTCCCTGCACCTGCTGGGCGAGCGCGAACGTGCGCGCGTTGAGCGTGTCCGCCAGCTCCTGGTTGTGCTCGGCGATCACGCCCGCGCCAGTGCAGCACGCGCGGTCCAGCTCCACCAGCTCGATGTCCAAGAGCGGCGCCACCTTCGCCATCGACCCGTGCAGCTCGGGGGTGAAGCCGCGGCTTACGCAGCCGGGCCAGTAGGCCACCTTCATTGCTCGCTCCCTTCCGAGCCGTCGCTCGTCTCGCCCGAGCCGCTCGGGTCTTTGCCGCCGCGCTCGTGCGTGAGCCCTGCGGCCACCGGATCGGCGGGCGCGCCCGCGTCGACCTCCTCGTCCTCCCCGGCCACGTACAGGTTCAGCTCGTAGCGCTCCGGGCGGCTCTCGATCTTGTCGTAGATGCCCTGCACGGCCTTCAGGTCCTGCGCTGGGATCTTGTGGCCGAACAGCGCGATGCGCGGGCTGATCTTGCCGCGCACCAGGCCCGTGATCGCCGCCGGCAGCGAGGACAGCAGCTCTTTGCCCGCCGCCGGCGTGAACTTCGCGAACCACGAGTTGCCGCCGTAGGAGCGCGGGATCAGCTCCGCCTCGTGCAGCAGCCCGTAGTTGCGCACGAGGCCCGTGAGCGCCGCCTCGTGGCGCTCGCCGTTGTTGCGGTCGACGATGTGGTGATCGGCGGTGGCGATGCGCCGCAGGCGCATGATCTGCCCCATCGGGTTGACGTCCTTGGGGCACGCCTCCACGCACTTGAAGCAGTGGGTGCAGTCGAACATGCCCTGCTGGTCCTGCGCGAGGTCGTTGAGGCGCTCGAACTGCTCGTCGTCGCGCGGGTCGCCCACGAAGCGGTAGGCCTTGGCAAGCGCAGCCGGACCTATGAAGCCGGGGTCCACCTCCATCGCCAGGCAGTCCGACACGCACGCGCCGCACTGGATGCACGCCATCGTCTGCGTGACGTCCACCATCGCCTCTTTGGAGACCAGGTACTCGCGCTCGGGCACCGGCTGCTTGGGGATCAGCCACGGCGTCACGCGCTGGATCTTCTTCCAGTGCACCGCGTCCATGTCCACGATCAGGTCCTTGATCACCGGCATGTTGCCCATCGGCTCGATCTCGATCGCGCCTCCGCGCGCGCCCGCCTCGGCCGCGTCCAGGTGCGTGTGGCACGCGAGCGCGGGTTCGCCGTTGACGCGCACGCCGCACGAGCCGCAGATCGCCTGGCGGCAGGAGCAGCGGATGCCGATCGACCCGTCGAAGCGGTCTTTGGCCTGCAGCACCGCCTCCAGCACCGAGCGGTGCGGCTCCAGCTCGACCGTGTGCTCGTCCCAGTAGGGGGCGTCGCCGGACTCGGGGTCATAGCGGCGCAGCTTGAGGGTGAACGACTGGGTCCCGCCCTCCCGGCGCTCGTGCGCTTCGGCCATCAGTATTTCCTCTCCTCAGGCTGCCATTGGGTGATCGTGACCGGCGAGTAGCTCACCTGCGGCTGCCCGTCCGAGCCCAGCGTGATGTCGATGTGCTTCAGCCACTGCTCGTCGTCGCGCTCGGGGTAGTCGGTGCGGAACTGCGCCCCGCGCGACTCCTTGCGCTCCAGCGCAGCCACCACGGTGGCCTGCGCGCAGTCGATCATGTAGCCCAGCTCGATCGCGCCGAGCAGGTCCTGGTTGAACACCGTGCCGCGATCGTCGATCCACGCCTTCTGCGCTTCCTCTTTCAGCCGCTCGATCGTCTCGCGCGCGCTCTGCAGCCCCTGCTCGTCGCGGAACACGGCCGCGTGGCGGTTCATCGTCTCGCCCAGCTCCGTCTTGATCTCCGACACGCGCCGTGGGCGGGTGGGGTGGGCGGGTCCCCCAATCTTGGGGCGCGCCAGGATCGCTTCCAGCTGGGCGGAGTCCTCGCGCAGCCTCGCGTTCGCGTCCACCTGCGGCATGCCCATGCTGGCCGCGCGCGCGGCCGCGTGTTCGCCCGAGCGCCGCCCGAAGATCAGCGTGTCCAGCAGCGAGTTGGCGCCCAGGCGGTTGCCGCCGTGCACGGACACGCACGCCACCTCGCCCGCCGCGTACAGCCCCTCGATCGGCGTGCGCCCGTCCACGTCGGTCTTCACGCCGCCCATGATGTAGTGCTGGCCCGGGCGGATCGTGATCGGTTCGCGGGTGATGTCCACGCCGGCGAAGTCCTTGCCCAGGTTGACGATCTCGCGCAGCGCCTCCAGCGTGCGCCTGCGCGGCACCACCGTGATGTCCAGCGAGATGCCCGCGCCGTCGGGGCCCACGCCGCGACCCTCGTCGATCTCGATCTGCTCGGCGCGCGAGACCACGTCGCGCGAGGCCAGCTCCATCTTGTTCGGCGCCGATTTCTCCATGAAGCGTTCGCCGTTCGCGTTCAGCAGGTGCGCGCCCTCGCCGCGCGCGCCCTCCGTGATCAGGATGCCCGTCTCCACCAGGCACGTGGGGTGGTACTGGACCATCTCCATGTCCATCAGCGGCGCGCCCGCGCGGTAGGCCATCGCGATCCCGTCGCCAGTCACGATCAGCCCGTTGGTCGTCGGCTTGTACGCCTGTCCCGCGCCGCCGCACGCGAGGATCACGTTCTTGGCGGTGAACGCCTCCATCTGCCCGCTGCGCACCTCGCGCGCGATCGCGCCCGCGCAGCGGCCCTCCTCGTCCAGCAGCAGCGACGTGGTGAACCACTCCTCGTAGCGCGTCACCGTCTCGTGGTGCTTTATCAGCTGCTCGTACAGCACGTGCAGCAGCGCCTGGCCGGTGATGTCCGCCACGTACGCCGTGCGCTTCATCGAGGCCCCTCCGAACGCGCGCAGGTCCATCTCGCCCGTCTCGTTGCGGTGGAAGGTCACGCCGATGTGCTCCAGGTGCATGACCTCCGCCGGCGCCTGTGAGCACATGATCTCGATCGCGTCCTGGTCGCCCAGGAAGTCCGAGCCCTTGACCGTGTCGTACGCGTGCGAGCGCCAGTCGTCATCCACGCTGATCGCCGCGTTGATGCCGCCCGCGGCGGCCACCGAGTGCGAGCGCACCGGATGGACCTTGCTCATGATCGCCACGCTCGCCCCCTCCTGGGCCGCGGCCAGCGCCGCGCGCTGGCCCGCGAGACCGGCTCCGATGATCAGGACGTCGTGTGCTGGCATGGCTCCTTGGGGGATGGGGGCGAGGGGGTTGCCGCCGGGACTCTATAACGCCCGAGCCCACGGCCGCCGCCGATCGTCGTCTGGAGCGTCGGCTCGCGCGTTCGCCGCCGTGCGCACGCAGAGCGCCGCCGAGCGCACAACCGCGCCCGGCGCCGGGCACGGGTCCGCGCCCGGTGCCGTGCGGGCAACCGGGCGCGGAAACGGCGCGTCCTGGCGGGAGCGGGGCTAGGGGTTGACTGTGATCTTGAACTGCCCGCTGTTGTCGCTCGGGTGGTAGTCGACGTAGCGGAACTGCGGCGCCGCCCCTTCGCCCGTGAACGTGAACGTGTAGGGGTCCTGTTCGCCGCCCGTTTTGTGGTTGTCCGGCGACGGTTTGGAAGGTTTGCCGTTCGCGATCGGGTGGAACCACTTGCTGCCAAGGTTCACCTGGAAGTACTGGGTCTTCTGTGGGAGCTTCGGGCAGCTGCCTTTGTACAGGGGTTTCGCGAAGCGGAACTGCGCGTCGTCGCCCACCGGGTTGTTCGGCCGGCCCGGGCTGGGGAACTGCGAGGAGGGCTCGACTTTGCCGCAACGCACGGACGGCCATGCGCCCCATGCGCTCACCGAGCCCACCACCTTGACCGTGTAGACGGTGCCTGTTTCGAAGACGATCGGCGCGGTGACCGAGTTCCCGCATCCCGGCACCGTCGTGATCATCATCGCGGGGCTCGAGCAGAACGCCGCGGAGGCTGCATCGGTCGAGTTGTAGCTGTTGAGGTAGAACGTCGTTGCGGCCGACGCCGAGGATGCGGCGGCAGCCGAGACGGCCAGTGCCGCCAGGCAGCCCGTCATCGTGAGTGTGGCCGACCGTCTGATTATGCGAGTGAACACTGTACGGCTCCTCCGTGATTGCCTCCAGGAGCCAGCAGATTCAACGGCCCCTCTTGCTATTACATCTCTGTAGGTACGTGTGTGTCGAGTCGTGTCGTACGTCATGGCGAGCGAATTCTAACCTTTTGTCGCCGCCTTGCGCGCGACCGCGCGGTAGATGTCCTCCCACCCGCGCCTCATCTCCGTGCTGCCGTAGCGCGCGCGCCGCCTGCGTTGCTCCTCGAGCAGCGAGCGCTGGTATGAGTCGTCGAGCAGCACGCGACGGGTGGCGCTGATCGCGTCGCCCGGCGTGGAGAACACCTGGTGCGGCCCGAGCACGCTGCGGTTGGCGGGTATGTCGCTCGCGATCACGACGACGTCGCACGCCATCGCCTCGAGAATGCTCAGCGGCAGCCCGTCCCAGGCGGTCCAGTGCACGTACACCCGCGCCTGCGCCAGGCGCTCGAGCGTCTCCTCGCGGCTCAGCCAGCCGGTGAACGGGATCTGCAGGCGCTGCAGCGCGCCCAGGCTCGGGGAGGGATGGGGCGCTCCTCCCAGCCATTGCACCGGTGCGATGTCGCGCACGGCGTCGAGGATCGTGGCCGCCTTCTCGGGCTGGCGCTGAGGCACGACGCGACCCATCGCCACCGTGCCCCATTTCCGCTCGGCCGGCATCTGCTGGCTGTGCTCGTGGTTGAGCTCGGGGATGCCGTTGAGCACGACCTCGACGCGCGGCGCGCTGACGACGTCGCGCGCGAGGTCCGCCTCGGCGTCGGACACGGCGCCTACCAGGTGCACCCGCCGCGCGACGCCCCGCTCGATCACGCGAAACGCCTTGCGGCGCAGCGGCGAGGCCTTCATCGTGAAGGAGTAGCCGTGCGGCGTGTACACGGTGGGAGCGAGGCCGCCGAGCGTCGCCGCGCCGACGACGCCCGCGAACGACGAGTGCAGGTGGATCACGTCGGGGTTCCACACGTCCACAGCCGGGCGCAGCGCGCGCGAGGCGCGCAGCGAAGCGCGCAGGGTGCGGCTCGTCCACGGTGTGGGAATCAGCTCCACGCGCGGATCGAGGCTCTCGCGCAGGTTCCGCGGCGTCTCCGCGCGCACGCCATAGGCGATCGCGACCTCGTGGCCACGGTCGGCAAGCCCGGACGCCAGCTCGCTGACGACGCCGAAGATGCCACCGCCCAGCGCCTCGGCGACGTGCATGATCCGCATCGGCGCCGCAGCCGCCTGCTGGCGCGGCGCCGGTTGCTCGCCGCGCGGCTTTGCGCCGTCGGGCACCGCGACCAGCGCCCTGTGTCGCCGCCGCGCGTACGCGCGCGCCTTGTCGTTGGTTGCAAGTTGGTTGCTCATGTGGAGATTCCGGAGAGCTTAATCTGTGCGGTCGTGATGTGTAGTGGCATGTGTTTAAAAAATCACTGCGATCTGGAGTGTACTACTCTTTCTCAGGCGAAATAGTGAGGAACGTCACTATCAGTAGTGCGGCTTGCTACTCGATCCACTCGTTGCCAACGTGCCCAAATCGAATAGTGAGGAAAGACACTATTGTGTAGTGCTGTTTGCCACCCGATCAAACTCGTTGTCAGCGTCCCCTAGGAAAATATGGAGTTCGAGCCGATTGCCAAGGGAGCGGAGTAGAATTCAGCTCGCCATCGCATCGACATCTGTCCATACGCCTCCCGATCCTTGGGCCTGCTGTGTGCCGGACATACGGGTGTCCTACCCGCGCAGCCGCGAAAGCTAACATAATTCACGCGGCCCGCGCCCGATGCGCATGCGTGTGACATTGGTCACACAAGCCTCGGAGCTGAACGGCTCGGCTTACTTCCGCGCGCTTCAGTTCGCGCCGCTGCTGGAGCGCCGCGGTCTCGAGGTCGTGCTCTCGCCCGCGGGGGTCGCCCAGCGCCGCGTGCACGGACGGGCCGGCGCGGGCCTGCTGGCGGCCGAGCACGGTCTCCGGTACGTGAGGCGGGCGCGCGAGCTGGGACGGCTCGTCGCCGCCAGCGACGCCGTGATGGTGCAACGGGGCTCGTATCCGATCGGGCCGCCGTGGCTGTTGCGCGACCTGCGTCGTTTCCCCGGCCGGTTGGTGTTCGACCTCGACGACGCGGTCTTCTTGCCCAGCCCCGCGATGGAGGGGCGCGGCCGGATCGTCCCGTGGATCTACAAGGATCGCCAGGCGCTGACGCTGCTGGAGCGCGCGGACACGGTCATAGTCAGCACCCCCGAGCTGGACGCCAGCCTGCCGGGCCGGCGAGCCGACGTGATCCTCCCCACGATCCCGAACGTCGCCGCCTATCCTCTCGCGCGCCACGATCGCGAGCCTCCGCTGCGACTGGGCTGGATCGGCTCGAGCGGGAACGTTCGCTATCTGGACCCGCTCGCGAGCGTGCTGGGACGCTTGGAGCGCGCCGGCGTGGCCCGTCTGCAGGTGATCTCCTCGGCGCCGTGGTGGGGCCCCTCCAGCTTCCGTCGCTGGGAGCGCGCGCAGGAACAGATCGCGGTCGCCGATCTCGAGGTCGGGCTGATGCCGCTGCCGGACGACCCCTACACGCGCGCCAAGGCGGGCTTCAAGCTGCTGCAGTACATGGCCGCCGGATGCGCCGTGATCGCCAGCCCGGTCGGCGTCAGCCGCCGGCTGGTCGAGGAGTCGGGGGCGGGTCTGCTGGCGAGCGCGCCTGCGGAGTGGGAGCAGGCGGTGAGGGCCCTGGCGAGCGATCCTGCGGCGCGTGCGGCGCACGGCGCCAACGGCCGGCGGTTCGTGCGCGAGTTCGCCAACCTCTGCAAGCATGCCGACGTGCTTGCCGCGGCGCTGCGCGGCAGCGCGCTGCCGCAGTCCTCGGCGTGGCCATCAGCCTGAACGGCCGGCGCGGGAGCCCGCCGGAGGGCCGAGCGCCCGGCTTTCAACCGACGATCGTTCATCATGTGACGGATGTCGTCTGTTCGTGTGCTCCTGCTGAGCAACGCGATCACGCCGGATCGCCAGGGCGGGCTCGAGCGCCATTGTCGTGAGCTCGGAAGCGCTCTCAGCCGCAAGGGCGCCGACGTGGTCATCCACGCCCGGCGGGTCAATCCCGATGATCCCGAGCGATCTCTCGACGCCGACGGCGTCGAGATCTGGCGCTTTGCGACGCCGTCGAAGGAGCATCCCGCGTATGCGCTCGGCTATCCCGCAGCCAGCGCCAAAGCGGTGCGTGCGGCCGTCAGGGCGGCGAGCGGAACACGCATCCTGCACAGCAACTTCCCGCTGCAAGGGCTGCCGCTCGCGCTCGGGCGCACGCCCTACGTGCACACCTTCCAGGCCCCCGTCCATCGCGAGCTGCTCGGCGAACACCAGGGCTCATACGCGCTGCCCGGCCCGACCAAGGCGGCCGCTGTCCATCTGATGCGCGCAGGCGAGAGCCAGGTCGTGCGCAGGGCGCGCTGGGTGGTGGTGCTCAGCGAGTTCATGAAGGCGCAGGCCATCGCCCTGGGCGCGAGCCCGCAGTCGATCATCGTGCTCCCCGGCGGCATCGACACAGGGCGCTTCTCGCCCGGCCCTCCCGTTGCGCATCCGTGGGCCGACGGCGACGGTCCCGTGATATTCACCGCCAGGCGCATGGTGCCGCGCACCGGCGTGGGCGAGCTGGTCGAGGCGTTCGCCCGGATCGGCGCGCAAGTTCCAGGCGCTCGGCTCGCGCTCGCCGGGCGAGGCCCGCTGGAGCAGGACATCAGGGCGCGCGTGGCTGCCCTCGGGCTCGGGGAGCGCGTGCGCCTGCTCGGCTGGATCTCCGACGAGGACCTCGTGGGCTGGTATCGCGCGGCCGATCTCGTGGTGATGCCCACACAGGAGCTGGAGGGCTTCGGCCTGACCACCGCCGAGGCGCTGGCGTGCGGCACGCCCGTCGTGGGCACCCCCGCGGGCGCCAACCCGGAGGTCCTGAGCCGCCTGGACGCCTCCCTGACCACGCGCGACGCCTCCGCGGACGCGATCGCGGACACCGTGATCGAGCTGCTGCGCGAGCCCCGGCGCCTGGCCGACCTGACCGCGCGAGCCCGCGCGGCGGTTCATCCCGCGCTCAGCTGGAGCGTCGTCGCCGATCGCTACCTGGCGCTCTACGAGCGCTGTCAGACCGACGCGGGCGCCCCCGCTGGGATGGCGCCGGACGGTCGCGTCGCGGACGACGGTCCCTCGCGGCCGACGCTGCGCCTGGGAGACGACCTGCTGCCCACGCTGCGCTGCCCCGACAGCGGCGCTTCGCTGATCCTCGAGCGAGGCGCCCTGCGGACGGCTGACGGCGAGCACTCCTACCCGCTGCTGGACGGAGTGCCGGTGCTGCTCGGCGGCGAAAGCGCGTTCGCCCCCGACGCATACGGGCAGGCGCGCCCCGCAGCCCGCCGGCTCGGCGCGAGCGTGGAGAGGGCGCTGCGGAGGCTGCTGCCCTCGCTCTCCC
>Ga0335075_10004722_pt1 | contig 21236 bp, 18 predicted proteins | sample Lox_Sample_24_FD_206723 | JGI IMG/M metagenome (GOLD analysis project Ga0335075, IMG submission 206723) | Soil microbial communities from Loxahatchee National Wildlife Refuge, Florida, United States - Lox_Sample_2.4 | ecosystem: Environmental > Terrestrial > Soil > Wetlands | place: USA...
GCGGTTATGTCGGTGATCTTCGTGTTCAGGTAGCCGCGCTCGAGGAACTGGCTGCGGGCCGCGTCCTTCAGCGCGGCCGCGGTGTCGGCGGCCCTGGCCTTGCGCACACCCACGTGAGGTCCTTTCCCGCTTGACGCCTGCTGCGGCCTCCAGCATACTGAACGAAAATTCGCCGAATCTAAATTCAGTGAATGTGAATTCAAAACGATACATCACCTGAACGGGAGGTCGGGATGCGGGTCGTGATAGTGGGCGGCGGTGTGGCCGGGGCGGCGAGCGCGATCGCGCTCGCGCGGGCGGGCACCGAGGTCACGGTGTACGAGGCACATGAGGATCCGGCGGGGCCGGTCGGCTCGTTCCTGAGCCTGGCCGTTAACGGGCTGCGGGCCCTGGAGTCTCTCGGCTGCCTGCCGCAGGTGCAGGCGGCCGGGTTCGCCGTGGCCCGGCAGCGGATGTGGGCGGGCAACGGCAAGCTGCTCGGCGACGTCGCCCGCGGCCGACGGCCTGGCGATCCGCTGCACAGCGTGACGCTGATGCGCGCCGATCTCGTCTCCGTGCTGCGGGACACGGCCGCCCGCGCGGGCGCCACGATCATCACCGGGCAGCGGCTGACCTGCAACGGCCCTCGCTGGCCCGCCGCCGGCGCGGCCGGCCCGGCCGTCGGGGCCGATCCGGTCCTCGGGACACGCCCGGCCGCCGGAGCCGGCCTGGCCGCCGGGGCCGACCTGGTCATCGCGGCCGACGGGATCTGGTCGGCCGCCCGGCGTGTGGTCGACCCGGCGGCGCCCGATCCGGCCTATGCCGGCCTGTACAGCGTCTCCGGCGTGTCGGACGGACTGGACGGGGCCGAGCCCGATGCCTGGAACATGATCTTCGGCCGGCACGGGGCGTTCATCTACCTGCCCGCGCCCGACGGCACTATCTGGTGGTCGGCGCAGGTGTCAGCCAAGATGGCGCCCGAGAATCTGGCCGGTGCCGGCCCTGACGAGCTGGCCGTGCTGTTCCGCCGCGAGCGCCAGGCCGTCGCGATCCTGCGCGGCACGCGCACGGTGCACGCGGCCACGCTGCACCACGTGCTCGCCCCGGTGCGCCGCTGGCACCGCGACGACATCGTGCTGATCGGCGATGCCGCTCACCCGGCCGGGGCCGGCCAGGGCGCCTCGATGGCCATCGAGGACGCGGTGGAACTCGCCCGCCAGCTCCGCCACCCGGGCCCGGTCGCCGACGCGCTGGCCCGCTTCGACACCGCGCGCCGCGACCGGGCCGGCAAGATGGCCAGGATCGCGGCGGCCAACCGCGATGCGAAGACCGCCGGGCCGGTTGCCGTCCGGCTGCGGAACCTGCTCATGCCGTTCTTCTTCAACCGGTTCTACGAACGGGCCACCGGCTGGCTCTACGACTATCGGCCCGGATCCACGCAGGCCGCTACGGAGCCGGCCAGCCAGGGACCGTCCCGTTCAGGAAACTGATTTATCCGCTTGTGTGCGGTGAGCGGAACCCCGCGCGGATCAGCGGTCAGGACAGCTGACCGCTGGCCAAGATCGGGGCGACGGCTCCGGCCCGGAGTAGGGTTAGCGCTCGTATGTCAGCTTCCCCGTCATTTAGCGATCGGCCCGCCATTGTCACCAGGCTCCGGGCGGCCGGCTGTGTCTTCGCCGAGGATGAGGCGCAGCTACTCATCTCGGCGGCGCAGACGCCCGCCGACCTGGCGGCCATGGTGGGCCGGCGCGCCGCCGGGCTGCCCCTGGAGCACGTTCTTGGCTGGGCCGAGTTCTGTGGCCTGCGGATAGCCGTAGACCCTGGCGTGTTCGTGCCGCGCCGCCGCACCGAGTTCCTCGTCCGCCAGGCCGCTGCGCTGGCCGGCCAGGCCGGTCCGCCGGCCCGGCAGGCGGCCGGCGAGGCCGGCCACGCCGGGCCCGGCGAAGAGCCCGCCAGTCAGGGCCGGCCGGTCGTCGTCGTGGACCTGTGCTGCGGCTCGGGCGCGGTGGGCATCGCGCTGGCCGCTGCCCTGGACCCGGTGGAGTTGCACGCCGCCGACGTCGACCCGGACGCGGTGACCTGCGCCTGCCGGAACGTAGCCGCGGTCGGCGGCCAGGTGTACCACGGCGACCTCTACGAGCCGCTGCCCGCCGCGCTGCGCGGCCGGGTCGGCCTGCTGACCGCCAACGTCCCGTACATACCGACCGAGGAGATCGGGCTGCTGCCCGCCGAGGCGCGGGTGCACGAGCCGCGCGTGGCGCTGGACGGCGGCCCGGACGGGCTCGACGTGCTGCGGCGGGTAGTCACCGCGGCACCGCAGTGGCTGGCGCCAGGCGGCCACCTGCTGGTCGAGACCAGCGAGCGCCAGGCAGCGCAGGCCGCCGAGGTCTTCGCCGGGTGCGGGCTGGTCCCCCGGGTGGCCAGCTCCGACGAGCTGAGCGCCACCGTCGTGATCGGAACCCGGCCCTAAGATCGGCCTGCACGGGCGACCAGCCCGTGCTTTTCATGATCCCGGTAGATGAGGACCAAATCCGCCACCCCAGCTACCGAGATCATGGAAACGCCCCCGTTCGGGAGTCGCGGAGCGGCACCTGGCTTCGATCGCGGCTCACCGGTCACAGGAGTCACAGCCGGGATCATGACCGAGTACGTGGATGGAGCCGACACCAGCAGCGGGCGGCCCGCTGGCCCACTGGGCTCATCAGCCCCGCCGACCGCACGCCGCTAGCCATCGTGGCCCGCCGACCAGACGCGCTGCCGGCGACCGTGACCCCGCCGGCCGCGTCGCTACTCGCGGGTGGAGTCGCGGGCGCCGCGCACCGTGATCACCGCGACCCCGGCCGCGAAGACCAGGGCGGCGCAGATCGCCGCGCCGCGGTCGTGCGGTGGCCGGGCCGGCCAGATCCACGGCGTGGCCCAGTTCCCGGACAGAGCGGGCAGGGTGACCCCCAGGTAGGCGATCGGCCCGATCCAGGAGAGGGCGCCGCCGAGCACGGCCGCGGCCAGCAGGGCGACGCCGGTGAAGCCGGCCACGTCCCGCAGCAGGCCGACGGAACCGTAGGCCAGCTGCGCCGACGCGGACCCGGCGGCCAGCGCGCCCACGGCCGCCCCGGCCAGCGTCACCGGCAGCGCCAGCCGCAGCCACGGCAGCCAGCGGCCGGTGGCGCGCTCTGGCTCGCCGAAGGGACTGCGGGTGGTGACGCCGATGACCGCGGCCGCGCCGGCCTCGATGGTCAGCGGGATCTGCCGGGAGAGCACCCCGGTGTGCGGCAGCCAGTGCAGCGCGGTCCGCAGCGCGGCCGCGCACGCCACCAGCACCAGCAGGCAGGTCAGGGCCCGGCGGCTGGCCGCGTGCAGCTGGGCCAGCCGCAGCCCAGCCCGCCCCGCTCCCCCGGCCCGCCACGGCCCTCCAGACCCGCCCGCCCGGGCCGGCGCCAGTTCCGGCGCGGGCCGGTCAACCCCAGCCGCGGTCACGGGATCTCGGAGAGAGTGACCCGGCCGGCCCGCAGCGCAGCCAGGTGAGAGGCCAGCCAGGCGTGCCGCACGGCGGGCGGCTGCGCCGCGAACCGCCGGGCCGCGGCCGCCTGCTGGCTCGCGATGCCTCCGGGCCGGGCTGCCACGGCTCCGGGCGGCAGCCGGCCGCCAGGCGGCTGCTGCAGGTACAGCTTCACGACCAGCCTGAGCGCTCCGGCGATCGTGAACTGGGCCTGGTGTCCCGGGCCCGTCCCGACGCCTATCCCGTTCACGGCGTTCGGGCCGGTGCCGGCGGGCAGGCCGACGAATTCGTTCACGATCTCCGGCAGGTACTGCTCGCGCAGGTTCGAGATGAACGCGGCGGCGGGCGTGCTGCCCTCACCCGGCAGGGTCAGCCCGGACAGCGGCAGGTAGAGCACGGCCGGGCGGCCGCGGATGACCGGCGGCCCGAAGCCGATGCCGTTGCTCGGAGACGACTGCACGCTGGTGACGGCGACCTGGGTGACCCGCACCGGGGCCCCGGGCAGGCCGGCCAGCTGGCCCAGCAGCGGGCCCAGCGCGGTGGTCACGTCGGTCAGATAGGCGCGGTAGGCGGGCTGCAGGCAGACCGGCACCGCGTCCTGGCCGCACACCGGTGTGTACGGAGCAGACCGGTCGCTGGCCGCGTCGTGCAGCGCGGGGATGACCATCCCGTTCGCCTCCAGCCGGGCGGTCCCGGCCAGCGCGGTGCCGGTTCCGGCGGCGGCCAGCCCGGCCACGGTTACCGCGGCGGCGGCAGCGCGCAGCCAGCGGCTGCCCGTGGTCGCCGGCAGCCCGAGCGCGCCGAGCGCCGCGGCGGCCAGCCCGGCCAGGAACATCACCTGGGCGATGGCCAGGTCGGGGAGGTAGGGGTGGAAGATCCCGTACGAGTCGGACGGGAACGGGCCCTGCACGTTCAGCGGCCAGATCTGCGCGTACGTCGCGTCGTCCTGTATCGCGAACGCCCCGCCGGCCAGCGCCAGGAACACCACCAGCGCAGCCAGCCCGGCCGTGAACCGGCCAGGCAGCCGCTCCCCCGCGGCGAATCCGACCGCGCAGGACGCGGCCACGGTCGTGGCGCCGACCGCGACCGGCCACCACAGCGGGCCGCCCCAGGCGCCCTGACCCGCGGTCACCCCGTACAGGACCGCCACGCCGGCCAGGTACAGCAGCTCGGCCCAGATCGTGGCGGCGGCCCAGCTGGCGAGCCGGCCCGCCCACCGTGGTACCGCGGTCACGCCGACCAGGTCGGCCAGGCCACGGCGGCCGTCCCGCGAGCCGACCCAGGCGCCCACGCCCGCCAGCAGCGGCGCGAACACGAGCATGGTGTGCGACTGGAGCATCGCGCTGCGGATGTTCCAGAACGGCGGGTTGTCCATGGCCGGGCGGTAGGTGCTGACGTAGAACGCCGCGGCCAGCAGCGGCAGCAGCCACAGCATCGGGCTCCGGCGCAGCTCCAGGCGCAGCAGCCGGGCCGGGCCGGCCGCGGACGGGACGCGCCAGGAGCGCGGGGCGGTCACCGGGGCGGTGGCGGCGGTCATGACCGGGCTCCGGCCACCGAGCGGGCGGCGGCCAGCACCGCGCTGTAGCCGCGTTCCAGCGGGGCGTCGCCGGCCGCGTCGGTGCCGGTGGCGCGATCGGTCAGTTCGGCCGGGGTCCCGTGGAACACGATCTTCCCGGCGTCCATCAGCGCGACCTGGGTGCAGGCCGCGCCGACGTCTTCGACCAGATGGGTCGAGACGATCACGGTGGCGTGCTGGCCCAGATCACGGAGCAAGGCCCGGAACGAGACGCGCTGTTCCGGGTCGAGCCCGGCGGTCGGCTCGTCGAGCAGCAGCAGGTCCGGCTCGTTGACGATCGCCTGCGCGATGCCGACCCGCCGCAGCATCCCGCCCGACAGGGTCCGCAGCTTGGACCGGGCCTTATCGCCCAGCTCGACCCGCTCGATCGCGGCGGCGACCGCGGCGGGCACCCGGAACGCGGGCATTTCCTTGAGCAGCGCGAAGTACTCGACGAACTCGGCCACCGTGAACGAGGGGTAGTAGCCCAGGTTCTGCGGCAGGTAGCCCAGGTGGCGGCGGACCTCTCGCCGCGGGCCGTAGCTGGCGGGGTCGTGGCCCAGCAGCCGCAGCGTGCCGGAACTGGGCGGGATGACGGTGGCCAGCATCCGCAGCAGCGAGGTCTTGCCCGCGCCGTTCGGGCCGAGCAGGCCGAACACTCCGGGCCCGGCTTCGAGGTCCACCCCGGCCACAGCCTGGGTCCGGCCGAACCGCCGGGTCAGGTCCGCGATCTCAACGTTCACGGCGTTCCCTTCGGGATACGGGTCGCGTACAGCGCGACCGCCACGCAGGCGGCGGCGAACGCCAGGTACGGGAGCACCAGGCGGGAGCCGGTGACGGCATCGGTGTACCGTCCGGTCGCGGCCTGCTCGGACAGGATCAGGAGCGCCCAGCCGGCCAGGCCGGCCGCCACGCCCGCGTTGGCCGAGCGCGAGACGGTGGCCACGGCCAAGGCCAGCCCGCAGACCGCGGTCATCGGGACCAGCCAGCCGAACGTGATGCTCACCGCGCTGCCTGACGCGGCCGAGGCGGCCACGCCGAGCCCGGCGTCGAGCGCGAACACGGCCAGCGCCCGGACCAGCAGCACCAGCCGGTCGCTGACCGCCATGCTGCGCGAAAGCTCCCACGCCGGGTCGATGCCCGGGCCGTAGGCGTAGGCGATGCCCGCCGCCGCCACCGCCGGGGCCAGCAGCGCCACCAACGGCCGGCCGGTGCCCAGCGTCGCGAACACCCCCGCGGCCAGCACCACGGCGCTGGCGATCAGCCACGGCAGCAGCAGCGACGGCGTGGTCACCAGGGCGCGGGCCAGTCCCGGCGACCGCAGCAGCCCGGCGGCCGCCCGCTCCACCAGGCCCGGCCGCCGCCGCCATACCACAGTGGTCACGCCGGGCAAGGCCGCTCCGCGCGCGGCGACCACCTCGACCAGTTCGGCCTCCAGCCGGGCTTCGAACCCGCCCGGCGGCCAGCTTGCGTTACCGGCGTTCAAGACATCACCTCCGTCTCGACGGCGAGCTGAAACGTGGGGGACCGAAGCGCCCGGCGGGCGCGGTGCAGCCGCACCCGGGCGGCCACCGGGCGGATGCCCAGCACCGCCGCCGCCTCGGCCACCGACAGCCCGTCGACCGCCACCAGCTCAAGGACGGCCCGCTCACCGTCCGGGAGCGCCTTCAGTTCCTCGTGCAGCTCCCGGACCTGCCGGAAAGCGTCGATCTTCGCCACCATGCGGTCGACGTCGTCGGCGTCGAGCAGCCGGCGGCCCGCGATCAGGTCCTCGGCGCGGTGCTGCCGCGCGGACCGGCGGAACTCGGCGGCGATCACGTTGCGCGCGATCCCGAACAGCCACGTGCGCGGCCCGCCGAACGAGCCCCGGTAGTCCGCCGCCGCCTCGATCACGGCCAGGAACACGTCCGCGGTCAGGTCGGCGGCCAGCTGCGGGTCCGCCACCCGGCGGGTCACGAACCGGGCCACCTCATCCACGTGCGCCCGGTAGAACTCGGTGAACGCGGCGGGATCGGTCCCGATCGACCGCACCGCCGGCTCGGCCCGCGCTCCCCGCGTGCTCATCGGCGGCACTCCTCCGTCAGCTCGGTCGCTGTCACACCCGTGAGTGGGCCGAGGCGCCGCAGGCGTTACCTGGCCAGGTCAGCGACTTCACGATGCGTTCATGATGGCTGATCCCGCCCGGTCAAGCTGCTGGAGGCGGTGATCAGCGCCTGCGCGTTCGGGGCCAGCGTGGTGGGGTCGGCGGGAGCGGCCCGGCCAGGTTGGCGTGACAGGCGTGCAGGCTGCGGCGCAGGCTGGCGATCTCCGCCCTGGTGAGGCCGGTCAGCATCCCGGCTTCGAGCGCCGTGACCTCGTCCCGGTAGCGGTCGAGCAGTTCCCGGCCGCCAGAGGTCAGCGCGACGACGAGCCGACGGCGGTCGGCGCGGTCGCGATGCCGCTCGATCAGGCCGCGTCCCTCCAGGGCGGTGATCATGTCGGCCATGGACTGCGCGGTGACGAAGGAGTTGCGGGCGAGCTGCGCTGAGGAGAGGTCAGGATGGCGTTCCAGCACGGTGAGCGCCGTGTACTGCAGGGCCGTCAGCCCGGCGGGGCGGACGATGTCATCTAGATGCGACCGTACGGCCTGCTCGACCTGCTTGACGAGATATAGCAGCATCGGCTCGGATCCGGCGGCTCCGCCGGGCGCCGGGCCGTCTGGGGCCGTCACGGTCGCGCCGGCTCCCGCGCCTGCATCGGCGTGGGTCCCGCGTGTTCCGGCGCGGGGCGTCATGCCTGTGCGGGCCCGGTCGTCGGCATACGCCGAGGCTATCGTTCCCGGTCCGGCCTCCCGAGGCGGGCGCTGTCGCGTTGCCCCAGGCCCGGCGCCCGGTGCTCGGTCGCCACCGGGTGCCGGGACCGCCGACCGCATGAGTTCGGTGTCAGCCGCGCCAGGGCCAGTCGGGCCCGATGGCGCCGGTCAGCGGTCCGGGGTAGTAGTCGGTGAACTGGGCCGGCCCGAGGTCAAGGCTGCTGGCCACCTGGTTGAGGCTGCTCGGCTCGGCCACCTGGTCCCAGCGTCCGGTGGTGACCCGGTGGCTGAGCGCCAGGACGCCCGCGACGAGCTCGGCTGGACTGAAGTTGCAGTGCCCGTAGCTGGCGACAAACGCCTGCCGGAGCAGGCTGCCGTCGCCGGCGGAGCGGACCAGGCCGGCATAGTAGTTCTCCTGCTGCACCGCCACGAGCTGATCACCGATCGTGTGCAGGTCGAGTTCCGGGACCGCGAGCCGCCCGGTCGGGACCGATGTCCGCTGCAACGACCTGACCGCGCCGGGGTCGGCCGTGATGTTCGCGTTCTGGGTAAGGTCGTCCAGGTCGGCGCGGAGGCTCAGCCCGGCGCCGGCGTACAGGGCGGCCACTTCCCGCGCGTACGGTGACCGGGCCAGAACGGCCGCGTAATTCACGCCAGCGGTCCAGTTGGCGCTGCCGCCGTCTGCCTGGTCGATGGATACCCGTCCGGCCTCGATGAAGTCGAGCGTGCTGAACGAGCCGGTGAACTCCACGTCGTACTGTGCGGCCTCCTGCGCGGCCGGGTCATTGGCCGGCGCCGGGGCCGCCTGGCTGGGATCCCACGTCGGCACGTTGAGGAAGGCCAGCGCGAGCGCCAGCCGGGCCCGCCCGGCGGCGGTCTGCTGCGCCTGAGCGGCGGCGGCCTGCAAGGTCGCGGCGGTAGCGAGTGCGTCGTTCTCGCTGGCGAAGCCGACGAGCTGGACCTGCTGGCCCGGCAGCAGGAGCTGAGCCAGGGCGTACTCGCCGTCGAGCTGGTACTCGTTCAGGTTGATCCCGCCTGCGACGATGCCGCACGTGGTCAGCGTCCCGTCGATCCGGCCGGTCCCGTCCTGCGCCTCGAGCGCGCTGATCAGGCCGCCCATCGAAGTGCCGAACGCCAGCACCTGGCGCGGCCGGGCGGGCAGCACGCCCGACTCGACCGCCTGAAGCGTCCCGAACTGATCGCTGACCGCGGTGTCCAGCGCCCATTCCGAGCCGCTCGGGTCATACGACGACCCGGCCAGCGCGTACCCGCGGGCCAGCAGCGCCGCGGCGGTCGTGGGGTCGGGGGCATCCGCGGCAACCAGCGGGCCGAAGCCGTGACTGTAGAGCAGAAGAGTCCCGTTCCAGTTCGCCGGGACGTCCGCGATCCAGGTAGTCCCGTCGGGCAGCGTGCCGGTGAAATGACCGCTGGACGCGGCCGCCGATGTCGCCGCGGGCGCGGCAGCGGCGAGGGCCAGCGTTGCCGCCGTGGCCAGCAGGCATGCGCTCATTCTTGCTTTCAGTGATCTCACGGGGAACCTCCGGTGGGTTGCCTGCGGCTGGCCGGCGCAGCGCCGCTCACTCTCCGGCCAGCGTCTGCGGGTCGAGCAGCGTCTCGTGCGCCCCGCCGCGAACCACCATCAGGGCGAGCAGCGCAGCCACCAGGGCCGCGATCCCGCAGATCAGGTAGCCGATGGAGTACGCGTGGCTGAGCGCGTGGAAGGCGACGTCCTTCAGCGGGTTGAACGGGACGGGCTTGCCGCCGGGACCGGGCACGGTGGCGGGCACCGCGTTGGCACCCAGCGGCCCGGACGCAACCGCGTGCACGGCCGCTCCGACTGCCGGTCGCTGGGCGGCTGGCACGTGCGCCGGCGCGGCGTTGAATGCCGCCAGTGCCCCGCGCAGGGCGGCGCTGCCGGAGAGGTTGCTGGCGATCCGCGCGGCCGCCTGGCTGAGCGCGACCGCGCCCACGATCGCCGGCCCCAGGGTGAACCCGAAGTCGCGCAGCATGTTGGTCGACCCGCTGGCCATGCCGGCCAGGTGGTTGGGCACCGTGTTCACCGCCACCGCGGTCACCGACGTGACTGCCAGGGCGAAGCCCGCGCCCACCAGGATGAACGGGACGATGACCGGCGCCAGGGACAGATTCGTCGCCGGCACCGCGGCCAGCCACAGTGCCCCGGCGCCCATCAGGATGCACCCGCTGCCCAGCGGCCACTTCGGGTTGTATCGCTCGAGCAGCCGGGAGGTGACCATGACCTGGACCACCGCCATGCCGTTCAGGAACACGAACGCGATGGAGGTCTTCAGCGGCGTGAACCCCTCGATCGCAGACAGCCGGATGCTCGTCGCGTACGCCGTGCCGAGAAAAGCGAACATGCCGAGCACGGTGACGATCGCGGTCACCGCGAACGCCCGGTTGGCGAACAGGTCAAGCCGCAGCAGCGGGGCCGCCGCCCGGCGCTCGGCGGCGAGGAACACGGCCAGGAACACGGCGGCGACGACGAAGCCCGCGACCACCTGGCCGCTGCCCCACCCGCTCGTGGGAGCCTGGATGACCGCGTACAGCAGCGCAAACAGCGCGATCGCGATCGTAACCTGGCCCGGCCAGTCCAGCGACCGCCCGGCCGGGGCAGAGGAATCCTTCGCCACGGTCAGCGAGACGACGGCGCTGGCCAGCGCCAGGATGAGCACCACGATGAACGCCCAGCGCCACCCGGCATCTGGGTCGGTGCCGAAATGGAGCTTCGCCACCAGGCCGGCGAGCACGCTCGAGACAGCCCCGCCCACCGATAGCGCTGCCGCCCAGACCGTCACCGAACGCGCGCGGTTGTGCGTCGTGTGCGTGCCCGCCGCCACCATGGCCAGGCTGGTCGGGAACAGTGCCGCCGCGCCGATCCCGGCGATGATCTGCCCGGTCCATAGCACCAGCACCCGGGTGCCCGTCGATGTCCCGGCACCCGGCGTCAGCACCGCGACGGCCTCGCCGACGGCGAGCGCCAGCGCACCGCCGACCAGCAGCCGCTTACGGCCGAACAGGTCGCCCAGCACGCCGAAGGTCAGCTCCAGCAGGCAGACGGGAACCAGGAACGCGTCGGAGATCCAGGTCAGCTGCGACGAGGTCGGGCCCAGGTCCTGCTGGAACAAGCCGTTCAGCACGGCCGGGATGGCCAGTGCGATCTGCGCCAGACAGACCGCGATCGCCGCGGCGGTCAGGGTACCGGGGCCGAGGACATACGTTCCGGGGGCTGTGCTCGTCCCGCGCCGGGGAGCTTCGAGGTTCGCCATGGGATGCCTCCTCGCATCCAGGGACCGCCGATCCGACTGGATGTGAATCCTGTCACACTCCCGGTATTATGTACAGGATTCCTGATGATTTTCCACAGGAATCCTGATCATTGTGCGACGGCTCGATACGCCAGCTGACGCGGTGCCAGGCGCCCGCGAGCGCGACGTCTACCTGGCCGGGGGAAGCCGCTGGGCAGATGCCTGGACCGGGGAGGTGCTCGACGGCGGGAGCGTGATCACCGTCGCGGCGCCCCTTGACCATGTCCCCTGTCTTCCTGCGCGATGGCGCCGGCCTCCCGGTCGTGGCCACCGCTGTTCGTTTAGGCTCGGGCGTTGCCTAGGAAAGGTGCAGCATGAGCCAGATGGTCTTCGACGAGGACCTCGCCAGCCGGCTAGACCACATGTACCGCGGGCGCGATATGGTGCGCCGGCGCCAGCTGGCCCGCGATGCCCTCGGCGCTGCGCCGGGTGAGTGGATCATCGACGTGGGATGCGGGCCGGGTTTCTACGTGGCCGAGCTCCTGGAGCAGGTCGGCCCCGGTGGCCGTGTGGCCGGCATCGACGCCAGCCCGGCGATGCTCGCAGTGGCCACCCGGCGCTGCGCCGGGCACGGCAACGCCGGGTTCCTGACCGCCGACGTGGCTTCGCTCCCGGTGCCGGACGCGCGATTCGACGCCGGGCTGTGCGTCCAGGTTCTGGAGTACGTTCCCGACGTGGCGGCCGTGCTGGCCGGAATGCACCGGGCGCTCCGGCCGGGCGGCCGGCTCGTGCTGTGGGATGTCGACTGGTCCACCGTGACCTGGCAGTCCGGTGATCCGGCCCGCATGGAGCGGGTGCTGCGGACCTGGGACGAGCACCTGGCCCACCCGTCGCTGCCCCGGACTCTCGCCGCCCAGCTCCGGTCGGCGGGCTTCGAGAACGTCCGCGCGGCCGGTCACGCGTTCACGACCATCGAAGCCAGCCCGGAGACCTTCGGCGCGTCGCTCATCCCGCTGATCGAGGACTTCGTCGCCGGACGCAACGGGATCAGCGCCGGCGACGCTCACGCGTGGGCCGCCGAGCAGCGCCAGCTCGGCGCGGACGGCGATTTCTTCTTCGGCTGCATCCAGTTCTGCTTCACGGCCACCCGTGCGCGCTGACCGCCCGCCCCCGGGGCCGCGGGCCCGGGCGGGGCGGCTGAGTTACGCTGCCGACGGGGCGAGTCCGGTAACGAAGGGCAGGTCGCGCCGTGTCCCGCACGCACAGCTACGACATCTCGGTGACCTGGACCGGCAATCGCGGCACCGGCACCAGCGGATACACCGACTATGACCGGGACCACGACGTCACCGCGGACGGGCCTTCGGCGATCGCCGCCAGCTCGGACCCGGCGTTCCGTGGCGACCCGGCCCGCTGGAACCCGGAGCTCGAACTCACCGCCGCGTTGTCCTCCTGCCACATGCTCTGGTACCTGCACCTGTGCGCGGTGGCCGGCGTCAGCGTCACGTCCTACACCGACGCCGCCCGCGGCGTGATGGCGGAGAACGCCGACGGCAGTGGTCATTTCACCGAGGTCGTCCTGCGGCCGCGGGTGACCGTCGCGTCGGCCGGCATGATCGGGGAGGCCACCACCCTGCACGGCGAAGCGCATGCCAAGTGCTTCATCGCCAACTCGGTGAACTTCCCGGTCCGCCACGAGCCGGTCATCACCGCGGACGGCTAGCGCCCCCCGGCGGTCCCGGCGGCACCAGGCGGGCCCGGCGGCACCAGCAGGGCGCGGCGGAGGGTTTCGATGTCCGGCCGGGTCAGGCCGTTCTGCAGCAGGTAACCGGTCACGCTGCCAGCCCGGGCGCGGATGTGGCCGAGCGCCTCGTGGATGACCCGGGGCTGCGCACCGAGCGCCCCCAGGTCAAGCCAGCGCCCGACGCCGCTGACCGCCCGGATCTGGCTGATAACCGTGGCGGCACCGGGGTCGGGGTGGCTGCCGCTCAGCGCGTAATCGGCGGCGATGATGTCGTCGGGCACGCCGACGACGGCCAGCACGATCGCCGCGACCAGCCCGGTGCGGTCCTTGCCAGCGGTGCAGTGGATCAGCCCGGGCAGCGCGTTGCCCGCGCACAGCCTCCCGACCGCCTCGGCGATGGCCGCGCCGCAGTCGTCGATCATGTACCGGTAGATCGCGGCCAGCTCGGGCGGCAAGCCGCCGATCGCCGCCGCGTCAAAGAGCGGGACGTGATAGGTGCGCACCCAGCTATTCCCGCTATTCCCGGGATCCCCGGTCCCGTCCAGCCCGCTGGAGGTGACCATGACCTCCTCGTCGGTGCGCAGATCGATCACCGTCCGCAGGCCGAGGCTGGCCAGCGCCGCCCGCCCGGAGTCGTCGAGCCGGTGCAGAGCGTCGCTGCGCAGCAGGGTCCGCCACCGGACGGTCCCGCCGTCAGTGCTCGGATACCCGCCCAGGTCGCGCAAGTTCGTGGTGCCGGGCAGCCTTAGCCACCGCTCAGGTTCGGCGCCATCGGCGGCGATTGGCGATCTCACTTGGTGCACAACGGGCCCGAGGCGCCGATCACCGGCATTCTCCAGGCGGCCGAGGCGGCCGCGATGGCCTGGGCAGTGTCCCGCAACTGCTGCTGGCCGGCCACCGGCTGGTTAGTGAGGAACTGGTGCGCCATCTGGTCGACCGCCGGGTCGCCGAGCAGGCTGCCGTGCATGGCGGGCACCACAATGGCGTTGCTCGGCAGGCCGCACACGGGCAGGGTCACCGCATCGGCCAGCGGTATCACCGCGAGCCAGTGGATCCGCTGGCCGTTCCTGGCCGCCGCCGCGGCGTACGCGGCGCCGTCACTGCGCACCGAGGCGATCAGGCGCCCGGCTCCGGCCTCGCCGAACGGGGATAGCGAGCCCGCAAAATTGACCAGCTCGCTGAGCGCCTCGCCGGACACCGGATCGTACTGGCTGGCGTTACTGGCCTGGACGGCCTGGCCGGGGTCGACAATGGGGCTGAGCAGCACGACCGAGCTGACCGGAACTCCTGGGTGCCGGGCCAGCATCGCGTACACGCCGAGCGTGCCCTCGCTCTCGGCGACGATAGCGACCGGCCGGGCCGTTTCCTTGTGCAGCTGCCACACCTGCTGGGCGATCCGGTCGCCCAGCACCGGCAGCGACACGTCCGTGGCGTCATTCCCGTACGGGAGCGGCCTGCCCGCGGCGTCGAGCCCGGCGTAGGAGAACGGCCGCACCAGCGCCGACGGGCCGATCAGGGCGCGGCTTTCCGACGGATAGCAGCACGATGACCCGAATCCCGGAATGACCAGCACCGCGGAGGTGAGCCGGCCCGACGTGCCACTGCCCGAGCCCGTTGCCGCCGTGCTGGCCTCCAGGACCGCCGCTCTGGTCGGGATCGCGGCCGGCCCGCCGGGCAGCGGAGTGGTCCCGGCCACGGAGAAAATCAGCCGGGTAACGCCGATGAGCAGGGCCAGCGCCACCGCGGCGGCCAGCGGCGACACCGGCGCAGGCAGCGCCCGGGCCACCCGGCGCCACCGTGGGTCATGCCGCCAGGCGCCGCTGACCGGTGCCCTCTCCTTGCTCACCGCGGCGGCCGCCCCGTACCAGGCGCGCGCGTTGACCAGTCCGGCCAGCCCGGCCACCACCACCCCGGCCGCGGTGGGCAGGTTCGCGATCGCCACCGCGGCCAGCGAAAGCGCGACGAAGCTGGCCAGCAGCCAGCCCACGGCCCGGACCGGTGGCAAGGTCCGCCACCAGGAGCCGAGCAGGCCGCCGTGCGCCAGCGGGATCAAGATCAGCAACATGGCCGGCAGCGCCGCCAGGAACGGCCACGAGAACGGGAGCAGCGCCACGCCGAACAGCAGGGTGACCACCGGCGACAGCAGCACGCTGGCCACCATGGTGAAGATGACGAAGCGGCCGAATGTGGGCCCCCAGCGGGGGCGGGGCAGCTGGCTCGGCCAGGCCAGCCAGGCCAGCAGCGTGCTCACCGCGGCCCGGGCCAGGACCAGCGCCACGCAGGTGAGCGCGAAGCCGAACCAGGACCGGTTGTAGCCGAACAGCCAGCGCAGGTCGTAGAAGACGGCGAGCGGGGGGATCGCCGTGATCTGCGGCGCCAGCGCCCGCGCGCCGGGCGCCACCACCGCCAGCAGGCAGGCCTGGGCACAGGCCCCGCCGACGGCGAGCGCGATAAGCCCCCGGTGCCACACAAATCTTTCTGCTGGAATACTGCGGCCCATCGGGATGGCCCGCTCCCGCTGCGCTTCCATCTTGGCCGGTGCAACCCCCCGTCAGCACCGGGCATTCCGCGCCGATGTAACAGTTGGCACCTGCTCATGTCACGATTCGGAATACCTGTGGTCATTCACGAGCCCGCCGGGAGCCAAAGCGATAGGAGCCAGAATCCAGCCATATGTCCGGCTCCCGGGCCCTGGATGGGTACGAACCAGGTGAGCTGCCGCTACGCTCAAGTTCCGGGAGGATCAATGGCGCGACTGGGTGGGATGTATGGGCCCGATGCCACGTTCCTTGGTGTGCCGCGGGCCGATCTGGCCGACGTGACCGGATGGGCCGGCACCGATGTCATGATCATCGGTGCGCCGTTCGACGGGGGGACGTCGCACCGGCCGGGCGCCCGGTTCGGCCCGCAGGCGATCCGGTTCACCGACTACCTGCCCCACGACGGCTCCCGCCCGCACCTCGCTTTGCGGGTCGATCCCCTGGCCGAGCTGCGGGTCGCCGACGCGGGTGACATCGAGATGCCATCGGGCGACACCGAGCTGTCCTTGCACCGGCTCGAGGAGGCCGTGCACCAGGCGTGCTCTGGCGGGGCCATCCCGGTGATCCTCGGCGGCGATCATACGATCGCGCTGCCCGACGCGACCGGGGTGGCGCGCCACGTCGGCTGGGGCCGCGTCTCGATGATCCACTTCGACGCGCACGCCGACACCGGCAATTCCCAGTTCGGCTCCTTGTACGGCCACGGCACGCCGATGCGCCGGCTGATCGAGTCTGGTGCGGTACGCGGCGACCGGTTCCTGCAAGTCGGGCTGCGCGGCTACTGGCCAGAGCCGGAGACGCTCGACTGGATGGCCGCCCAGCAGATGCGCAGCTTCGAGATGACCGAGGTGGTCTCCCGCGGCCTGGATGAGTGCCTGTTCGAGGCCATGCGCATCGCCACCGACGACTGCGACGGCGTGTTCCTGTCGGTGGACGTGGACGTGGTCGATCCCGGCCTGGCTCCGGGCACGGGAACCCCCGAGCCCGGCGGGCTGAGCAGCCGCCAGTTGCTTGACGCCGTCCGCCGGATTGCCATGGAGGTACCACTGGCCGGCATCGACGTGGTCGAGGTCGCGCCCCCGTACGACCACGCGGAGGTCACCGCGTTCCTGGCCAACCGGGTCGTGCTCGAGGCCCTGTCCGGCATCGCGTGGCGCCGCAAGCACCTGGCCGGCCCAGCCGAGGGTCATGCCCCGGACGCGCCATTGCTCTCCGGCCGGGACCCCGAAGGCCCCGACGGCAGCTGACAGCGGAGAGGGACGGGGAGGTGGGCGGGCCCATCCAGGACCATCTTGAACGGTTCGCGGATGGCGGTCTGGCCCGCGACCGGCTGGTCCGGCTCCGGATTCGCGAGCAGGCGGCCGCGCCTAGCATGCCCGCTAGCTGGTCAGATCAATCTGGCCCGGCAGAGCGGGCCGAATAATCGAGGCGATCTATACTCGGCGCATGTTGGACGTGACCAGGCTCCGCGTGCTCGTGGCGGTGTCCCGGTACGGCTCGGTGACCGCCGCGGCCCGCGCGCTGAACTACGCCCAGCCCTCGATCAGCCATCACATCGCCCGGCTGGAGGCCGAGACCGGCGCCCGGCTGCTGCAGCGGGCCGGGCGGGGGGTGCGGCTCACCGACGCGGGCCGGCTGCTCGCCGAGCGGGCCGAGGAGATCATCGGCCGCCTGGACGCGGCCGAGAACGAGCTGGCGGCTCATGTGGGACTGCGCCAGGGGCGGGTGCGGCTGGCGTCGTTCCCCTCCGCCCTCGGCACCATCGTGCCCGCCGCCGCGGCCCGGCTGGAGGCAGAGAGCCCGGGCATGGATCTCATGCTGGCCGAGGCCGAGCCACCCGAGGCACTGCGCATGCTGCGGGCCGGGTACGTGGACGTCGCGCTGGTCTTCCGCCACTACCAGCAGGACGCCGACCCGGAGCCACCCGGCGCCGAAGAGGAGGGCGCGCGCGGCAGGCTGCTGCTCGACGAGCCGGTCCACCTGGTGACACCCGCGGTTACCCAGCCGGCCGCACCGCCCGACCTGGCCAGCTACGCGCGGTATCGCTGGATCGCCGGGTGCGAGCGCTGCCGTGGCTACCTGGTCCGGCAGTGCGCGCTGGCCGGGTTCACGCCGAAGATCGCGTTCACGACCGACGACTATGTGGCCGTCCAGGCGCTGGTGGCCGCGGGCCTGGGGGTCACCACCCTGCCCGGCCTGTGCCTGCGCGCGGCGCGCCACCCAGGTATCAGCGCCGTGCCCCTGCCCGGCGCTCGCCGGCACGTGTTCGTGATGACGTATGGCGAGCCGCCCGACCCGCCGGCCACGGCGCGCCTGATCGACGTGCTCGCCATGGCCGCGCACGAGCAGGCCGCCGCACGAGCGGATCCCGCGGCCTGAGAGCTCGCCGCGGCGCGCGCTCGGCGCGGCGGAACACGACCAGCAGGATGCCGAGCGCCAGGGCGAAGACCGGGAGCCAGGCGACGCGCTCCGCCACCCACGCCGCGCCGGTGGGAGCGGTGTGCAAGCCGGGCAGCCGGCCGGCCAGCAGCCCGGCGCCGGTGACCGCGAGAAACGCGGTCTGGTGCCAGAGGAACAGGGTCATCGCGGACAGGTTGGCCATCGCCACCGCCGCCCACGCGACAGGCCGGCGCATCAGCCGGGCCAGCGGCCCGCGGAGCAGCAGCGCCAGGCCAACCTGGGCGATGCCGAACGTGACGACGGCCAGGGTGGGCGGGTTCAGGTTCGAGATCCGCGCGCCGTTCACCCCGACCATGCTGGCCGGGTACCGGGCCCACACCACGAGCGCGGCGGTGGCCGCGACCCCGCCCGCCAGCATCAGGGCCGGGATCTTGCGGGTGGCGAACGCGCCCCGGGCCCACGCGATGCCGAGCAGGTACGGGACCAGCCAGCCGGCCGGGAGGTTGATCCAGCCGACCCACGACGGCCCGCCGAGGCCGAACCGCACCGCGTCGTCGGCGGCGACCACGGCCAGCGGGATCAGCGCCGCGGCCGCGCCGAGCCGGCGGACCAGCGCCACGGCCACCGGGGTCAGCGCGGTCAGCACCGCGTACACACCCAGGAACCACAGCGGGTCCAGCACCAGCGTTCCCGCGGTGTGCAGCGTCGGGCCGGAGACTCCAGCTAGCCACAGCACGGCGGCGAGTGGTACCCACACCGCGACCAGCATCGCCACCGGGCGGGACAGCCGGACCAGGCGCTGCCGCAGCCAGGCGAGGTAGCCCCCGTGGTAGCTGCGCGCGGCCGCGTACCCGCCGACGCAGAAGAAGATGGCCAGGGTCTGGAAGATCCACGACACCGGGGTCAGGGCCGGCATGGCGGCCAGCGGGCTCGCGTCGGACAGCGTGCCACCGGTCCGGCCGTGGGTCAGCACCAGCGCGGTGACCATCCAGTGCCCGAGGATGACCCCGGCGATGGCCAGCGCGCGGAGCGCGTCCACGGTGCGGTCCCGGCTGGCCGGGGTGGCCGCGTCGATCCGCGCGGCCGCGGCCCGGATCGCCCCGCCCGCGGACCGGATCCTGCTGGCCGCCGGGCGGGTTCTGGTGGTGACGGCGGCCCCGGTCATCGGGTCACTCCGGCCGGGTCACCGAGGGCGATGTAGGCGAGGTTGCGCAGGGCGATGCTGCCCGGCACAAAGTAGCCGCTGTGCCCCCCGCGGCCGGCGGCGAACACGCGGGCGCCGAACGCGGCAGCCATCGGGTCCTGCCCGAAGCCGAGCCCGAGGAAGTGGGCGTGCGGCGCGTACCGGATCCAGTCACTGGTGCCCCGGCCCGCCCACACCCGCGCGGTGGTGTGCAGCGCCCGCACGGACGCGGCGTCCATGCCCGGGCTCCCGACCACGGCGATGTCGGTGACCGGCAGATGCGGCGCGGCCAGCCCGCACACCACCGATCCGTAACTGTGGCAGATCAGCGCGACCTGACGGCCGTGCCGGGCCAGGTAGTCCACGAACGGCCGCAGCGCGGCCGCGCCCTGCCCGGCGTCGCCCGACGTCATGACGCTCGGGCTGAGCGTGGCCGGGTCGGCGTAGCCCAGCCACGCGACGATCGCGAGGCTGGCCCCGGGATGCAGCCGGTTCACCTCGGCGGCGAGGGACCGCGCCGCGCCGCCTGGCGAGGCCGTGCCCCGGGAGTCGAACGTGGCCAGGGACGTGTCGGAGCCAGGCACGAGGATCACCACGCGCTTGGCCCGGGCCAGGTTGCCGACGACCTCGACGGCCAGGCCCTGGCCGACGGGGCTGAAGTCGATGAAGTGCTCGCCGCGCATGGCGTCGAGCGAGCGGGCCAGACTCTGGTTGTCACCCGAGGCCGCGCGCGCGGCCCGCGTGATCATGCGGGAGTCGGTCGCGTAGCGCGCGGCCAGGGCCTGGGCGGTCAGCGCGGGGAGCGGCTGGGACCGGCCGACCACGGCGCCGGGGAAGGCCGCGGCCGACGTCCCGGCCAGGGCGGCGGCAACCGCCGCCGTGGCGATGATGCGCTGGGGTCTCATGGGGAGCGTTCTTTCTGTCCAGCTCTGGGTGCTGGGCAGGACGCTATGGACGCGCCCCTTTGGTCGGCATCACGCTGCGGAGCGCACTGCCGGCCTGCTCCGCGGGTATCACGAGGGTGAGCCGGATGGGCGGCCCACGAGCCCGCCACCGGGTCCGCCTGACCGTCCCCCTACTCAGGTATGACCTGGCAAGTGGCTCTGCAGGGGCACGAAACCCCCGCGGGCCCGACCTACGCTGGGGACGTGCCCCCGACCCTCGTGAGCCGCGCCTCGACGCTGGCCAGCCGTGCCCCGGTTCTGCTGAGCCGCGTGCAGGCCTTGCTCGTGACCGGGGTCACCGAGCCGCCCGCGCCGCGGTCGCCACGGTTGCGGCTGCGGGGATACGATCTCGTCTTCCTGGTCGACGCCGCGGCCGCGTTGATTCTGTTCGCGATCACGAACGCCAACCTCGGGAACGACAACGCCCATCACGGCAAGCCGCACAGCGCCGGGCTGATCGTGCTGGCCTCGGCGGTACTGTGCGTTCCGCTGCTGCTGCGTACCCGCCTGCCGCTCACGGCCTGGAGCGCCTCCGCGCTCGCCATGTTCTGGGTCAGCCAGGTGATCCCGCCGTACTCGATCTCCAACGGCGCCTACGCCGCCACCGGGGTCATCGTCTACGTGCTGTGCCTGTACGCGGTCGCGGTCCGCTGCAAGGCCTGGGTGGTGATCACCGCCGGGCTGCTCACGGTGTTCGGCGCGGCGTTCGTGGCCTCGCAGAGCGCGGTGACCTCCGTTCTGATCAGCGCGATCTGCCTGTCGGCCGGGGTCATCGTGCGCTCGCGCCGCGGCAGCCGCGAGCGGCTCGCGGTCGTCGAGCGCCGCCACGAGGGAGAGCGGGCGCTGCTCGAAGAGCGCCAGCGCATCGCCCGGGAGCTGCATGACGTGGTGGCCCACCACATGTCGGTGATCGCGATCCAGGCCGAGGCCGCGCCGTACAAGTCGGCCGACCCGCCGCCGGAGCTGGTGGAGAGCTTCGCCGAGATCCGCGCCAGCGCGCTGACCGGGCTGAACGAGCTGCGCCGGGTACTGGGCGTGCTGCGCAGCGACCGGACCGAGGTCGCGCCGCAGCCCGGCCTCGACGACGTGGACGAACTCCTGGAATCGGCGCGCAACGGCGGGGTGACGGTTACCTTCGGCAGCACCGGCACGCCCCGGTCGCTGCCCGAGGGCGTCGACCTGTCCGCCTACCGGATCGTGCAGGAGGCGCTGAGCAACGCGATCCGGCACGCGCCGGGGTCGGAGGTCCGGGTGCAGTTGTTTTACGGGGAGGCCGCCCTGGTGATAGAGGTGCGCAACAACGGCTGCGCCGCTGCCCAGCCGGCCAGCGTGCAGCAG
>Ga0335075_10004723_pt1 | contig 21232 bp, 21 predicted proteins | sample Lox_Sample_24_FD_206723 | JGI IMG/M metagenome (GOLD analysis project Ga0335075, IMG submission 206723) | Soil microbial communities from Loxahatchee National Wildlife Refuge, Florida, United States - Lox_Sample_2.4 | ecosystem: Environmental > Terrestrial > Soil > Wetlands | place: USA...
GGAAAACGTCTCCACCCTCCTGGGGGGTTGATAATTAACTAAACGTTTGGTTAACTATTGGTGGACCTTTGAACGTCACCCTTACGGAAGCGAGACATTTCATGAACGAATCGACCGCCACCCCCGACGCCCCCTCCGACGAGAGCCTCGAACTTCTGCTCGACGCCGACATCGATCAGGTGATGGCCGGGCTCGACCGCATCGTCGAGGCCGCCCCCTCCTACGCCAAGCTCTTCTCCCGCTGGGAGAACCAGGGCTGGAACTCGGAGACGATCGACTTCACCCAGGACGCGATCGAGTGGAACTCCGACCGCTGGTCTGCCGAGGAGCGCGAATTCATGGAATGGAGCCTCTCCTCCTTCTTCCTCGGCGAGGAACGGGTCACCACCGAGCTCCTGCCCTTCGCGATCGCCGCGCCGAGCGACGACGCCCGGCTCTTCCTCGCCACCCAGATCTCCGACGAGGCCCGGCACACCGTGTTCTTCGACCGCTTCTACCGCGAGGTGCTCGGCAGCGACGCGAAATCGATCACCGAGAACCTGAAACTCCAGCGCCCGCAGATGAACGAGAAGTGGGCCGAGCTGTTCGAAGGCATCCTCCACGACAACGCCGAAGCACTCCGGCTCGATCCCACCGACGTCGAGGCTCTCGTCCGCGGCGTGACCGTCTACATGATCGTGATCGAAGGCACGCTCGCCCTCACCGGCGCCCGGTTCATCCTGCGGCACCTGAAGAACGAGAACCTCCTGCCCGGGTTCCGCGAGGGCTTCACCAACGTGAACCGGGACGAATCACGGCACGTCGGCTTCGGGGTCAAGTACCTGGCCGACGCGATCAAAGAGGACCCCGCCCACGCCGCGGTCGTCGCCGACACCCTGAAGGAGACCCTGCCGGTCGGCACGCTCGCGCTCGCCCCGCCGATGGTCGAGAACCCGTACGACTTCGTCACGCCGTTCGGCTACGACTCCGGTGAGATCTACGCCTACGCCGCCAAATCACTCTCGAAGAAGCTAGCGGCGATCGGCATCGATCCTTCCGTGATTGACTGACACGATGAGCGTCGCCGAAACCCCGTCCCGGCCGGAGCCCTCCCCGGGCCCCGGCCGCCCCGCCTCCGACGCGTCCGAACGGATCGTCGAAGGCACCCTCGAGATCCTCAGCCGAGACGGCTACGCGGGCCTCACCACCGCCAAGGTGGCGGCCGAGTCGGGACAGAACAAGGCGATGATCTCCTACTACTTCGGTTCGAAGAGCGGCCTGATCTCCGAGGTGGCCCGGCAGGTCGCCGACGCGGTCGTCGAAGAGGTGCTCGGCCGGATCCGCGAACCCGGCAGTGCCGGCGAGCTCGTGACCGGACTGGTCGACGGCATCGTCGGATTGACGATCAGAGATCCGCGCCTGCCGCAGGTCTACATCGACCTGGTCTCCAGATCAGGGGTCGACGACGAGCCCCGGCGAATCCTGGGCGAGATGAAGAGCCGTTTCCGGCTGATCCTGGCCGAACTGCTGGGTGACCTCGGCGAGCCGCCCGCACCGGAACGCATCCCGGCGATCTCGACCTACCTGATCGCCTCGCTGGAAGGATTCATGCTGGAGCAGCTGGACCGTGGAGAGACAGACGACCTGATCGCCGCCCGGGACATGTTCACCGCGGCGGCGGAAGCGATGATCCTGAGCCGCCGGCCGGACTAGAGCGCGAACAGCTGGGAGAGCGAGCGACCCACGTCGGGCGGCTCCTCTTCCCCATCCGACGACGCCTGGACACCCGCGGCGAGCGCCTCGGCCGCGTCGGAGATCTGGTTGGCCCGGTTGGGACGGATCTCACCGGCGCGGGCGGCGTCGTTGAGATCGGATTCCATCAGTCCGGCCAGCTCGGCGAGACGGCGCAGACCCAGTGTGGAGGCGGTTCCATGTAGAGCGTGAGCCTCCTTGCGCAGCGCTTCGAAGTCAGTCGTGCCGGTGTCCAGCCCAGCGGAGATCATGTCGCAGCGCTGACGGGCTTCCTTGGCGAATGCCTGAAGCAGTACGCCATCTGATTTCTCTTCGCTCACAACGCTCCTTCCCCAATGGAACCTGATGATTCCGGACGGACAAATCCTTTGCTGCGACCACATTGTTGCCGTTCGGCCATCGACTTGCATACTGGCCCCGTCAGGGCGGGCCCGATCTGATCTACTCTCCGCGCAGACTTCCCCAATCGAAACGGAGAGTACGTGGCTAAAAGAGCGGCATTGGTAACGGGTGGATCGGGCGGAATCGGACTGGCCATCGCCAGGCGCCTCGGCGAGAGCGGCTATGCGGTCACGATCTCCGGACGGCGGGAAGAGAAACTGATCGCCGCCGCGGAAAGCCTCGCCGACGAGGACCTGAAGGTCGAAGCCGTGGTCGCCGACGTCACCTCCGAACAGGCCGTGATCGACCTGGTCGCCGAACACAAGCGCCAGTGGGGCCGGCTCGACTGCCTGGTCAACAACGCCGGAGTCGGGATCGGCCAGTCGGTCGGCGAGATCCAGACCAAGCACTTCGATCTTCAGATGGATGTGAACGTGCGTGCCCTCGTGGTCGCGACCCGCGAATCGGTCGACATGCTGAAGGCCGCCGGTGACGAGCACGGCAAGGCGCTGATCGTCAACCTGGCCTCGGTCGCCGGCAAGATGTACCCGGGCTGGCTCTCGGTCTACGCCGCGACCAAGGCCGCCGTGATCTCGTTCTCCGCCTCGACCCAGAAGGAGCTCGGATCCTTCGGCGTGAACGCGACCGCGCTCTGCCCCGGTTTCGTCGCCACCGAGATGACCGAGTTCGCGCAGGGCCAGGTTCCGGCCGACCAGATGATGCGGCCCGAGGACATCGCCGAGGCGGTCTCCTTCCTGCTCGCCGTCTCGCCCAACTGCGCCATTCCGGAACTGGTCATGAACCGTCCCGGTTCCGGCCCCGACAGCGGCGGGATGTAGCCGGCGCTTGAAGCCCGTCGTTTGAAGTCCCTGCGCTGCCTGGTCGCCGCCTTCGGCGATCCCGGCCACGTCTTTCCGGCGATCAGTCTCTCTCGTGCCCTGGCCTCGGCCGGGCACGAGGTGATCGTCGAGACGTGGCCGCAGTGGCAGGACGCGGTCGAAGGGGTCGGCCTGAGCTTCAGGAGCGCCGACCAGTACCAGGTGTTTCCCCCTCCGGCCTCGGGATCGCCGGGAGGCGGCGACGCCGCCGTGGCGCTGATGCCACTGTTGGAGGAGTTCGAGCCCGACGTGGTGGTCAACGACATCCTCACCGTCGCGCCCGCGCTCGCGGCCGAAAAGTACGGCAGCCACTGGGCGACCCTGATCCCGCACATCTATCCGGTCCAGGACGGCGAGATGCCGTTCTTCTCGATCGGCGCCCTGCCGCCCCGTACCGGTCTCGGCAGGCGTTTCTGGGGCATGACCGACCGCCTGCTGCTGAAAGGCCTGGAACGGGGCCGCAGCGACCTCAACGCACAGCGCGAGATCGTCGGCCTCCCCCCGACCGAACGCTTCCACGGCGGGATCAGCCCCGACCTGGCGATGGTCGCCACCTATCCCCAGCTCGAGTACCCGCGCCGATGGCCGGATTCGGTTCACGTCACCGGACCGATGCCGTTCGAGATGCCCCACGACGAGATCGAACTGCCGCCCGGCGATGATCCGCTCGTCCTGGTCGCTCCGAGCACCTCCCAGGACCCGAACAACCACCTGGTGCGTTCGGCGCTGGCCGCGCTGGCCGGCGAGCCAGTGCGGGTCGTCGCGACCACCAACCGGGTCCGGCCGCAGTCACCGATCGAGGTGCCCGCCAACGCGGTCCTGGTCGAGTGGCTGAGCTACTCGCAGGTCATGCCGCGGGCCTCCCTGGTGCTCTGCCACGGGGGCCACGGGACCGTGGCCCGTTCCCTCGCCGAGGGCGTGCCGGTGCTGACCTGTCCCGCCGCCGGGGACATGAACGAGACCGCCGCCCGGATCACCTGGGCCGGCGTCGGCCGTTCGGTCCGCTGGAGCCTGACCGGAAAGAACTCGTTGAAGTGGGCGATCGGCGAAGTCCTGAACGAGCCCGAGTTCCGCCGCAAGGCCGCCGAAATCGCGTCCTGGAGCGAAAAGCACGACGGCGCCGCGAGAGGAGTCGAATTGATCGAATCTCTCGCGGCGCCGTAGCGTTTCGATACTCGGGGGGACGGACTCGAACCGTCAACCTACGAGTTAACAGCTCGTCGCTCTACCGATTGAGCTACCCCCGAACGTCACCTTCCGGATCGGTCCGGCAAGACTCGAACAGACGTCAAGAACGGCTGGCGGGGAGCCTACCGAAAGCTCGCTGCCGAAGGCCTGCCGAACTCAGCCGCCGTACTCGTTGGCCTCGGCCCGGGCGACCTCTTCCACCAATTGCGCCCGTTCCCGGTTGAGCCGCGCCCTGAGCTCGGCGTTGCCGCTCTGCGCGGCCGCGGCGATCTCGTCCTGGAGCGCGGCCAGCTCCAGCTCCATGAAATTGCGCCTGATCGAACCGAAACCGACCTGCTCCGGACTGGCCCTCAGCACCAGCGCCGCGACCAGCCGGTGCAGATCACGGTCCTCGGGATCGAGGCCCTCGGCCGGATCGTCGAGGTGATCCTTCAGCCAGGCGACCGTCCGGACCATCAGCGGCGAGGTGAGATGCTTCGGCTCCAGCCTGGCGATGTACTCGCGGCCCTCGTCCGGCTTGGCGACGCACATCGCGAGCAGATGGCGCTCCTGGCGTTCGCGCTGGGTGAGCAGGGCGGCGGCCGGTGCCGGCGGCGGTGGCTCCTCCCCGGCCGGCGCGGCGGCACGGCGGGTCTGGGCCTCGTCCTGAACCGGGGGTGCGGAAGTCAGACGGGCGACGACCACGGTCGGGGCTATGCCGAGTTTCTCGGCGACCCGCCTGACCAGTTCCTCTCGGGTCGCGCCCTCGCCGATCTCGGCCAGAACCGGGGCCGCTTCGGCCAGGCCCCGGTCGCGATCCTGCGGAGATGCGAGGTCGACCTCGCTCAGGATGAGGTCGAGATGGAACTCGGGCAGGTCCACTGCTCCTTCGACCAGTGCCTTGAATCTCTCCCCGCCACCCTCGGCCACGACCATCTCGGCCGGATCCTCGCCGGCGGGCATGGCCACGACCTTGATCGAGAGTTTTCGTCCGGCCGCGACCTGCTGTGCCCGCAGCATCGCCTTGCGGCCCGCCGCGTCGGCGTCGAGCGCGAGCACGATGTTCGAGACGGTGGCGGAGAGCAGGGCCAGCTGGGGCTCGGTGATCGCTGTGCCCATCACCCCGACCGCCTCGGTGAGGCCGGCCTGGTGGAGCGCGATCACGTCGGTGTAGCCCTCGACCACGATCGCCCTTCCGGCCTTGGCCATCGGCCCTCTCGCCCGTTCGATCCCGTAGAGGATGTCGCTCTTGTGGAAGAGCTCGGTCTCGGCCGAGTTCAGGTACTTGGGCTTCTGCTCGGGGCGCATCGCGCGCGCCCCAAATCCGACGGCCCGGCCCCGGGGGTCTCTGATCGGGAAGGTGATGCGCTCACGGAAGCGGTCGTACATGCCGCCCTTCTGACCCTTCTGCGCGAGGCCGGTCTTGGCCAGTTCGTCCACCCGGAATCCGGCCCGCTGCCCCCGTACGAAAAGGGTGTCCCAGGCGCTCGGCGCGTAGCCCACGCCGAACTCCCGCAGGATCTCCTCGCCGAGCCCGCGCCCTGCCAGGTAGGTGCGGGCCTTCTCGGCTTCGGGCGAGTCATGGAAAACCGAGGCGTAGAACATCGCGGCCCGCTCCATCAGTTCGGTCAGGCGGGTCCTGGCCTCACGCCGGGCCTCGGCCTGGGGATCCTCCTTCTCGCGGACGATCTCGACCCCGTAGCGATCCGCCAGCAGCTCGACCGCCGCCGGGAAGTCGATGTTCTCGGTCGCGGCGACGAAATCGAAGAGGTCTCCCCCGACCCCACAGCCGAAGCAGTGGTACAGCTTGTCCTCCGCGTGGATGCCGAACGAGGGCGAACGCTCGTCATGGAAGGGGCAGAGCCCCGTCCACCTGGCTCCCTGGCGACGCAGATCGGTGTGGGCGGAAACGATCTCGACCATGTCCGCGGCGGCGCGGACCCGGTCGATTGTGTCTGGCGTGAACTTGGACAAGAGAGGCCAGCTTAGTCGGCCGGGCCTCCGGCCAAGTCCCTAGAGCCGCGATCGCTCCGGCACGTACAGATCGGTGAAGTGGGAGATCGCGTAGCGGTCGGTCATTCCGGCCAGAAGATCGGTGACCCGCTGGAGATCACCGGCATCCGGATCGAAGACCGGAACCTCGTCGATGCGGGCCAGATAGTGCTCGAAGAGGATCCTGAGGGCGCGGTGCACTCGCTCGTGCTCGGCTCGTGCCGCCTCGCCCAGATACACGTTCTGGAACATGAATTTCCGCAGTCTCAGCATCGCCGTGCCCATGCTTTCGCTCTGCCTGATCTCCGGCCCCTCCTGCGATTGTTCGACGATGTCGGTGACCAGCGAGTCGATCCGGCTGGAGCCGGTCGGACCGAGCATCTCTATCTCCTCGGAGGGCAGATCGTCCGGGCTGAGGATGCCGGCCCGGAGCGCGTCGTCGATGTCGTGGTTGATGTACGCGACCCGGTCCACCAGGCGCACGATCTGTCCTTCCAGCGATTCGCTCTTGTTCGGCCCGGTGTGGTTGAGGATCCCCTGACGGACCGGCTCGTTCAGGTTGAGCCCGCGGCCTTCGCGCTCGAGCACGTCCACCACCCGCAGCGAGTGCACGTTGTGCTTGAAGCCCGGTCCGCCATGGGCCCTGCTGGCTTCGTCCAGGGCCTGTTCGCCGATGTGCCCGAACGGTGGATGACCCAGGTCGTGGGCGAGGCCGATCGCTTCGGTCAGGTCCTCGTTGAGGTTGAGGGCGCGGGCGACGGTCCGGGCGATGCCGGTCGCCTCGAGGGTGTGGGTCAGGCGGGTCCGGTAGTGATCGCCCTCGGGCGCGATGAAGACCTGGGTCTTGTGCATGAGCCGCCGGAACGACTTGCTGTGGACGATTCGGTCGCGGTCCCGCTGGAACGGGGTCCTGAGCGCGCTGTCGGCCTCCGGGACGGCGCGCTGCGCCGGATAGGACGGCACGGCGCGGGCGGAGAGGCTCGATCGCTCCCGCTCGATCATCATCTCTTCGAAGGTCGTGTTCATGCCGCCGCCGCTTCCTCCGGCCGTGGCAGACGGACGTGGGCGTGATGCTCGAGCGTGTCGCCGATCGCCCGTCCCGCCTGTTTGACCGCGGCCGGTGAGCTCTCGGGTCCGTCGCTCATCGGTGAGCCGAGCGCGTTGACCATGAAGTCGTGCGCCTCGCCGGAGAACGGGAACGAGTTCGCCTCGCAGGTTGGGCAGACCACTCCCCCGGCCGCGCCGGAGAACGCGGTGAGATGGTCGGTCGAGCCGCAGCGGGAGCAGCCCGAGAGCTCGGGGGCGAAACCGGCGGCGAGCGCCAGCTTCAGCCGGAAGGTGACCATGCCGCCGAGTCCGGCGATGCTTCCGGCGGGATCCTCGTCGACCAGCGCCAGGTAGCGGCAGAGCAGGTTGTACGCGGGCTGGTTCGGCTCGGATCCGTCCAGCAGGCGGAGCACCGCCCCGCAGGCGTCCCCGGCGGCCCGGATGCCGCGGGCCGAGGAGCGCAGCCGCGGATAGCCGTCGACGGTTTCGGCGGCGGTCACAGTGTGGAGGTCGCCACGGCTGCGATGGAGCACGAGGCTGAGCCGGAAGAAGGGCTCGAGGCGGCCGCCGAACCGGGAGCGCGGCTTGCGCACGCCTTTGGCGATAGCGCCGAGGCGCCCGTGCTCGCGCGAGTAGATGTGGAGGATGCGGTCGGCCTCGCCATACCGGATCGTGCGCAGCACCACCGCTTCTGTCTTATATGTACCGGCCATCTGCCTAAAGATTGGCGGGTCGGCCGGACGGGCCGGGTATTCGGCTCCCGGACTGGGTCAGGAGCGTCGCTTGCGGGCCGGTTTGCGCAGCTTCACCTGGCACTCGGGGCAGTAGTAGGTGGAGCGGCCGCCGACCACGATGCGCACGATCGTGGCCCCGCAGCTGTGGCAGTCCTCGCCTTCCCGCCGGTGAACGAGGAACTCGTCCTGCATCGAGCCGGTCTCGCCCTTGGCGTCGCGGTAGTCGTCGATCGAGGCTCCGCCGAGGTCGAGCCCGCGCTCGAGCGCTTCGACGACCCCGTCACGCAGCGCCTCGTGATGTTCGGCCTTCATCGATCCGCCGGTGCTGAGCGGGTGAAGGCGGGCCCGGTACAGCGCCTCGTCGGCGTAGATGTTGCCCACGCCGACGACGCCCTTCTGGTTCAGGAGAAATGACTTCAAGGGGCCGGTGCGGTTGGCGGTCATCGCCGCCATCGCCTCCACCGTGAATTCGGGTGAGAGCGGCTCGACCCCGAGGCGGGAGGCGAAGTACTCGTCGAGCGCCTCCTGGTCTGCCACGAAGCCCCGTCCGAACCTGCGCGGGTCGGTGAAGCGCAGCTCCCCGCCGTCGTCCAGGGAGAACCTGGCCTTCAGATGCTTCTCGCCGGCCCCGGGCTCGTAGATCCGCGAGTCGCCGGGGTTGGTCACCCCTTCGGGGTCGATCAGGATCAGGCTGCCGGTCATGCGCAGATGGATGACCACCGAGTTGCCGTCCTCCAGGTCTAGCAGCAGGTACTTGCCGCGGCGGGACACATCGACGATCTCCCGGCCCTCGGTCGCGTCTTCGAACGCCTTGGGGGTCTCCGGCTTGGAGAAGTAGGGGTCCAGGACCTCGACCGAGTCGATTCTCCGGCCGACGAGATCGGGCTCGAGCTGGCGGCGGATCGTCTCGACTTCGGGAAGTTCAGGCACGAGTGAAGGATATGCCTTCCCCCGACCCACGAGACCCGGCCGTCGACCAAAAGGGCCTCTGCGAGGTTCCTCCGTCACTTGCTGCTGTCAATGGGCATGCGGATACGGCGAAAAAGTCGGTCAGAATGGGCCGGCCTTCAGCCCTTCGTTCCGACAGATCTTTTTGTCGTGTACGCGATAGCCCATGACCACCGACGTCCTGCCCAAGGAATCTAAGAAGCGACTGCCCGTGGGTGGGTCTTGAAGTAGACGTCCTTCAGCTGCTGGCCGGAGAGGTGCGTGTACATCTGGGTCGTGGCGACGTCGGCGTGGCCCAGCATCTCCTGGACCGCCCGCAGATCACAGCCTCCCGCCAGCAGGTGGGTCGCGAAGGAGTGGCGCAGCGTATGCGGACTCATGCGGTCCTCCAGACCCACGTTCCTGGCATGTCCCTGAACGATCTTGTAGAGGCCCTGGCGGGTGAGCGCCTTGCCGCGGAAGTTGACGAAGAGCGCCTTCTCGGAGCGTCCCTTGACCATCTCGGGGCGGGCGGCGCGCTGATAGTTCTCGATCGCGTAGATCGCCTGGCGGCCGAGCGGGACGAGCCGTTCCTTGCTGCCCTTGCCCCTGGCCTTCAGCATGCCGTGGTGGGTGTCGATGTCGGTCATCTCCAGGCCGGTCACCTCGGAGGCCCGCAGGCCGCAGGCGTACATCACCTCCAGGATCGCGCGGTCGCGGTATGCCTGCGGGGAAGCGCCCTGGGGCGAGGCGAGCAGTTTCGCGACCTCGGACTGGTTGAGCACGTTCGGCAGTTTCTTCGAGCGTCGCGGAGTGGTCAGGCCGACCGTCGGGTCGTCGATGATCAGGTCCTCGCGGCGCAGGTGCTTGTAGAAGGATCGGAGCGCGGCGGTCTTCCTGTGGACGGTCGAGGCGGCGAGCGGCTGCTCGCCATCGGCGGATGTCAGCGTGGTCACGAACTCGGACATCTGGGCCGCGGTGATCGCGATCGGATCGATTCCGCGTTCCCTCAGGTACTCGCCGAACTGGAGCAGATCGGTCCGGTACGCGTTCAGCGTGTTGCGGGAAAGCCCGCGCTCGAGCTCGAGATAGGCGAGGAACTCCAGCAGCAGGTGCTCGAAGCGGGCGGTCTCGACATCGGCTGCGGGAATGGCGACTGCGGGCGGCATGACCTCACTTTCGCCCCACTCCCCTCCATCCCTCGCCCCGCAACGAATCCCGCAGAATCGTCGCCGCTTCTACCCCACAGCCAGATCGGAGAGGCGGGAGCCGGCCGCGAGCGGACCGCTGAAGAACTCCGGATCCTCCTCGATGTCCCGGCCCATCGTGCTTCGCGGCAGCCCGGAAGCGGCATATCCGGCGATGTCTACCGGCTCGAAAACAGCTCGGTGCCGTCCCTCGCCGATCTCGGCGACCGCCCCGGCGAGGTCCTCCCTGCCCTCCGGAAGGGGAACGTCGACGCCGGCGAGCAGAAGCTTCAGCACCGAGCGTGAATGATGGCTGAGCCCCTGATGGCGAGGCCTGGGGTCACCGCTTGAGAGTCGCGGGGAAAGTACCACCGGTGCCCCGAGCGAGAGCCCCGAATGGGCGACGTCGAGCGCGACCATTCCGCCGTGCCCGTACACGGTCGCGGAGCCGAGGATTCCCGGGCCCGGTCCCGCGATCACCGCGTCCCAGGCCAAGGACTCGGCCGCGTCGATCGCGCCGACCAGGGTGATCGCCTCCGCCTGGCCGCCGTAGGCCGGTCCGGCGGTGACATGTCCGGCCACGAGATCCAGATCCAACAGACGCCGGACGTCACGGGAGAACGCGCCGGGCAGCGCACCTCCCCCGGTCTGGATGTATCCGACCCGCGGCCTTCGCCTGCCCTCGCGCCGCGCCCGTTCCGCGACGGCCCAGGCCGCGGGCGCGAGATGTCCATGGAGCCCGATCGCGAGCACCGGGATCTTCATGTCCCGGCCGGCCCCCGCCTCGTCGTCCACGGGACGCTCGATCGATCCGACCGGATGCTGAAGCGAGCTGTAGTTGAGTTTCATCACGTGCTCGTCGAGCGAGCCCTCACCCGCGAGACCCCTGGTGAGGTTCACGTGAACGATGTCGAACCCGCCCGATCCCAGACCGAGATCGAGCGCCTCGACGTTGACGATCACATCGTCTCCGAGCTCACATTCGCCGACCAGACCCGGATCCGCCCAGGCCCTTCGCTCCACGCCTTCGATCTCGACCTTCAGCGGCGACACCGAGACCACGGTGGCCCGCCGCAGCTTCAGCATCTGGCCGCCGCTCCGACGAGGATCTCTTCGCAGATCTCCAGCATCTCGGCGAGGTTCGCCTGCGGCACCGATTCCTCATGGGTGTGGTTGTCGTAGGTCCCGTTGGCGAGCAGCAGCGTGTCGATCCCGGCGGCCATGAAGACGTTTGCGTCGCTGCCGCCCCCGGTCGAGACCCTCCTGGGTTCGTGTCCCCGCCGGCGCAGGGCCTCTTCCGCGATCAGCAGCGAAGGCGAGTCCTCCGCGGTCCGGTAGCCCCGGAAGACTTCCTCGGTGACGATGTCGACCTCGCAGCCGGCTTCCGACGCCGCCGAGATCATGCTGTCGCTCATCGCGGCGATCACCTCGATCACCCGGTCGGGATCGATCGATCTCGCCTCGCCCGAAACCCGGCAGCTGCCGGGAATGATGTTGCCCGAGGAGCCGCCCGAGATCGTGCCGATGTTCGCGGTGGTCTCCTCGTCCAGACGGCCCAGCCGCATCTCCGAGATGGCCGCTGCCGCCGCCGCGATCGCCGAGCGGCCCGATTCGGGGTCCAGCCCGGAATGCGCTTCCACCCCGGTGAATTCAGCGTTGATCCGGTGGTGACTCGGTGCCGCGGTGATCACCTCGCCGATGTCGGTCGCGTGATCGAGCACGAATCCCCAGCTGGATTTCAGCAGCGAGACGTCGAAGTTCGCGGCGCCGCGCAGGCCCTGCTCTTCGGCGACCGTGAACAGCAGCTCGATGCCGATCGGCGGTTTCCGGTCCCGGTGGCGATTCGCGAGTTCCATCAGCACCGCGACGGCGGCCTTGTTGTCCGCCCCGAGGATCGTCTCCCCGGCGCTGCGATAGATGCCGTCATCGAGCACCACCTGGATCGGGCCGTCGTGCGGGACGGTGTCGAGATGGGCGCAGAACAGCACGTATCCGGGCTTTTCACCCTCGATCCGCGCGAGCAGGTTGCCGGCACCGGCCTCTGCCGGACCGGCGGCGCCGTCCTCGAAGACCTCGAGGCCGAACGAACTCAACTCGGTGGCGACCGCGGCGGCGATCTCGCCCTCCTCACCGGTCGGGCTGGCGATCTCGCAGAGACGTACGAAGCGGCTCATCGCTGTCAGGACGTTCGTGGCGGATCGGACCGCCGCATGATCACGAACAGGCCGATCGCGACGATCGGCAGGATGAAATCGGACCAGAGGATCAGGCCCGTGTTGTCCTCACAGTGATTGTCGTTCTCGACCATCTGGTAGATGTGGCCGTAGCCGTCACCGAAGAACTGGATCGTGAGCACCAGGATCACCGCGGCCCACCACATCGGGTGGCGGATCCAGATGCAGAGGAAGGCGGCGACACCGATCGCGAGGTCCCCCATCGCGTTCTCGAACTGGAACCCGCCGTCACCGCGGGTGAAACAGATCTCCTCGGCGATCTGCTTGCCGTCGAAGATGTGGAAGGCGGCACCGAAGATCCCGCCGACGCCGACCGCGATCACCAGCCACCAGCGCAGGAAGATCCCCGCGGTCTCGCCTCGAGTCCTACCCTCGTGACCGCGAAACGCATGAAAAGCTCCGACGGCCAGGGCGATCACCGGCCATACGAGAGCTTCCACTACTGAACGTGCTCCACATCCGAGAGGGCTGATTCGGGATCGGTTCCCGTGGCGCGCTTCGCCGCCGCGGCCATGAACTCACGGAAGAGCGGTTCCGGCCGGTTGGGCCGGGAGTTGAACTCGGGGTGGAACTGGGAGGCCACGTAGAACGGATGCTCGGGCAGCTCGACGATCTCGACCAGCCGCTCGTCGGGTGAGGTGCCGCTGCAGACGAGGCCCTCGTCCTCGAGCCGGGTGCGCAGCAGGTTGTTGACCTCGTAGCGGTGGCGGTGACGCTTGTAGATCACCGGGTCGTCGTAGATGCCGATCGCCTTGGTGCCGTCGTGGAGCTTGACCGGATCGGCGCCGAGCCGCATGGTGCCGCCCATGTCGGAGACTTCCTTCTGCTCGGGCAGCAGGTCGACCACCGGGTACTCGGTCTCGGGATCGAACTCGGCCGAGTTGGCGCCGTCCATGCCGGCGATCGAACGGGCGAACTCGATCACCGCGATCTGCATGCCGAGACAGATGCCGAGGTAGGGAATCTCGTTCTCGCGGGCGTACTTGGCCGCCGCGACCTTGCCTTCGATGCCGCGCTCGCCGAATCCTCCGGGAATCAGGATGCCGTCGACACCGTCGAGTTCGTTCACGTCGAAGTTCTCGGAATCGACCAGGTCCACCTGAACCTTGACCCCGTTGTGGATGCCACCGTGTTCGAGCGCCTCGATCACCGACTTGTACGAGTCGGCGAGCTGGATGTACTTGCCGACCAGGGCGATCCGTACGGTGCCCTCGGCCCGGTCGGCCATGCGCAGCATCTCCTCCCAGTCGGCCAGGTCCGGCGCGGGAGCCTCCATGCGGAAGTGGTCGAGGATGAAATCGTCGAGGCCCTCGGCCCGGTACATCAGCGGGATCTTGAAGACGTTGTCGACATCCTGTCCCGAGATCACGGCCTCGTTCGGAAGGCTGGCGAAATGGGCGATCTTCCGGCGGATGTCCCGGTCGAGGCCGGTCACCGAACGGCAGATCAGCGCGTGTGGCTGGATGCCGATGCGGCGCAGTTCCTGGACCGAGTGCTGGGTCGGCTTGGTCTTCATCTCACCGGCATGGCTGATGTAGGGAACCAGGGTCAGGTGGATGAACATCGCCCGCTTGGGGGTCAGATCGGTGAAGAGCTGGCGGATCGCCTCGAGGAAGGGCAGCGACTCGATGTCGCCGACGGTGCCGCCGATCTCGGTGATCACGAAATCGACCTGCTTGGTCTCGGCGACGATCAGGATGCGGTTCTTGATCTCGTCGGTGATGTGCGGGATGACCTGGACGGTGCCGCCGAGGTAGTCACCGCGGCGCTCGCGCTTGATCACCGAGTTGTAGACCGAACCGGCGGTGACGTTCGAGGCCCGCGAGGTGTTCTCGTCGGTGAAGCGCTCGTAGTGGCCCAGGTCGAGGTCGGTCTCCGCGCCATCCTCGGTGACGAACACCTCGCCGTGCTGGAAGGGACTCATCGTGCCCGGATCGACGTTCAGATACGGGTCGAACTTCTGGATCTGAACCCGGAAACCGCGGGCCTTCAGCAGGCGGCCGATCGACGCCGAGGCGATGCCTTTTCCGAGAGCCGAAAGCACTCCGCCGGTGACGAAGATGAATCGGGTTTCTCCTTGGCTCGGCTTGCTCACTTAACTCTCCCCACGGAGTCTATAAAGCGGAGCGGCGGAACCCGGTCGATGATCCCGGAAATTGAGCGAAATTCTCCGAGAATCGTGATCGCGAGGACCACCGCGAGGGCGATCAGGCGGCCGGTCTCGTCGAGTTCGGTCAGCAGCCACACACCGACGATCGCTCCCGCGAGGTTCGAACCGGTGTCCCCGAGCATCGCCCGGTTCCGCAATGTGAGGAACATGCCGACGAGGAACGGCCCGAGGAAGATGCCGAGCAGCTCGATCGGCTGGATCGTCCAGCCGATCAGGCAGATCCCGGCGAGCACGAGCAGCATCGCCTTCTCCACCCGTCCTCCGCGAAGGTCGAGCAGGTTGAACATGTTGGTCGCGAGGATCAGCAGGGCGACGTCACAGATGTAGGCCGGCCACTCGTTGCCGGTGCCGGTGACGACATAGGCCGCCAATGCCAGCGCCCCGATCGCCTTGACCGCGCCCGTGGAAAGCTGGCCGCGCATCACGGCCGAGGCGTGGCCGCGCCAGCCGCGCGGGGTGTCCGGACTCGATCCGAGCCCCAGGGAGTCGTCGAGCAGACCGAGGAAGGCGACGCCGATCAGGTAGACGATCCAGCGCCGCAGATCGGGCTCCAGCAGATCGAGGCCGGCGCGCTCGTCGAGGACCGCCAGCGGCGCGAGGCTGACCAGGGTCGCGGTGACCAGGATCGCACCCAGCGGGAAGGCCAGCTTCTCGTCGCGGAAGTTGACCCGGACCAGGCCGGATGCGGCCAGTCCGCGGCAACCCGCAGGAACGAGAACCAGGGCGACGAGGATCGCCACCGGCAGCCCGAGCCAGGTGACGGTTCAGCCCTGCTTTCCGGACTTCGTCCGCTGCTGCTTCGCCGGCAGCGGTTCCAGCAGCTCGGGAAGCAGCCGATCGGATCCCTCCTTGACCCCGAAGCTGCCCTCGGCCCCGGCCAGCGCGTAGACCAGGCTCACCTTTCCGGCGGGCTGGTCGAGATTGTCGACACTGGTGACGTTTTCTCCACTGAAGTACGAGACCGAGGAAGGATCGGTGCTCACCTGCTCGACGCCGACGACCTGGGCCCGGGTCGACTTGGCACCCTCGATCAGGCTCTGATCGAGCAGTTCGGTCTGCTCGGCGAGTTCGGGATCCATCTCGTCGAGCCCGCCGCGGTACACGATCAGCGCGTCCAGATCACGGAACTCACCGCTCGATTGCGACATCAGCTCACTCTGGGTCAGGGTCAGGACCTTGCCGCCGTTGATCAGTTGGCGCCCGGTGATCCGCCCGTAGTTGCCCAGCAGTTCGGGGTTCTGATCGACCGCGGAGAGCTTGGTTCCGACCAGCGACTCGGCCAGTGCGGCGGAATCCGGCGGCTGCCGGATGACACCGACCGCCGCCAACTCAGCCCCGGTGGGCTGGATCGCGTCGTTGACCGCGTCGGTCACCTCGCTCGGCAGCGAACCGAATCCGATCAGGCCGACCCGGTCCCCCTGAAGCTGATTCTCCGTGAGTGCGGGAAGAACTCCCGCACCGAAATCATCGGACCAGCCCTGTTCCGTCTCGAGGTCATCGATCCGGCTGCGAGCTTCGGTGAGATCCCCGGTGAGGCTCGATTCGAGGTCGTTGCGAGTGTTGTTGAGCACGTCGCCACCAACCTGAGAACCAATCAGGATGCCGATCGCGAGGGCCAAGAAGACCGCCGTCAGTGATGCCGCGTGGTAGCGAGCGCTGTAACCCATGATCGAGAGCTTAGGCGCTGAGAGGCCGCGGACGCGAGCCCACTAGAAGCCCAACCAGATCTTGATCTTCAGCCAGAGCAGGTCGGCCAGATCCGCCAGGGCGGGCGAGGTCAGGATCACGACGACGACCAGGACGAGAAAGGCCGCCAGGAAGAAAAAGAGGGATCCGGTGGAAAGCCCCGGGCTGTAGAGGCGACTCACGCCCTTGGCGTCGACCAGCACTTCGCCGATGCGAAGACGGGTCAGGAAGGTCGACGACATGCCGTCGCGGTCCTTGTCGAGAAACTCGATCAGGTTGAAGTGGGCGCCGACCGTGACGATCAGTGACGCCCCCTTCTCGAAGGCCATCAGCATCGCGACGTCCTGGCTGGTGCCGACCGAAGGCAGGATGATCGGATCCAGACCGAGGTCGATCAGGCGCTGCTTGCCCGGTGCCTTGCCGTTGGCATAGGCGTGCACGACCAGTTCCGCCCCGCACCTGAGGGTCTGATCGGTGGCCGAATCCATGTCGCCGAGGATCATGTCCGGCCTGTAGCCCGCGTCCCGGATCGCGTCCGCGCCACCATCGACCCCGATCAGGATCGGTCGCACGTCGCGGATGTACGCGCGCAGGGCACGCAGGTCACGCTTGTAGTTCGGACCACGGACGACGATCAGGACGTGACGATCGCGAAAGTTCGTCCGGGTGACCGGCTGCTCGATGCTGCCGGAGAGCATCTCGCCCTCCTCTTCGAGGCGGGAGACGGTGTTCTCCGCAAACGCGGCCAGCGCGAGGTGGATCTGCTCCTGCTGCTGGGCCAGACGCAGGTCAAGGTCCGGTTTCAGCTGCTCCAGGCCGACCGCGATCCGCTCCCCATCCCGCTTCAGCTCGGGTCCGTCGAGCTCGATGACATCACCGTCGCTCAGGAGGTCGAACAGGTCGGCGTCGGGGAAATCGATCAGCCTCACCCCGGCCTCGACCAGGATGAGCGGGCCGCGGTTCGGGTACTTGTCGTCGGAGGAAGGTTCGTTGTTCAGCACCACCCTGACCCCGCTCCCGGCCAGATCCTCGGCGGCGATGCGGTCGATGTTGCGGTGGCCGATCACGGCGATGTCGCTCGGCGAGAGCTGCTTGACCAGATCCTTGGTCTTCCGGCCCGGACGGGCGATTCCGCTGCTGCTGACGACCGGATCGGAGCCGTTCTGGGCCGTTCCGTTCCCGCGAGCACGCAGCCGCTTGGTGATGGCGTTCACCCCGTGAGGGTAGTACTTACTTCGCTACCGGTTCGAAGCGACCAGCTCGCGGGCGTGACGGGTCGCGGCCTCATCCCCGCTTTCCGCGCCCATCATGCGGCGGATCTCGTCGACCAGCTGCTCGCCGGTCAGCGCCTTGACGGTCGCGGTCGCCGTCGCGGTCGAGACATCCTTCTCCACCGAGAAATGGGTGTCCGCCTTCGAGGCCACCTGTGGCAGGTGGGTGATCGCGATGACCTGGCGATCCCGGGCGACCGACCTCAGCCGCTCACCGACCGCGGTCGCGGTGTTGCCGCCGATCCCGGCGTCGATCTCGTCGAAGACCAGGGCCCGCTCGGTGTCGCCCGACCCGGTGCCGGCCAGGGTCAGCATCACGCGTGACAGTTCACCGCCGGATGCCGAGTCCCGGAGCGGCTGCGCTTCCATCCCGGGGTTCGGGGCGAGCATGAACTCGACCGTCTCCGCCCCGTTCGGCCCGGGACCACCGGACAATTCCCGCAGCTCGACTTCGAGCGTGGCGCCCGACATCGCCAGATCCGCGAGTTCTCCGGTCACGGCCGCCGACAGTTCTGCCGCCGCCCGATCGCGGCCAGCGGTGAGTTCGGCCGCGGCCTCGTCCAACTCGGCGGAAAGCTCGGCCACTCTCGCCCGAAGCTCCAGCTCCCGGCTCTCACCGCCCTCCAGCCGCTCGATCTCGGCCCGGCACCACGCGGCATGCTCCAGCACCTTGGCGATCGTGCCGCCGTGCTTTCGCTCCAGCCGGTCGAGCAGATCGAGCCGTTCCTCGATCTCGGCCAGCCGCTCGGGATCCGCCGCGATCGATTCCACATACGAACGCAGCTCGACGCCGATGTCCTCCGCCTCGAGCAGAAGGCTCTCGACCCGGTCGGCCAGGGTGTCGAGGCCCGCGTCCAGGCCACGGACCCCACTCAGTTCGGTCGAGGCGCGGGCCAGGTGCCCGGCCGCCCCCTCGCCGGACTCGTCGCCCTTCAGGCGGACGGCGGCCTCGGTCGAGGCGATCCGGAGCCCTTCGGCATGCCGCAGCCTCTCCCGTTCCGTCTCCAGCTCTTCCTTCTCGTCGGGAAGCGGTGCCGCGGATTCGATCTCCTCGAGCTCGAAGCGGTGAAGATCGAGGTCTCGTTCGCGGGCCTGGTCGCGATTGACCAGTTCGTCCAGCTCGTTCACGACGAGCTGATGCTCGCGCCAGACCGACCTGTACCGGGCGAGCCGCTTCGCCTGCTCCTCACCCCCGGCTCCATCGACCATCGCCAGCTGGGCCGAGCCGATCGTCAGGCGGCGATGCTCATGTTGGCCGTAGAAGGCGAGCAGTCGTTTCGTGATCACGTGGAGGTCCTGGGCGCTGGCCGCCCTGCCACCCACGAAAGCCGAAGTCCGGCCCGCCGCCGAGACGCGGCGGCCGAGCACGAGGTCCTCGCTCCCGGCGGGCAGGCGATCGAGGATCTCGGCGAGTTCCGGTTCCTCACGCCAGGCGGGCGGAAGGTCGAACACCCCCTCGACCCAGGCCTCGTCCGCCCCCGGCCTGACGATGCCCTTCCGTGCCTTGCCACCCATCAGCAGATCGAGCGAATGGGCGAGCACCGTCTTGCCGGCCCCGGTCTCGCCGGTCAACACGTTCAGGCCGGGGCCGAGTTGAAGCTCGGCCCGTTCGATCAGGAGGAGATTCTCGATGCGCAGTTCACGGAGCACGGACCTCTTTTAGCACCACGGCCGGACAAGTCACCCCGCCCGGGCGGTCCGAATCCTTGTACTTCCGGTCCCTCTAGACGGCCAGGTGCCCGAACTTCTCCCTGATCCGGTGGTAGTAGTTCGCGCCTTCCAGCTGGGCCAGCCGGGCAACTCCCGGACGGAACCTGACTTCGGCCTCCGCACCGGGCGCGAGCTCGCCCACCTGGACACCGTCAACCGCCGTGTCGACACCGTCGCGGCTGCGATGGTTGACGACATGGAGGACATCTCCGGGCGCGACCACCAGGGCGCGAGCGGTGAGTGTGTGTGGCGCGATGTAGCTCACCACGTAACCATCGACTCCCCAGGCCAGGATCGGCCCGTTGTTCGCCAGGTTGTAGCCGGTCGATCCGGTGGCGGTGGCGGCGACCAGGCCGTCGCAGCGGACGTGGCCGACCTCCTCACCGGCGATCCGGTAGCTGAGTTCGGCGACGCCGCCGCGCGGGCGGCGGCTGAAACTGACGTCGTTCAGCGCGACCGAGCGTTCGCCGCCCATGGTCACGTCGAGGCCGGGCAGGTCGAGCAGTTCGGTGTCGCCGGCAAAGGCCCGGTCCAATCCGAGTTCGATCTGGTCGGCCTCGACCGCCGCCAGGAAGCCGACCCGGCCGAAATTGATGCCGAAAACCGGAGTTTGGGTGCCGGTGGTGGTGCGAAGCGCGCTGAGCATCATGCCGTCGCCTCCGAGCACTATGCACAGCTCGGGGACCAGGTCGCCACGCTCGGCGCTCGGCACCAGGTTCCAGCCGTGACGCTCAGCCGCCGCATGGCAGACCTCCGAGGCGCGCTCGATTCCTTCGGCGTGATCGTGAGTGAAGAGCAATGCGACCGGGGCGCTCATAGGTCAACACCTTCGCACAGAGCGGCACCGCTGTCCGCACCTTCGCCGGTCCGGCCCAGGTACAGGAAGGTCTCGAGGTTTCCCTTCGGGCCGGGCAGGCCGGTCGGGGCCACCCCGAGCAGGGCCAGGCCGAGCTCTTTCGCGAAATCGGCGATGCCGGCCACCGCTTCAAGCCGATCCTCCGGCTTGCGCACCACGCCACCGCGCCCCACCCGGGTCCGCCCCAGCTCGAACTGCGGCTTGACCATCGCCATGATCCCGGCGTCCGGCGCGGTGGTCTCGACGACCGGCTCCAGGACCTTCCGCAGGGAGATGAAGGAGACGTCGATCACGGCCAGGTCGGGCCGGTAATCGAGATCGCTCGCGAGCAGATCCCGCGCGTTGAGACGCTCGATCACGGTCACGGATTCATGGCGCCGCATCGAATCGTCGATCTGTCCGTAGGCGACGTCGAGCGAAGTCACATGGGCCGCGCCGCGCTGCAGAAGGCAGTCGGTGAAACCGCCGGTCGAGGCGCCGACGTCGAGACAGCGCAGCCCGGTCACGTCGATCTCGAGCGCATCGAGTGCGTTCGCGAGCTTGATCCCACCCCGGGACACGAAACGGCGGGCCTCGACGATCTCGATCTCCAGCTGCGGATCCACGTCCTGGCTCGGCCTGAGCGCGACCGGTCCGTCGACGCCCAGCTTGACGTGCCCCGCACGCACCGCCTGTGCCGCCGCGGTGCGGGACGGAAAAAGCCCCCGCTCGGTCAGCAGCACATCGAGTCTTGATCGCTTTCGTCCCATCCGGGAAAGGTATCTGCCGGACCGTGCCCGCGGCGTGGGGCTGGTGCTCCGGCCTACGCAAAATTGATTAGGGACTGTGACTCGACTCACACACAGGAACGATCGAGAGGCGTACTTTCTTTTCAGGAGACCATGACCATGATCCGGCGCACAATCCCCCTCGACGCACAGAACGCTCTCGTCCTCGCGACGGCGCCGCTGATGATGGTCGTGCCCTACGTGCTGACCTTCAGCCCCGAAGTCGGTCTTGTCTCGTTCTTCCTTGGAGCCCTGCTGATGGCGGTCGCCCTCGCCGGCTCCACCCGCTCCCTTTCAGTTTCAGCCCACGAGGGATTCAACTGGGTCCTCGGACTCAGCACCCTCGCAATCGGAATCGTCGCCGGCATCCTCGGCAACGTTCCCGTGGCAGCGATCTTCCTGGTCGGATTCGGCTCCGCTCACTTGGCACTTACCGCTTTGACGCGGTACAGCGCCCGCGGCGCATGAAGAGTCCACCTACCTCCCACTGATCA
>Ga0335075_10004724_pt1 | contig 21228 bp, 19 predicted proteins | sample Lox_Sample_24_FD_206723 | JGI IMG/M metagenome (GOLD analysis project Ga0335075, IMG submission 206723) | Soil microbial communities from Loxahatchee National Wildlife Refuge, Florida, United States - Lox_Sample_2.4 | ecosystem: Environmental > Terrestrial > Soil > Wetlands | place: USA...
ACGCCACGCCGGGGCGGCTGTCCGGGCGGTCGAGGCTGGCGCGGGCGGCAGGGTCTCGGGCCAGCAGGACGGTGACCGCGTCGGTGGCGCCGGCCGCGCGTAGGACCTCCAGGAGCCAGGCGACGCTGCCCGGGTCGTCGAGGCTGGCGCGGGCGGCGGTCCAGCTGGCGGCTTGGTCAGTGCCGCCTGCTGCGGCTGTGCGCAAGAGCCGTATAAGATCTGCGGCGTCTCCGGCGCTGCCCTGGTCTGCTGCTTTTGTCAACAAAGCCGAGGCGTTCCGGAAAAGGCCGCGACCTTCCGCCGATCGCGCGATCCGCCTCAGGTCGGCGACGCTGGCCGTGTGGGCGGCGAGGGCATCCCACAAGGAGGCCGGGCTGGGCTTGTCTTGACGATCGCGGCGGCCGTACTGCTCGAGGTAGTCAGCGACCCGGTAGCCGGCAACTCCGGTGCCCTGGCCGGGCGGGACAGGCTGCAGCGCCTGAACCGCTCCCCTGAGCTTCCGGCTGGCCCATTCCAACGCCTCGTCCTGCCAGCCGTCCTTGGCACTAGTGCGCTGGTCTTCGGTGAGGTACCCGACTGCGGCTTCCTGCAGGAGCATAGTGGGCAGCAGGCTGGCGTGACCGAGCCGGGCAGCGTCCACCGCCGCCGTGATGACCGCCTGGCCGTAGGGGTCGCCCCCTAGACCGTTGTAGCAGGCCAGCAGGTCGGGGACGCCCGCCAGGTACTGGGTGACCTGCCCGGCCTGCCCCGCGGCCTTCGCCGCGGCTGCTGCTTCCGCGAGGACCTTGTCGCCGGAGCCGGCTGCGGACTGCAGCTCGGCGTCGGTGAACTTGCCGGGAACGTCGATAACCCCGCCGCGAGCGGGGTCGACCGCGGCCGGGCTGCTCCCGGTCAGCTCGGGCAGCGGCCCGAGCAGCCGCCCGGCCGCCGCGTAGGCCGGCGCGGGCGCGGCTCCTGGGAGCGTCGCGGCGGCGTAGACGGCCAGGTGCTCCGGCCAGGCAGTGGTGACAATCAGGCGGCCCTCGCCGTTCAGCAGGTCGGCCAAGCGTCCCAGCACCTCCTCGCCGCCGTCGGCATCGGCGTACTGGCGCAGCTCACCCAGCCACAGCACCGTGCGGGGCGCGATCCCGTCGTCTAGCCGCGCCCGGAGCGCGGCCGGGTTGTGCGGGTAGTCGAGATGCCAGCCGGGCAGCTGGCCGGAGACGGCCTCCCACGCGGCGCGGGTCTTGCCGGCCGACGACCCGCCGCGCAGCACCACCAGGCGGCTGGCGGCCACCGCCGGATCCAGGACCAACCGCAGCAGCTCGTCGTGCGGCCGGGCCACGTACGCCGGCAGCGGGCCGCCGCCGATCACATGGTGCACGCCCAGCTTAAGCGGATCCCACCGCCTGACCAGGCGACCGCAGGCCGCTTCCCGGTCACCGCCTGGACCGGGCGGGCTGATGACACCGGGCACCGCCAGGAAGGCCGTGTACAGTCCCGGCAGGCCGACCAGCACCGCGACCACCACCGGCGCCCACGCCTGGCGGGTCAGCGCGGCCACCAGTACCGCGAGCCCGGCCGTGACGGCCAGCACGGCCACCACGGCCACTGCGCGGCGCTGGGCATCCCTGCGGCCCGCGGCCCCGCGCGGTCGCCGGCCCTTCCAACGGCTCATAACCGTACAGATACACCACGCCGCCCCCTGTCAACGAGACGTCGCCTGTAACCGCCACGAGCACCCGTCCCGGTGCCCCACACACTTGCGGCAACCAGGGTCTGGACCGCTCCAAGCGGGTCGGTAGCTCGCTCGCCAATCCGGAAGACGATGCGCCTATCCACGATCTGCTGCCCCTCGCGATCGGCCTCTGGGGCATCGTCAAGCTCCGGGGGCCACATCGCCGGATCGGGCAAGTTATCGCGCCACTTCTCCAGACTGAATCGAAATCCCTGTGCGAGGACCCAGGCGTCCCGGTCAGGCGGCGCACCCCGGAACGGCAGACGGGGGTTGTCGATCATGGCTGGACGGTAGCAGCCGATCACGCGTGGCGCTGCCTCATCTCTGAAGCCGTGGCCTTCTGATCCGTAGCTAGCGGCAACCGCATCCTGACTAGCTGTTTCAGCAGGTCACCAGTCCCTATACGTCCGCCTGCGTTTGTCAGGATGCACCAGGGTTGCTGTACTCAGCTGCTGACCCCTTCCGCCGCGAAGCGGCTCGGCCCTCACGCGGCGGGCATCGCGAACAGTCGACTACATGTGGACCGCAGTGGATCGACACATGCGAGCAGGGGGGTGCGCCGGTAGTTTGCATCTACAGGGTCCGGGTGAACGCTGGCAGTGCTCATTCTGAGAACCAGGCCAGTGGTGCCGGGCTGGAAGGGAGGCTTACGGAGTGGATCGTGCTTATTACTCTCAGCGTATCGGTCGAGGTCCGCTCTCCAGTCCCACTATCGATGACCTTGCCCGAGCTTTGACGCTGACGGTGGACGAGATGTGGCAGCGGGACCACCTGCAGGAGTGGCACGGCTTCCACTGCGTAGACGCCGGGGACGTCGATGGGCGAGCGGCTATGCCACTGGCAAATCACATCGAGGCCGAGACCGGTTGGCGTTCTGCCTGGCCCCTGCCCGAGCCCCTGATCGATCTGTCGGGCGACGGGTGGATAAGCGATGACGACTGGAACCGACTGCTACAAGAGGCCGAGGACAAGTTGTTCGACCTCATCGAGTATTTCCACGATCATGTCTCCCAAGGAATCGAAGGCGACGAGCGCAGCAGCTTCCACAGTTGGAGCCACTGTGGCTGGCACTACGGGGCCTTCGACCCAGAACCAGCCCAGGCCCTGTTCCGGAAGCGCATGAACCGCACGCTCATGAACTATCGAAACGGGTTCCGAATCAACGGAAACGGCCACATGGAGCACACTGCTGATGAGGGGCTCGATCAGCTAATCGACGCAGTCCTCCCTACGAAGGACCCCGACATTGCCCAGCGGGTTGCGGGAGCCATCGCCCTGTACCGCAATCGAGGCCGTACCGATAAGGACTTGCGTCTTGCCGTGCGGGAACTGTTCGACGTACTAGAGAAGCTGCGCCCTGAGGTGAAAGCGGAGATGCTCCGAGGCGACGAAGCGGATCTGTTCAACATCGCAAACAACTTCACCATCCGGCACCTGAACGAGAAGCAGAAGGGCAGCTACGACTCGGCGCTCTGGCACTCGTGGATGTTCTACGTCAACCTCTCAACAATTCACGTGATTACCCGTCTCATGGCCAGAAAGGCTCGCCAACAAACGACCGGGAAGGCTAGGCGGAATTCTCCTGGTCAGCCAGCCACGGCGTGACCGTATACGAGGCATCCAGGTGACACGCTTACCGAACCGAAACCCGCGCCACCGCGCCTGACTGCCAGGTGACGAAGGCGACCAGTCGCTAGAAGCAGATGCCGGAGCATATGAGCCGACGGCTTTACGGGCCCGCCCGCAAACAGCATCTGACCTGCACTGGCGCCACCGGCAGGGCCCTGTTTCGGCACGCATCCGACACAGAGCCACTTGCATCGGGTACCGTCACAAGCACCCTGCCACCCTACACACTGGCCTACAGGCACGCGGAGCAGCCGTCTGACCATGCGCTGAAAGTCAAGGTACTTAGATGCGATTTGCGAAGTACGAAGTCACTTGCCCAAACTGTCATCAAAGAATTCTGCTGACAGACGAAAAAGATGGTTGGGAGCCAGGCCCCTTTGGGAACCCAAACTCTGAAGATAATTATGTGTGGTCTTATGTCTTTGCAGAATGTGAAATCTGCTGGCAGACTCTCGTAATTCGAAGGCGCATTAATGAAAGCAACGGCCACAGAAGAGTAGCTTTTGAAATTCTCTGGCCTGTGCCGGAACGCAATCTAAGCGATACGGTTCCCGAATCTTTGAGACAAGAACACTCTGAGGCCCGCGCCTGCTTCAACGCAAAAGCGTACACGGCAACCGTCGTGATGGTAAGGAGAACTCTAGAGGGAGTTTGCGCCGACCACGGCATCACTGGAAAGCCACTCTACGCGGCCCTTGATGAGATGAAATCTACCGGGCTCATCGAAGGGCGCTTGCTCGAATGGGCACAAGGGTTGCGAGTTTTGGGTAATGATGCAGCCCACTTTACGGGTCGGCCAGTTAGTAGCCAAGACGCCAAAGATGCCCTTGACCTAGCGGAGGCCTTGATGGACTATATGTATGTGTTTACTGCTCAATTCGAGCAGTTCCAGGCGCGTAGGGCTGGTCAATCGCCCGATGATGCGGGTACAGGCGATTCCTGAGAGGCTAAAGCCGAAGCTCGCGGCGGGCGATCGGCGGCACCCCTCTTAACCCCAGGCTCGCCGAGGCCGGCGATACGGCTCACCCGAACTGCGAGGCCAACCCGGGCGGAGGCCGTGCCGCATGACCGCCCACCCGACCCTGTGACGTCTCCGGCCGCGTCACCTCGGCGATCCGCATCGAGGTCCGGTTTGCCAGCAGCCCACGAGGCCGACCCGTGGGCGAGCAACACAGGCGGGTACTCAGATGAGCCGGCTTTCTAGCGGCGACCATGGAAGGCTTGGGAGCGTGACCGACATTGACGACACTGTCGAGATGACCCCGGAGGATCTGGCACGCTGGCGAAGCGCCCGGACGCTCGCCGACCTCGGAGAGCTGATCGCGCAGTTCCTGGAGGGCCGCATGCAGATGAGCCCCACCCACTGCGCTCCGCCGGACTCAGAGACGACAGAACTGATTCCGGTGCTCGCCGCGGCCAACCGTGCGGGGTTCGTCACGCACCAGTCCCAGCCGGGCGTTCCCCTCGACGAGGACGGCTCTGCTCAGCGCGCGAACGTCTCCGGGTATGCAGGACCCGAGGCGTTCGCGCGGCTCATGGCCGCCACCTCTGGCGCAGACCTAATCATCACCGCGGCCCGCGCCCTGGATGATAGCGAGGAACGCCGATTCGGCCCGTTCTTCGCCATCACCATCGATGAGGGTGAAGAGTTCACCTGGGACGGCATCGCCGTGTCGCGTTCCATCATCAGCAGCGACTACGGGCACGAGTGCCACCCCGCGGTGATCGCCGATCTGGCCGCCGCCTGGCAGGTCACCCTCATCGACCCCGTGTGGGGGCGCAACGATGTTCTCTGGCCGGTGCTTGAGGCCTTCGCCGCCAGGACCTGACCGGTTAGCCCCGCCTGCGCCGCTGCCACCACTTCGGCGCCGGGCCGCGCGAGTCGTAGAAGCCCCGGTTCCCGTCCGGGGTGTCGGCCTTCTTCCACTCCTCGTGCCAGTCCCGGCCGCCAAAGTAATGCTCTAGGAACCGTTCGTATTTGTAGTCATAGCCGTGCGAGTCCTCATAGGCGAGCCGCTCGGCGATCCTGCGTAGCGCGATCCGCCGACGTGACCGCGGCTGGAACCAAGCCGAGGGCCGAGGCGTACGGCCGCTCGCCGCGCTGGATAGTGGAGCGACGTACCTGCGGAAGGCTGGATAGCAAGCGTGTTCTAATTTATCGATGAACGACGACGTACCCGTACCGGACTGGTGGAAGTACCCGCGGGAATGCGCCAACGGGCACGCGTGGGGACCTGGCCGGGTCCTCGTCCGCTGGCGGTTGTGCCAGTGTTCGGGCAAGGTCGGCGAGGGCCATCTGATCATCTCGTGCGTGGTACCGGGTTGCGGGAGTTCCTGGTACTTGCCGCCGCATGAGGCTCCGACTGACCTGACCTGACCTGACCTGACCTGACCTGCGAAAATATAGGCTTGAAAGATCCGGCGAGCGACTAGACTTCGTGGATGCTAGTCGCACCGCTGCCTGGCGTGAACCGGGACGACGTGCTGAAGACCCTCCGCGAGACCGCGTCCACTGCGATCGACGCGGGTAACACGCACGGCCTCGCGTACGCCCGCCTCTGTGCTTACCTCGAATGGGTGACGGCCTCGGTCCGGATGCTGGAGTGCCGGATCACTGCGGCCGACCTCGGCCGCCTGGTGCTGACCCCCGGGTACGAGCGGCTGCTGTCGGCCGCCGGCAGCCTCACCGGAGCCGATATGGGGACGCAGCGAGTTCTCGGCGGGATGGTGAGCGAGGAACTCCGCCAGCGCGGCCGCGCATTCGAAGACGCGATCCGGGATCTCGACAACCAGATCACCGGCTGGCCTGAGAACTCCCGCTACACCGTCCCGGACACTGGCATCTACATCGAGCACGAGCAGAAGCTGCGGGACCTTGACTTCGCGACGCTGTTGCCGGGCTTCGCGGACAAGACGGTACGCGTGGCCGTCCCGATCATCATCCTGGACGAGCTGGACGGCCTGAAGCGCAGCGGCGACGCGCACCGGCGCTGGCGGGCGGGGTACACCCTCGCGGTCATGGAAGAGGCGTTCGCGAACACGCGAGTGCCCGGACTGCTCCGCAACCCGGCACCGGACGGGACCCGCGGCGGGGTAATCCTGGATCTCCTGCTAGATCCGCGGGGCCACGTCCGCCTGCCGATCAACGACGACGAGATCATCGACCGCGCCCTCGCGGCGCAAGCGCTTGCCGGAACCGCAGTCACCCTGCTGACGTTCGACACCGGCCAGGCGGCACGCGCCCGTTCCGCCGGACTGCGGGTGAACAAGCTGACCGTCCCGATCGGCGAAGAACCCCCGGAGACTCGGGGCCGCAAGGCGAAGCGTTCGTCGGCCGCAGGAGCTGCGGACTCGGGGTCCTGAGCCCCGCCGCCAGGCCGGCTCGCTGGACGGTCAGGTCCCGCCGTCCTCCTCATTCTGGCGCCGGAGTTCTTCGGCAGCGCGCTTCCATGCCTCCCCGGCCGCCGACAGCCCGGCATGCTCGTGCTCGTGCTCATCAAGCCACGCTTGCACCTGCTCGATCCGCGGGATGACCCAGCTGCTGTCCTGGTCGGCCCGGTACATCAGGAAGCCTTCCATCTCCGGGGTGATCACGAGCCGCGCCTCGCCGTCGACGCCGAAGAGCCAGTGCGGCCCCTCGGCGTCGGTCTCAATCCGCCAGTCCTTCCGGTCCTCGAGCAGGCCGGCAACCTTGCGGTTGTTCTCGTTCAGTGGTTCATTCACGGCGCCGAGACTATCCGGGCGCTGTCTTTCCGGCGACTCGGCGCACCCGGGCGCGCCCGGCCGGTGGCCGTGGAAGACTTTCACCGGTGCCGGCGAGACGCCGGCCCGCGGAGCGGGGAAAGGACCTTCCGGATGGACCTGGCACTTCGGTACACCCAGCTGGGATTCAGCCTCACCGAGCTGCTCGACAAGAACGAGGCGGTCGACCCCGGGGAGATCGGCGAGCACATCGGGGACGGCACGTTGTTCGGCTGGCTGAGGGAGCGCTATGGCAAGATGCCCGGACTCAGCCTGACCGAGGAGGAAGAGAACGAGGTCCTCGAGTTGTTCGCGTCCCTCAACAACGCCGTAGACCCGGCGCGCAAGTTCGGCGTACGGCACAACGGGCTCGCACTCCTCGCCGCCTACTGCTTCGAGGGCTTGCAGCAGCTACACCTGCGCCCATGACCTTCTTCGGCGCGGCCCTCATCACGGCGATCGCCACGGTCATGCTTGCCGTGTTCGCCGTCGTGACCGCCGTGTACGCGGCCAGGGCTTTCGGCGAGCAACACAAGGAAGTCGCCGCGATCGAACAGCAGGTCAAGGACGAGCAGGAGCTGACCAACCAGCAGGCCGAACTGCTCAAGGTCCAGTCAGACCAGCTTGAGCTCCAGCAACGTCAGTTCGACGAAGACCAAGCCGCCCGCCGCCGCACCCAGGCCGCCCATGTCTACGTCCTTATGGGCAGCATCGATAGTCTCCAGGCCCAGGCGACCCTCAAGGCCGTCGCGCACAACACGAGTAACCAGCCCGTCTACGACCTCTGGCTACGTTGGCGGACAGACAACGGTGAGTTCGGCAACGCGGGAGCCAAGCCGCAACTACTTCCACACGCGACGGAGCGCTTTGAGCAAGTCTGGACCATCGACGACGGCATAAGCGGAACAGACGTATCACTTGACTTCCGCGACACCGCTGGTCTTCGGTGGCGGACCACCAGCCGCGGCATCCTGACGGAACTATGCCCAGATGTCAGCCCGCACCTCGCCCGCAGTCACTGCACATTCGCGCCGCGGCATGAAGGCCCCCACTCGTGGGAGCGGAAATAGCCCGCCCTGCACGGGATACGGCTTCCAGTGCCTGCCTCGCGGGGTCAGCGCCCCAGCCCGGCGGCCCCCACGTTTTCTCGGCGATGTCGAGCAGCGCTGTCGCGGTCTCGGTGACCTGCTGGTCCGGGATCAGTTGGGCCTGCGCGCCGGTGACCTGCGCGGCCGCGGCGAGGGGGGGCCGAACGGCCGGGACAGGAGGTACCTCATGTCCGCGAGCTCGCTGAGGCGCGCCGCGAGCTCGACCGCCTTCTTGCCCGCCCCCGCCGCAGCCAGGACCTCCACTGCTTCCTTCGGCTCGTCGGCGTTGCTCAGCACATCGCCGAACAGCCACAGGTAGATCATCTCCTCGCACAGGTGCCCGGCCAGCCTGGCCTCCTGCAGGCACCTCCTTGAGTCTTCGAAGGCGTCTCGCACGTCGCCGTTGTGGGAGGCCTCGAACGCGGCCAGCGCCGGCTCGCCGGACCCGGCGAGCAGCCGTTCCTGGTTCGGGAGGCCCTTGGCTACCACGGACAGGTTGGGGACCTGGCTGAGGTCGGTCTCCATGGCGACGTAGTGGATGGCCCGGAACAGGTCGCGCACGTCGCCGTAGAGGCGGGCCCGGCAGGCCTGAGTGACGCTTCCGCGCCAGCGGTCGATGGCCTGGGCCCCCTGGCCGCTGACGGCGTGCGCGCGGGCCGCCCTCGACAGGACCAGGCTGGCCGCGGGGCGGGTAGCGTTCTGCGGACGCGTCGTTGACGAGCTGTGAGTAGGCGGAGGATGGCGAGGGCACCTGGCCCCGCCGCGCGGGCGCGGTCGAGTTCCGCATCGGCGACCGCGCATCGGATCCGCGCCTGCCATAGCCTGTCCGGCGTACTGACCTGGCCGGCGAGGGCGAGGACCTCCTGCGCGAGTTCCGCGGTCTCGGGCGGGCATTCGCCGACGAGGGACCGCGGCGGCTGGTGCTCGAATATCCCATCGACGAGGGCGTGCTCCAGGATGGTGCACGCCAGGATCCCGGTGTCGGGGTCATCGGCGGCGCGGAGCTGGGCGAGTGCGGGGGCCGCTGCCGCAAGGCCGCTTCCGGTGGAGGGCCAGTTGTGGATGGCGAGCAGCAGGGTAAGCCGCGCCCGGTCCGCCTGCCCCAGCACGTTCTGGCTGGCCAGGGTGAGCAGCTGGAAATGGAGGCCCGGGTCCAGCGACGCTCCGCTGAGCAGCCTGGAGCGGGCCAGCACGTACAGGACCTGGAAGCCGTCCGCAGCCTGCTGGGTGCCGAGTAGCGTGGCGGCCGCGCGCCTGCGGATGACCTGGGCATGGCCGGGGAACCCGGCGGCGTCCAGCTCGCTTGCGATCTCTTCGTCGATCGCGGCCGACCGGGACGGCTCAGCCGCGGCCGCTTCGCGCGAGGCCTGGTCGGCGACCTCAAGTTCCAGCAGGCTCAAAGGGTCCTCGAGCAGCCCGTTGGCCTCCGGGTCCCGCGCCGGCGCGGGCGGGGGCTCCACCCCGCAGAAGACGCGGGCCCAGTCGGGGCCGAAGACGGAGCTGATCACCGACGCGGAGTCGTGCAGTACCCGGCTCACCTGCTCAGCGCCGACCACGTCGATGCCGATGTCGCCCTCGTACTCCGAGGTCAGCCGTTCTGCCTCATCGACGTTGGCGGTGTCATCCTCCAACAAGGCGGACGTGACGAGCACCAACCTGGAGGCGGCGAACCGGCGCGGCGGCATCCCGGACCCTGGCGGCACCCGGATGCCCGCGTACTCACGGACCGCGTCCCTGATCTTCGCGGGCGTCAGCTGCTGATAGCGCTTGGCCTGGTAGACCGTCACCTCGCCGGACCAGGTGACGGCAACCGCATCCAGGCCGTAATCAGCCTGGCCGCGCCGACCGTAAAGGCGTACCCTGCGCGTACCTGGCAGCCGCCAGACATACTCGGCCACCACCTTCTCGAACATCTCGGGGTCAAGCCGGTTCAGCGGCAGCAGAGGCTCCTGAGCCATCGGCGGCGGAAGCGGGGCCTGCTGCCGACTGCGGATCACGTCAACGTATCGGATCTCGTAACTGGAGCCGGGCTCGCCGTCCTCCGGGCCGGGATCCCCTGACGACCCCGCCGGGCCGCCCGTGCTGCTGCCTGCTGTCACCGGATCAAGCTACCGGTCAGGCGGCCCGTTGGCGGTGCAGGCGCGCATGCTCGCCAGCTAGGACCCCGGGCCGCCGCCGGTAGGCCCAAGAACCCCGCGTTCGGCGTCGTGACCGCCACATTGCAGCCGGGGACGTTCGGCGCCGGGGTCACGAAACCAGCACGCGGCGGCCGGCCGTCGGTCCGTGTCCGCGTCTCTGGCCGCTACACGGCTTTCCGGCTATCTGGCCAGGTCACGGCCCTCACGCCAGAGGTCGTCAGGTAGCTGCTGCGGTGGGACGTAGTAGAGGGTGAGCGTCTTCGCAAGCCGGCATGGGCGCTGGAAGGGAGAAGTTATGTACGTCGCACCTAACATCAGCGCGACGCGGGAGGCGGTCGCTTACGCTGCCCGGTGGTGCCTGGATACCCAGCACAGTCGGTATCCGTTCACGACGAGGATGGCTCGCTGCTGTCCCGCCCTGGCCCGCTGGGCCAGGAACGGCTACACGGGGCTGACCTGGCCGCCAGGTCGGCGCGTGCCGCCCAAGCCGATGATCGCAGCCTTCCTGGAGCAGAAGCTGGCTGCGTAACATCCGCTGGAAGCTGCCGGGGGCGGAGAGGTCGCTCTCCGCCCCCAAAGCCTCACGCAGCGGGCCGGTAGCCGGTTGGCGTCGAACTGGGCAACTGGGGTCAGGTACCGCGGGAAGGCCCGTGCGAGATCGGCATCTGCCGGGCGTACGACATGGAAGTTGAGGCTGGGCGCCTGATCTTTCGACCACTGCCACGCGCACGGCTGGGTACGTGGGCTGGTGTGCGTGCCATGCAGCAACCGCCTGTTGCGCATCGAGACCGGGTTCGGGCCGGACCTGCCCGAATGGCAGCGTCCCCGCGCTGGCCGCTCACCTGATGAAGTGACCGGAGTGCCGGGAACCGTCAGGTTAACCGTCCGGCCAGGGGAATCAGCTGTCTGGCTGCGTGGCCTTGGTCCGGGCTTATTCCGAGCCGGTCCAGGGCTGCGAGTGCCGCCGGGTTCCCGGCCGCCAGGGCGCGGAGCTCGGCCTGCAGCGCGTCGATGCGCCGCTCGCGTGCGTCCAGCTGCCTGCGGAGCTCGGCCGTGCGGTCCTGCTCGCGCTGCAGCGCGGTCTTCGCCTTCCTCGCGGGCCGGCCGGGCGGGCGGTTATCGTGATGTCCGCGCGCCACACTTGACGGTCGTCCAGCCGCCGCAGGTACACCGGCCCGGCGCCTGACTCCCAGTCCAGCTCGCCGGCCAGCTCCACGTCGCCGAACCCGGGGATGTCGAGCACGCCCTCCTGCTCTAGCCACCGCTCCATCCTGAGGTGGAGCACGCCGACGAGCAGTTCCTCGTCACTGGCCATCCTGGGCACCACAGCCTTCCCTCCTGCCAAGTCCGCCGAAATCGCCCGGCTTCGCCAGTCCCGCGCGGCCGATGAACAAACTATGTCCGCTCGCGGCGGCGCCCGGGTGCCCCGTTTCCGCATGTCCAAGGCGAGGAGAACTGAATGACCAGCATTGACAGCGCGAAGACCCAGCCAAGTGGTGAGTCCCGGTAAGCCCCAACCCCTCCCGGTAACAGAGTGTGACTGTCAGTCTTTCGAGCAGCGTGAAGGCGTGGACCGTGTCGTGGACCGGGCCGGTGCCGGAAACCGGAAATTTCAGGGACTTCCGGGCACCCGAACACCACATCAGGCCAGCCGGGAAGCCGGGGGAGAGCGGCCGTACTTATGGCGAAGAGCCGTTTCCAGGTCAAACGGCCCTACCCTGTCGCCGTTCCGCATCTTTGGAAGTGGAACGCCCCGCCGGAGGCCGCCGCGCAGCGGGCGGAACGGCACGATGACCCATTCCGGAATTCGTTCCACAATTAGTGTTCCGGAATGACCGTACGGAGACGAATTCCGGTACGATCGGCGGCATGGGGAACAGCACCGCGTCGGCGCCGTCCGGATTCGAGCTCGGCTACGCCCGCGTCTCGACCACCAAGCAGTCTCTGGAGCGCCAGCTCGACGCGCTGGCCGCCTGCGGCATCCCGGACGAGCGGGTGTTCGTCGACAAGAAGACCGGTGCGACCACCGAGCGCGAGGGCCTCAAGGCGATGCTCGCCTACGCGCGGCCCGGTGACGTGATCGTCGTGCACACCCTGGACCGGCTCGGGCGCAACATCCGCGACGTCCTCAACCTCGTCCACGACCTCGCCGAGCGCGGCGTCGGCATCCGCTCCCTGGCCGACCCCCTGCCGATCAACACCGCCGACGAAGGGATAGGGCGCATAGCGTTCCTGCTCCTGGCGCTGTTCGCCGAGATGGAGCGCACCTTCACCGCCGAGCGGGCCGCGCACGCCCGCACCGTCGCCGAGGCCAACGGCCGCCAGGTCGGCCGACCGCTCGCGCACCCAGCCGACAAGATCGAGTACGCCCGGCTGCTGCGCGGCCAGGGCAGCAGCTACGGGGAGATCAGCGCCAAGACCAGCATCCCGAAGGCCTCTCTGCACCGGTACCTCGGCTCTGTGGACGCCGGGGTGACCTGCCCGAACCCGGGCTGCGCATGCTGGCTCCCAGCGGGAACGGACCGCTGCACCGCCTGCGGCACGGACATTCCCGAGCCCGACGACGACCCCGGTCCGGATTGGCACCCGCCCGCCGGGGGCGATCGCCGCTGACGACTCGCTACGACGCCGCACGGCCGCAGGCGGCGAGTTTGCCGGTCAGCCGCGCCCACTGCTCGAGGTCGGCGAGCAGTTCCCCGGTCATCTGGACGCCGTCGGGAAACAGCTGGCCGAACAGCCCGGCGGCGGACACGCCCTCCGGACAGGCGGCGGGCACTGTCGGCGCGGCCTCGGGCTGGCGGGCGGCGAGAACCCGGCGCGCGGCGCGCCAGCCCGCAGACCACTGGTAGACACCGGCCCTGATGCGGTCGAGCTGGCCGCCGCGGCACAGCGCCGCGCTGGCCGCGCTCACCTGGGAACGGGTCACCCGGTTCCCGGAAAGCTCAACGACCTGGTCGAAGCCGAGCGGCCGGTCCGCCTCAGCGTGAACCGACAGCACCAGCGCGACGACGCTGTCCCGAGCCGCTGGCCGCTGCCGGGGCCCGGCGGCGGGAGCCTCATGCGGCTCCGGTGCGGCCGCGGGTGCCGGCCCCGCCCAGAACCGCGCAGGCGTGACACCTGCCAGGCGGGCGGCTTTGTCGACCGCGCCGGGATCGGCGCGCCCCATCTGGGAGCGGAGAACGCGCAGCGTCCCGCCGTGCGGCCCCCGGAACACGATATGCACGCCTTCCTCCCCACGCCTGGTGAACCCCCACGCGCCGAGCTGCGCGATGAACTCGCGGCAGGTCGGGTGGGGCCCTGCGAAGTCCCGGGCGTCTATCGGCTCTGGCATCGTCATAACTCCAATTCGGTGTTGGCGGAAACTAACTCCTAGAGTAAACTACGAAACGACATGCCTAACAACTACGTTTTGGAGTGATCTGATGGGCGGCCGCGAGGACCGGTACAAGGACATCGACGCGAACATCGCGACGAACGTGCGCGCCTACCGGGAGGCGCGCGGCGTCAGCCAGGAGGACCTCGCCGCGCGCCTGGCCGAGGCGGGCTTCCCGTTCAGCCAGGCGACCGTCTGGAAGGTCGAGAACGGGCAGCGCCCCGTTAAGGCCGCCGAACTGGCGGCGCTCGCCGACGTACTGGAGATCCGCGGCGCCATGTCCCTCACCCTCCGGCCGGACACCGCACGGCACCTCATCGACCTCCAGGAAGCCGGCGCCCGCGCGAGCGCGATCTGGCACCAGGTCAAGGACGCGGCCGCCGAGTACCTCGATGCCCAGCTGAACCTGCTGGTCGCGGCCTACGAGGCCCGCGAGGCGGGCATCACCGTGACCGAGTTGGAGACCGCCTGGCTCTCCACCACCCCGGAAGAGGCGGTCATCCAGGCACGCGTCGACTCCGAAGACGAGGCGACACGCTCGGAGAAGCTCAATAGCGAGGTCGTCAAGATCCTCGACGCGCTGCGCGCCAACGGCTACGAGCCGCACCTGCGCGTTGAGGATGTCACGACTGGAGGAGGCGGCGACGTCCCGGAATGGATCCCGGAGGAAGGCATGGTCTTGCCTGGTAAAGCGGGCGAATCCGGCGGCCGTGCATAATGCCCCCGCACCGGAGTGGCAACGGACCGCATCACCGCAGACGACTTCGGAAACTGACACTGCGTCGGCTCACCAGCGGCGCGGGAGCGCGCGGCGCGCCGGGCGCAGGCGGACAATCGCAGGCAGACAATAGGGACATGGGACTTCGGGTAGGCGACCGCGTCGTCGCGGTCCGCAGCTTCGGGGGCATTGTCCGCGAGGCGATACCCGCTGGGGCGGGGCGGCCGGGTGGTCGACGCGCCGCTGCTGGGGCCCGCCGCTGGTAACGTCCGCCTGGGAAGACTTCTGGCACGGACGGCGGACGGCGACCGTGGACGTCGATCCCGGCGATGTCGCGGTGGTCCGGTAGCCGGCCTGTCCGCCGGGGCCGGGGCCGGCGGCCCGTTCCCGGACGCGGAAGCGCTCACTGCGGGCACCGGGCAAGGCCCGGGTACGGGGGGCCTTGGTGGCCCGGGGCCTCGTCCGGAAGCGATCGTTTCCGGACAGTCGTAGGGGCTCCGGCTCGGCCTGGCAGCCGCCCGCCAGGCTCTCCACGCAAGCGGCTGCCCACGCTATGAGGCTGCGCCACCGTGGGCAGCGAGCTTGCCGGTCAGGCGCGTCCACTGTTCCAGGTCGGCGGGCAGCATCCAGGCGTCCCCGAGGTGATCATCACGTTCGGCTCTGGGAGGGACGGCAACGGCCACTGCGACTCGGCGTGCGGATCTGCGATCATGCTCTGCCGGGGGCGGCCATCGGCCGCCGACCGGTGCACAGTTCTTTTCCGCCGCCGCACCGAATTTCCCTCTTACGAGTGATTAATCTGCGTCTGCGTGGTCTCAGCAATCAAGCTCCGCATCAGGCTGACATACGTAACAACAGCCGCAATGGACAGAGCAGACTAGCGGCACTGGTAGCTTTCAGTGAGAATATATGAACGGGAGCGCTCTTGCTGGCGACGGCATCCCAGGTGAAAGGCACGGATTCCTTTGGCTGACACTCTCTGGAGGCCAGATACTCTCTGGAAACTGGAACCTGCGACAGCGGCCAAGCATAGGCTGTACCAGAGCTACCTCGATGCGTGGTGGCCGATTCTGCTTCAACCAGGCGCTGGAAGGCCCTGGGAGCGGGTTACCTACATGGATGCTTTTGCCGGTCCCGGCCGCTACGAAGATGGCGAGCCCGGATCGCCGGTATTCGCGATCCGGGGGCTCTTGTCTCACTCAGCAGCCGACCGCATGAACCTGAGCCGGGAACGAGTGAGGCTGCTTTTCATGGAAAAAAGGATTGACCGCTTCAGTTTCCTTGAGAGCGAGCTGGAGCGGCAATTTGGATCGCTTGGCGTGCTGCCTGTCTGGCCGCAGGCCGTGCGGGGAGAGGCGGGCAGGGACGCCGAGCAGTTGCTCACCGATTCCGGGGCATGGGGCAGCCCCATACTCGCGGTCTTCGACAGCTGGGGGAACGTGAACGTCCCGCTCAGCCTGGTGAAGCGGATCGCAGCTAACCCGGCGAGCGAGGTCATCGTCACGTTCGGGCCGAACTGGTTCAGCCGGCGGGAAAAGCTGGAGCCTGACCAGCTCGACAAGGTCTTCGGCGGCCGCGATTACTGGACCCCAGCCGACGCCGAGAGCAGGACAGACGAACGGTGGCGCATGTGGCTGGCAACCTACAAGGACGCGCTGCGCAGGGCCGGATTCCGCTACCAGCTGCAATTCCAGATCGTCCCCGGCACCGGGCAGCCGCTGCACTTGGTCTACGGGACCAACCACCCGAAAGGGGTTCGGGCCATGAAGGACGCGATGTGGAAAGTTGACGGTGCCGACGGTATGAGCTTCGCCGACCCGCGCACCCGCAACGCCCTGCCGCCCGGGCAGCTCCCCTTGTGGAGCGGCCCGGAACAGTCGGAACTCGAAGAACTCGTCCGTCAGTGCCTCGCCGACGGCCCCGTGTCCCTGGACCACGTCCGCAACTGGCTCTTGACCGAGACGGCACGCTGGCGGACCAAAGATGCCGCCCCGGTGATCCAGGAGCTGCGTGACGCCGGGCAGGTGACGGTCAGTCCCGGCGGGCGCCTCACCAAGGACAGTGTCATCATGCTGCGCTGACCCCCAAGCGCTGGGGCATCTCGTCCCAGAGGCGCCCGTCGAGCTCCCGGCCGCCGGCCTTCGGCGTGCGACCGCCCCACTGCTTGAAGAAGAACGGGACTTCCGCGGTCACGCATGCGTCGCGGATCTCGGTCACCCAGGCCGGATCGAGCGGCCTATGGTCCGGACCCGACTCGCCGCCCGCGATCACCCAGCCGATGCCGCCGAGGTCCAGGCCGCTTAGCGGCCCGATGAGTGGTTCGCACGACAGGAACCTGACCGCCGCCGGGACCTGGCGCAGGTCGTCTATCCGGGGCATCGCGGCGGCGTTTTCGACGGATACGCCGACCCACAAGTTCGGCGGCCAGTCCAGGCTCGAAGCGATTTTCCGCAGACGTGCCGAGCGCTTGGTCAGCACCTGGTAGCTATGCTGTGGCGTGTCAGCAATTACCTGGAACACGCTGCGAACGAAGGAGACTGGCACCCGGGCATGGAAAAGGTCGCTCATGGAATTCACGAAAACCGTCCTGTTTCCACGCCATGTGTACGGCAGCGAAAGCGCGGAAGGGTGCATCGTGACGCCGAATCCCGGGCCTGAAGTGCGCGGATCTCCGTCATTCTGATATTTCGGCTGACCCATCGCCTTAAGCCGCTTGGCCAGCGCCATCGCGTAGCAGTTATCGCATCCGGATGAGATCCGGTCGCATCCTGTTGTCGGATTCCAGGTGACCTCTGTCCATTCGATTGCAGTACCGCTTGCCATGTCAGCACCACCTTTTTGTCGTCACCATGGAATAGTATCACCGCGGTGCCGGAAATTCATTATGACGCGCCGGTTCTATGTCTCTTTTTCTCATTGAATACTTCGCTTGTATCGTCCCTCTCAAGCCATTCATTGGCAGCTACGTCCGAGGCGGTACTCCATCTCCTTGGAGACCTTGCGTTCTACCGACCGACCACGCGCATACCTGAGCGTCTGGTACCTGCGATTATTTCCGGGCGCCCTGGCCAGGGAGGCGATAAGGGGCGCTCGCTCAGGGCGCTGAAGTCGCCGCCGCAGGCGCCGCAGGTGATCGGCGCGGCGGCGAGGACCGTGGCGGAGACGCGGATGCGCCGGCCGCACGGGCAGCGGGCGGCGAGCCCGTTGTTGCTGCTGGCCCGGCCCCGGGCGCCGTCCGGGTGCCGCCATGCGACCAGGGCGGCGGTGAGCGCGTCCAGGCAGGGCGCGTAGATGCCCGCTGTCTGGCCGGGCACCGTCGTCACGTTCCAGCCGAGCCCGCCGTCCTGCGCGGTTTCCAGGCCGAGCTCTGCGGCCAGCAGGTGAAACCGGATGTTGTGGTAGCGGCCCTGCCGCGAGGTGTCCTTGATGCCGCGCGCGGAGGCCACGCCGTGGGCTGCCTCGTGCAGCAGGGTGCCGAGCACGCTGAGCGCGCCGCGGGCCAGGCCCTCGCCGCCGACGAACAGCTCTGGCAGCCGGTCCCCGCCTCGCTGCCACGCGCCCGGGTGGAAGTGCCCGAGCGTCAGCGCGCCGGTGCCCGAGCCCGAGCCGAGCGTGATCACGACCTCGGGTACCTCAGGATGCCTGGCCCGGATCGCTGACCACGTGCCGTCGATCGCGGCCACGAGCCGGGGTGTTACTGGTTCAGCGGTCACGGCACCCAGCCTGAATCATTGACACGTACGTGTCAATGATTCAGGCTGGGTCATTCCGCCAGTGATCCCCGGAAAGCGGCCTGGTCCGGGCCCCCCGGGCTGCCGGTTATCCCGGATGGGGACGGCCCGGTTTTCGTGACATACACCGCGTCGGCCGCGGCCCGTCTCAGGGAGTCACGAAACAGCCAGGGCGCCGCCTGGGTCAAGCTGGCGGGCGAGGTCTGCGGCGGCGCGGTAGTCCCTGGCCATGCTGGCGAGGTGCGCGGCGGCCTGGTGGAGGTCGCGGATCGCCTGTTCCAGCTCGCTGCGGGGCCGACCGGGACTGGCGGCCGCGACGACAGTCCCGGCGAGCTCGCCGACGTCGTGGTGCCCGGCCGTCTCGAGCGGCCTGCGCAGCCGGGCGGTGGTGGCCCTGGCCCCGGCGAGCCGGGCGGCGCGGGCGGCGGCCTCTTCTGCGGCCCGGATGCGGGCCCGCCGGGCGGCCTGGCGGCAGTTCTGCCCGCAGTACAGCGCGCGCCGGCCGGTGGCGGCGCGGGCGAGCGGCCGGCCGCAGTGCGGCCCGGCGCACCTGGCGACGTCGTCCATGACGATTCCCTCCCGTGTTCCGTGACCGCCCGGGCGGGTAGGCCGTCGCACGGCCGCCGTCACGAAACTAACAGGGAACCGGGGCCGTCGCGCGGGGTTTCGTGACGTACACCGCGGCGACCGCCGACGTCGCCGGTGAGTCACGAAACCACTGCCCGCGGCGGCGTCACCGTGAGATTCCGCGGCCTGGCACCCGCGGGCGGGGTGGCCTGGAGCGGGCTGCGGACCCAGCGGGCCGCCTGGCCCGGGGCGGGCGCGGGAACGCGGTGGCGGTGAGCGGCGGGACGGTCTCGCCGTAGTCGATCGACGCGGCGACGTCGGCGAGGCGGGCGGCGGCCGCCGCCGCAGCGGCTTCCTGAAGGCGGCGGGCCTGCGCGGCGCGCAGCCCGGCGAGGGTGCGGGCGAGGCCTGCGAGCGCGGTGAGCATGACGCGGACCGAACGGCCGGGCTGAGGCCGGCTAGTACGCCGGCAGGAGGCGATGAGGTAGGCGGCGGTGCGGAGCACCGTCCCGGCCGGACCCCGGGCCGGGATGCGGCCCCAGGCCGCCCGGGCTGCCCGGGTGAAGGCCTCGGCGGCCCGGGCCAGCTCCGGGTTGCCGGTGGCCTCGGCGGCGGCGGTCAGCAGGTCGGCGGCAGCCCACGCGGTGTCGCCCCCGCCGCCGCGGCCCGCCGCGAGCTCGCGGGCCGCGAGAGCGGCGGCCCGGGCCGCGTGCTCGTAGACCCCGGACCGGGCCGCACCGGTGAAGTAGCCGGGGCCAGGCCCGGCGCCGGGCTGCCCGGCCCGCCAGCGGGCACGCAGCTCGCCGAGCCGCAGGGCCGGGTCCAGCGTCCCGCCGGCGAACCACACGGGCCGCCCGGACCGGTCCGCCAGGCCGGGCAGGGTGGCCGACCAGCCGACAATGGCGCCGGGGTGGCCCGGCTGGCCTGGAGCGGTCCGCAGCCGGACCTTCAGGCCGGCCCTCTCCAGGAGGGCGAAGAACTCCGGCTCGGACCGGGCCGCCTGGGCGGCCCGCAGCGCCTCGCGGGCCAGCACGGCCCGGGCCGGCGGGTCGCTCATGCCCCGCCCGGTCAGCCGCGGCCCGGACCACCGGCGGCGGAGCTTGGGCAGCGTGAGGTCGGCCGCGAGCTTGCCGCCGCTGAACCAGACCGGGCGGCGGCCCGGGCCATGGTCCAGGGCGACGGCGTACCCGGTGACCTCATCCGGGCGGACCGCCGAGTGCCGCAGCCGGACCAGGACGCCGCGGGCCTGCAGGGCGGCGAGGAACTCCTCCTCGGTCCGGGCGGCCGCCGCGGCGGCCCGGACGTGCCGGTACAGCACGGCCCGGTCCGGCTCGCGGCCGGTCCGGGCCGCCTGTTCCATCTCGGGCCGGGTCAGGGCTTTCGCCGCGGTCCGGTCCGCGCGGATCAGCATGTGCAGCCCGTAGGCGCGCTCGATGTCGCGCAGCGCCTCGCCGAGCCGGTAGTAGTCGTTCTTCGGCCAGGCCGGGCGGCGGTCCTGCCGGGCGAGGGTAGCGACGATATGGATGTGGTTGTCTCCGTGGTGCACCGCGACCCAGCGCACCCCCTGGTCCTCGCGACCGCGCTCGGACAGGCCCAGCCGGTGCATGATCTCGGCGGCGATCGCGTTCCACGCGCCGTCACCGAGCTCGGGGTCATCGGGAGCGCACCGGACCGCCACGTGGTAGACGAACTTGCCGGGAACTTTCCCGCGGGCGAGCTGGACGGGCAGCTCGAGCAGCGCGGTCAGCCTGCTGAAGTTCCGCTTGCCGTCGGCCCGCCGGGGTGGTTCCAGGTCGGCCGGGTGGATCCACCCGGCGACCAGGCGCGGATTGATGTGCTGGCTGTGCTTGCCCTTGCCGTACAAGTAGTGCAGGACGCCGCGCACGTTCCCGCCGCGGGGCAGGACCCGGCCGATCATCGCAGCGCCCGGGCGGCCGTCAGCGTCGCGGACTCCATCCGGTGCACCGCGCGGACCACGGCCGCGGCGCAGGCCTCCAGGTCGGCGGAGTGCTCGCCGGTGGCGTTCAGCTTCGCGACAGCCTGGTTGAGCAGGTAGCCCAGGCGGCGGGCCAGGCTGGTAGCCTGCGACATCGCCGCGACCACGTCCGGCGCATCGGCCGCCGCAGCCCCCGCGCGCCCGCCGGCGGCCGCCTCGGCGGCGCTGGTGCCGAGTTTCGCGAGCCACGCGGCGGGCGCCATCCCGGCGGCCGCGGCCGCGTAGCGGACTTTCTCGAGTTCGTCCCTGGTGTACCAGGCTGTCAGCCGGAACTGCCGCCGCACGTCGCCGTGCCGGCGTCTTGACCCCGGAGCCGTGCTGAGTCGTGCCATGCGCAGGTGAACGGTGACGGAACGTCTGCGGTTCAGCGGCCCGCGCCCGGGCCGGGAAATCCGCGCGGATTTCCCATATCTGGCCTGCTGCCCCAGTAAGACGGCTCTCCGGATGTGCGCGGCCCAGGCAGTTGCGCGCCGACCGGGGTGGTCCTGGTCACGTAATGGTCCTTCCCTGTGGTGCGGGGAGGGTGGGGA
>Ga0335075_10004725_pt1 | contig 21225 bp, 19 predicted proteins | sample Lox_Sample_24_FD_206723 | JGI IMG/M metagenome (GOLD analysis project Ga0335075, IMG submission 206723) | Soil microbial communities from Loxahatchee National Wildlife Refuge, Florida, United States - Lox_Sample_2.4 | ecosystem: Environmental > Terrestrial > Soil > Wetlands | place: USA...
GTGCCCTGCACAGCCTCGGACCCACCCCTTGTTACCGACACGGCCACCTCCTGTGACTACCCCCGGCATTCGCACCGTAAGCCGTGCGGCCAGGTAGGTCAACGATCACGCCCGGCGAGTCGCGACAATCTAGGCCATAAACCGACCAGATCGCCGCCGGCAACGGGGTCAGGCCGAGCGGCCGAAGTCTTCCGGCGAGATGTGGTCGAGGAACTCGCGGAACTTCTCGACCTCGTCTTCCTGCTCGTCCTGCTGGTCGGGGATGGCCACTCCGGCCTCGTCGAGGATCTCGTCGGTCGCGAAAATCGCCGCGCCGGTCCGCAGCGCCAGCGCGATCGAGTCCGACGGCCGCGCGCTGACCTCCGCCCCGTTGGAGAAAACCAGGTCAGCGTAGAAGATGCCGTCCCTCAGGGAGGTGATGTTGACCGTGCGCAATTGCACGTTGAGCACCTCGAGGACATCCTTGAACAGGTCATGAGTCAACGGCCGCAGCGACACCATGCCCTGCTGGGCGAACGCGATGGCCGTGGCCTCGACCGCCCCGATCCAGATAGGCAGGTATCGCTCGCCCTGCTGCTCTTTGAGCAGGACGATCGGGCTGTTGGACGGCATCTCGACACGGACGCCGACGACCTCCATCCGCCGCACTGGAGCTCCGTCCTCGTACGCGCTCAGCGACGCCTAGCGACGCTCAGCGAACCGAACCATCTTCTGCCAAACTACACCCGTTATCGCCCGGAAGCCGAGCGCAGCCCCGGGGCGTCCCCGGTGTCTCCGATCGGTGTACCCGCGACCGGGGACTGTGATGCCAGCCCGGCTTCTGTTAGTCCGTCCGCTACCAGCGTCGCGTGCAGCCGGGCGATATGCCCGGCTATGTCGTGCGCGGCGAGCAGCGCGGGCTCCCGGCTGCCCTTCTGCTTGGTGAGCGGCGCCACCGCCTGCTCCACCAGCGACACCTCGCGCTCGGCGGCGGCCTTGATCGCCCGCAGGTGCCGCGGCTGGATGCCGTACTCGGCCAGCAGCGCCGCCCCCCGGACGACCGACAGCGTCTGGGTTCCGTACGCCCGCGCGCGGCGGACCAGGCCGTAGTCCTCGAGCTCGGACAGCAGCTCCTCGGTCGCGCGGGCGGCGTTGAGCAGCTCGCTGCGGGTCATCGAGACCGTCATCGGCTCGCCGGGGCCGCCGTCGGCGGCCGCCCCGTCCACCACGTCGAGGCGTTCCTTGATCACCCGCAGCGGCAGGTACTCGTCACGCTGCGCGGTCAGGATGAAGCGGAGCCGCTCGATGTCGGCGACCGCGAACCGGCGGTACCCGGACGAGGAGCGCAGCGGCTGGATCAGGCCCTCGGCCTCGAGGAACCGGATCTTGGACGGGCTGATGTCGGGGAACTCAACCCGAAGCTCGTCGAGCACTTGGCCGATGCTGACACCGGCCCTGGTCATGCGTAGTCCTGCGCTCCGAGTCCGCGGCGCCTGCCGACCTCGGGACTGCGGGTCATGAACAGCAGCCGGAACTTGCCGATCTGAACCTCGTCGCCCCCGAACAACTCGGCCTCCTCGATCCGCTCGCGGTTCACGTAGGTGCCGTTCAGGCTACCAACGTCACGCACGGTGAAGCGGTCGCCATGCCGGTAGAACTCGGCATGGCGCCGGGAAACCGTCACGTCGTCGAGGAAGATGTCGCTGTCGGGGTGCCGTCCGGCCGAGGTGAAGTCGCTGTCGAGCAGGAACCGGGAGCCCTCGTTGGGCCCGCGCAGGACGACCAGCAGCGCCGTGCCGAGCGGGAGCGAGTCGGCGGCCGAGAAATCAGGCGACGGCTCGTCGTAGAACTCGGGCTCGCCGCCGACCGGCGCGATGATCGAGGTGGTGTCGCCGGGACGCTCGTACCCGCGGTCCGGCGACGCGCTGAAGCTGCCGGTCGGGTTCGCCCGGCTCAGCGGCGCGCCGCAGTTCGAGCAGTACCGTGAGCTTTCCGGGTTGGGCCGGGCGCAGCGCCCGCAGTACATACCAGCCATGGCTCCGTCCGCCCTCCCCTCTTCCTGCATGGTACCTTCCCTGACCATCCCGTCCGGGGCTGTTGCCAAAGGTACCTGCGGTGAGTCTTGCCGGTCCACGCGCCACGCGAACAGCCGACGCAGGCCGCTTCTCGGCACGCCATCCTGTGCCTGACGTTTCCGCCACACGGCCGTCTCACCTCCGGGTCACGCGCACGGCGCAAGGTCGCGGTGCAAGGTTGGGAGGATATCGGCGATAGGGGAAACCGACAACCATTCCATGCATCACGAAAGGGTACGTCTGCGTAGTTAACACAGATTACCGTAACCGGCTTCCCCGATCCGCCCGAGGCGAACATGGTAACTGGCGGTTATCCTTCGGCCTGCTCGACGACCGAGGCCCACTCGTCGATCAGGTACTGGGCGGAGTCGGCGTCGCCGCCCTCGGCCCACAGGTGGGTGACCGCGTCGGCCGGGTCGGGCAGAACCAGCACCCAGCCGCGGTCGGGGTCCACGATCCGCACCCCGTCGGTGGTGTCGACCGGACGGTTCCCGGCCGCCTCCATCACCGTCCGCATCACTGATCCCTTGGCCGCCCACGGCGTCGGCACCGACCGCCGCATCAGGTGCGCCTGCGGGATCCTGGCGTCGATCTGGCTCAGCGTCAGCCGGGTCCTGGCGACGAGGCCGAGCAGCCGGACGAAGGCGGCGATGCCGTCCACCGTCCGCCCGAACTCGGGCACCACGAACCCGCCGCGCCCGTCCGCGGCGAAGATCACCTCGTCGGCCGCGGCCGCGTTGGTGAGCGCGTCCTGCGACGTCGGCGTCCACGTCACCTGCACCCCGTGGAACCGGCAGACCTGCTCGGCCACCCGGGTGGTGGTCACCGGCAGCGCCACCCGGCCGCCGCGCCGCTCGGCCGCCACCAGGTCGAGCACCACCAGCAGCGCCCGCTCGTCGCTGACCAGCGCGCCCTTCTCGTCGACGAGGTGGATCCGCTCGCCGACGGGGTCGAACCGGACCCCGAACGCGGCCCGCGACGACGACACGACCTCGGCCAGCCGCTGCATCCCGGCCCGGTTCTGCGCCACCGTCTGGGTCGGCGTCACCTCGTCGAGGCGGTTGTTGAGGGTGTGCACCTCCACCCCGATCCGGCCGAGCAGGGTCGGCAGGACCAGCGAGACGGTGCCGCCGGCGCAGTCCGCGACCACCTTCAGGCCGGCCCCGTTCACCCCCTCCAGGTCCGCGCAGCGCAGCAGCTCGTGGGTGTACAGCTCGACCACCCGGGGCGGGTAGCTGAGCTCGGCGATCTCGCCCGGGAAGGCCCGGCGGAACTCCTGCCGGGAGAAGACCCGCTCGAGCTTGCGCTGCGCCCCCTGGGAGAGCTCGGCCCCGCGCTCGTCGAGAAAGATGATGTCGATCGACTGGGTGTCGCCGGGCGTGGTCCGCAGCGCGATGCCGCCGCTGTACTTGCGGCGGGCGGTCTCGAACCGCGCCACCGGCAGCGGCAGCGCCTCCAGGTCCATCACGTTGATCGCCGAGGCGTTGAGCGCGCCCTGCATCGCCCGCTTGAGCGTGCGGGCCGCCCGCGACACGTCGCGCGAGGTGGTGACCGTGGAGCCCTTCTGCAGCGTGGTCGCGTAGGCCGAGGCCAGCCGGACCGCCAGCTCGGGGGTGACCTCGACGTTGATCAGCCCGGATACGCCGCGCTGGCCGAACAGCGTCCGCTGGCCGCGCGATTCCCAGATCACCGAGGTGTTGACGACCGCCCCGGCCTCGATGGTCTTGAACGGGTACACCTTCACCCCGGCCGAGATGTACGCCTCGGGCTCGATCACGCACTCGTCGCCGACGACCGCGGTCTCCTCGATCCTGGCCCGCCGCATCACGTCGGTGTTCTTGCCGACCACGCAGCCGCGCAGGGTGACGCCCTGGCCGACGAAGACCCGGTTGTGCACCACCGCCCGGTGCACGAACGCGCCCTCCTTGACGACCACGTTCGCGCCGATCACGCTGTACTCGCGCAGGTGCGCGCCCGCCTCGATCTTCGCGTACTCGCCGATCGCGACCGGCCCGGTGAGCACCGCGTCCGGGTCGACCTCGGCCCCCTCGGCCACCCAGACGCCCGGCGACACCTCGAACCCGGCGATGTCGGCGTCGACCCGGCCGTTGAGCACGTCCGCCTGCGCCTTGAGGTACGACTCGAGCGTGCCGACGTCCTCCCAGTAGCGGTCGGACACGTAGCCGTAGATCGGGGCGCCGCGCTGCAGCAGCTTCGGGAACACGTCATGCGACCAGTCGACCGACTCCTTGGCCGAGACCTCGGCCAGGACCTCAGGCTCCATGATGTACACGCCGGTGTTCACGGTGTCGGAGAAGACCTGCCCCCAGGTCGGCTTCTCGAGGAACCGCTGGATCCGGCCGTCGTCGTCGGCGATCACGATGCCGAACTCGAGCGGGTCGGGCACCCGGGTGAGGCCGACCGTCACCAGCGCCCCGTTGTCCTTGTGGAACCGGACCATCTCGGTCAGGTCCATGTCGGTCAGCGCGTCGCCCGAGATCACCAGGAACGTGTCGTCCTTGAGCGCGTCCTCGGCGTTCTTGACCGAGCCCGCGGTGCCGAGCGGCGTCTCCTCGGTCGCGTACTGCAGCGACATGCCGACGTCCTCGCCGTCGCCGAAGTAGTTCCGCACCAGCGCCGCCAGGAACTGCACGGTGACGACGGTCTCCTCCATCCCGTGCCGTTTCAGCAGCCGGAGCACGTGCTCCATGATCGGCCGGTTCACCACCGGCAGCAGCGGCTTGGGCTGGTTCGCGGTCATCGGGCGGAGCCGGGTGCCCTCGCCGCCCGCCATCACGACGGCCTTCACGACGCGGCCGCTCCTTTCACGAGGTCCCTGATCTCGCTCAGGTAGAGCACCGCCGCCCACCAGTAGAGGGCGACCCCCCAGATGGTGAAGGCCCAGGCGATGGTCTTGATCACCTCGGACGTGATGCCGCCGTGGGCGCCCAGGAAGAGCAGCGGGAACCCGTACATCAGGCAGAGCGTGGCCGCCTTGCCGACGAACGCGACCGACAGCGCGTCGTAGTCGGTGCGCCGTCGCAGCACGCCGAACAGCGCGAACGTGACGATCACCTCCCGCGCCAGGATCAGGCCGAACAGCCACCACGGAATGATCCCGCGGATCCCAAGCGCGATGATGGTGGCCGCGATGTAGAAGCGGTCAGCCAGCGGGTCGAGGAGCTGCCCGAGCCTGCTCGTCTGATTGAGCATCCGGGCCAGCTTCCCGTCCAGCCAGTCGCTAATCCCGGCCAGGCCGAGCAGCGCGGCCGCGAAGATGTCACCGGTGGCGCTGCGCGGCCCCAGCACCAGCCACAGGAATACGGGAACGCCGGCAAGCCGGGCGGCGCTCAGCGCGTTCGGCCAGGTGAATATCTGGTCTCCCACGCTGCGATCGTAATTGAACCGGCCCCGTTGACCGACTTCGGGTGCCATCTCAACCGGCCCATCGCGGGCAAAAAGCGTCCGACGGCACGATGATCATCCGTCCCGGGGCTGCGCTGCCGTCACTCCTCACGCAAATCTCACAGAGAAACCAACTCAACGTGATGGTCTATGCCGGACTAGTGACCGTCAGAGCTCAGAAAATTAACCTGGCGTTACCTGCAATGCACGTGCAGTGTTGTCCCGCTCGCCTCCGCGCGCCTGAAGCCACTGCTCGCGGGGGGCTCCCCGCCCGCCCGCGGGGCCCCTCCCGCGGCTGGCCTCGTCATAGCTGGGCTAATCCTGCTAAGGCATGTGCTGGCATGAACTGGCGGTTCCGCCCTATCCTGAATCTTGTTCGGCATTGCTGAATGACGTGAGCGGATAGGTGCGATGATCCAGTCGGTGCAGCGGGCTGCCCAGATCCTCGACGTTCTCGGCTCAGGCACGCCCCGGCTCGGGGTCACCGAGATCGCCGACCGGGTCGGCCTGCCCAAGCCGACCGTGCACGGGCTGCTGCGCACGCTGGAGGCGTTCGCGCTCGTCGCCCAGGACCAGGCCACCGGCAAGTACAGCCTCGGGCCGGCCGTCCTGCAGCTCGGCAGCGCGTACCTGGACGCCTCCGACCTGCGGGCGCGGTCGCTGCGGTGGGCCGAGGGGCTGGCGCAGCAGTCGCACGAGGCGGTCTGGATCGCCACCTTGTCCGGCGGCCGGGTGATCGTGCTGCACCACGTCTTCCGCCCCGACAACACCGTGCAGATCCTCGAGGTCGGCGCCGCCATCCCCTGGCACGCGTGCGCGCTCGGCCACGCGATCGTGGCCTACCTGCCCGCCGGGCAGCGGGCGCAGGCGCTCGGCTCGGCCCTGTCCCCGCTGACCGGCCGGACCAAGACCAAGCGGGCCGCCCTGACCAGGGCCCTGGCCCAGGTCCGCGGGGCCGGCTACGCGGTCGAGAACGAGGAGGCCACGGTCGGCGACGCGGGCATCGCCGCGCCCATCCTCGGCCGCGACGACCTGGTGGCGGGCGCGGTCGGCGTGGTCGGCGCGGCCGAGCGACTGCTCGCCCCCGGCACCAGGAACGACCTCGCCCGCGCGGTCGTGGCCGCCGCCCGCGCGATCTCCCGCGACCTCGGCGCGGGCCGCGGCGGCGTCCCCGCCCTGTCGATGACGTAGCCCACCCGGTCGCGCGCCCGGGTCAGCGGGCCAGTCGGGGCCTGGGGCCAGCCGGGTGCAGAGGCCCCCCGCCTCCGCGCCCGGCCAGCCTCCGGCCCTCCCCCTCCTGAGGGCCGCCCCTGGTTCCCCGTTCGCCTATGGTCTTGAGACACTAAGTCTAATGTCTCAGATAGGATATTTTGCGGCATAGGGTTGCAATTGAGAAACACATCTCTCAGTTTCACAAACTCAGAGTTCACACGTGGTTACAGCGAGGGGTGAGGGACGGCCATGACGGCCCGGCCGGAGCGAGTACCGGCGGAAGAGGTCAGGCAGCGGATGCTGGACACCGGCCGGGAAATGGCGATCGAGGCCGGGGCCGCGCTCACGATCGAGCACCTGCGGCTCGAGGAGGTCATCCAGCGGGCCCGGGTACCCCGCAGCTCGGTCTACCGGCTGTGGGCGTACCGCGAGGAGTACATCGACGACCTGCTCTGCTACCTGGCCGGGGCGGGGTCGGTGTTCGGCACCCGCCCGGTGTTCGATCCGGAGACCTTCTCCGTCGCCGGGAAGGTCCTCGAGGACAACCGGCACCTGCTCGCCACCCCCGACGGGCGACGGGCGCTGCTGCGGGAGGTGGTGCGGGTGACCGCGTTCCGCAACTACCAGGCGCTCAGCGAGTCCGTTCCCTGGCGGCTGCACATGGCGCTGATCGCCACCCTCGGCTCGACCCGCAGCGGCGAGGCGCGCAAGCAGATCGCGGCCGCCCTCGAGGAGGCGCAGCTGCGGTCCAGGGAGTCGATGGTCGCGCTGTTCGGCTACCTGATGGGCGAGATCGGCCTGCGGCCGCGGGACCCGGCCTGGACGGCCGACCACCTGCAGCTCACCGGCGGCCTGCTGGTGCAGGCGCTGGCCCTGCGCAACCTCCAGGTGCTGGCGGCCGACGGCGCCCCCGAGTCGGCCGCGGTCGACGCGCTGCTCAACGCGCCGCAGCCGGGGCCCGGGCTGAACGGCGAGACGGCCGAGTGGACCCTGGTCGGGTTCGCCTACCTGGGCCTGGTCGACGGCTTCGTCGAGCTCGACCCGGACTTCACGCCGCCGGCCGGCTAGCGCTCGCCCCGCGACAGCGCCATCACCCGGTCGCTGAGCACCGCCACCCCCGGGGTCGGCTCGGCCTCGTAGTAGCCCGGCTTGCGCTTCTTGAGCAGCACGTCGCCGTTGGACGCCCACTCGAAGCCCCGGTTGCCGAGCACCCGCCGGAAGATCACGTCGACATTGCCTGGAAAGGCCGCCGCCATCCGGCGCAGCGGCAGCGGCGGGATCGTGTCCTCGCGCAGGTACGCTCGGAGCACGTTGGCGTGCTCGCGATCCTCGGCCAGCGCCGGGTCGGAGAACAGGGCCTGCAGCATCCCGTACTCGGGGACCACCACGAACCCCTCGAGCTCGTCGTAGATGATCCCGACGGTGTCGAACTCGAAGAACCCCTCCGGCATGACGAAGGTAGTCTCGCCCGCCTCGCTGACCGCCCGGTGCCTGCCCCGCGCGGCCAGGGCCGAGTCGCGGCGCACCTTGTAGTAGGCGTTGAGCCGCCCTTCGGCCTCAAGGACTGGCAGCACCAGCTCGTCGGTGCCGAAGAACGCGATGAACTCCTCGCGGTCCCGCCGCATGTACATCCAGCCCTGCTCGGCCTTCTCCTGGTTGCGGAAGACCAGGTCAGGCTCGCGGGTGGCCAGGTCGATGGCGAGCCGGGCGACCCGGCGGCCGTCGTCGGCCGGGTACAGGGTCTCGCCGCCCGCCGCCAGCCAGGCGGAGTCGTCGCGGGTGAGCGGGAGCAAAGTGCCGGAGAAGAAGCCACCGTCGGCCGGCCGCGGGTCCAGCCCGTAGACCGCGTAGTCGAGGTCGTCGACCAGGTTGAGCACGGTGACCGGGCCGCCCCCGGCCGGTCCGGCGCTGCCGCGCAGCTCGAAGATCCCCCGCACGTTGTTGTCGGCCCAGTCGAGGACCAGGTCCCGCTCGGCCCGGCTCAGCCCGCGCTGGGTCCCGATGAACCGCTCGACCACGGCTAGGCCGCCGGCCTGGGCAACCGCCCCCCGTAGCTCGATCGCCCGCTCAATGTCCGCTGTCTCGTGCTGTGAACCCACGGGTCAAGAGCATAAAGTCTTTCATCTCGAACGGACCGTGCCTTCTCCCCTCACCCCGGCCAGAATCACGCTCGTCCGCGGTCGACCCCAACCGCTTCTTGCTGTTATCCGTCAGGATCCGGCGCTGCGCGCTCGCGGCCTCCTGAGCGCTCCGCGCTTGATGCTGTTATCTCCCGCGAGCATCCGGCGCTAGATGAGCGCTCGTGTCGTCTGTGGCGCTCCGCGCTTGATGCTGTTATCTCGCCGCGCACCGCAGCGGCCCGTCGTCGCTAGCCCGCGCCCGGCGGTTGCTGCTCAGTACGCCTGCGGGCGAGGTCCTTGATGTCCTCGGGGAGCGCGTCGGCCGCCAGCAGCCGGGGCAGCAGGTCAGGTTCGGTGGTGTAGGCGCGGAAGGTGACGGCGATCGTGACGTCATGGTCGGGCCGGTCCTCGATCAACACCGGATCGCCGACTTGAATCGAGCCCGGCGTGATCACCCGGAGGTAGGCGCCCGGCAGCGCCGCCTCGGCGAATCGCTTGATCCAGCCCGCCCGGCCGAGCCAGCCCTGGAACGTGCCGCACGGGATCCGCGGGCAGCAGACCTCGAGCAGCACCTCCCGGCCGATCCGCCAGCGCTCGCCGATCAGCGCGTCGTTGACGGCCACGCCCGCGGTGGTCAGGTTCTCGCCGAAGACGCCGTTGCGCAGCCGCACGCCGAGCTCGGCCTGCCAGCGGTCGAGGTCCTCCCGGGCGTAGGCGTACACCGCCTGGTCGTCGCCGCCGTGGTGCTTGACGTCGTAGACCCGGTCGCCCGCGAGCCCGACCGCCCCGGTGCCCTTGGGCCCGGGCGCGCTGACCAGGACCGGACCGCGGACGGGCCGCTTGTCGATGCCGGTCAGCGCGACCGGCTTCCACGGGTTGTCCCGGGGGTGGCCGACATTGACCGAGAGCAGCCGCATGTTGACCAGCCTAGATACCCGGACCGCGGGCTGGCGAACCGTTTTTCGGGCCGATCGCGGCGACCGTCCTACCCGCGCCGCGACTTGCTGTTATCCGTCGCCGACACGCCGGCGTGTCGGCCGCCGGTTCCGCCGCCTGGCTGTTTACGATGCGTGCGTAAGCACGGGGAGCACCGTATCTGGGGGGATTTCTGGTGACGCAGGGAGCGCGGGCCGGCCGGGTGCTGGCCAACGGGGGACGTCACGTCAGGACCGAGCGGTACCGGGGCCGGCACCGCAAGGACGGACCGCAGATCGGGCTCGGCACCGCGGCCGGGGTCGCGGTCACGGTCGCCTGCGCGGCGCTGTTCGTCTGCCTGCCCCAGCCGAGCTGGGCGGGCCGCACGAGCGCGAGCGCGGCCACGATCGCGGCGCACGTCACCGCGGCGAGCCAGGCGACGGTGCGCAGCCTGCCCGGCCCGCTCAGGGCGTTCCGCCGATCACGGCTTGGCTAACCCAGGTACAGCGTCAACCATGGTCGACTAGCGTTGGCCAGATGACGCTGACTGATATCTGGGAGACGCTGGCCGACGCCGGGCTGGCCGGCCGGCTCGCCGACGGCGCCGAGCGGCTCAAGGCGCCGGCCCGGGTCGACGCCAAGATCCGCGAGGACGCGCGGGTCAAGGGCAGCCCGGCCGGGCTGGCGCTGGCCGCGATCACCGACGCCGTCCGCTACACGCTCGTCTACCCCGCGGCCGGCTACGACGCCGGCCCGCGGGCCGACACCGCCCGGCTGGCCGCGCTGGGGTGCGAGCTGATCGACCGGAAGGCCGGGCACCGGGCTGGGACGCGATCAGGCGTGACCACGGTCTGGCGGACACCCGCGGGCGACGGCCTGTTCGAGGTGCAGTTCCACACCACGGTCAGCCATTCGGCCCGGGAGCGCTCGTTCCCGCTTTACGCCCGGCTGCGCGAGCCGCAGCCGGGCGACCTGGAGCGAGCCGAGCTGGCGGCCGAGCAGCACGCCATCTACGCGGCCGGCCCGGTCGCGCCGCTGCCGGTCCGGCTGGCCCGGGCCCGGTCGGAGCGGGAGCGGGTCAGCTACTACGCGATCAGGGACGCCGCGGCCACCGCCGAGCGCCCGGCCGGCCTCGCCCGCCGGATCGAGCACCGCCTCGGCCAGCGCGACGAGGCATTCGGCTACGACCTCACCTGGCGGCACACGTTCCTCCTCTACGCGGCCGAACGCGGCAGCCTCGACAACCGGCTGGTCCAGATCAGCGGCAACGAGGCGGCCCGGCTCGTCGCCGCGATCCGCCGCGACGCCTGGACCCGGGCCGACGCCGGCTGACGCCCGCGCGCTCCACCGCGCGCCGGTCGCACCGCCCGTATCAGTTTGATTTCGCAACCCAGATACGATGTCGGCATGCGCGAGGAACTGCCTGGCCGCCCCTGCTCGGTCGCGGCCGCCTTGAACCTGATCGGCGAGAAGTGGACGCTGCTGGCCGTGCGCGAGATCACCTTCGGCAACAAGCGCTTCGACGCGATCGCGCGGAACACCGGGGCCCCCAGGGACCGGCTCGCGGCGCGACTGCGGACGCTTGAGGCGGCCGGCGTGATCGAGCGCCGGCTCTACAGCGAGCACCCGCCGCGCTATGAGTACGAGCTCACCCGGGCGGGCCAGGAACTGCGGGCGGTGCTGACCGTGCTGCGCGGCTGGGGCGATCGGTGGGCGGTGGACGCGCCGCCGACCGCGTTCGAGCACAGCTGCGGGCACGACCTCGACCCCGAGGTCATCTGTCGTCACTGCGGGGTCGAGATCGTGCCCGAGGAGCTCAAGGTCCGCGTCCTCACCCCCGGCTGGACCCGCCGGGGCCCGGCCGAGGCCGCGGCCGGATCGGCCGGCTGACGCCTTACGACTGCGGGGCGAGCGCGGCCCTGAGCCGGAAGTTGCCCGGGATCAGCTCGCCTTGCGCCCGCGCCTTCTCCAGCGCGGCCGACCACCAGGCGAGGTCGTCGAGCATGATGTCAGCGGCGACGTTGGTGATCGGGTTGACCGGCGCGCCCTCGGCGTCGAACGCGTCCTGCACGGCCGGGATGATCACGCTGCTGCGCACCGGCACCGACTCGGTCTCCACGAACACGTGCGCCAGATGCTCAATCGCCCGGCTCCCGCCGACGATGCCGCCGGAGTAGCCGACGAACGCGACCGGCTTGTTCCTGAAGCCGAACGACAGCCAGACCGAGTCGATTGCGTTCTTCAGCCCGCCGGGAATCGAGTGGTTGTACTCGGCGGTGACGATGATGAACGCGTCGGCCGACCTGATCTTCTGGTTCCAGGCCTTCACCAACGGGTCGGAGTAGGTCGGGTCGTTGATGTCCCCGATCGTGCCGAAGTGCTCGCCGAAGATCGGCAGCGGCCAGTCCCGCAGGTCGACGACCTCGGTCTCGAACGCCTCGTGGGCGGCGGTCTTCTCGGTCAGCCAGGGGAGGACGAGATCGGCGGCGCGAGTCGGGCGGGTGCTGCCGACGATCACTAGAAGTTTCGACATTGCTGCTCCAGATTCCATGGTCAGCGGGCGGGTGGGCGCCCGGTAATCGCATGTCTATCACTAATCATTGGCTGTACGCAAACTATTCCTCCGGCGGTATGCTTGCCTCATGGCGGAGACATCGGTGGCCGTGGGCCAGCAGATCCTGCCGCTGATCGACCACCTCGCGCGGATCTGCCGCCGCGCGGCCGACGCGGCCATGGCGGACGGCTCGCTGCGCCCGCGCCATCTAATCGCGCTGACGCTGCTCAGCGAGCGCGGCCCGATGACGCAGCACGCGGTCGGCGCGGCTCTCAGCCTGGACCCGAGCAACGTCGTCGGCCTGCTGAACGAGCTCGAGGAGCGGGGCCTGATCACCCGCCGACGCGACCCGGCCGACCGCAGGCGGCATATCGTCGAGGTCTCCGCGGCCGGGGCGGACGAGCTCGCGCAGACCTACGCCCAGCTCGGGCAGGTCGAGGACGGCCTGTTCAGCATGCTGTCGCCGGAGCAGCGGGCCACCCTGCACGCTCTGCTGGCCGAGGCGGTGGCCGGGCTGTCGACGACGGACTGCGCACCCGAACCCAGCTGCCTGGCGACGCCGTCGGGCTACGCCGAGACCAGGCCCGCGCCGATCGCGGTCGCGGCTCCCTGCCTCGAGCCAGACCCGGACTGCCTCGGGCCGGAACCACCGGAACGCGGCTAGCGCGCCTGGCTCACGCGCGGTGCCGCCGGATATTGCAGTTGCGCCGGCCGAGCTCCGCGGGCATGATGAAAACGTCTTATCCCCGACCGTCGGAGAGCCGCTTGGAGCTGTGAGGTTCACCCCGAGTGCCGCGCCGTAGTGGCGCGTGCCCGTGACCTCTCTTCCGGAGCTCCAGTATGTCTACTCGTCCGACTGCGTCGTCTCGTTCCACGCTCGCCGCGAGCGCGGCCGCCCCGTCGGTGGTGCTGACCGACCTTAGCTTCCGGTGGCCGAACGGACGCCCGGTCTTCGACCGCCTCAACGTCGCGTTCTCTGCCGGCCGGACCGGCTTGATCGGGGTGAACGGCGCGGGCAAGTCCACCCTGCTCGCGCTCATCGCCGGGCGGCTGCGGCCGTCGTCAGGGTCGGCGGCGGTCAGCGGCGACGTCGGCTACCTGCCGCAGAGCCTCGCGCTCGACACCAGCGCCCGGGTGGCGTCGCTGCTCGGCATCGCCGAGGCGCTCGACGCCGTTGACGCGATCGAGGCGGGCGACGTCAGCCAGGCCAGGTTCGACGCGGTCGGCGACGACTGGGACGTCCGCGAACGGGCTCAAGGCTGGCTCGGCCGGCTCGGCCTGGCCCACGTCGGCCTGGACGACCCGGTCGGCCGCCTGTCCGGCGGCGAGGCGATCCTGACCGCGCTGACCGCGCTGGTGCTGCGGCGGCCGGATGTTCTGCTGCTCGACGAGCCGACCAACAACCTGGACCGGGACGCGCGCCGCCGGCTGTACGCGGCGGTCGAGTCCTGGCCCGGGGTGATGCTTATCGTCAGCCACGACCGGGAGCTGCTTGGCCTCGTCGACCAGATCGCGGACCTGCGCAGCGACCACTACGGCGACTCGCTGCGGTTGTACGGCGGGAACCTGGCCGCCTACCAGACCCAGCTCGAGATCGAGCAGGCCGCCGCCAGGCGGGCGGTCAGCGCGGCCGCCGCCGACGTCAGGCGCGAGCGGCGCGACCTGGTCCAGGGCCAGATCAGGCAGGCCCGGCGTGACCGGCAGGGCCGCCAGCTGTCGGCCTCGGGCTCGCTGCCGCACGCGGCCGCCGGGGCCAGGCAGCGCTCTGCCCAGGAGAGCGCCGGACGGTCCCGCGACATCCAGCTCGCCCGGATCGCGGAGGCGCGGGCACGGCTGGCGGACGCGACCGAGGCGGTCCGCGACGACGACGCGATCACGATCGCGCTGCCGGGAACCGCGGTGCCACCGGGCCGCACGGTGCTGCGCCTGCGCGGCCTCGACCGTCCGTGGGTTCCCTGGGGTACCAGCGCCGCCCGGGAACCTGGCGCGCCCCAGAGCGCCGGCATGCCCGCTGGCGCCGAGTGGCCCGACGAACCCGAGGCGCTGAGCGAGCTTGTCGTCCGCGGCCCCGAGCGGATCGCGCTGACCGGCCCGAACGGCGCCGGCAAGAGCACGCTGCTGCGCATCATCACCGGCGAGCTCGCCGACTGCGGGGCGCCCATGCGGGAGCCTGGTCTGACGGTGCGGCGGATCGCCGAGCTCGGGTATCTGCCGCAGCGGCTCGACGTGCTCGACGACGCGCTGACCGTGGCCGACAACGTGCGCGCGGTCGCGCCCGCCGCCTCGGTCAACGAGGTGCGGGCCGGCCTGGCGAAGTTCCTGTTCCGCGGCGCGCGGGCCGACGCGGCGGCCGGGACCCTGTCCGGTGGCGAGCGCTTCCGAGCGGTACTGGCGGCCCTCCTGCTGGCCGACCCGCCCCCGCAGTTCCTACTCCTCGACGAGCCCACCAACAGCCTCGACCTAGCCTCGGTCCGCCAGCTCAGCCAGGCCCTCGCCTGCTACCAGGGCGCCCTCCTCGTCGCCAGCCACGACGTCCCGTTCCTAGCCTCGATCGGCATTACCCGCTGGCTCCACCTCTCCCACGACGCCCGCCTAACCGAAACCAACCCCCTGGAACCCACCCCCCTGTCCTAGCCCCACCCCACGCCCACCCCGCCGCGCCCTCGCAGCGCTTCTTGCTGTTATCCGGCAACGGAGCGAGGTGGGTGCGGGGCCGAGGCAGCGCGGGGACGGTTGGGGCGCACAAACGAGGTTGGCTCGCGCGGACGAGTGAACCCGGCAACGGGAGTGGCCAGCGTCCTGGCGGGTGTGATTCCTCGTGGCGCCGGTGGCGTGGGTTAGCGGGGTAGCGGGGACAGGAGGCGGGCGGGGGTGCGGGTGAGCATGGTGTCGAGCTGGTCTTCGGTTACGTCGTGGTCGCGCAGGTACGGGATCACGTCCTGGCTGACGTGCAGGTAGTGCCAGTTCTTGAGGTCGGCCAGGGCGCTCTGGGTGAACCAGTCGAGGTAGCACGAGCAGTCGTGGGAGAGCACCATCCGGTCCGCGTAGCCGCGGCGGCACAGCTCCGCGACCAGGTCGCTGCGCTGCTTGAAGGTGGCGAAGTGGTCGATGCCGAAGCGGTCCATGCCCAGGGTGAGGCCGGTCTGCGCCATCCGCTCGAGATAGTCCGGGTGGTCGACCGCGTCGCCGCTGTGCCCGAGGACGACCCGGGTGAGGTCGACCCCTTCGGACCTGAGCACATCGAGGATCCGCGGGCCGTGCTGGCCGGCCGAGTGGGTGTGGATGGTGATCGGGACGCCGGTGGCCGCGTGCGCGCGGGCGACCGCGCGGAGCACCCGCTCGACCCCGTCGGTCAGCCCCTTCGCGTCGACCGCGCACTTGAGCATGCCCGCCCGGACCCCGGTGCCGGCGATGCCCTCGGTGATGTCGCGGACGAAGAAGTCGGTCATCGTCTGGCTCGGCCGCCGGGAGAAGAACAGCGGCACCTCGTCGAACGTGTAGATGCCGGTGGCGACCACGATGTTAAGGTCGGGGACCTGCTCGGCGATCCGCTTGATGCGGGCGATGTCGCGGCCCTGGCCGACGACGGTGACGTCGACGATTGTGTCGATACCGTGCCTGGGCAGCTCGCGCAGCCTGGCGACGGCGTCGGCGACGCGGTCGTCCTCGTCGCCCCACTCCTCGGGGTAGTTCTGCTGGACGTCGGCGGTCATCACGAACACGTGCTCGTGCATCAGCACGCGGCCGAGGCCGGCCGACTCGACCGGGCCGAGCGCTGTTTCGACGGTGGTCACAGGTCGATGCTGGCCGGGCGCCGGGCGGGTGTCACTGTGGCCGGTCACAGAATGTCAGGGTTTGCGTGCCACCAAGCCGTAGACCGGGACCGGCCCGGCGTCCGGCCCGGTGATTTCGTCCGGACGCCAGTCGTTGACCGGGACCAGCCCCGGCGTCACCAGGTCAAGGCCGGTGACGAGGGCGGTGATCTCGGGTCGCGAGCGGAGCACGATCGGCACCGAGCCGCCCGCGTTCCACTGCTTGAGTGCGTCGCCGAGAGCCGGGTCGAGGTCGCTCGCCAGGTGGTGGATCGCCAGGTAGCTGCCCGACGGCGCGGAGTCCATCAGCTCCGCCACCACCTTGGCCGCGTCGGCCGCCGACGGCACGTGGGCGAGCGTGGACGGCAGCAGCACCGCGATCGGCCGGCCCGGGTCCAGCATCGCGTCGTCGGCCGGGACGGGGACGGCCGGCCCGGAGGCGAGCGACAGCCCGGCCGCGGACAGCCCCGCGGCCGAGACGATGCCGCTCACGTTCGCGACGTCGCCCTCCACGCACGCGACCAGGCCGCCGGGGGCGCACGCGAGCGTCGCCCGCATCCGGTCGACCATCATCGGGTCGCTCTCGACGTAGACGACCCGGCAGGTCGTGTCGACCGCCTGGGCGACCTCGTGGGTGTTGGCGGACGGCACCATGCCGTCGCCGACCTCGAGGAACTGCGTGATCCGAGCGTCCGCGGCGAGGTACCTGACCACCCGGCGGCGGAACGCGCGGGAGGCGGCCGGGACCGCGGCCATCGACGGCGCCAGCTCGACCAGGCCGGCCGCTGCCTTGCGGTCGGCCGCGAAGTTGTCCCGCCCGCCGTAGAGGAAGTCGAACGCGCGGGCGGCATTGGGCACGGTGACGTCGATCAGCGCGGGCGTGACCCGGTGACCCTCGTCGTCATGACCCCAGTGCAAGCTCACGGAACGTCGTGACCCAATTTCCCCGTTGCTATCTCCCCGTTTGCCATGCTAACTGAACGTCACCGCAAGAGATAGATGAATGTCTATAGACAGCGATGTGGCGGTGGTCACTTGAGGCGGGGCCGCCGGAGGGGTTTGCGGGCGACCGCCCCGAGCAGCGGGAGCGTGTCCGGGCAGCGCGGGTCGTCGGGCTCAGGACGCCAGTGGCGCAGCGCGACCAGGCCGGGCTCGACCAGGTCGAGATCGAGGTCGGCGAACCAGCGCTCGACCGTGCCGCGGTCCCTGAGGATGACCGGGACCGGGCTGATGTTGTTCCACCGCTCCCCCGCGGCCGCCAGCAGCTCGTCCGCCGTCGGCTGCATGACGACCAGGTAGCTGCCCGGGGCGGCCGCGCCGACCAGGCCGGACAGCACCGCGTCGGCGTCGGCGATGAAGTTCAGCACGTCGATCATCACGATGCCGATCGGCTGGGCGAGGTCGAGGGTCTGGCTGGCCCCGGCGATGACCGACGCCGGGTCGCGGGCGTCGGCCTCCAGGTAGCTCACCTCGCCCTTAGTCGACCGCAGTACCGCCCGCGCGTGCGACAGCACCATCGGGTCGTTGTCGACGTAGACCACCCGGCAGGTGGGGTCGATCGCCTGGGCCACCTCGTGGGTGTTCCCGGCCGTGGGCAGGCCGGTGCCGACGTCGAGGAACTGCCGCAGCCCGGCCTCGGCCGCCAGGTAGGTCACGGTCCGGCGCAGGAACGCCCGCGAGGCCGGGCCGAACTGCGCCATCTCCGGGGCGACCGAGACCAGCAGCTTGGCCGCCCGGCGGTCGGCCTCGAAGTTGTCGCGCCCGCCGACGAGGTAGTTCCAGACCCGGGCGACGTTGGGCGCGTCGGTGTCGATCTTGACCGGCCGCATCGGCCTGGACGACTGCCGCAGCCACTCCTGGGACGACATCGCAGGCTGACCCCCTTGCCGTCAGCTCGGGAATGCGTGAGGGCGCGGTCTCGCATCGTGAGACCGTACGGGCTAATAACTATCACGGTTTAGCCCGCGGCAGCGGCCTCAACGCCTACGTATTTTAGGTATTTTCACCTATACGGGGCGATTAGCGGAAGGGCGTCCCGTTGACCTTGGCCGATACCCCGGTCCGGTCCAGGTAGGGGGTGATCCCGCCGAGGTGGAACGGCCAGCCGGCGCCGAGGATCATGCACAGGTCGATGTCCTCGGGGGCGGCCACCACCCCCTCGTCGAGCATGATCCGGATCTCCTGGGCCAGCCCCTCGAGCGCCCGCGCCAGCACCTCGGCGCTGGTCGAGGGGTGATCGCCGCCCGCCAGCAGCTCGATCACGGCCGGGTCGACCGAGAAGTCGGGCCGGTAGACCGAGGTCAGGCCCGACTCGGCGACCGCGCGGAGCTTGTCGGAGACCGCGAACCGGCCGGGGAACGCGGCCGCCAGGGTCTCGGCCACGTGCAGGGCGATCCTCGGCCCGACCAGCTGCAGGAGCAGGAAGGGCGACATCGGCAGACCCAGGGGGTCGGCCGCGTGCTCGGCCACCTCGAACCCGGTGCCCTCGTCGACCGCGCCGATGATCTCGCCCAGGAACCGGGTGAGCAGCCGGTTGACCACGAACGCGGGCTGGTCGGCGACGATCACGCAGTTCTTCTTGAGCTGCCGGCCGACGTCGAGCGTGGTCGCCACCGCGGCGTCGTCGGTCCGCCCGCCCCGGACGACCTCGACCAGCGGCAGCACCGCGACCGGGTTGAAGAAGTGGAACCCGACCACCCGCTCGGGGTGGGCCAGGCCGTCCGCCATCGCGGTCACCGACAGCGAGGAGGTGTTGGTCGCCAGCACGCAGTCCGGCCCGACTACGGCCTCGACCTCCGCGAACACCCGCTGCTTGACCGCGAGCTCCTCGAACACCGCCTCGATCACGAAGTCGGCGTCGGCGAACCCGTCCTTGCTGACCGAACCGCTGATCAGCGCCTTCTGCCGGTTGGCGGCGTCGGCCGACAGGCGGCCGCGGACGAGCTGCTTGTCGATCTCGGCATGCACGTAGGCCACCCCGGAGTCGACCCGGGCCTGGTCGAGGTCGGTCATCACGACCGGGACCTGCAGGCGGCGGACGAACAGCAGCGCGATCTGGGCCGCCATCAGCCCGGCCCCGACCACCCCGACCTTGGTGACCTTCCGCGCGAGGGCCCGGTCGGGCGCCCCAGCCGGCCGCTTAGCCCGCTTCTGCACCAGGTCGAACGCGTACAGCCCGGCCTTGAGCTGGTCGGAAAGCAGCAGGTCGGCCAGGGCCTCGTCCTCGGCCGCGAAGCCTTCCGCGCGGCTGCTGGTCCGGGCGGCCGCGACCAGGTCAAGCGCGCGATAGGGGGCGGGCGCGGCGCCGTGCAGCTTGCCGTCGGCGAGGAACCGGGTCGCGGCGACGGCGGCGTCCCAGGCGGCCGCGTCGGCCAGCGGGGCGCGCTCGACCGTGACCGAGCCGTCGAGGACCCGGGCGGCCCAGCGCAGCGACTCCTCGAGGAAGTCGGCCGGCTCGAGCATGACGTCGGCGATGCCGAGCGCGTACGCCTCCGGCCCGGTGATCATCTTGTTCTGGCTGAGCGGGTTCTCCACGATCAGCTTCAGCGCGGCGGCCGGTCCGATCAGCCGGGGCAGCAGGTAGGCGCCGCCCCAGCCCGGGATCAGGCCGAGGAAGCACTCGGGGAACGCGACCATCGGCACCCCGGACGAGATCGTCCGGTAGGTGCAGTGCAGCGCGACCTCGAGCCCGCCGCCGAGCGCGACCCCGTTGATGAAGCAGAACGACGGCACCGGCAGCTCGCCCAGACGGCCGAACACCGCGTGGCCGAGCTTGGCGATGCCGGCCGCCCGCTCCCGCGCCACCGCCGGGTCGAGGCCGGGGGCGGCGATCGCCGCCCCCGCCCCGTCCAGGTCGGCCCCGGCCGCGAGGATGAACGGCTTGCCGGTGACGCCGACGGCGGTGATCTCGCCCGCCGCCGCCCGGGCCGCGACCGCGTCGAGGGCGGCGTTGAGCGACAGCAGGCCCTGCGGGCCGAACGTGCTCGGCTTGGTGTGGTCGTGGCCGTTGTCGAGGGTGATCAGCGCCATCCGGCCGGCCCCGGTTTTAGAAACGCTGTCGAGGTCGACGTCGCGGACGATCGCCCGGGTCACCACCTCGCCAGGGAACGCGTCCTCCGGGAGCACGTCCGACAGGTTCTCGATCGCGGTCATCGCCGGGGGTCTCCTTGGGTCGCGGATACAGCGGGGCGTCGGGCAGTCACGCAGGGTCCGTTCGATATATGCATGAGGTTTTGCATTTCTTAGATCCGCTCCCAGAGCACGGTGCCGCCCATGCCCATCCCGACGCACATCGTCGTCAGGCCGTAGCGGGCCTCGGGGTGCTCGGCGAACTGCGCGGCGAGCTGGATCATCAGCCGGACGCCGGAGGAGGCGAGCGGGTGGCCGAGCGCGATCGCGCCGCCCCACGGGTTCACCCGGGGGTCGTCGGCGTCGATCTTGAAGTGGTCGAGGAACGCGAGCACCTGGACCGCGAACGCCTCGTTGATCTCGATCAGCGCGATGTCGTCCATCGTGAGGTTGTTGCGGGCGAGCAGCTTCTCGGTCGCCGGGACCGGGCCGATGCCCATCACCTCGGGCTCGACGCCGGCGAAGGAGAAGTCGACCAGCCGCATCTTGGCAGTCAGGCCGAGGTGGCGGGCGACCTCCTCGGCGGCGATGATGCAGCCGGTGGCGCCGTCGTTGATGCCGCTGGAGTTGCCGGCCGTGATCCGGCCGTGCGGGCGGAACGGGGTCTTGAGCGCGCGCAGGCCCTCGATGGTCGTCTCCGGTCGCGGCGGCTCGTCCACCGTCGCCCAGCCCCAGCCGAGATCCTTGGTCCTGATCGCCATCGGGACCAGGTCGGGCTGGATCTTGCCCGCCGCGTAGGCGGCGGCGACCTTCTGCTGGCTGCCGAGCGCGAAGGCGTCGGCCCGCTCCTTGGTGATGGCCGGGAACCGGTCGTGCAGGTTCTCCGCGGTCATGCCCATGAACAGGGCCGACTCGTCGACCAGGTGCTCGGACAGGAACCGGGGATTCGGGTCGACGGCCTCTCCCATCGGGTGCCGGCCCATGTGCTCGACCCCGCCTGCGATCGCGACGTCGGCCGCGCCGAGCGCGACCGTGCCCGCGACGGTGGTGACCGCGGTCATCGCGCCCGCGCACATCCGGTCGAT